>Ga0210394_10008006_pt1 | contig 10999 bp, 14 predicted proteins | sample IncBWC12MmetaG_FD_160121 | JGI IMG/M metagenome (GOLD analysis project Ga0210394, IMG submission 160121) | Forest soil microbial communities from Barre Woods Harvard Forest LTER site, Petersham, Massachusetts, United States - Inc-BW-C-12-M | ecosystem: Environmental > Terrestrial > Soil >... | reverse complement strand
GCCAGAATCATCGCGCCCGCACGCGGCGGCACATGATGCTTCCGCATCGTCTCCACCATTTCGTGGAACGCCTTCACCATGCTCTTCTGCAAACGTGCGTTCACTTCTTCCGCGTCCCACATGAGCCCTTCCATGTTTTGCACCCATTCGAAGTAGCTCACCGTCACGCCGCCCGCGTTCGCCAGAATATCCGGCAACACGGTAATTCCGCGCCGCGCCAAAATCTCATCCGCGTGTGGTGTCGTCGGCCCGTTGGCCGCCTCGGCCACGATCCGCGCCTTAATCGCTTCCGCATTGTGCAGCGTAATCACATTTTCCAGCGCCGCCGGCACAAGGATGTCGCACTTCATCGTCAGAAGGTCGTCGTTCGTCATGCGCGACGCCCCCGGCATTCCCACCACAGTCCCCGACCGCTCCTTATACCGAATCGCCTTGATCGGATCGATGCCGCGCGAATTCGTTACGCCGCCCCGCGTATCGCTCAGCGCCACAATCTTCGCTTTCTTCTCCGCAAACAACCGCGCCGCCGTCGCGCCCGCATTTCCAAATCCCTGGATCGCCACCGTCGCGCCGCGCAGCGGAATCTTCTTCAACTTGCAAGCCTCTTCCACCACGAACAGCAACCCGCGCGCCGTAGCCTCGCTCCGTCCCTCCGAGCCTCCGATCGACACCGGCTTCCCGGTCACCACTCCATGCACGGAGTGCCCCACCGTCATCGAGTACGTGTCCATGATCCACGCCATCGTCTGCGCGTCCGTGTACACGTCGGGCGCCGGAATATCCATCGTCGGCCCGATGATCGGCAAAATCTCGCTCGCGTACCGCCGCGTCATGCGCTCCAATTCCGTCTTCGACATGCGCTTCGGGTCGCAAATCACTCCGCCCTTCGCGCCGCCAAACGGCACGTTCAAAACCGCCGTCTTCCACGTCATCCACGCCGCCAGCGCCTTCACTTCGTCGAGCGTTACATTAGGGTGATACCGAATGCCGCCCTTACCCGGCCCGCGCGAAATATTGTGCTGCACGCGAAACCCCGTGTGGACTTTCACCTGCCCGTTGTCCATCTTCGTCGGAATGGAAACTTCCAGCACGCGCTTCGGCGTCCGCAAAATCTGCCGCAGCCCCGGCTCCAGCTTCAAAAACTCCGCCGCCATATCAAACTGAATCTGCGCGATGCGAAACGGATTCAAGTCCTCTCGCGGAGCAATGCGCGGCACCATCGGCGGCGCACCAATCTGTCTCAGCGGTCCTGTGGGCTTTACGACCGTGGCCATCGGCTTCGGTCCTTTCCTGTGCGCGGCTAGTCTCGACTTCTCGATCTGTTAAAAATTAGAAAGTTTTTACTGCCCCGGGTCTGAAATCCGCTAACCGTTTGCCGCCATCCGTTGCGTGCCATTCACATACTTGTCGCGACAAGCCACCGAACAAAAATGCACCAACTCCCCGCTCTCGCGCAGCGGTACCGCCAAAACTTCCGCAACATGTGTTCCGCAAACTGGATCGCGCACCAACCGCCGCGCCGACACTCCACTCTGCGCATTATCCGACTCCGTCCCGACTCCACCGCCAGCCGCGGAGCCCGTCGCATCCTGCTCCGCCTGCGCCGGCATCGCCCCGCGCACCATCCACGCCAATACGCGCCGCAGCAGCGCCACGCTCCATGACAAGATCAGCAACCAAAACAAAAACCTAAAGATGCGCGCCAAAAAGTCCATCTATCCTTTCACCGAGGCTCCAAACTCCCAGGAGCCAACTCTCTACTCTCGTTCCTTCGGAAATGATTTAATGCTGCAACCCGTAAGTCCCCCAGGGGTCTATTACATTGCGCTACCACGTTAGCGTGCCAAATGGGCCTGAGGCGAGTGTATGCAAGGCGAAAAGGCAGGTCAAACGAAAACACGTACTTTCAATAGCTTGCGCGGCATAAAAGCCTCTTCCAAATATCCAAAATCAGCTCAATTGCAGTCCTAAACCGTCTATTATCAATGGGTTGAAGACAAATTCGCCGCAAACCTAGCGCCCCGCGCCAGCCTGCGTGCTTACCTCATTACTTCGCTACTTCCTTACTTCCTCCGCCGGTATCCTCTCCATCCCCATATACGGCCGCAAGACCTCTGGCACCACAATCGACCCATCCGCCTGCTGATAATTCTCGACAATCGCGATCCACGTCCTCCCTATCGGCAACCCGGAGCCATTTAACGTGTGCACAAATTCGCTCTTACCTGCACCCTTCGCCTTGAAGCGGATGCCGGCGCGACGCGCTTGGAACGCTTCGCAATTCGAGCACGAAGAGATTTCCATGAATTCGCCAGTCGAAGGCAGCCACGCCTCGATGTCGTATGTCTTCGAGGAAGCGAAGCCCGTGTCCCCCGAGCATAGCTGCATCACGCGGTAGTGAATCCCAAGTCTTTGCAGGATTGCCTCGGCGTTGCCCACCAGAGACTCGAGCTCTTGGTAGCTGCTGTCCGGTTGCGTGAACTTAAAGAGTTCAACCTTCTGAAACTGGTGCTGACGCTTGATGCCTCGCGTGTCTTTTCCCGCTGCGCCCGCCTCGGAGCGGAAGCACGATGTCCACGCACACACACGGATCGGCAGTACGTCAGCGTCTAGAGTTTCCTCCCGGTAAAGGTTGGTCAACTCTGTCTCCGCTGTGGTCGTAAGCCAAAGATCCGTGCCTTCCAGGTGAAACATGTCCCCGGCGAATTTCGGTAGTTTGCCGTCGGCCACCAGCGACGCCGTATTCACGATAAATGGCGGCAAAATTTCCGTGTAGCCATGCTCTCGCGTGTGCACATCCAGAAAAAAATTCGCCAGCGCACGTTCCAGCCGCGCCCCCGCCCCGCGATAGAGCGCAAACCGCGTCCCTGCAATCTTGACCGCCCGCTCCAGGTCCAGAATTCCGGCATTCTCCCCAAGCTCCCAATGTGGCTTCGCCACAAAATCAAACTTCGGCGCCGCCCCCCACCTCCGCACCTCGACATTTTCCGCCGCACTGTGCCCGACCGGCACGCTCGCGTGCAGCATATTCGGAATCGTCAGCATCAACTCGCTCTGCGCAGCATTCAACTGCGCAATCCGCTCGTCCGCCTCCTTAATCCGCTCCGAAACCGCCTTCATCTCCCCGATCAACGCATCCGCGTTTTCTTTCGCCTTCTTCAACTGCGCAATCTCGTCGCTAGCCTTATTCCTCTGCGCCTTCAACTGCTCCGTCGCGGTAATCAACTCCCGCCGCTGCGCATCCAAAACGCGAAACGCATCCAAATGCAGCGGCGTCCCCCGCTTCTCCGCCATCGCCGCAAACACATCCAAGTGATCCCGAAAATAGTTCAAGTCGTGCATAGTTAAATCAGTCTAGCAAAGTGTTTTGAGGTTCAATCAGGTTTAGCAGAATACCGTAATCCGCGCGACCTCACCACGGCGAATGCCGGACCGCACAAAAACATCTCGCTTGCATGATGATATCGCATGTAATATCATTGCTCTGTGCGGATCGTACTCGATACGACGATCCTTGTCGCCGGACTCCGCAGTGCATCAGGCGCTTCACGCCAGTTGCTCCGCGCTGCTCTTGAGAAGCATTTCGTGCTTCTGCTCTCCGTACCGCTGGTTATCGAGTATGAAGCCGTCGCCACCCGCAAGGAGCATCTGAAAGCGTCAGGTTTGAAGGACGCTGAGGTCTTGGCCTTGCTGGATGCTCTGATCTCTGTTTCAGAGCCTGTCGTGCCTCGCTTTCGCTGGCGTCCGATGTTGCGCGACCCTAACGACGACATGGTTTTCGAGGCCGCCTTCAATGGCCGAGCGGATTTGCTGGTGACCTTTAACCGAAGAGACTTTTCGCCGTTCGCTTCGGAGTCGAATATCCGAATAGCTTCATCGGCGGAAGCTCTTCGCGAATTGGAGAAGTACCATGAGAAGAAGTAATTTCGCTTTGCGCCTCCAAAAATCGCTCCTCGACGAGGCGCGCAAGCTCGCCGAATCCGAAGGCGTCGCCTTGAATCAGTTCATCAATGTCGCTCTCGCCGAGAAACTGGCCGCCATGCGCACCGCCGCGTACTTCCGTGAACGCTCCACGCGTGCCAATGTTGGCAAAGCCCTCAAGATTCTCGCGCGTGCCGGCAAGCATAACCCGCCCGCCCCTGGCGACGAACTCCCATAGTCTTTCCTCGTCTCTGCGCTCCTCCGCGACCTCTGCGCCTCTGCATTATCTTTGTTTTTTTCTTCCTAGACCTTGTAACCTTCAAACCTTCCAACGCTCTTTCCCGTCCCTTGACTCCTATACCCATCTGATCAACAATCCCGATTGATCATCATGCCCCTCCCCACCCCCGCCTTCGACGACCCCAAACATCATCTCCGCATCTACCAAGGCGACTGCCTCGACATCCTCGCCCAAATCCCCGCCGTCCTCCGTCGATCTCGTCTTCGCCGACCCGCCCTACTTCCTCTCCAACGGCGGCATCACCTGCCAGGCCGGCCAAATGGTCTCCGTCAACAAAGGCGCTTGGGACAAATCCCAGGGCCCCGACGCCAACCACGAATTCAGTAAAGCCTGCCACGCCGCCTTAGTTGAGAATATTTTGGGGAAAACGGTGGAGACCATGGACGGTCCCCACCGCCAGTCATTTACGATAAGAGACTTCGAAGGTTTGCGGACATCACAGACTTTATGTTCTGAATCGTCTCGAAGTTGTCCTCATTCAGGGTGGTCAGCTCGGCGGTGGCAAGCGAATAAACGAGAAAGTCCACCGACGTCCGCAACGTCTGGTCATCCTTCCGCTCAAGTATGAGGCGTTGATAGAAGGGGTGATCGATATTCCACTGGATAACGATAACTCTTCCCACTTGCTCTGCATCATATATCGGACCAGATGACCCCAGCATCACAGATTCAAACCTAACATTCACTCTTGGACTAGCTTCGCTCGTTGCAGTCTGAGCTCCGTTAACCTTCTTTCCCTTATGATCCACAGAAGGTCTGTTCGTAGACTCATCGGCCTTTTCGGGTTTCTGGGCCTTCGGCCTGATTAGGAGATGGGATTTCGAGCTGATTATCCTCTCTGATTCATCATGTGTGATGTCCTTGTCCTCGGCAGTCACGCGGCTGCTCTTGATTCGATTACGAATGGTTCGGATCTGCCCACCAACTAGGCTTTCGATCTTGTCGCGAATGGCTTGATGCGGATCAATCTCATGCTTAGTAAAATTCACGCCCATGAACTCGTCGAAAGTTCCAGAAAAAAATACCTCGCCGCGAAAGCGGTTGAGGTCATTGTGACGTGTGAATAAGTCGAGCCGCTGACCTTCGGCGATCTCGCGATTATTCCTAAGAATGTAGAACCCCTGACCACGCTGACTAATCTTGCGTTCCCTGTTACCATCCGCTCCAAAGTCAGGGAGCAAGACGATCCGAATTCTGATCCGATCGGTTATCTCTCGGCCTTCCGAGTTCGTTAGCTTCAGCTCGAACGTCTCATCGCTGAAGACCTCCGTCTCCTTCTCATCCAGCATCAGAGGGTCGCGGGGGCTCACACTTTCTCCGTTTAGAAAAATCTTCTTCCCGGCAAGCAGAAAGTATCGGTAGGTCTGCGCCAACTTGCCTCGCAGAGGGTTCCGAAATACTGTAAGGTTCAGATTTTTCAAGTTGTCGCACTTAGTCAGCTCGACCAGCGTTCCCGTACTCTTAGGAATAAATTTACTAAACTGCTGGACGTCGTCGGCAGAAGACTTGCCCAAAAACTTGCAAAATTCATTTCGTTTTTTAATTTCATCAATGTCGGTCACACTTTTTAACAGCGTTCCGTTGGAACGAGATAGAACCGTCGTCCGCTTTGCAATGGAGAGACTCGCGGTGACCAGTCCCATCCCATACTTACCGAGGTCGGAGGTCGAATTGCGATCCGTCAAAGACCCGAGCTTCAGAGCCTCATCCAGGACTTTTTCGTCCATCCCATAGCCATCATCTGCAATCACGATTACGGGATCACCAGCAATCTGGGAAATATTGATATGGATCGTTTTCGCTTCGGCATCGAGCGCATTGTTGACCAGATCACAAATCGCAGAATAGTTGTCGTACCCCAAATAGCGCAGGGAATCCATCAATTTTGCCGCATTAGGTTCGTTTTTCGTGGTGAACATTGAATTTTCCTTTTGCTCAATGTGTTGATCACACTAAGCCATTGTGAGATTACGGGGCGGTTCCAGCGATATAGGTGGGAAAACAGCTAGAGAGGGTCAAAACTAACTAATCACCTGTCTCGATATCCCACCGGATACCAAGCTTGGCTACGCATTTCCGTAGACTCCATTGAAAGAACTCAACGAAATCAAGACCAGTAGTCCGTTTCAAAAGTCAATACCGCCGTGTCGGGTGTCGAACCTTCGATAAAAACTGCCGGTTGCAGCCAGGGGCCGCAGCCTTCGTTTCAAGGGCTGCGTGTTTTGACTTTTCCCTTTGCTGCGCACCGATTTAGTCTCCATCCTGCTCCCCAAAGCATGCGCCACGCGAATCAACGTCCCAATCGTCAGATTCCGCGGCTCATTCTCCATCGCCGAAATCTTCGCCGTGCTCATTTATCTTCCTCGCTTCCACCTTCAACTTTTAGCTTTCGACTTTCAACTACTCCTCCGCTATACTTGTATAGCGAGGCCACCATGCTAGCTATCCGCCTTCCCCAATCCATCGAAAAACGTCTCGAAAAACTCGCCCGCCGCACCGGACGCACCAAGACCTTCTACGTCCGCGAGGCCATCCTCGAGCACCTGGATGACCTCGAGGATCTCTATCTCGCCGAGAAATCCCTCGACCGCATTCAAAAGGGTGAGGAACAGACCGTCCCACTGGAAGAACTTCCAAAATAGCATGTCCTGGCAGGTTGAACTATCCGCCACCGCGGCCGGCGAGCTTCATGAACTCGACCAGCCGCACCGCAAGCGCATCCTCAAGTTTCTCCACGAGCGCCTCGCGCCGCTCGAAGATCCGCGCAGCATCGGTCAGGCTCTGCACGGCTCCAAGTTTGGCGAGTTCTGGAAATACCGCGTCGGCGACTACCGCCTCATCTCGAAAATCGAAGACGCCCGCGTGCTCATCCTGGTCCTTCGCATCGGCCATCGCCGTGAGGTCTACCGTTAGCCACCATTAACAACGTGTAGGGTGCCCCACCCTCGTTTTGTGAGGGTGGTGTTTTGATTTTCTCCGCAGCTTCGGTTTAAAGCCCGCGGGCTTTGCCTTTTCCTTCCTCGTTTCTCCGCCCACATCGCCGATTTTATTAGGCCTTTTGTCTTGACAAAAAGTGTGTCGCAGCGTAGAGTATTGCTTGGGTAATATCGCGCCTGATCCCAGGTACGCCAGCATCCTTGCTGGCGTTTTTGTTTTGGCATCAAGGTTTTGTCGCTAAGCTCTTTAGAATCCGCATATACGAAAAACAAGCCCGTAACCCCTTTGGAATCCGCAGTTTCAGAAAAAGGGGGAGGGGGTACAGAGCACCGCACAAAGCTGGTCCGCTTGGGCCGTACTTTTGACCTCCTGTTCGGGCACGTGCATAGGGCCGGGCTTTCCTTCTTTCGGCCTTGACGTCCATAGCCACAGGAGGCGCACATGAGACACCGGAGCCGGCAGGCACGTCGGCTACTTACAGTCATACTTTTTGCACTATTGTCATTCGCGACGTTTGGGCCCTGCGCTTCAAGTCAAAAGGCCCAACAGCCGCCCTTGACGCAGTCGCAAGCCCTCTTGCAGTCTTGGAATGACATTGGCCGGAAACTGATTGCCATGGCCGAGGACTTTCCCGAGGACAAGTATGATTTCCGCCCCGTTTCTGGCCAGCGGACTTTCGCCGAGCAATTGCTCCATGTTGCCGGCTCCAATGATCTCTTCAGCGATATCGCCAGCGGCAAGAAAGCCGTCGACGACGAGGACCGCGCGCATTTCCCTGGCAAATCTGCAGTCGTCGCTTATCTGAAGAAGTCCTTTGAGAAAGGCGCCGCGGCCATCACGGCGAAAGGCGAGGCGGGCTTGTCAGAAGCTGTCGTGGATTCCGAATCAGGACAGCGCTTGCCGCTTGCTGCACTAGGATGGGAGCTCGCCGAGCATTCCGGCGAACATTATGGCCAATTGGTGGTGTACTACCGCGTTGCCGGCCTCGTGCCGCCCGAATCCCGCCCACGAAAGTGAACCAATCGATCTGAAGGGCGTCTATCTTCGCTACGAAATTTTCCGGGATACTTCGCTCATCAACTGGTGAACGTTTCCTTCGCTATCCTTGAACGCCGCCATCCACAAATCATGCGTCGGCATCGGCGCGATCAGCCGCGGCGGGGCAACGATCTCCACTCCATGTCCCATCAGCCGCTGGTACCCCGCCTGAATATCCGGCACGCGGAAATAGAAGATCGAGCTGGGATGATCGTACTCTGGCGATGAAGCCGTCCCCAGCATCAGCCGCACTCCCCCGCAATCAAAAAAGGCCATGCTTGGCACCGTGAACAGCAGCGGCAAGCCTAGCACGTCGCGGTAAAATGCGGTCGCGCGATCCACGTCCTTCACGATGATGGAAATCTGCCCGATATTCTGAATTCCCAAACCTGCCGCCGCTCCGCTCATTTCTCTTTACCTCCACGAGAAGATTAGTTAGCATAGCTAACTACCTTCCATGCCTCCTGTCAAGCACAAAAAAGCCAAGCCCAAGAACTCCGACCGCAAAAATCGCCCGGCTCCGAAAGCCCCAACCGCGCCAACAACAGCTCAGACGGTCACTCCCGCAATCGTCTCTTCAGCCGCCGCTCAGGTTGACCCACTCCCATCCTCCGGAACCGCTGCCCAAGCCGGCCACTTGGCCGCATCGCAACGCGTTCACTCGCCGACTGTTGAAGCATTCACCTCAGTCGAACCGTCGCCGCCTTCTCTAGCGGCGATGGAAATCGCCGACCAGCTTCACTCCGCCGCTATACATTTGCTCCGACGACTTCGTGTCCGCGACCGCGAAACCGGCGTCGGCCCCGCCCAACTGTCCGCTCTTTCGGTCCTCGTCTTTGGCGGCCCCAGATCGTTGGGCGAGCTCGCCGAGGCCGAGCAGGTCCGCCCCCCCACCATGAGCCGCATCGTCGCCGGCCTCCAGCGCGCAGGACTGGTCCGCCGCCACGCCACCGAAGACGGCCGCCGCGTTCGCCTCGAAGCGACCCCCAAAGGCGTTAGCCTTATGTGGGAAGCGCGCAAACGGCGCGTAGAATCGCTTGCCAGTGCCGTTGCCGGACTCCCCGAAAACGAAAAGCAGCAGCTCCGCACAGCCATTGCTCTGCTCGAGCAAGTCATGCGAAATCTCTAGGGGTTTATTGCCCTCAAGTTTTTTTATCAATCCGGAAAATAAGTCCGTCGAGTTTTGCGAGTGTTTGATCTAGGAGGATTGCGAGTAAGACTGAGAGGACGAGAATTCCGTGTACTCGACGCCATAGCGGAAAACCAGTCCGCCGGAGAGCGGTTCAACGCGCTTGATTTGGGCTGGAACAAAAAGAGCTGCCTCTCCAGGAGAGAATGGCGCGGCAATCTCGATGAACGAATCCAGCGGGTATTGTTGCAAGCTGTGAAAGCAGACGCCGCCCTTCGAGACGTTTTCGCATTCGACGATTTCGTCCGCGTGCGCTGGGTGCCGAACGCAGGCGCTAAAACTCACGCGAATGCGAACGTTGCGCCGCTTGTTCACGGGCCGCCCATTGCCATCCAGCTCTCGCGCCGGAGCTTCGCGGGGCTCAGCCAGAGGAACCATGGGTTTCGTCGCAGGTTCAGGTGACTGGAGCACGGCAGTGGCGCTGGCCACTGCGGTTGATGTTTGAATATCGGACAGGAAAGCGAATTCCGAAGTTGTCGATGCAGCGGAGTACGACGACGGCGCAACTGAGCTAGGCCTATGTGCGGCGGTGAGCACAGGCTCGGAGCACTCTGCGAACGCAGGCGCAACATCTAAATGCGGCTTCGATGTTTTCGGTGCGGGCGTAAGAACAGGCAGGTTGAGACTTGGATTGGCGCGGCGCGCGGGCAGAGCTGGAAGAGCTTCGCTTTCGGCTTTTTTCTAGGGCGTTGACGTGCCGCACTCCGCGCAATGGCGCAGGATGCTTCCGTTGACGGAGTAGACGTCCTCTTCGATGTCGCCTTGTTCCATCTCCACGCGCGTTTGGCACATGCTGCATTCGAGGGCAGTCTTTTGGCTGCCTGGTTCGAACGGATCGGGAGGAGGAAACTCCATGGGCCAGAAGTCGGGATTAGGGTCAACGAAGGTGACGCCGTAAACGTAACGGCCGGGTTCGCCGCCGATCTGCCCAACCAGGCGGATTTCGGCTTCCTTGGCTAAACTGGGAAGGCGCAGCGTTAGGCGTTCGTCCGGCGAAAATCGATATCGCGTGACAACTCCGGCGCCGTGGCGGCTGAGAACGACGGTAATCGTTTCTTCCGAAAACACTTTTCCAGTTGCGTCGGTCCCGAGCAGGACGATGGGTAGTTCTTTTGCGATGCGTCCGCTGCGGCGTTTTCGTTGCATAGGGTTATGGGCACACGCACTCCAAATAGAGAGCCTCGCAATAGATTTGTCGGCAGCTCTCCCCTACTGTTTCGTGGCCCCTGATTTTTATCAGGCTCCTCCTCCTTCCTTCGACTGCTCATCTTTGCAGCTTTATACGCAGGGGAGAAGCAGCGAATGCGTGGAATAGGTACGTAGGTACTAAAAAGAGCCTCGCGAGGATTGCGGGAAGTACTGTGAAGATTGAACCGGTCGGGCTATCGACGCACAAGGTGGTGGAGAGCAGAATTGTAACTGTAATCGGGAGTTGGTTGCGGCTTCCGGAGTAAAAAGGTTTGGGCCTGATTGCTCCTGTACAACGTTTTGCTGCTCGCGAGCGCAGCGGAACGATCGGAAGAACGGAACTGGCTTCAGGTTGCAAGACCCTCCATCCCCCACGCCCGAGCGGCCGGTCCCCCCACCGGCCGCTCATTTTTTTGGGGCGGAAG
>Ga0210394_10008005_pt1 | contig 11000 bp, 10 predicted proteins | sample IncBWC12MmetaG_FD_160121 | JGI IMG/M metagenome (GOLD analysis project Ga0210394, IMG submission 160121) | Forest soil microbial communities from Barre Woods Harvard Forest LTER site, Petersham, Massachusetts, United States - Inc-BW-C-12-M | ecosystem: Environmental > Terrestrial > Soil >... | reverse complement strand
TATAAAGGGTATTGTATCGAAAATGATATTCAAAAGTCAAAAGATATAACTTATTGGTCAAAACCTGAAAGTGAAAAAGTCATTGTTCCAGAAAAGGATATTATTCAATCAAACGAATTGCTAAAAATATTTATGGATGAAAATTTGCTAAATGAGTTTAGAAAATACTAAAATAAAAAACCAATTATTATGCATATAATGGAAGTTCCATTTCGAATTAATCCAATTTTTTAAAATTAAAAATACTGAGACACTTCAATTATAAACGAAGAAAAAAAGTATTTATTTTTTTGCATGTAATAAATTTAAGATGACGCGTGCAAGTGTGCTTTAAACAATGGGGTTGAACTTAATTGTTAAAAATGTTATTTTTAATTAAATAATTTCACCTGTTTTAAAACATACTGTACTTTCGGCCTCGAAATTTGGAAAATTTAGATGTTAGGAAAATTTAAAATAAATATTGCAATATTAATTTGCCTCACATTTGTTTTCAGGCTTTTATTTGTAAATATAAGTCTGCTTTCAGCCTCTAACATTCAACAAACTAATAATCTGTTGTCCAAATATTTTTCCACTACACAAAAAAGAAAACGTAATGCGGAAACAGTTGTTCGCTCTAATGCTACAGATTATACAGTTGTAGAAGTTTGTGAGGAAGGTTTAGATAATGAAGAGGACCTAATAAAAGCCAATTCATCTGTTATATTATCTACTTTTTGTTCTTTTCTTAAACGCATAACTTCCACCCCTAAATTGAATCGGCTGTTTGATTTAATTAAATCTGATTTATATCCTAAAAAGTACTTGGCACTTTCAACATTAAGGCTTTGACCTAAGAGAATATAAATCTGCTTTCTTTTGTTAATCATTTAAAAATTGTATCAATCCCATACATGCATTATTCTCGGCTTGTAAGGTCTTATAAAAAAATCACCAACAAAAATTGTATTGTTTTAAAACAAAAATTATTATGAGGAAAACGCTCATGTTTGTAAGCTTGATTGCCTTGTTGTGCTATACAAGTTGTAAATCAGAAAAAGAAGAAAAGGAAGAAGAAACCAAATTTTTGGTTACCAGTCCTTGGAAAAAGGATACTGTAGTTACCAGACAATATGTATGTCAAATTCGCTCCATAAGTCATATTGAATTAAGAGCTTTGGAAAAGGGTTATCTACAAAACATTTTTGTAGATGAAGGACAGTCTGTAAAAGCAGGGCAATTAATGTTTCAAATTATGCCCATGCTTTACCAAGCCGAACTACAAAAAGCGCAAGCTGAAGCTGATTTTGTTGAAATTGAGTACAAAAACACAAAAAGATTGGCAGATAGTAATATCGTAGCACCGAATGAACTAGCCATGGCTAAAGCCAAATATGATAAGGCGAAGGCTGAATTAGCATTAGCTCAAGTCCATTTAGGTTTCACAGAGATTAAAGCTCCTTTTGATGGTATAATGGATCATTTTCATGTAAGGCTTGGAAGTCTTCTTGATGAGGGAGATTTACTTACTACACTGTCAGATAATCATGAAATGTGGGTTTATTTTAATGTTCCCGAAGCTGAGTACTTGAATTATAAAGCCAATGTGCAAACAGAGAATTTATTAAAAGTAAACCTGTTAATGGCAAATAATCAACTGTTCGAGTTTCCTGGAGTGGTTAAAACAATAGAGGCCGACTTTAATAATGAAACAGGAAATATTGCTTTCAGAGCAACATTCCCTAATCCAAATGGATTATTAAGACATGGTGAAACAGGTAATATACAAATGACAATACCGCTTAAAAATGCCATTATAATCCCTCAAAAAGCAACTTTCGAAATTCTAGAAAAGAAATACGTTTTTGTAGTAGATAAAGATAAAGTGGTGCATTCGAGAGAAATTACCATTGCATCTGAAATGCCAGATTTATATGTAATCAAAGGCGGCCTAAATGAAAATGAAAGGATAATGTTAGAGGGTATCCGTAAAGTGAAAGATGGCGATAAGATAGAATACACTTACGAGGATCCGAAAACGGTAATCCCGAAATTAAAAATATACGTTGAATAATATTCATATTCAAAAAAACTAGAAAATGTTCAATAAATTCATTAAAAGGCCTGTACTAGCCATTGTAATATCGCTTGTTATTCTCTTTATGGGCGGGCTTTCTATTAAAACACTGCCAACATCACAATTCCCCGAGGTAGCACCTCCCGTGGTAATGGTTAGTGCATCTTATCCCGGTGCCAGTGCTAAATCACTGGCAGAATCGGTTATTATTCCTTTAGAGCAATCTATTAATGGTGCATGGGGTATGAGATATATGACCTCTGATGCCACTAGTGCCGGAGAAGCAAATATTCAGGTTGTATTCAATCCGGGTACCGATATTAATCAGGCATTAGTGCAGGTTTCAAACCGTGTGCAGCAGGTTACAAACAGGTTGCCTATATTGGTACAACGCGAGGGGGTAATTATTACTCCCGTAATTCCGAGCATGCTTATGTACGTTAACTTGTACAGTAAGGATACCAATGCAAACATGAAATTCCTGTTTAATTATGCTGGTGTTAACATGGTACCCGAATTGCAACGTATAAATGGTATAGGACAAGTTAGGATACTTGGTAGTAGACAATATGCTATGCGCGTTTGGTTAAACCCTGATAGAATGCGTGCCTATAAAATATCACCTGAAGAGGTGATGGAGGCCATAAGCGATCAAAGTATCATTGGTAAAGCAGGAAGGATAGGAAGGGGCGATAGCAAACAGGCTGAAGCACTTGAGTATGTATTAGCTTATTCAGATAGGTTTAGTGACCCAAAACAGTATGAAAATGTTATTATAAAGGCCAACCCTGACGGAGAAATTCTTCGTTTAAAAGATGTAGCAAAGGTTGTGTTAGGAAGCGAATATTATGATATTTATTCGAACATGAACGGGCATCCTTCGGCAGCCTTAGTACTTAAGCAAACATATGGCAGTAATGCCAGCGAGGTTATTGAAAAAGTAAAAACTAAATTAGAAGATCTTAAAAAAACTTTCCCTCCCGGAATGGATTATGAAATCAGTTACGATGTTTCTAATTTCTTAGATGCTTCGATTGAAAATGTAATTCATACTCTGAGAGATGCTTTTATTTTAGTGGCCTTAGTTGTATTTATATTTCTTGGTGATTGGCGCTCAACCCTTATTCCAACACTGGCTGTTCCTATATCTCTAATTGGGGCATTTATATTCATTCAGGTTTTTGGACTTACTATAAATATGATTACGCTATTCGCTCTCGTCCTCGCTATTGGTATAGTGGTAGATGATGCCATTGTCGTCGTTGAGGCCGTACACGCAAAAATGGAGGCAGAGCACTTATCGCCTTATAACGCGGTACGAAAAGTTATTGGTGAGATAAGTGGAGCTGTTATTGCCATTACACTTTTAATGGTGTCGGTATTTGTTCCGGTGTCATTTATGTCGGGTCCTGTTGGCACATTTTACAGACAGTTTTCTATTACTATGGCATCCGCTATAGTCCTTTCAGGTATAGTGGCACTTACAGTTACACCTGTGCTTTGTGCTATGATATTGAAGAACACACATGGAAAACCTCGTAAGAAACATTTATTAAACAGATTTATTGATAGCTTTAACAGAGGATTTGAAAAGCTTACCGGAGGATATGTTTGGGTGCTGAAATTAATTGCACATCGAAGATTAATTACTGTAGGCTTATTTGTGATATTTGGTTTAGGCATATTTATAATAACCAATAACCTTCCTTCAGGCTTTATTCCAAGTGAAGACCAAGGAATGTTGTATGCCATTATTCAAACACCTCCCGGTTCAACATTAGAAAGAACCAACGACTTATCTAACAAACTGGAAGAGATTATTGAGAAAGTAGAAGGCGTACAATCGGTTTCTTCTATAGCAGGTTATGAGGTGTTAACTGAAGGAAGGGGATCAAACGCAGGTACTTGTTTGATTAACTTAAAACCTTGGTCAGAAAGGAAACATACCGTAAGTGAAATTATTTATGAATTAGAAGAAAAAGCAAAAGCCATTCCGGGAGCAAACATTGAGTTTTTTGATCCGCCGGCAGTGCCCGGATTTGGAGCAGCGGGTGGTTTTGCTTTACAGTTGTTGGATAAAACTAACTCTGGAGATTATAACCAACTGGATAGAGTGACAAGAGATTTTATGAAGGATTTAGGTAAGCGTAAAGAGGTTACCGGCTTGTTTACCTTTTTTAGCGCCAACTATCCCCAATATGAAATTGAGTTTGATAACCAATTGGCCATGCAAAAAGGAGTTACCATAGGCAATGCCATGAACACACTATCTATTTTTGTCGGTAGTACATATGAGTTAGGTTTTATAAAATTCCAGCGTTTTTTCAAAGTATTTGTACAGGCTGGACCCGAATATAGAAGGCTTCCTTCTGATATTATGAATCTCTATGTAAAAAGTGACAAAGGTGAAATGGTTCCTTTCTCGGCTTTTATGAAAATCACAAAGAAGCAAGGGGCTAATGAAATTAACCGATACAATATGTATAACACAGCGGGTATCAGAGGTTCACCTGCTAAAGGGTATAGTAGTGGTGAGGCTATTAAAGCTGTGCAAGAAGTAGCTGCAAAAACATTGCCTCATGGTTTTGATATAGATTGGGCCGCTCTTTCTTACGATGAAACTCGTCGTGGTAACGAAGCCGTTTATATTTTCATTATCGTTTTAATATTTGTGTATTTCGTTCTTGCAGCTCAATATGAAAGCTTTATTATACCATTAGCAGTAGTTTTTTCGTTGCCTGCAGGAGTTTTCGGTTCATTTATGATGCTAAAGGTAATGGGCTTGGCAAATGATATTTATGCCCAGGTGGGATTGGTGATGTTGGTTGGTTTATTGGGTAAGAATGCTGTGTTAATTGTAGAATTTGCTGTTCATAAACAAAAGGCAGGAGCTACCGTGCTTGAAGCGGCTATAGAAGGTGCTAGAGTGCGTTTCCGTCCCATATTAATGACCTCATTTGCTTTTATTGCCGGATTAATTCCATTGGTTTTTGCACATGGTGCGGGTGCTATAGGTAACCGAACGATAGGTTCATCTGCATTGGGCGGAATGCTTTTTGGAACTATTTTCGGAGTTATTATAGTTCCCGGATTATATTACATTTTTGGTAAAATGGCTGAAGGCAGAAAGATGATTAGAGATGAAGAAGAGGGCTCTTTAACAGAAGGATTTGTTCATACAATAGACGATTTTCCTCAAACTATAGAAAATGAAAACAATGCGCATTAAAAAAATATTTAAATATTTAGGGATAATCTGTGTTTCATTTTTATATACAGGTTGTAGCTTACCAAATTTTGGTCGTAAAACAGAGAATAAAACAGTTCCTGCGAGTTATAATAATTCGCGTGACAGCATAAATACCGCAAAAACAAAATGGAAAGATTTTTTTACTGATCCAAACTTAGTTGCCTTAATTGATACCGCACTAAAAAACAATCAGGAACTAAACATTGTTTTGCAGGAAATTAATATTGCCAAAAACGAAGTAAGAGGAAGAAAAGGAGCCTACTTGCCTTTTGTAGGTGTTGGAGCCGCAGCAGGTGTTGAAAAGGTGGGCAGGTATACCAGCCAGGGAGCGAGTGATGATGCTAATTACATTACACCGGGGCAAAAAGTACCTGTTAATTTACCCAATTATGCGTTTGGCTTAAATGCTTCGTGGGAGGTGGATATATGGAAAAAACTACGTAACTCTAAAAATGCCGCTTTAGCCAGATATCTAGCTAGTGTTGAAGGTAAAAATTTTATGGTAACTCATTTGATTTCCGAGATAGCCAATTCTTATTATGAATTAATGGCATTAGACAATCAATTAGAAATACTAAAAAAGAACATTGAAATTCAACAAAGTGCTTTAGAGATGGTAAAACTGGAAAAAATTGCTGCTAGGGTTACTGAATTAGCCGTGCGAAGATTTGAAGCTGAGGTGTTGAAAAACCAAAGTCGTCAGTTTTATATTATTCAGCAAATTACTGTAACCGAGAATAGAATTAATTTTTTGGTTGGCAGATTTCCGCAACCCGTTTCAAGAAATTCTCAGAACTTCACCAATTTGATACCTGACTCTATTCATGCGGGGTTACCGACACAACTTTTAGAAAACCGTCCGGATATAAGGCAAGCTGAAAAAGAACTGATGGCAACCAAGTTAGACGTGAAGGCGGCCAAAGCTGAGTTTTATCCCTCGCTAATGATTACGGGCGGAGTAGGTTATGCGGCATTTAATCCTCAGTATTTAGTAACCACGCCATTATCATTGATTTATACTTTAGCAGGTGATTTGGTTGCACCATTAATTAACAGAAATGCAATAAAAGCAAATTACTATTCTGCTAATTCAAAACAGATACAAGCTGTTTATAATTTTGAACGTTCTATTTTAAATGCTCATATTGAAGTTGCCAATCAATTATCAAATATTAATAATCTGAAAAAAAGTTACGATTTAAAAACATTGCAGGTGCAGGCACTTACTAAATCAATTGAAATTTCTATCAGCCTTTTTAAATCAGCCAGGGCAGATTATATGGAGGTGTTATTGACTCAACGCGATGCTTTAGAATCAAAATTTGAACTTATTGAAACCAAAAAACAACAAATGAACGCTATGGTAAATATTTACCAAGCATTAGGTGGTGGATGGAAGTAATATTTGTATTCAAAATTATTTTCGTAAAACCAAAAAATATTGACATACAAGTTGTTTAATTAAACGTACTAGTTCAGCAGTTGGTATGGCAGTATTGCAGTTACTTGATGTAGCAGCTGTTTTCAAGAATTTAGTTACTTTATTTTGTACTTTTGGATAACTTACAATCATGGCAAAGTCATTTTTCATATTCCTCGCATTTTGTCTGTTGCTCAGCTCCTGTTTTACATCGATGTACACTACAAGAGAGCCTGCGCTTGTGGCAAATGTTGACATTGATGAGTCACTGAAAATAGCAAAGGACGAAATACAAAAGAAAGATATTAGCCAAGCGTTGGCTATCTGGGTTCTGCGCGATCAGGTGGTAACGCCCAAGCAAGCTCGAACAATAGCCGAACTCTATCTCACTCACATCGACAGCATGAAAAGTGGATTCAATATCTGGCATTCTTCATGGGCAATTTCTAATCTCTACAGGTTAGGTGATGAAGCGGTAAAGGCCGAGCTTGAGTTAGCATATCAAAAGGCGAAAAAACAACCCGAAAGATTGAAAGGGGGGCAAAAGAAAATAGCTAACTCCCATATTAATGGAGAAAAAATTGTTAGTGGATTTATACATGTTGGCGGAAGATACTACGCTAGGGGACACCTTGTTGTTCCTGGTAATAAAAAGTACATTCAATCTTACGAAGCATATCGTAAAAAGCAAAAATAACTTAAGCCAAAAAAATTCGTACAAAAAAGCCTTTGAATCACAAGGAGTTCAAAGGCTTTTTGATTTTAAGCGGAGAGAGAGGGTCTCTCCGTATCCCTGAATATCAATGTGTTACAAGGGCTTTTACCTCAAGGGTAATTAAAAGGGTAACTATATCCGTTTTACTGCTTCCTTTTTTAAAGAACGATTTTGTCGTTACAAAGCTATTATTTTTTTCTATAAGAAATTTGAAATCTATAACGATAAAGCCTTTCTAACCTTATTCACTGTGGTAGTGCTGGCAGAAGTAAGTTCAGATACATCACGAATAGACATCCCTTTTTTAAGTTTCGATACATTCTACATCATGTAGAAAAGCATATACATGTACTTGTACCACATTGCAACCTGGAATTGAAGATTTTAAAACGGTTGTAACAATTGACAATACTAAGTCAAAAGCTACAACAACGTGTACTGGGTTTGGAATGACGGTAGCAGGAACTGCAACAACTACTTGTGAGCTGCAATAAGTGCTAATAAAATTGGCAATAGTAATGCTCTTTGTATTTTTCAAGCAGAGCTATTGTCATAATGGATGAGCAAGTTGTTGTTAAATAAATTGAAGGCTTATTTTATGACTTACTTGCTTATCCAAATTGTGATGACCCTGAATAATAATCTGTGTCCTGCGGTTTTTTGCTTAATTCCGCTTGATTAGGTCGTTTATTTAGTCATTGCAATAGGTGTGAGTAACGGCTCTCTAACGACAGATTTAGTTGTAATATTTCTTAGTTAGAAGCTGTTTACTCTACACTTATTTTATTAATAAATGATTTTACAACATATATGATAAATAAAACTCTATGAGTCGAGCATGGAAAAACGCAAAAGATAACATCCCTATAAATAAACAAAAAGTCATTATTAACATAGATGGAACAACTTATAATGCTGCTTATGATGCAAAAAAGAATGCGTTTAAATTGAAAAATAGTTTAAATGTATTTTGGATTGAAATAAATTCCCGAACCATATATTGGGTGGAGGAGAAGTAAATTAAAAATTTTGGTACTGTTGGAGTAAGCACTGGTAACATGCCTTTATTGAAAAAAATTTATCAAGTGGTTATTTTTGCAAGGATATAAATACAGGGTTTTCTCTTAGCCATCTTTGTTGTCTTGAATGATACCAGCCAATAAGGCAATATTCTTTTGCATATTCTTTTGCCAGTTCTAAGGCAATACTGCTATTACAATTAATGTGTTTTAAAAAAAGGTTTTTTATTGTTATTTTTATTCCTTGCGTTGAAGCTTTATATTTAACTTTTGTTTCTTTTTTTATTTCTATTAACTTAAATTGCTCCCAATCAATAACCTCAAACTTTTCTTTTGTGGTATCATTTATGAATGCAAGATAACTTTCTGTTTTTTGTTTGAAAAGTGTAAGCAAGTAGTTTGGGTCATTTAGAGACTTAATATTCAGCTCTAAGCCTTTTAATTCTGGTCTTTTTAAACGTAATTCTATTCTATCAATAGGTTCCGAGCATTCAGTCAATCCATTATTTACCCAATATTCTCTAATATATTCCTTGTGTGATTTTTCAAGTTCATTTGATTTATTATATAAAGAAATAAACTTATCGGAGCTACGAGAACCGAGTGTAACACCAGTTATATCTTTAGTTGAATCATCTAAAAAGTTACTCATTTTTAAAGCTCTTTTTCTCTTCAATGATGTGTTGTTAAAAAGCGTATTATGCTTTCTAATTAGTCCTGGAGAATCAATTGCAATGTGCATTTCTTTCAATCCAACTGGTTCAAATAAAAAAGTATCTAAGAATTCAGGGATTTCTTTTTCGATTACCCCCTTTCTATATAAGCTTTCGTTTGCAAGTCTTAATAATTGGATATTCCTATCCTTATAACGAAGTTTGGATGAGGGTATTGAATAAAGCTTTGCAAACGATTGGTTTTTATATTTGATTTCATTACATTTATTAAAACCTATAAAATCTTTAGGTTTATAGGAAGTCGAAATACTGAAGCAATTATTATCACATAATGATTCTGCATCAGAGGCTTTTATTTCAAGCTCAAGCCAATCTATATTTATCAAGTATAACATCCCCGACCCTTGTTATACTTATACGCCAAACTTATTTTTGCCTTCGAGATGCTTAATTATGGCTTTTCGGCTATAACGAGGTCTTTTGCCAATCATAATGTAGGGTAAACCTTCTTCAACAGCAAGTGTTAGGGTGTTGGTTGAAATCGAAAAGAGTTGCATTACCTGTTTTCTACTAAGGTATTTATCACCTTCATGTAGATTTTTTTGCTTTGGTATTTCAGAAAATAAATCTGAAATTTTTGATAGAAACTTTTTTTCAAATTCGGCAAAGTCAGCCTTTGTTAATAATTCGTACGAGTTCATGGTTATTTATTTTAGGCAAAGATGCCCCATGAACCCAAGCTTCGGAAGTAATTACGGGAGGCTTACTTAAGATTTACTTTTCTTTCTTTCTTCCTTAGTTTTATTCAATTCAGCATGAGTATATGACTTCAGCTTACTTATTAAAAGATTTAGTTGGCTTATGAGATTTTGGATGGCATCCTCGTAGCTTTCATCCCTTTTAAAATTCTTTGCATTAGAAAAATCTTTTGATATTGTGCCTTTGTTGGTATTTACGTGTATCCCTTCTGTGGGTTTATAATACTGGCAGTTTTTTACCATGAACTCTTTTAAACTTTCTGGCTTATTTCCAATTAATTTGATGTCTTGATGAGCAAGAAAGTATAACGCAAGCTCCTTTTGAGATAGGTTAAATTTCAATTTATCATCTTCTGGCATTGTTGTAGTTTCTTTGGCTATCTCTTTACTCTCTTGATTGAAAAAGGAAACCAGTTGTTGTAAGATATTTATTTTGGATTCAAGAACTTGAATCTTTGTCGAGGTAGTTAAATTGTTTCCGCCAAGCTTTAGCTTATTAAAAGCCAGAACCTTTTTTACATCAACTAACTTTTTTTGCAATATTTGTTCACTCTCAATTAACTGTCTTTTAAAGACTTCTCTGGCACTACCCGATAACGGTGGGGTCAACCCTTCTATTCCTTGAATAATTTCAAGCAATTCACTTGAAAAATGATTCTTTAAATCTTTTATTGGATAGAACGAGCCATTATAATGAACTTGTCCACCTTCAGTGATTTTAAAATTATCATCACTTAGAATATTACCTACTTTTAACTTAATGTCCATTAATTGCATCTCTGCGTTCTTAGTATTTATACGCAAGTTACAAATATTATTTTGTTCCTTTTTATTCGACTATTTCTTCTCTCATTTTTTGTTGAACAAACTTCATCTCATTTGCATAAACGTTTTCAGAAACCTCCTCCAAATTAAATATTTTGTTCTGCTCTTCTTTTTCAATACTTGGATTCATTTTTTTATTTACTCGCTTCATCTCCTCACTGGAATGTTGATTTGTTATTTTGGCGTAATGTTGTGTTTGCGAAATTCGTTTATGACCCAATGCTTTACCTGTAACTTCAATACTTGCGCCATTACCTAACATTATAGTGGTTGCGAAAGT
>Ga0210394_10008004_pt1 | contig 11000 bp, 9 predicted proteins | sample IncBWC12MmetaG_FD_160121 | JGI IMG/M metagenome (GOLD analysis project Ga0210394, IMG submission 160121) | Forest soil microbial communities from Barre Woods Harvard Forest LTER site, Petersham, Massachusetts, United States - Inc-BW-C-12-M | ecosystem: Environmental > Terrestrial > Soil >... | reverse complement strand
GTGATTCGCGGTTTGGTGCAGCACCCGAAGGATTGGCCATGGAGCAGCTGGAGTTTCTACTTTCAGGACGGGAAAGGATTGCTTCCGATGGATTTGGTGATCGACTAAAGAGAACCCAAACCCAGGACCCGCCCTCAAAAACCGAGGACGGGGCACCCTCCGCATAACTGAGAGTCCGGGCCACTCGTCGTAGTTCGGCGCTAGCCGCGTTCGAAATCGTCTTAGCCGTTTGCCGTGGTAGAATTCCCGCAAATGGACCCCGGCATAAAAATCAAGCTGAAACTGAATCAAAACCTGTGGGGATTGATCGTGGCCTACGTTGCTCTCGGCATCGCACAGCACAGGGAATTGAAATACCTTTCGATGTTGGCGATGGTTCTTTCGGCTGTGATGACGCTCTCCCTGATTGTAACCACGATAGCCTACACAGGACGCTATTGGCGAAGCAAGAAGCGTCCGCTGACGTGAATGATCCGCTCCTGGACGCACAGTGGAAGAGCACGGAGGGAGCAATGAAAATCATCCGTTCAGTAATAGTTTTCGGTCTTACCGCGTTGATTGCATTATCACCAGTTGCGATGGATTCTCAAACCGATTTTCATCTAACGCATCAGATGATCTCCACGGAATCTCGCAGAATGAAAGAGTTCTTTCAGGATTTCAACAGCATTACGCATTCAAATAAAAACGACGAAGAAATTGTCCTGACTACGATGGCCTTGTCAAACGATGCCAATCGGCACGGTGACGCTTTGGATTACTTATCCGCGATGCTCGAAATGTATGAGACGGTGCAGTCCCAAACCGACAAACAGAGCATGAGACCCATCATCGACCCTAGGATTCAATATGAACTCGAATCGATTGACATTTCCATCAAGAATTCCAATAACATGATCGGGTTTACGCATAGCCCTGGTGTGGCAACAACTGCAACCAATTTCAAAGAAGAGTTGCGTAAGGTAAGGGAGATGTTGTCGCGGCTATATTAGAAACACATTACGATTAGGCCACTTAATACCTGACAACACGTCCCTGAGCTTATAATGCGCGCTTAGGAGGAACGGTGATGGCGACACCTTGCCCATGCGCCACTAAAAAGTGCGATCACGAGAATGGAACGTGTGGTAAGCCAATCGAGAACGCGCAGGAAATACAGGCCGCCGACGCCTCCGGAGGACTTGATTTCACACCAGTCGGTCCGTGGGTGGAGAAAGGCGTTTGTGAAGAGTGCTATAAGCGCAACCGTCGCGTATTCGATATGGAGAAGGTCAAAGAATTCGTTCGCTGGTTCTGGTCCTAATCGGCAGGCAACGCATTACAAAGGACGGGTGGCCCGGACCCTTAGTTATGCGGAGGGTGCCCCGTCCTCGGGTTTTGAGGGCGGGTCTTGGGTCTAGACTTTCTCTTTCGAAAACGAGAAATCCTGAGTGCCTCTGATATCTCCCAGCAATCCAGTGGCTTACGCCGATCTTATTTTTGTGCCAGATTTTACTTGACAAAGTCGTAAAATATGGTACACTTGCAATTGTAGAGAGTTGCGCCTTAGGCGTGATACTCTTTTTTGTTTTTGGCCCTCCTTGCGGTTTCCCCCGTATTGAAAATGCAGGGCTTAGTGTGTTTACTGAGCCCAAGAAGGGCACGATGAATCGTGCCCCTACAGGGGCAGCATGCTGCCCTTCGCGCGCTCAGCATAAAGCGCACTACAAAGAGGCGCTGGTCAACGCGCCTGAAGGATCTCCGATCATGAAAAACAGTAAACGCAACGGGATAGGTGTGTCTGAACGTTCCTTCAGTCGACAGTCCACAGTTAGCAATCGGCGGCGAAGAAAAGCTGAGGAGAGAGGAGGCCACAGGACGCAAAAAGAAATCGACGCGAAGGCGCTGTGGAAGCAGATCGAGGACGTGGTGGTGCCGCAGTTGCGGCTGCCGGTGATCGACCATGTGGTGTATATGCACCTGTTGCGACACAGCCACCTGGAAGGCAAGCGCAGGCTGCGGTTTTCGATTCCGTGGCTGGCGAACAACGTCAACCTTTCTACGTGCCCGACGCGCGAAGCGGTTCGCCGGCTGGCCGCGTGCGGCGTTGTGCGCCTGGTGGAACGGAGCAAGCAAGGCCATGTGGCGGAGGTGCGCTTGCCCGATGAGGTTCGCGGCGTTCGCGCCAAAGCAGCCGCACGGGCACGCGAGGCAGCGCGGAAGGCGGCCACCTCGGACATCGAGGAGGTGGATTTCCTGAAGACGTTGGAACTCCGCAGGACCATCCACGCGCGGGAGCGCGGCAGGTGCTTCTATTGCTTGCGGCGAGTCGCTCCACGGTTGGAGTGCCTCGACCATGTCGTGCCGCGGGCGCGAGTGGGGTGCAATTCGTACCGCAACCTGGTCTCGGCGTGCATGGAATGCAACGCGCAGAAAGGAGAGCGGCCCGCCGAGGAATATCTGCGCTGGTTGTTTCGCGAGCACCGGTTGGGCGCGGCCGAACTCAGAGGCCGCTTCGAGGCGCTCGAACTGCTTGCTGCCGGAAAGTTGCGACCGGCGCTGCCGAGTCAGGGGGGAGAAAGGATTCGGCGAGCATAAGATCCAGTGTGAGAGCTAGAGCGAAGAGAGGTTCCTCGACTCCGCTCGGAATGACAGGGCAAGAAGGACGCGCTGCCTTCGAGGCTCAGGCCCAGGAAGCGCGCCCCTACAGGAGCTATGACAAGAATGGGCAGCATGCTGCCCCACTACAAAGGGATTTAGTCGATGCGGAAGCGGAGGCGTTCGATCGAACTTGCCCGCAGCCTGCCGGCGGCGTTGCGCGGGCCTTCGTCGTCCGTTTCGATTAGCACGCAATTCATTTGCACATCGCCGCTCGCGACTTCAAACCGCGCTGGCAACCCATCGAGAAACTTTTTGATGATGCCGCCGCGGTCCATCCCGATTACGCCGCCGTGAGGGCCGCTCATGCCGACGTCCGTGATGTATGCCGTGCCGCCGGGCAGAACGTGCTCGTCCGCGGTGGTGACGTGCGTGTGCGTTCCCACAATGGCCGTGACTCGCCCGTCGAGATACCAGCCCATGGCTATCTTCTCGCTGGTGGTCTCCGCGTGCATGTCGACAAAGACGAACGCAACATCCGGCGGCAGTTTAGCCAGCTCGCTGTCCGCTTTTCGAAACGGATCGTCGATCGGCGTCATGAACACGCGACCCTGCAAATTCAGTACGGCGAACTTGACGCCATTTTTGGCCGTGCCGACGAAAAGCCCCGTGCCAACGTTGCCGTCTGGAAAATTCGCCGGCCGCAGCAGCCGCGGCTCGTGCGGCATGAACTCGAGGATTTCCTTGCGGTCCCAGCTATGGTTGCCGCCGGTGAGGACATGAATCCCCAAACCCAGCAACTCCTCCGCCAGCCGCGGCGTAATGCCAAAGCCCGACGCGGAATTCTCTCCGTTGGCAATGACCAAATCGATCTGCCGCTGCGCAACAATATCCGCCAGCCGGTCGCGGACAATCTGCCGCCCCGGTGAACCGACGATGTCTCCAATGAAAAGTATGCGCATGCTCTGTTAGGACTCGTTGATACAAAAATAGAGCGGACTGCTTGGCCGTGGGGAGCTAGGCCGTGAACCTCTGAATTAGGTGGGCGCCACGAGCCAACCGTTAGGCTTTCCTGCCCCGCTCGCCCGTCTCGATTCGCCGGCTTCTAGTGATACGCTCCAGCGACAAAGACGTGCCAGCGGGACAGGCCGTGCACACGGGCTGTCTATCCGCGGCTCCTCAGAGATTCGTCATTGGTTCAAACAGCTTTCGCTCCCTCACCTGCTTCGAAGGACCGCTCCGCTTCATATTCTAGCAGGGCCGGATGCCCATTCAAAAAGTCCCAAGCCCATGCGGTACGCGTGTTTCGCAATGCACTCAAGTCCGCCAAGTCCGCAGCCTCCCACGTTACTCCGCTGGAACGGTCCCAAGCGGCGGTTGACCGCGAACGCCCTCCGGTATGGCACTCTCAGTTTTGGCGGGCATCATGGGAATAGGCTTCGTTCTCTTAATCTGGGCCATGGTCGGCGCAGTTCTGGCCGGCATCGGGGCAGTTATAGTCGGAGGAGCGACAGCTCTTCTCACGCGCGGCGTCGCGCAAGGCCGTAAGAGAGTGATTCTCGTTGCAAGCGTTTTCCCCTTTCTGTGTCTCGCGTGGGCGGGGATCGTTTTCTTTTCCCAGGCGGCACTCAACGAACTTGTATTTCATCGGGACCCTGGCTTGGGGGACACATGGCAGTGTCCCCTGCCCGACGGCTATGCGCTCTTGATGATCGACGAGACTGAACAAGGCTGGGTGTTCAATCCGAAAACACAGGGTTGGGACGGTGTTGCAGAGGGCGAAGACTCAATCAGCGGCGTAAGAGTTCTTCAGTTGTCCGGACCATACATACTTGGGGGGCGTGACAGCCATGCCTACCAGTTCGCGTCAAAGAACGACTTCATAGAGTCTTACTTCCTTTTAGACACCAGAACAGGAAAGCACGAAAGTTTTCCAACGTATGAGGCGTTGCGCGATAAGGCGCAGCAAATGGGAATCGCTTTGAGCATGGAGCGGATCAGATCCGTTTATTCGAAATACAGGTATACATGGTTTGAAATACTTGTAGCCGTCGTGTTGCTTGGACCTCCGCTGATATTCGCGTGCCTGCTCATCCGATGGGTTTTGCGCCTGAGAAAAACGCGCGAAGCCACCTTGCAGATGAGCAATTGAGAGGTCGTAAAGGGCAGTTCAGTCTATGAAGTCGATAACCGCGCCGTCGCGTCGGTCCAAGAACCCGACGAACTGGCCGAAGTTTGGCGCCGTCACGTTGTTGTACACGGCATTGAAGTTGCCGTGATTGGTGATGTTGAGCGAATAAAATCCAAGTCGAATGTGGTGAATTTTGCCGCTCTTCGTGCCGAGAAAAGGAACCTGGAAGACTCTGTAGATTTTCACATCCAACGAGAGATAGGTGGCGAAGCGCTGCCCGTTCGGCGTGCCCACGTAGTCTTGCAGCACATCCACGTTCGAATAAGCGTAGCCCGAATGCACGTCGAGGATAGGACTGAGTATGAACTTTTTCGGCAAGGAGAAAACCCCCCAGGTGATTAGTCTCTGGGGGACGTCAGAAGGCAGGATGCCATAAACGTTAGGCCGGATGACCGGCTGCAGGAACGGGATCATTACGTCGGAAAGATTATTCAAATCGCCCCGCGAGCGGCTCCATATATAAGACGCGTTCACCTCATTGTGTTCCTTAATGGTGAAGCGCACGGTGCTTTCTACCTCGCGATAATGAGAGGAACCCGTGTTCGTGAGACCGAGGAAAGAGTTTTGGCCCGCCGCAGCGGTGAAAGGATTGATGACAAATAAGTAGGTCGTGTGGCTGTCGATGTAGCCGACCCGCAAGACCACGTTTCTCCGCAATTCGCGATCTCCCTCGACGTTCCAGGTGAAATTGCGCGGCGTTGTGCCCGGCCCCTGCGGCAGGATTCCGGTAGTTAGCGGATTCACTCCCCCCACATAGGCGTTGGTGTACGTTACAGGCGGCGCGATCAATTGGCCGGTGGGATCAAACAGGCTCACCACGCGGGTCGGGTTCACATCAAAGTCCGATGCGAGCAGAGGCAGCATGCTATAGAACAAGCCCGCCCCCGCTCGAATCACCGTCTTCCCATTGCTCCCCGGAGAGTACGCGACAGCCATTCGCGGTGCGAAGGCCGCGGACCAGCCCGAGGTCTCGCTGGACAAACGCGCCCCTGCATCGATCGTCCAGTGGGAGTTCAGGATCCAATGATCCTGCACAAACTCGGCAACGGCCGTATCGGATGTGTTCTGAGCCACCGTAGGCAGAAAGTTGATCTGCTCGTCCAGCGTGCCGTTCTGCTCCAAGAGTTGAATTGGATTAGCCACGTTCGAGCCTGTATAGGCACGATAGTTAAGATCCAGGCCCACTTTGATCTGGTGCTTTCCCAGCCAGTGTTTGTCCGCAAATTGATAGCTAGGCAGCAACTGGAACTGCTTGCCTCTCCTGGACCATCGGTTGAAGAAATTTCCGCCCCAGCCCTGCGGTGTGATCAGCATGTCATCCAAGCCCTGGCCATGCGCATTGCTGTCGAACCGCGTGTACTGCGAAATGACGCTGAAAATCGCGCCGGAATCGAGCTGGTACTTATCGGACAAATGGGTGGCGATACCCTTTTGATCCAAGTCGTTCGAGGCCGGCTCCGGAACCAGGGCATTAATGCCGACGTACCGCGTCCGGAGAGGAAACGCATTGACCGTAAGAGTCAGGATTTGCTTGGGCGTAAGAATGAGCTCGACGGTCGTAAAGGAGTTAAAGCCCTGTTTCTTGGTGATGTCGTCGGGCCACGGCAGTCCGCGGACCGTGGTCTTTTTCATGTCGTACTGAAAGACTTCCGAGAAGAATAGTTTGCCCGCAATCAGCGGGCCTCCAAAGTCAACGCCAGGTGTTGCTTGCGCGATGCCGACCATCGAGCCGTTCTTGCCAAGAATGGAAGGCACAAAATTCTTTAGATAGAAATTCCATTTTTCTGCTGGAGGCTTGGTTTCAATGGTTGTCAATCCGCCCGAGAAACTTCCGAGTGCCGCGTTATAGGGCGTTTTGTAGACCGCGAACGATTGCACCGCATCCGTGGGCACCGCAATGGAAAAGCTTCCGGTCACCGGATCAGCAGTCTGCGCGGAATTCACCAGGAAGAGGCTCTGATTCTCGTCAGCGCCTTTGAACGTGAGTTTTCCGTCGATCGTCTTTACCACTCCAGGAGTAATGGGAATCACTTCCCGGATTTTTTCCTCCGGCGTAGGCAGTGCAACCAACTCGCGGTGGGTTACGGTGGCCTCTGGGTTGGCAACGCTCTCCGTCGAGATGACCTGGGTTTGCTCTTTAACCTCGACCTGTTCCGTCACCGCCTCTAATTCCAGCGTGATGTCTTGAACCGCAGCTTGCCCTAGCGCTACGGAAACCTTTTTTGTCACCGCCTTGAACCCTGGTTGTGTAATCGAAACCGTATAGGATCCAGGTTTTAGAGTCTTAAATTCGTAGCGTCCAGCGTCGTCTGTATCGGCACTCAGCGTATTTCCATCCGGCGGTATCGTGCTCAGCTTTACGCTGATACCTGAGAGGCCTGAGCCTGCGTTTTCCTGAGCCGTGGAAATGGTGCCATGGATCGACCCAGTCTGGGTTTTATCGGCGCTTGTGCGCGTGGTTTGTCCGAACGCTGGCGAAGCCAAAATCGCCAATACCAAGAGCCAAGCGCCGCATCTTGCCCAGCCACAAGCGGGCGTGCGAAGTGGATCGCCAACGAAAACGAGTTTTGGTTCGAACCGGAGAATTGCCTTTCGAAATAGTTTCATGATCTGGCCGACGGGAACTCTATCTACAATCGTGTTCTTTCTTTAGAGGAATTGGGTCAGTCTGATTGGTGAGAGTCACACGCGCCTTTGGCCAGCCAGACGACAACCCCTGTATTGTCAATTCGAAGTGCTGAAACAGGAAGTCCGGCGAGGTCAGGGTGTGCCTCAATCTCCAACTCTACGAATCTGGGTGCCAGCTGGGTGTAATCCGCTTTTGCCCAGTCTGGGTGAGATTGGATGTACGAACGGATGTGTCCGTTAAGTCCTATAAAGTAGCCAATCCGCTTGTATGAGGGACCCGTACTCTCGAACCGCTCGACCCTGATCTTCCCCGTGGAATCTGCCTCCAGGCCCCTGACGATCAACCCGGGCGCACCGTCCTGGATTCCTGCGAAAATCACCTCCGTCGGCTTCTTTGCGATCATATTCGTGAAGTACGCTGGGTCGCCTTTCCGGATTCCGGTGACCGCCTCCTCGAAGGGCCGTCGCGCAATCCGAAGAAACGCATCCGCCTTTGACCGCAGGTCTCCTGGTTCACGGCAAGCCATGTGAACATATTCCCGCAAATGAAAGTCAGAGTTCCCGTCTTCGTAAAGTCCGGCCATCGCTACCGTACACCCAGGTTCCTGAATGATCTTGCAGGCTGAGAACGGACGTGAATCCCGGCTAACCCGGCAATCCGTTGCAATCACCAGCCTGTGATTTGCGCGATCGATCAAAGCGACCACACTCGTCGCGTATAGATGCGCCGAGAAGAGCCAAGGGCTGCCAAACAGCAGGACCGAACCGAGAAATATTCTCGAAGCTGACCTGCGAAGAAAGCTCTGTCCAGACAAACGGATACCGTTCATTCCGGCCCACCTCCCATGGCGCAGCCCGCTGGATTAGGTTGATCTTCCTTCTCCTGGGCTCCTAACCGTGCGAGTCTTTGTGAGGTTTCACTTCGCAAAGACGCTCGGCGTTTGCATGCAATTGCGAGAGTACGGTTTCCAGCCTGTCGATGTCGACGTTCAAGACCCCTTCGAAGAATTGGCTGCGAACTTCCTCGAACCTCATCTTCAAGTGCGGCACAACACGCCGCCCCCTGCTCGTTGCCTTGATGATCGAGAGGCGATGATCGCGAGGATCGCTCTTGCGAGTAAGAAATCCGCTCGTCTCGAGCCGGTCCACGAAACGAGTGATTTTGCCTTTGTCTCTGCCCATGGCCCTCGCGAGCTTTCCCGCGGAGGTTTCTCCTTCTTCCGCGCAATGCATGAGCACAGCCGCTTCCTGTGCCGTCATTCCGAATTGACTGAAGCAGCGATCGAACGCCGTTTGCAGCCGTATGCTGGTGCGAAAGAGCCGTGATATAGAGAGTTCCGCCTGCCACTCTCGGATGCCGCTACATTTCCGCTCAGACATCCGCGCTGAGGCAAGGGGATTCCTTAGGAATCCCCCGTCCTTCCCGCTCTCCGTTGTTCCTGCCATCGGTTTGGCCGTCACGACTTCTCGAGTTAACCGTGTAAGCTGCTCACTCCAATTCATCTAGAAATGGAAGCCCAGTTCCGCAGACATCGCACGCGGTGTCACATAGTGTGTGCCGCTGAACGTGGAGAGGTAGTTGTAGAGCGTTTCCTTATTGGTGACATTGATCATGGTCAGCCTTAGGCTCCACCGGTAGCGATCGCCATGAAAAAGATTGTCATGGCCGACAGACAGGTCAAACAGGTTCCGCGGCGCGATGCGCTGCGGATTGTGGTCGTCGTTCTCCTTGTTCGGTGCGGGCACATTGATGAAGACGGACCCCACTTCGTTTGCGGGGCAGGAAGGCGATGGTGCTCCAAAGGGGCTGGAAACCACTCGAACACCATTGCAAGTTAGCCCGGCCTGGAACTCCTGGTCGGCGGTCAAAGGTAAGCCGGTAATGGCGTTATTAAAAAGCACCGTATCCACTCCTCCGATGACGGCCGTCGTACCAGAGCACGTTGCTGTCGCCGCGAAGCAAGGGGTGGCGCCGCTCACTAATCCGCTGTCGTACCGCCAGCTGAATCCAACCCAAGGGCCGCGCTTCCACGGCTGGTATTGGATGTTTGTCGACTGGTTGTAAAGCTCGTCGTGATCGATCCGGAACACGTTGAACGCAGGAAAGAAATCGATTCCAGCTACCTGAGGATTGAAGAACCGCGCTGCGACGCCGGACATCACCACGCGCGCCGTAAATCCGTGAAAGTTGGGCACGCTCGCGCTCAGCAGCCATCCCGGGATTTTGGAGTTGTGCCACTCGATGGGGAAAGTGATCGGTGTTGCGCCAACGATGCCGAAGTCGAAACCGTTGTGCGTGTACTTCCAGATGTACTCACCGCTCACAACAAGGTATTTGCTAATTGCTTGCTCAAAACCAGCGTGGAATTCGTTCCGATAACCCGGGGTCAGCGGTCCCGACGTGCAGGGCACTCCCGGAGGCGAAACGATGGCTACGATCACCGGATTACTGCAGCCGGTGCTCGCGATCACCAGGTTTTCGTTGAACGGTGTCTCCATGATCCGCGCGTACGATACGCGCAACACGGTGCTAGTGGGTCTGATGTTGTAAGAAACGCCGATTCGTGGTTGCACTTGGCCGTCAGAGCTGATGCCGTTGTATTTGTCGCCGCGTAGACCCAGGTTGAACGACCAACTCTTCCAATTGATCGTGTCCATCACATAAAGCGCAAGCTCTTTCACGTCCGTGTGGCCATGAAAGTTGAACAAAGAGCCCCCGTTCGTCAGGTCGAAGGGCAAAAGAGTTGTGCACGGAGGACCTGTGGCCACGCCGTTCACGAAGCAGGGATCGCCGGCAATGACGGTCCCGTCCGGATTCTCCGTGTTGAGAGAAGGAAGAAATGTCGGATCAACGATTCCAAATTTGTCATTCTCTGTTAGGAACGTCTGCTGGTAGACAAATCCAAACTTGATATTGTTAATTCCCCTTACATACGAGATGTCGCCTCGCACCCCCGCATTCGTTAATTGCCGATCCTGGCTGGCGGTTTCGACTTGCAGGTCCGGAGCCAAATCGTTAAGTGGGTCGCTGCTGGGATAGTAGTTGTATTGATCGTGACGAACATAGAAGCCAAGCGTTGCCAGCGCATTCGAACTGAACAGATGCGTCCAGCTCGGGGCGATGTTGTAGGTCTTGATTTGCGCGCGCTGATCCGTGGTCCCCAAGGGAGCTCCTGTAACGACGTTAATAATGCTTGTGTTCGTCGCATCGCAGGTGTATCCGACTGGGCCGCAGTCGTGATATTGCTGGTCGTATGTGTTTGGATTCTGGAACCACGAACGCGTGAAACCCAGATTCAAGTGGAGCGTGTCTGCCTTCCCCAGTTGATAGTCGATGCGATCGAAAATATTCTCTTGGTTTCCTTTATCATGTAGCGCTTGGAATTCCGGTGGATCCAGAAAACGGCTGGTATTCAAGCCGTTAACCGCTATGAAGTTCCCCCACTTATCTCCGCCGTACGCGAGGTCAAATCCCGCGTTCACCGTTCCAAAACTGCCATAGTTGGCGAACACGCTTCCTGTAGGCTGGTTCACGCCAAGTCCCGAGCGCGTGGTCACCTTGACCACAATACTGGTCTTGTCTCCAAAATCGGCCGGCGGCGCC
>Ga0210394_10008003_pt1 | contig 11000 bp, 12 predicted proteins | sample IncBWC12MmetaG_FD_160121 | JGI IMG/M metagenome (GOLD analysis project Ga0210394, IMG submission 160121) | Forest soil microbial communities from Barre Woods Harvard Forest LTER site, Petersham, Massachusetts, United States - Inc-BW-C-12-M | ecosystem: Environmental > Terrestrial > Soil >... | reverse complement strand
TCTTGACGGTTGATGGCAAGGCTCATCGCGATATAAGGGCCGCCCGGTGTCCGGGCGGATTTTCTTTTTGCTTCGCGGTGATTGGCGATAAGAGGCGATTCGCTCATTGAGGGGTTCTGAGCGTAATGGGGATTTTTCGCCAGCTACGCACTTTCTGGGGGTTCATTCCTGGGGTGGCGTCAGTAGATACTCCATACGCCTGGAGTCACGACTTCAAGCAGATGGCCGTCTGGATCGCGGAAGTAAAGTGCCTCGCCCCCATATTTCCAGGTCTTCCGTAGCTCAATTGAGATGCCCTGTTCTGCCAGCCAGTGTTCCCATCTCGTCAAATCAGAACGAGCTATCCCAAAAGCAATGTGAATCGCGCCAACGGCGTCAGTGTCGGGCGTCGCTCCTCTCTTGAACAGCAGCAACACGCTTCTGTCACCCGCACGCATCGGCCATAAGCGCGTTTCATCGTTCGGCGGTTCGTTAGCTTCCAGCGGCTCAAAGCCGAAAACACGGTGGTAGAACTCGGCCGAACGCGCCGCGCTTTGAACGTACAGCGACGTTTCTAGAACACCGTTAACGCGGGGTGGAATCGTGCTAGGTTCGGGCATCGGATCCTCCACGAATCGGGCGGATGGTCTTCTGATGCGAACAGTACAATTTTCGACGCAATTCGTGGCAAACAAAACGAAACAGTCAGTGAGCGATATGGGGATTTTGCAACAAGTATGGAGGTCCCGAAGTCACTCAGTTCACTTCGTCCTCTGGCCCGGAAATGAAACCTCCCGAATACCAAGTCGTTAGGCCGTTTGGTTTTCGTTCGCAACGTGAAGGAACGGGATACTTCTTACGGGAGTCGCGGATTTGCATAAACGCGGTTTGGGAAATGGGTCTTATCTAGGGCTCTGAAGCGCGCTGAGCAGACCTGTTTTCACCATCGACGAGAATGTACTGTTCAAACGCTGCGACACGAGGTCTCCTCTCTTGGGGCTCGAGAGCCTGTCGAACAACTGTTCGGCACTCGCCTGTGGGACATTCAAAAATATATAGAGGAGTTTCTGTCGCACTCTCTTCTTTTGCGGATCGCCTCCGGATCGATACCTATCCACGAGGGTGATGAGTTCATTGTCCGAGGTGACCCATTTTTCTGACCCCGATCTGGTCGAAAGCATGCCTTTTACGTTATTGGCACTGATATGGTCACCGGTTCTGGAGACGAACCGGCTCAATAGACGTGCCCATTGCTCATCGCTTAAGTCAATGCCGTTCGCGATCAGCGGTTCGTTGAGACCGATGTTGGCGTACTCAGGAATGAGATGGATCTTATCCACCATAGTCTGTATGTCTTGCGGGCTGATAGGAATCTCCTTTTCCGCAGGCTTACCAAGATTGTATTTCTCGACCAAGTCCATTCCCACCCGCATCATGTTGTTCAGGGGTCTTCCAAATGGAGGTTTGTCGGTATCGGGAGCCAGAAGCATTAGAAAGGTGAATTGCGCGAGGTAGGCCGCTGTTTCGTCCTCAAGCCGGGTAATCTTGTACTCATTGATGTCGGAGGCAATATGGGTACACTCGTGCAGGATATTGGTGCGTGCGTCCAGAGTCAGATCGCCAGCCCGAGTCTCAAAGGTATCGATTTCAGGATAGTAATGCGCGACCTTGTCTGTGCCTTGCTTAATCGTAACTCCTCCAGACTCGATGTAATCGGCGACCATGTCGTATTCGTCCGAATTGATCTTGATCAGATCAACCGAGAATTTAATCTGATGGAGAAGTGGGTTGTTGAGAACTTCCAGAATGTCTTCTTTTCCGATTGCCATAGCCGGTTCCTTCTCTGCTCTCCGGTCGAACTTGGCCTGCTCCTTCTACAGCACTCCAAACATCAGCGTGATCGTGCAACTTCACTTAGTCGAACGGGGACGCCTTTTCTTGGGGACAGGTTTCAAGGTGTACAGCCGCGGTGTTCCAACTGGTTGTCAGGTCGTTGATCCTGGTCACAATGTTCGCCTTGTCGGTGCCGTCAAAATCTGCATAGTTCGGGTCACCCCAAACCCTCGGTGAGTCCGCTCCCAATCCCGCCGCACTATGCGCCAAAATGTACTGGTGCCGTGCCTCATGAGCAATGATGCGTGCCAGAGCCGTGACCACGTTATCCGCCAGGTAGCCAGGCCAATCCTTCAAGGGGGCGTGTTTGGCTAAGAGTTCAGCCTCCATTTCTTCTCGCGTTAAGATCAGCGACTGATGTTTCGCGTAGGTATATTCCAATCCCTTCTTGTCAATCAGTTTTTGTCGCTCTCTGCGAATGTCAACCAGGCTTCGTCCGTGTAAATCCTCATCTACAACTGCCTCCTCGGCGGTTTCGAGTGATGCTACGCCATAGGTCATGCTGATTGAGACTGTCTGTTGACCGATTGGCACGACAGTTTTCCAATGTCCCCCGACTCCGCCTCGGTCAAGGTTACCGGCAAATGACGGCGGAGGGTTGTTGATCGTAAGATTCACGCCCGCTTGCTTGATCGAGAATTGAACGTTCGCCGTTTCTTTTTGTTTGATGTGTTGGAAAACAGAGTCTACAGCCTGGTCTGATTCGGTCAACGATACGACCGAATCGGTGAAGTGGAGAACTTCGGGAAATTGCCGGGGTTTCCGCGCTTCTACGTTGAGCGGGACAAAGGAAAACAGACCCCTAACCCTGCTTAGCAGGTTCCCTCGAGCCGCTTCGGGCAGGCCCTGGTAAACCTCATCGTCGACAATGAACAATGTCTTGGCCATCTGCACACCTCCAGTACTTTGTTCTTCGGATCCGCCCACGTCTGGTGAGCTCCGATCCAGGCGCGCACTTGCCGCCCTATTGTCTAAGGCGCATTGGGCGAGAAAAGGGGCTCAACTTTTTGGCTAGATGTGAGTATTCTTGCGCCCCGGGCAGTTGACTTGCCGCCGCCCGGGCGGCTATCGTTTCCAGCACCTCCCCGCGACCCTAAGACTTGTATGGCTCACTTCCCTGCCGAATCGGTCCATCTCTTGCTCGCCAAATGGAAGGCGGGAGACCAAAACGCGCTCGACGATCTCATTCCGCTGGTCTATAACGAGCTTCACGCTATGGCTCACCACTACCTACGAGCCGAGCGTCCCGACCATACCCTCCAGACGACGGCGCTGATTCACGAGGCGTATTTGCGGTTGGCGGAGCAGGGGCCGTTCCCGACGGAAAATAGGAATCACTTTGTCGCCATCGCAGCCACGTTGATGCGCCAGGTTCTGGTCGATTATGCCCGCCGCTATCGCGCCAATAAACGCGGCGCCGACTGCACCATAAAGCTGGAGAGCAATTTCGAGCTTGCATCGCCAAAGGAGGAGAAGGATGTTGACGTCCTCCTGCTCGACGATGCACTTAACCGGCTTGCGGAACGCGACCCGCAGCAGAGCCGGATCGTGGAGTTGCGTTTTTTTGCCGGAATGACGGTTGAAGAGACGGCTGCTGTGATGGACATCTCTCCCGCCACAGTAAAACGTGACTGGAGCATGGCGCGCGCCTGGCTTTTACGCCGCTTGAAAAGAGGAGAGAGTGGAGACAAAGGAAGAGTGGCAAAGAATTAAAGATCTGTTCGGAGCAGCGCTGGAACGGACTCCCGCCGAACGCGATACCTTCTTGCGCGAAGCGTGCGCGGGGGATGCATCGCTGATGGAAGAGGTCGAGTCATTATTAAAAGCCCACGATTCTGCAGATGGAGCCCTCGAACGTCCTCCAAATCTCCCACTTCCGGGAGCGATGAGCATCGGCTCCATTGGTCCATATCGGCTTTTGGAAAAGATCGGCGAAGGTGGCATGGGGCAAGTGTGGTTGGCCGAGCAGTCCGCACCGCTTCAGCGGCAAGTTGCTTTGAAACTCATTCGCTGGAGCAAGTTTGACGACTCGCTGATTCATCGCTTCCAGGCTGAGAGGCAGTCGCTCGCAGTCATGGACCATCCCTCGATCGCGAGAGTTTTTGACGCCGGCGCAACTCCCGAAGGGCAGCCTTATTTCGTGATGGAGTATGTCCGGGGAGTACCAATCACCGACTATTGCGACCAGAAGAGATTAAAGGTGAGGGACCGTCTCGAGCTGTTCATCAAAGTATGCGAAGGCGTGCAGCACGCGCACCAGAAAGCGATCATTCACCGCGACCTCAAGCCTGCCAACATCCTGGTGTCAGAAGTGGACGGCAAGCCGGTTCCCCGCATTATTGATTTCGGTTTGGCGAAGGCCGTTGGCACCGAAATCGACTCCATGCACACACGGGTCGGAAGCTTTGTGGGAACACCGGGATACATGAGCCCGGAACAATGTGATCCGGCGGCAAAGGATATTGATACCCGTGCAGACGTGTATTCATTGGGCGTGGTGCTCTACGTTCTGCTCACAGGAAGTTTGCCATTCGACTCGCAGCAGTGGAAGAACAAGCCGTTCGATGAGGTGCTCCGGCGACTACGAGAGGAGGATCCGTTACGACCCAGCACCAAAGTCAGTACGGATCGGGAAACCTCGTCCGCAATCGCGGAGGCCCGCGGAACGGATCCCAAACAACTCGTAAGCCTGCTGCAAGGCGACCTCGACTGGATCACGATGAAAGCCGTCGAGAAAGACAGGACCCGCAGATATGGAAGCCCGTCCGATCTCGCCGCTGATATCCGCCGATACTTAAAGAATGAACCGATTACCGCGCGTCCGGCGAGTGTTTCCTATCGCGTTCAGAAATACGTTCGACGGCATAAGTACAGCGTGGCAGCAGCAGCAGTATTTGTTGCGTTGTTAGTCTCATTTGCCGTGTTGCAGAACATTCAACTGCATAAGATCAGGCGGGAACGCGATCGGGAGGATCGGATTGCGGAGTTCATGACAGGAATATTCAAGGTCTCGGATCCGGCAGAAAGGATCGGCAGCAAAGTCAGTGCACAAGAACTACTCGACAAAGCGACCAAGGACATCGACACAGGCCTGGCTAAAGATCCGGAATTTCAGAGTCGAATGATGTACGTGATGGGAAGGGCGTATCTGAACCTGGGACTTTATCCTGAGGCACAGTCCCTGTTCCAACGCGCCCTCAAAGTCAGTGGATCTGCGCTTGGCCAGGAACACAAAGACACACTCCACATCGTCGGGGAACTCGCATGGACGCTTTTCCAAGAGGGCCGCCTGTCTGAAGCTGAGAGCATGCAACGCAGATTGCTTGACACCCAGCGCCGGGTGCTCGGCCCCGAGGACGGCGAAACACTTGGGACGATGGGCAACCTGGCCATCACGCTATGCGAGGAAGGTCGGTGCTCAGAAGCAGCGAAATTAGGTCGGGAACAGTTCGATATCAAGCGGCGCCTGTTTGGCTCGGAGGATTTTTACACTCTCGCCTCGATGGATAACCTGGCGATCATGCTGGAACGCTCCAACCAACTTGCGGAGGCAGAGAAGTTGGAACGAGAGGCCCTGGGAATTCAGCTCAGAGTCTTCGGCCGCGAAAACCTGGGAACCATCAGCTGCATGACCGATCTGGCGGATATTGAGAGAGATATGGGCCGGGACGAGGAAGCCCTAAAGCTGTACCGCGAAACGCTGGAATTGGAGCAACGGATCCTCGGACCAGAGCAGCCTGAAACAGCCGTAACCAGATACAGCTTGGCCTGTATTCAAACGCGGCGCGGATTGAAAGACGAAGCCATTACGAACTTGGAGTACGCCATCGACCATGGTCTGCAGCCGAGAATGGATCTGCAGATCGAAAAAGATCCCTTCCTGAATTCGCTCCATGGCGATCCGCGCTTCGCGGTCTTGGTGGCGCACGCGAAGAAAGTCGCGCAATCCAAAACCGCCGCTCGTGCGCCAGAGACCGAGTAGTCCTACCTGCGATTTTGCTGTTGTCCGCCAGGCAAACTGGCGCTATCAGGCGTTTACACGCTTTGAGCTGCAAAGTGCCATTTTGAGTGAAATGGAGATGTTTCACCAACTGATTGCGATGGTGCGCTCCCAGAGCGGAAGCAAACCGAATAATCTCGCCCAAGTTGGTGTCATTCAGATATTTCAGAAGCGGCAATAGGACTCAGAGCTGAAGGAAGCTCTCACTGGAGCGCTTCTCTCACCGCTGATAACAGCCGTTGCCGGTCAAATGGCTTTGACAAAAGCGATGCGCCTTGCGGAAGTTTGAATGTGCAGTCCCCCGATACGAAAACAGCCCTAAGCTCCGGGTAGGATTGGCGCAGCGTATCAAACAGGCACAAGCCGTCCTTTTGTGGAAGATGGATGTCTGAGATCAGCAGATCCACTCCTCGTAGATGTCGGTCCACCGTCTCGATGGTGGCTTCCGCGGTACCAAACTCGAATACTAGATAGCCTTCCAGACGAAGCATCCGAACAATCATCTCTCGAAGCAGAGCTTCATCCTCAGTCACGACCACCTTCAGCGTACCGCTGGGCTACCTCTCTAAAATCACTCCTTGGATCGGAGGGGGCGGAACCAAGACCCGTGGACACGGTAGATCTCCCTTAGCCGCCCGGGCGACGGCAAGTCAAATCGCGGCTCGAACCGTACTCGGGCGCCCAAAATTCTCAGACCGGCCAAAAGAATTTGAGCTCCTTTTCTGGCGCACTGCGCCTTTAGACAATAGGGCGGCAAGTGCCGCATTGAATCGGTCCTCAAACGTGGGCAGGTCCGAGAACAAGTACTGGAGGAGTGGAGATGGCTAAGACGCTACTCATTGTGGATGGCGACGACTACCAGAAGCTGCCCGCAGCGGCCCAAAAGAAGCTGCTGAGCGAGTTACTCCTTCCTCCCTGGTTTCACTGTGAAGACCCTTCAACCGCTGCAATTTAAGGGCTCAGAAATTCACTTCACTGACTCGGTCGTGGAACTGGTCGGATCCGTCATCACTCTGGGTGGTGCTGCGACCGACATGCAAAAGATAAAAACGGTAAACGTTAAATACTCCATCAGAGTCGGAGTAGAGAAACCGTGCCGCGCTTGCGGCAGAAGATGATTGCGTCGGTTACGGCAACGTCACCGGCGAAAAGGGAGGCTTTGCCTCAGAAAAGGAGTTCGACCATGAAGAAAAAGCTGATGGCTATTGTGATGTTCTTCGCGTCCGCGATGCTTTTCGCGCAGAACGCGTTCAACGGGACTTGGCGCTTTGACGTGCAAAACGGGCAGTTTGGCGGCAAGCCGTTCATTCAGTCTCTGCAAAAAGGCGTGTATCACTGCGATTGCAATCCCGAGCTCACCGTCAAGGCTGACGGGAAAGATCACGAGCGAAAAGGCTCGCCCTATTCCGACACGATCAACATCCGCGAGATCGACGACCACACCATTGAAAAGGTCACGAAGAAGGGCGGCAAGATCGTGTCTAGATCCAAAGAGACCGCATCGGAAGATGGAAACACGTTGAAATCAGAGTGGACCGCATGGGACAACGGGCACGAAACCAGCGGGGCGGACACCTCGAAAAGAGTGGCTCCCGCTCCGGCCGGCGCGAACAGGACTTCGGGCTCATGGCAGTTCGAAAAGGTTGACAGCGCCTCCGACAATATGACGGCGGCAACTTTCAAGGCAACTGCAGATGGCCTCAGCATGACTGTTGGGACGGGCGACTCTTATACAGCGAAATTTGACGGCAAGGACTATCCCTACAAGGGCGATCCAGGCACCACGAGCGTTTCGCTCAAGAAAATTGATGACCACACCATCGAGGAAACCGACAAGCTCGACGGGAAGATCATTTCTGTGAGGCAGATGACGGTCTCATCCGACGGGAAAACATTGACCCTGGATGTCGAGGACAAGCAGGAGGGAACGACGGCAAAGTGGACAGCACATAAGGAATAGGGGCCTTTGAAGCCCACATCCATAAGCCGACAACCGAGTGCCCTCCTATGGTCGGCCTGTAAGTTAGCAGCAACTCCCTCGACGGGAGTATTTTACGCGCCCATCGCGGCGCCTGCCTGAGGAGACGAATATGTCTTATTGCGACGTCATAATCTCTGTGGGGGACACCGGTTACATCGCCAACTTCAGGACCGAACAGATCTCTTTCATCCCGAGTAGGCTTAGCAGCCTCGAAACCGACGACCAGTTCCTGCGCGCGCTGGACGAGATCGCCGCCCATGACGCTCTCGCCGCGGTCGTTCCCGCAGGGTCAGAGTCAGGCGGAGACATATTCGTACATCGAATGTTCAACTACACCACTTCGGAACGACACAACGCCAATATCCGCATTGAGATTATCTACAATCACACGGACACGGTCACATCCGAAGAAGATACTCAAGACGAGAAGACCATCAAAACGGTTACGACGATCCATCCCTTCGCCAGCCTGGAGCTGTTCAGATGCAAGCTCCAGACTTTCACTGCTGAAGGGGACGATTTAGCGGAAAAAGGAAGGTACTATACCATCGCATTGAAAGCGATGGGCGATCACAGAGGGGTGACCCGAGGCGTGCCACCCGAGTTTGACCATGACACCGACCGTATCAGCTACCGGTCTTATCCCCTCCAACACCGCTAGACGCGGTGGTATGGGCTAATTGACCTCGACTGATACTGTCCGTTCCGCGCGGCGGTTGTGCGACCGATTCGCGTTTCGAGGAACATTGGTAACTGCTGAAACCGCATTATAAAAGGGCGCCCCTTTAGGAGTAGGTTGTGATGGTTCGCATCATGACCTACAGAAAGGAGCACCCTCGTGAACGACGAAAAGTATATTGGGCTGGACGTGCATCAAGCAACGATCTCGGTGGCCGTGATGGATGCCACCGGCAAGGTTGTCATGGAATCCATTCTGGAGACGAAAGCGGCAACTATCGTTGAGTTCTTTGCGGGACTGCGCGGAACCTTGTCGGTGACCTTCGAAGAAGGAACCTGGTCGGTGTGGCTGTACGACCTGCTCAATCCTCGAGTCGATAAATTGGTGGTGTGCAATCCGCGCAAGAACGCGTTGCTCAAAGACGGAAGCAAGAGTGACCGCATCGATGCTCGCAAACTGGCAGAGTTGTTACGCGGGAACCAACTCAAGCCGGTCTACCATGGCGAGACCGGGGTGCGGATGCTGCGCGAACTGTCGCGGAGTTATCTGACCATCGTCAAAGATCTGTCGCGGGTCATGAACCGGCTGAAAGCGGTGTATCGGAGCTGGGCGATTCCTTGTGCGGGCAGAGATGTCTATTATCGTCGGCATCGAGCACAGTGGCTGGCCAAGATCCGGGAAGCCGGCGTGCGGCGTCGAGCCGAACGACTCTATGAGCAACTGGACATGTTGCAACACTTGCGTCAGCAAGCGCGGCGGGAACTGCTAGTGGAGGGGCGCAAGCATGCCATCACCGCCAGGCTGCGACAGATTCCCTATCTGGGCCCGATTCGCTCGGTGCTGGCCGTGGCGCTGATGCAGACTCCCCATCGTTTTCGCACCAAGCGACAACTATGGGCGTACAGCGCATTGGCCTTGGAGACCCGTACGAGCGCGGATTACCGCTATGTAGAAGGCCAACTGCGGCGCTCCAAGAAACTCGTTTCTATCCGGGGTTTGAACAAGGACCACAATCATGATCTGAAAGGTCTGTTCAAAGGAGCGGCCACCATGGCCAGTGTGCGCCCCGGACCATTCCAGGACTTCTATCAAGCGGCGCTGGCCAAAGGCATCAAGCCGACGATGGCGCGCCTGACGCTAGCGCGCAAGATGGCAGCGATCACGCTGACACTGTGGAAGAAGGGAGAAAACTTCGACGTCGAAAAACTGAAATCGCAAGCCGCTTGAGCGTCTCGGGTGAAGAGCCCTTTCCATCTCCGGATCTTTTCTGGGGGTGGCCAGTCGGTTTTGAGACGCTCGGGTTCGAGGGTGAGTATGAGAATGGCCTGTAGACGACACGGTGCCTGTGGCACCCAGTCTCTGTGTAACCCCTATGCCCCCTCGGATAACCTGAAAAAGCACTAGGCCGCGAGCCTCAGATAGACCCATGGTTGACACCGTACAACCGCAGGGCTTGCTCCGTTTCAGAAACTGATCGGCGTCGTCGCCACTAATTGAAGATGCAGCTGCTGAGATGGAACAAACGCAAAACAGGGGCACGACACCAACAAAGCGTCTTCCACAGTGAGAGGGGGCTGGATGTCGCAGAAATCTCCCCGCCTTCCGGTCGAGGGAGAAGTATTTTCTTGACATCCCCCTTTTATAGATCAGGCCATATCACAAGCGTGCGCTTTTCTTTCGCCTTTTTCGGTGTCAATGAGCGATATGGGGATGTTTCAACAACAATCAGCAATGCTGTCGTAATTATTCCGGGGATCACCGGGTCGACACCGGCTTCAGGCTGGCTTCAGGCTCCGGTGTTACAGTGTTCGCGCTTGGGGCCGGTGGTGTAACGCAGCATGGCGGTGAGGGTTGCTTGGGGTGTCCATCGTTCGCACCTTCACTCGCAGGTGCAAGTTTGACTCTTGCCCGGTCCCACCGCGCGGGTTGGCGGTCGGTGAACTGTGGTATGATCCACGCGCTTTCCAACGCTCACAAGCCTCGGCCTGTTGCGCAGCCGGGGCCTTTTTGTTGGCCCGCCAGACGGCTCAAGGAGGCTCAGGAAACGGCCCGCCCTGCGACGATCTCCGGGCCGGTGGCCGCATCATCACCCCGGCCTTGTTAGATTTTGGTAAGTGTCAATGAGTGCTATCGCGATATTTCGCCAGTTGAGGACGAAGGCAAGCGCTGGTGACAAACAGGGAGGTTCGAGCCAACGCCTACCTTTTGCCCCTCGCGTTGGGGCTCACCCAATGAATAAATGATTAGTACCAGCGCGCCTATCCTGCTGAGTGTGTATTTGTCCGGAAGCGTTCCACTACGTTTCAGCAAACCCCTGCCGGGGCATTTTGAGTGCAATGGGGATATTTCGCCAGTTGTCGTCTGGAGTGTAGGACAATCGGCGCATGCCCTTCGAGGCCGACCACAACCGCGCCGCCCTTTCTCAGGAATGTGCAATTGTGCTCAGACGTACGGATTTCGACAGCTTA
>Ga0210394_10008002_pt1 | contig 11001 bp, 17 predicted proteins | sample IncBWC12MmetaG_FD_160121 | JGI IMG/M metagenome (GOLD analysis project Ga0210394, IMG submission 160121) | Forest soil microbial communities from Barre Woods Harvard Forest LTER site, Petersham, Massachusetts, United States - Inc-BW-C-12-M | ecosystem: Environmental > Terrestrial > Soil >... | reverse complement strand
GCTGTCTATGACACCGTTATTGGCTCTTTTTCTCTTGGTTCCTACTCCGACGCACACCGCCGGAGTTAACCCGAGTCCGTACGACGTGCCTGCCTACCGGCAAGCGGTTTTCAATGCGGCTCGAATTTACGGCAAGACCGGCTGCGGCGACATTCAACTGGCGGAAATTACTGCCGAGAATTCACTCAAGAGTGGCGTACCGGCTAACCTGATTGCCAGCATTATCAGCATAGAATCGTCCTGCAATCCGCTGGCGATCAGCAATCGTGGCGCTGCCGGAATTATGCAAGTCAACGTAAAAGTGCAAGCTGACAAATTTGCACAATTTCGTACAATCAACCTTTTCAACCCAAAAGAAAACATGCAAGTCGGCACTCAAATTCTCAGCTAAAGGATAAGACGTACGGTCTCCGGGGCGGTGTGTCGCACTACAATGGCAGCGGCCCGGATGCCGAAGCGTACGCCGTCAAGGTGATGGCACTGGCGGGAAAATGAAAGCGAAATTCAAAGTCGGTGAAACAGTCGTCAAAGTGTGCGGTCGAACATGGTATATTCGAAAGATCATCCAAGTGAAAATCGAGGATGATTGTGGACATGGACACGATGAACCGTACGCTCACTATTACTTCAAAGAAGGCGGCTGTGCTGACGAATCCGAAATCGAATCCGCTAAAGACGCTGTAAAGAGACTGAAATGATAAACCCAAGACAGCTAGTCAACCGCTTGACCGTCATAGTCGAACGGCGAATCGATCTAAATGCGGAGAAGGTCCCGGCACTTGAGGCCCGAGACATTCAGGTTGAAATTAACCGGATGTTCGATCAACTTATCGCTGAGCAACAGCCAAGCGTAAAGGCGGGCAAATGAGAAAGCCGGTGTTTTATCATATACACGTTTCTGGAAAATATGTAGAATGTTGGGACTACCTTTGCAACGCACGAACACACGCAAAGGAACTCACAGCCAAGGGTGAACACGTCGAAATAATCACGAGTGATGGCCGGTCTATACGCTTCAAAGGGCAAACGAAATGACATTACCGAATCCCACAGACGTTGGCGTCGTGATCGGTCGATTCCAAGTACCCAATTTCCACGAAGGCCACCGAAGCCTGCTGGATTTAGTCCAGACCCGGCACAAGCGTGTCTTGGTGCTCCTAGGCTCGCCCGCATGGAAGGGCGGGAAGAACGATCCGCTTGACTACCACACTCGGGCGATGATGTTCCATCAGGAGTATCCGGGCTTTTTGGTCGCACCCGTGACCGATCAGCAAACGGATACCGCATGGTCTGAGCAAGTGGATCGAATTATCCACGACGTGTTTCCGCTGTGCAATATTACGCTTTACGGTGCCCGAGACAGTTTCATCAACCGCTATCAGGGCCGGTATAAGACGAAAGAGATTATTCAATCCGTCGAATCTTCCGGCACCGCTCTCCGGCAACAAACAGCCGGGATGCCTCAGGAAAAGGAAAGCTTTCGGGCCGGTGTGCTTTACGGAATTTTGAACAACCCTACGTCGGTTGTAACAGCCGTGGACGGAGCCGTATTGCGAATAGGTCCGACTTATTTAGATATTGTTTTGATCAGAAAACCGGATGAAAAACTGCTTCGGTTTCCCGGCGGAAAGGTGGGTGCTACCGATGAATCCTTCGAATACGCAGTCAACCGAGAAATACGAGAAGAAACCGGACTCGAAATCGATAAGCCTGTCTACGTCACGTCCAGTTGTAGTCTGCCTGATTGGAGAGCCAACGGCGCTGGAATTATTGTCCATTCTTCGTTGTTTGCAGCCCGATATATTTATGGCGCTCCCAAAGGTGGAGACGACGCCGCAGAAGCCGGATTCTACGATCTTAAATCCCTTACCGAAAACATGATGGAACAGTGCCATAGAAAACTCTTGACAAAGCTACAGCAATGGTATTACACTGTGGGAATGGAGATATTCAAATGAGCAACCTGCTGCTGCAAACGGATTCCTACAAGCTGTCGCACTACAAACAGTATCCGCCAAAGACGCAGTACGTCTATTCCTATATGGAGAGCCGTGGCGGTCAATTCGACAACACCGTTTTCTTCGGGTTGCAATATCTCCTGAAAAAATACCTTGTCGGCAAGGTGTTCACACCAAAAGATATCGAAGTGGCGAATTCGTTTGCTCAAGCCCACTTTGGCCGAAATGATAGTTTCAATTACACGGGATGGTATCAACTATGGAACAAGTACGAGGGGACGCTTCCGATCAGAATCAAGGCGGTACCCGAGGGGACGGTAGTTCCGGTCAAGAACGTTCTAATGACAATCGAGAACACGGATGCGGAATTCCCGTGGCTGACAAACTATCTAGAAACGATTCTGATGAAAGTGTGGTACCCGACTACAGTCGCTACCTTGTCTCGGGAAATCAAGAAGCTTATTATGGACTATCACACTCGGACGGGTTCGGACCCGAGCGGTATACCTTTCAAGCTGCACGACTTTGGATACAGGGGCGTTAGTTCTGAAGAGACTGCGGCTATCGGTGGTGCAGCACACTTGCTGAATTTTCAAGGGACCGACACTATCGCCGGTATCTTGATGCTTCAGGATTATTACAGCCCTAAGGCACCGGACTTTTATTACACAGACCACGGAAAGCAAGAAGTAAGCGGTAAGATGACGAATAATATGTACGGGTTCAGCATCCCGGCGGCTGAGCATTCGACAATCACATCGTGGGGCAAGGAAAACGAGTATCAGGCCATGAAAAACATGCTCGATCAATATCCAGGCACTGTGGCTATCGTCAGCGATTCCTATGATCTAAGTGAGGCCGTCAACATTGTTATTGGGTGGAAACTACGAAATCAGATTATTAATCGAGACGGTGTTGTCGTTGTCCGACCGGATTCTGGAGACCCGGCCAGTACCGTAGCTAATGTACTTGAGTGGCTAAGCGACAAATTTGGATACACCGTGAATGACAAAGGCTTCAAAGTTTTGAACCCGCACGTCCGTGTGATTCAGGGAGACGGAGTGAATTATGAATCGATCAGAGGAATTCTTGCGTATATCCATAATCGTGGATGGGCGGCTGAAAATGTCGCATTTGGTATGGGTGGAGCACTTCTCCAACAACTTAACCGTGACACTCAACGTTTTGCTATCAAATGCTCATCAATCACGGTGGACGGCGTTGAAAGAGATGTTTGGAAAGAGACCAAAACTGATACAAGTAAAGCTTCAAAACGGGGCCGACTTGTTCTCGGAAAAGTCGGGCCGGGATACGACTTCGTGACCGTCAAGGCTGAACCCGGTTTAATTTACAGCGACCAATTGAAAACAGTTTACGAAAATGGCGAACTCATTTCCGATCAAACTGTGGATGAAATTCGCAAGAGAGTAACGCTAAATTAAAGGTGAATTATGAGACATAAACTGTTCGTGTTATTGCTATCTGTGTTGCTTTTCCCGGTGATTAGTTTTTCTCAATATAACCAGCGTGGCTTATATCCCGGTGAACGGATTGATCACTTTGCAAAAGTAGCACAAAACGGATCGGATGCCGATATTAAATCCTTTGTCGAGGCATCTGTTCGTCCGGTCGGTGTTCCAAGCATTGTGGCCAACCAGTTTCGCTCAGCCGTCGTTCAAGCTGAAAAAGAATTCCGAGCCGGAAACCATCCCGGCGTCACCGAACAAGAACTTGTGGAATTTCATAACAGACTAGCGACGAAACTGAATCTGCCGACCTACGCTATGATCGATAAGAAACAACTTCGGTTTATGCGGATGGGCATTATGCAACTAGAACCCGTCACAATGGCTCCGACTAAACAAAGTCCACAAGACAAAGAAATATCCCCTGTGCTCTCTCCGGTACAAGCAGCCCATCTCGAATCTATGGTGATTATGCAGAAAATTGCTAATCCGGTTTTTCAAGTCGAACCTAACAAGTGGACTCCGGATGTGGCGAAGCAAATTCAGAGTAAAGAAAGTGAGAAGCGATTAGATAAACCTAACACGAAATCGACCGATAAAATCGTGACTAGTTTACCAAACGCTATCACGCAGGGTATTTCAAAACTTTCGATAACTCAAGGCATGGATATTCTCAAAGATGTTAACCATACCTTCAAATTTCACGGAGATAAACAGTGAAAACCATACAACTTTTTCTGGCGAAATTTGCCCTTCTCTTGTCGTTACTGACAGTTTGTTCTTTTAGTTCGGGCTGCGTACTAGATTACTCAACCCTACAAGTCGGATGTCTTTTTGCTTCCTCATGCACCTGTGATCAGCTTTTGGGTAGCGGCGGTAGCTCTGGTGGTTGCGGAGACATAACTGCCATTCCAAGTATTCCCGGCATGAATCCAGCTTCATGGGAATCTGGTTTCAGCGTGCAGACAGTATTTATCGACGCTCGCCAAAGCATCGTCTGGTATATTTATAACGCCGATGATATTTATATCTTTGGTCTATACTTAGGAAACGACACTGGTTTACCCGGCTCATCGGGAACTATGTATCAGTTTGGAAGCACCAGTGGTAATCCCGCTGATCCTAGTTCAGTCTCCACAGGAAGCCTTTTAGCTCCAATTCCGGGTTTTATTTGGTTTCCAAACGGCATAGTTCCGGGCACTTGGCAGATCGAGTGGGTAACATCTAAACATTCGTTTGAATTTCAAGCCTTGAATATTCCCGTCATACAGGGCACGTCCGTAGGGACCGATGCCTGCAACGGGCAGTTTATGTATGACGAAGTTTTCAGCGGACAAACTGTGGTAATGCGATGTTTTATTCATAATCTCGGCGCTGGTTTCGAAACAGCCGGGACCGCTTTGACCGATCCGACTATAGCCAATACTTTAATCGCTGGCGATATGCATGATCTACATTTAACCGATCCTCCGCTAGCTAAAAATGTAACTCAGTATCAACCGGGACGAGTTTTCGTATTGACTTACGATATAAACGGCACTAACGTGGGCTGCCTAGGATACGTAGTTGGATGCGGAGCCGACGTAACAGTCAACGGAGATGGAACTTTGACACTGCCCGCTTGGGCACTCGCTTGGGCTAGCGAAAGCGTCGCCGGATTTTATACCGGCACTGTTTTTGCTATCGATCCGACTACCGGAAATTGGGTTACATCCGATGCTTTTGGATTTCAAATATCGAACGGCGGTGAACCGGTTTACAGATTTTACATACCTTGTAACGGGGACCATTGGTTCGGATTAGCCACCGATCCAGTTCCATATTGCGGGTACTTGGAAAGTAACGCTGCATTCTACGTCTATGGCAGCGCAGCTATTTTCGGCATGACACCCGACGTGGTTCCTATCTATAGAATGCTAACAGCGGACGGCTTCAATTTTTATACCGACAATGCATACGAAGCTCAGTATTACAAAACATACTACGGTTGGTACGATAACGGCCTATACTTAGGCTACGTCATGCCGTGGCAGCAAAACTATAATACCACGCCACTGTATAGACTCACAGACGGAGGCAGCCGACACTTTTACACTGCTTCGTGGGATGAAGTAATGGCAGATGTACAGTGGGGTTGGATATACGAAGGCATTCAGTGCTTCGTTCCAATAGGACGATAAGATGAGAATTATTTTAATCATCGTAGTATTTTTGTCGATCTTTGTAACTGCCGGAGCGGTTGATCAATCCCGACCGCTCCCGGTACTAGATTGTCACGAACAAAGAGTTCAAGCGGGCGTTCCTGTAAAGCGCCTGAGTGACGGAGAAATTGTCAAGATAGACGTTTGCGGCGCTGCTGATTCAGCAGATGACACGTTCAGATGGAAGGGTAACGAATAATCGAGCACAGGGGACAGCATTGAAATTACTATATGTTTTGTCACTGGCATTGGTGTTGGGGTGCTCATCCGCATCTACACCCACACCGGCCACAGGCGAGGCGTCGGTCGGACAAGGACGCTTAGTTATCGTGACCACATCGTTGCCATCAGCCCAATTGGATACTCCGTATTCCTACCAATTTGTGGCTTCTGGCGGACGTGCACCGTATTCGTGGTCGATAGTTTCAGGCTCTTTACCCGGCTTGTCTTTAAGTAACGATGGACTCCTACAGGGGACGCCAACACAGAAAGGGGGTTTTCAATTCACAGTTGAAGTACAAGATACGAATTCCGCATCGAAAATAAGAGCAGAAGTAAAATCTAAAACTGAGGGCAGTGATGAAAAATAGGCTGGCAGGAGTTTTATTGTTTCTGCTGTTTTTCGTAGGCTTGACGGGGGTTGGCTTCGCACAGCAAACCGTTACTCAACAATTTACACTGACGGTGACTGTTCCGACGCTGAGCATTTCAACGACAAGCCTTCCATACGGAATCAGCACAGTGGCTTATTCGCAAACGGTCAACGCAACCGGCGGAATAGCTCCGTATACGTGGAGTGTTTCGGCGGGGAACTTGCCTGCGGGTTTGTCATTAAATACTTCAACCGGAGTTATCAGCGGAACACCAACTACGATTGGAGCGAATAGTTTCACGATCAAAGTAACCGATTCTCAGAGTACGCCTGCTACCGCAACGCAAGCGTTCAATGTTCCGATTGTCGGCAAACTTTTGATCACCACGACCACTCTACCGGGTGCTATTGTCGGTCAACCATACACTGGTGTAGTCAATTTCACTGGTGGAGTCGCACCGTACGTTTGCACTGTATCGACTGGAACGTTACCTTCATGGGCGACACTGGCGGTTTCGGGTAACACTTGCACCATCACCGGAACCCCTACTGCACCTATCTCGGATACGTTCACGATTCAAGTAGGATCGGCACAGTGAAGAAGTTAGCAATCCTAATGGCCCTGCTGGTGCTAATCACACCAGCGGGGCTGTTAGCTCAACAAACAGCTACTGTAACCTTGTCTTTAGTTGTCACCCACGCCGCCATCTTAACGTGGGATGCCTCTTCGACGCAAGGTGTGACACAATACAACGTCTATCGGGGAACCGCAACCGGAGGCCCGTACACCAAAATAACTTCTGGAAATTTCCTGACGTACTCAGATAAGAACGTCGCATCAGGTACGACGTATTTTTGGGTTGTTACAGCCGTAAATAGCGGCGGTGAAAGTGGGTTTTCAAACGAAGTTTCAGGGGCGATTCCATGAACGCTATTTTTGAATTATTGTTTTGTCCTCAACACGGAATTTTTCGTCCGGATAATTTCATGGCGATATGGTCGTCGATTCAAGTCATGATTGTTGAGGCTCGATTCTACTTGGCCCGGTGGCTAGCATGAAACAAGCTACGATTTACGTTCCGAAGATAGCCTTCGTTTTCATTGTCGAAGATGACTTGAACCGGGTTGGCTGGTTCGTTGAAAAACTCGGCCCAAGAATCGTTGGCATTCACGATAAACCAGAGAATGCTATAAAAGCTTTACAGGGTTTTGATCTAAATGAAATTGACATGTTCTTTCTCGATCACGACCTAGGTGGACCATTCGAGCCACCCTTCACCACCGACGTAGCGAAATATATGATCGGCCAAGGGAATCTAAAAATAGGACTGCGAACGATAATTCATAGCTGTAACCCCGCAGGCGCACGCAACCTGCAAAGCATCTTACCGGGAGCAACTATCCTCCCGTTTGGCACATTCGACATTAAGGATAAAAATGACTAGTATCAGACAGTTCTATCTTCTGAAACTCGCTGAAGAGTGTTCAGAAATAGCTCAGCAAGCATGCAAGCAGATACAGTTTGGGCATTACGCCACAAGTGCGAACACTGGTAAGACCTACAATAATACAGAATTACTTCGTGGTGAAGTCAACGATCTTCTGGCTGTGCTGGACGTATTAATGCAGCTTGGAGAACTTCCCGAAATTTCTCCTGAGGAATTGTTAGCTGCTAAAAATAAGAAACGTGAGCGGATCATGGAATATCTACAACACTCACAAGCACTAGGATTGGTTGAAAAAGATTTTAAGAACTACGGTGCCGTAGAAGGTTGCTTTGAGTGTGGTGGTAAAACAGTTGGTGGAGTTTACAAAAATCACTGCGGAAATCGTATACCACTTTAAAATAAAGCTTGACAAACAAACCGGAGTTTGATATTCTCAAATCATGAAGCTTAACGAACAAGCTGCAAGGTTCATCCGCCAAATCGCTAACCGAAAGCGTGGGCCCGCACGCAAGGCCACGCTTCTATCCTTCCAAAATCGGTTGGACAGCATCATCCTGCCCCGGCTTGGCGAGATGAGCCTTTATGACATTGAAAACGGCACCGTACGAGACTTTGTGGCTGATATTAGCCGAGAATTGGCTCCAACCACGGTAACGGCCACCCTATCGCTCCTAAAGGCTGTAATAGCGTCTGCTGTGGATCAGAATGGCAACCGGCTATTTAACCGGACATGGAACGCCGACTTCATAGACGCTCCCCTGATCGTCCAGAAGGACCTAAATGCCCCTGTAATAGGCCGGGAAACGCTATTAGAAGCCATTAGAAAGGCTCAACCGACCGACCGGGCACTCTACAGCCTACTGGCCGGAACGGGCCTTAGAATAGGCGAGGCGCTGGCTTTGGGAACTGGACAAGGAACCGGACTTAACCTGTGGGACCCAGATAAGGGCGTTTTGAGCATTCGGAGCACGGTTTTGCAGAATGGCGAGATTCAGCCTATGCCCAAAACCGAGGCCGGTATCCGTGAAGTCGATATTCACCCGGAATTGAATTCCTTCCTGCGGCGTAGACCCATAGAGAGCGGTTTATTGTTCCAAAATAACGATAAGCCGCTGGTCTACTCGACAGTGCTTCGCCGGATGCACAAACTAGGGATCGAAGAGGCGTTTCATGCCTTCCGTCGCTTCCGTGTGACGCATCTTGAGGGACAAAATGTGCCTCACACCTTGATACAATTTTGGACCGGCCACGCTGCCGGAGACATTACGGATCGGTACACTCGGATCGGCTCTGATATTCAGACTCGAAAAGAATGGTGCGAAAAAGCCGGTCTAGGATTCCAACTCCAAGTTGGAGATATCACAAACTGAGAGGAAACTAACCATGGGAGTAATCTTTTTCATTTTGTTCTTGGTCGGCTTGGCGTTGGCTGTTGCCCTGCCGATTATCACATTCATTAAAACAGAGAAAGTTCAATTGCTCCGCAGCGTTCCGGGTCTTTTGGTAGCTGCGACATTCTTGAGCCTGAGCCTATCTTTCACTACAATCGATGCGGGCAGCGTCGGCGTTGTCAAGAAATTCGGACAGCCGGTTCGCCAGCTTGATCCGGGCGCTCACTTCGTCATTCCGTACGCAGAAACCGTAACGAATGTGGCCGTTCAAACTCGAACCGTAACTCCTGAGGAAATCGCCAGTTCTGCCGATCTTCAGGTAGTCAAGACCAAAGTCACGTTGGCGTATCACATTAATCCAGAATATGCCACAGACATTTTGGTTAAGCTTAACGACGATGCCGAAGTACGGATTATCAATCCAAGTATCATTGAGGCGGTCAAGGCGACTACAGCAAAGTACAATGCCAGCGAATTGATCACTCAGCGAGCCACTGTCCGAGACGGAATCGAAACTATGATTTCGCAGCGACTAGCAGCTTATCACTTGATTGCTGATCAGGTTAGCATCACCGATTTTAACTTCTCCGAAGATTATAACAAGGCAATTGAGGCGAAGGTTACAGCGCAGCAAAACGCCGAGAAAGCCTTGAACGATTTGCAGAGAATCAAGACCGAGGCTCAACAGCAAATTGAGCAAGCCAAGGGCGAAGCCGAAGCGTTGAAGTCTCAGAAGGAACAGATTACGCCTGAACTTCTTCAGCTTCGTACAATTGAAATGATGAGCAAGAATTGGGACGGACATTTGCCGACTACCATCGTAGGCGGAAACGGTGCTCTCCCGATGTTGAATGTTCTAGAGGCGGCACGAGAGAAAAAATAAACAAGGACGGGCCGGAGCAATCCGGCCTTACCAGAAAGGTTATCATGATCGAAGGAAAGATTTGGATGAAACAGAATGACGGTTCGTGGGTCCAGACGGACGATAACTGGCCCGTCGGTCGCCGCAGTGCCCGAATCATTATCGACGATCAGGAACCATTCGGCAGTTACAGCATGTCCGAAGCTGTCAAGATCATCACCGACGCAATTGAGAAAAAACAGACCAAGGATCACTACAAATACACAGTCGTACCGGGCAAGGAAATGACCACTGAGGCGAAAGAGAAGTTAACTGAATTTACGAAGAAAAAGAAAATAGAACGGGGAGAACTCGAACCCGTCGAATCCTACGTATCGAAAGAAGAATAATATGGAAACCTACACGCTTCGATTATTTTACAACGGACAACGAGAGATTCAGGAAGAGGAATTCAAAGCTTCATCACAGACGGCTGCATATAATCATGCCGCCGGTCTAGCGAAACAGGCCCGAGCGAATCACTTTAACGTCAATCTAGGAAGGATCGACCGTGAGGAAACGACCGCAGCCCAAATTTCCAGAAAGAAATAGGAAATGGCCGGGTAAGAAAGACACCAAGCGATGGTGTAAAGGTGTCGTTGGACGAGAGCATAAACTTGAAACTGTGCGCTGGCCCTTAGGATCGAACTGGACCGGAAAGTATATTTTTGTAATTGATCAGTGTCAAGTTTGCCGAAAGCAGCTTAACATGAGGGACATAAATGAACGACGCTCGTCGTCGCAGACTAGCTCTACAGAAACGAATCAAGGAACAACAAAAACTTCGTGAAAGCGGAGATTTCTTGGAAGGTTCGTGCATTCATGACATACCTTTCGAGAAAACTTGTCCGGAATGCGAGGCCGTTTTAGAGCAAGGGTTCCTGAAAGTAATGCGGCACCCGGACGTGATGGCTTGGAGACTAAAGAATCAACTAGGCCTAAACGACACACTGCCAGCCATAGCATTCATCAGGCCGCACATGATGCTAGCACCTGTGTTTCCTGTGCGAATTAACCTGTCGGCTCGCAACCCGACGGAGCAAA
>Ga0210394_10007999_pt1 | contig 11002 bp, 12 predicted proteins | sample IncBWC12MmetaG_FD_160121 | JGI IMG/M metagenome (GOLD analysis project Ga0210394, IMG submission 160121) | Forest soil microbial communities from Barre Woods Harvard Forest LTER site, Petersham, Massachusetts, United States - Inc-BW-C-12-M | ecosystem: Environmental > Terrestrial > Soil >... | reverse complement strand
GCCGCCGGATACCAGCACCTGCTTTTTGACGACATAAGGTGTCTTGGGCGACGTTGAGCTCATCAGCACCTCGGAATCAGGCGGCGCCCTGCCCTGCAAGGCCTGATCCGGCGGCACGGTGGTATCCACCATGCGGAATTCCATCTTGGCGGTCTTGCCCAGCAACTCCTTCAGCCGGGTCGGGTCTTGCAGACCCGGTACCTGCACCAGGATACGATCGGTGCCCTGGCGCTGGATCACCGGCTCGACGGTGCCCAGCTGGTTGACACGACGCTCGACGATCTGGATCGATTGCTCGATGGTCTGCCGTACGCGGTCCGTGATGGCCGCTTGCGGAACCGTCAGGCGGATCAGGCCACCGCCGGCGTCGTTGACTTCCAGGCTGCGCTGGCCGCTGGAGCCGAGCAATCCGCCGAGCGGTTGGGACAGTTCACGCAGTTTCGCAAGTGCGTTTTGCAGATCGGTGTCCTTGACACGGACCTCGACGCTATCGGGACGCGAAGCGAGGCCGGTATAGCCGATCTTCGCTTCGCGTAGCGCACGGCGCGCATCGTCGCGGACCTGATCGAGTTTCTCTTTCTTGACGTAATTGGAATCGACTTCGAGCAAAAGATAGGACCCGCCCTGCAAATCGAGGCCGAGCACCAGATGCCGTTGCGCCCAAAGCGGCCAGGTTTTCACCTGTGCCTCGGGAAAGAAGTTCGGGACGGCGCAAAGGCACACCACCAGCGCGGTCAGAATGATCGCCAGCGCCTTCCACCGCGTGAAATACAACATCGAGTTGCCCTGTTAAATTCTGCAATATGCGCGATCGGAAAACGCGCTAACTCGCCGAGTTGTCTTCCTTGGCGGTATCAGCTTTTTCCTTCGCCGGCTCGCCCTTGGCGCGCACGCCGGAGATCATCTGCCGCATCTGCCGCACGCGGACGCCGTCGGAGATTTCGAATTCGATCTGGTCGTCATCGACGACCTTGGTGACCTTGCCGACAAGGCCGCCTGTCGTCACCACGGTGTCGCCGCGGCGGATGTTCTTCACCAGTTCCGCGTGGTCTTTCACCTTCTTCTGCTGCGGCCGCAAAATCAGGAAATACATGATCACGAAGATCAGCGCGAACGGCAGCAATGACATCAACATGCTGTTGGTATCGCCGCCGCCCGCGGCCTGGGCAAACGCAGGGGTAATCAGCATTCGGAGAATCCTCGTAGAACGGGAATGAACCGGCAAACGCGTGAGCGTCAAGCCGGTCCGGGCAAATTCGCGCGGACTATAGCGGCCGCGGTCCCAATTGCAACGCTGCCAGACCCCTCATTTGGGCCGCTTGCGGCCCTCTGCAAGGCCCGTTAAGGGTGCGTGGTCAGGAAGGCCAAAGATGTCAAAAAAACCCAGTAAAACAGCCTCTCGTGCCGCCTCGAGGGCAGGTCAACGCAAATCGACCGGCGCGGCGGCAAAACATCCCACGGCGTCTACCGAAGGCGACACCGCCGAGCGGATTGCACGCGCGCTCGAATCCATTGCGTCGCACCTTTCCGCCGCGTCGCCAAAATCCTCCGCGGCCGATTCACTCGGCAGTGCCGACGCCTTCGTCTGGCATCCGGACGGACGGCTGGCGCCGGTGCCCCGTGTCAGCCGCGTCGATATCGGCCTGCTCAAGGGCATCGATCGGATGCGCGACATCCTGATCGAGAACACCGAACGCTTCGCCGACGGGCTTCCCGCCAACAACGCGCTGTTGTGGGGCGCCCGCGGCATGGGAAAATCGTCGCTGGTGAAGGCAGCGCATGCCAGCATCAACGCCAACCGCAGGCCGGCCAATCGATTGAAGCTGATCGAGATTCACCGCGAGGATATCGAGAGCCTGCCGGTTCTGATGGATCTCGTGCGCAGTTCGCATTTCCATTTCATCGTGTTCTGCGACGACCTGTCGTTCGATGGCAACGACGCCTCCTACAAATCACTCAAAGCGGTGCTGGAGGGCGGCATCGAGGGCCGCCCCGAAAACGTGATCCTGTACGCGACCTCCAATCGCCGCCATCTTCTGGCGCGAGAGATGATCGAGAACGAGCGCTCGACCGCGATCAATCCCGGCGAGGCGGTCGAGGAAAAAGTGTCGCTTTCGGACCGGTTCGGATTATGGCTCGGCTTTCACCGCTGTAGCCAGGACGAATACCTCGCGATGGTCAGGGGCTATTGCGACCATTTCGGCATCAATCTCGCGGAAGAACAGCTTGGACGCGAGGCCCTGGAATGGTCGACCACGCGCGGTTCACGCTCCGGACGGGTCGCCTGGCAGTTCACGCAGGAACTGGCGGGACGGTTGGGCGTGAAGTTAAACGCCTAAATCGTCATACGCGAGCCCGCGTATCCATCTTCACAAAGTCATTGTCCGAACATGACGGATTGCCGGGTCGTTAAGCCCGGCAATGACGATCCATCAAACCGGCTTACTCACGCCCCATTCAGGAACTGAAGCGGGTCGACCGGAGACGATCCCTTGCGGATCTCGAAGTGAAGTTGCGGCGAACCCACTTCGCCGGACTGGCCGGATTTGGCAATGACCTGGCCGCGCTTGATGGTGTCGCCGCGCTTCACGAGCAACTCGCTGGCATGGGCGTAGGCCGTGACGTAGCCATTGGAATGGCGGACCAGAACCAGATTGCCGTAGCCCTTGAGCTCGTTTCCGGAATAGGCCACGACACCATCTTCGGCCGCCTTCACCGGCGTGCCTTCGGGCACCGCGAGGTTAATGCCGTCATTCGCCTTGCCGTTAGTCTTGGCGCCGTAGCTTGTGATCACCTTGCCGCGCACAGGCCAGCGGAAGGTCGGCAGCGCACCCGTTGCCTCGGCGGCCTTCGCCGGGTTTTCAGCCACAGTGTCCTCGGCCATCGGGGCGGCCTGCGCCAGCCGGGCTTTTTGCTGGGGGTCGGGTGTCACGACGGCGAATTTGGTCGCGGGCGGCGCGAGCGGTGCGGCGGGTTGCGCCGCAGCCACGACAGCCGGCTGCGCAACCGGCACTGCTGCGGCAGCCTTCGCGGCGGGCACCGTGAGCTTCATGCCGAGCTTGAGTTTTGCGGAGGGTCCGATGCCGTTGGCTCTGGCGAGTTCGGCCACCGAAACGTGATTGCGGCGTGCAATGCTAAGCAAGGTATCGCCGTGATTGACGACATGAACCGACGGCGCCGCGCTTGCAACAGCCACGGGCTTGCTCGAAGGCGCCGCCAGCGCAGGCGCGGCAACGGCCGCGGTCGGATGCGGAATGATCAGTTGCTGACCGGGGGACAGCGTGCGCGGCCCCTTGTAGCCGTTGGCCTGCAGGATTGCGGCGGCTGAAACATTATAGCGGCGCGACAGGGTCTCCAGCGTATCGCTGGTACCGACGATGATCGTGGTACCCTGTACCGGGGCGTGGGTCGCAGCGACCGAGCGCGGCGGAACGCTGCCGGTGGCCTCGATCCTCGGGCTGGCGGGCGGTTCATAGGAGGCTACTCCGCGGCCTCCTCCGGACACCCCGGTGCTCGCCGCTGGATAGGACTGCGGGGCCGAGATCGGCGGCGGCAAGGCCTGCGACTGGTACTGCGGTTGCGGACGGGCGTATTGCGGAAGTTCGCGACGCTCGGCCGTGGCGGCCGGCACCGAACCGGTGGCGTCCGATTGTGAAGCAAAGGGATTTTGGGAGAGGCGCGTCGACATGTCGGCGCTGCAACCGGCAAAACCAATCGACATCAGCGCCAGCACCGCGACTTGCGGTACGCGGCGCGAGCAAAGCAACTCGACGACACGGGACATGGTTACTCACTCGTACGCAACAAATTACTGTTTTGAGTAAACACGTTCTGAGTAAACAACCGCTTAAGCCCGGGAATAAGACGTTGGCGGCACAGCCAATCCGGGTTTTTACAGCTCTCGGGCGATCCCGGGCACCGCCGGCACGAAGCGTACGTCCACGAGATCCTTGCGCTCAAGGCCGGTGCCGGTCCTGGCCAGACGGACCAGTGTCTGGACGCCCTGCTGAGGTCCGACCGGCGCAATCAAGACACCGTCAGGCTCAAGCCGCTGCGCCAGCGCGTCGGGGATTTGCTCCATCGCGGCGGTCACGATGATGCGGTCGAAACTCCCGACACCGGCCGGTATGTCGAACCCGTCCCCCAGCATCACCTCGACATTGTCGCAGCCGAGATTCTCGAGCCGAACCCGCGCGCTGTCGGCCAGCGTCCGGTAACGCTCGATCGTCAGCACCTGCCCGCCGAGCCGCGACAGGATTGCGGCCTGGTAGCCCGAACCGGTGCCGATCTCGAGCACGCGGTGATTTCTCTGCAGTTGCAACTGTTCCGTCATGTACGCCACCACGAAGGGTTGGCTAATGGTTTGGCCGCAGGCAATGCCGAGCGCGCTGTCACGCCAGGCATTGGCTCTGTCGGCGGCCGTAACGAACAGATCGCGCGGAATCTCCTCCATGGCCCGAAGCACGGCCTGATCGCTGATCCCGCGCCGCCGCAGATTGAGCTGAAACATCATCTTTTCCGGCGGATTCTGGATGGTGGACATTTCGATCCCGTCTGGTAGCGCACCAAGCCATGGCGCCCGCAAGGGTTGAACAAGTTAATGCCATAAATGCTGCCGGCTTAAGGAAATATTTCACTTCGAATTGCTGTTCCCGCCAGGGAACCGGGTGTACACGTTTGGCGTTAGTGCGCCGGCAATTAATCCTGCTCGCGAATCGGAAGCCGGCGGCCTAAGCGGCTGGCAGGCTGCGCGTTCGTTGACATCGACATTGCGCATGAAAGCATTATTTGCGAACCTTCAATCTGGGAACGGGCAAGGATTTGAACAGTATGACTGCGACGCGGCCGCCGGGCGGTTCTGTGTTTCTCGTCGAAGACGAGGTCATGATCCGAATGATGGTCGCCGACATGCTGGAGGAACTGGGCTACAGCGTCGCAGCCGAGGCCGGCGAGATCGGCGAGGCGATCAGGCTTGCGCAATCCGCCGAATTCGACCTCGCCATTCTCGACGTCAACGTCAACGGCAAGGTGATTTCGCCGGTCGCCGACCTGATCAAGGCGCGCAACCGCCCCTTCATCTTCGCGACCGGCTATGGCTCGTCGGGTCTTCCGCCGGAATACCGCGACCGCCCTGCTATCCAGAAGCCGTTCCAGATCGAAACATTGGCGAAGATGATCGACACCACGCTGAATAGCACGGCGGTTTAGGATCTTATCGGCGGCAGGACGCTCGGCGTCACTTCAACGTCGCGGTCAGCGCTTCCGAAAAAGCTTCGTCGGTGCGGTCGAGCCGCAACGGCGTCACCGAGACGTAATGCGCCGCCAGTGCCGCGAGATCCGTACCCTCGTCCGGCACGTCGATTTGCGCGAGGCGCTCGAACCCGATCCAGAAATAAGGATTGCCGCGGCCATCGCGGCGCTGGTCGACCTTCAAAAAACCGAGATTGCGCTTGCCCTGCCGCGTCACGCGCACGCCCGCGACATCGTCGGGCGGGCAAGACGGAAAGTTGACATTGATCACGGTGTTCCTGGGCACGCCGGCGTCGATCACCTTGCGCAGGATCGGCGGTCCGAATTTCAGCGCCGTCTCCCATAGCGGGGACTGGCGGGTCTCCATGCTGAATTCCTGCGACAGCGCGAACGACGGAATGCCGAGAATGGTGCCTTCCAGCGCACCGGCGATGGTTCCGGAATAGACCACGTCTTCGGCGACGTTACGGCCCTTGTTGACGCCCGACAGCACGAGAGCTGGCATGGTTTCGCCGAGAATGTGGCGTGCGCCCATGATCACGCAATCGGTCGGCGTGCCCCGCACCGCGAAATGGCGCGGCCCGACTTCACGCAAGCGCAGCGGATCGTTCAGTGAGAGCGAATGCGAGACGCCGGACTGATCGAGTTCCGGCGCCACGACCCATACGTCGTCGGACAAGGCCCGCGCGATTTCCTCGACAATCTTCAGGCCGGGGGCATGAATGCCGTCGTCATTGGTGCAAAGAATTCGCATCGGCTTAAACGCTCTTTTCGGTCGATTCCGGGACGGTCGACGCGCCGTCTTATCCGGCTATCGCCATTTGGGCAAACCCCGGGCCAATCTGACATTGCCTATCGAAACGCCGGTCTCGGGGCCAATCCAGTGGCGGCCGGTTTGATTTGTCGGCTGGTTTTACGTCGGCGGTTTGAGTTCACCGGCGAGCCAGCCCTGCGCGTCCGACCTCATGGGGTCGCCCGATATGGCCACCGTCTGCACGCGACCGCACTTCTGGCATTCGAACGTGCGGTAGTCGAAGCCGGATGGTCCCGCCTCGAGCTTCGCCAACAGCATGCGATTTTGCCGGCAGTCCGGGCAGCGCGGGCGCTCGATGGCCGCAACATGCTCTGAGGAAACCGGCCGATATTCAGGCATGACACACCCTGGTTGGCCGCGGCAGTGTTACCGAACCGCTGTCACCGACTCCAAAACGCGGTGAAGTTTCAGAATAATCCTTCCGGCGTCCCACGCCGAGGTCAACATTGCTCATCTCGAGAAATTCTGGCGGTGGGGTGAACGGCCCGGGCAGTAATCCCTGCTACTGCAGTTCAAATACCATTATTTTTTTCAGCGACCCCGAAAGCGAATACGCCATACGGGAAGGAATTTCGCGTGCAAGCCCCCGATCCGCATGTTGAATGCACGTACCACCTGCTTTGGCGGCTCTTTCGCTGGCTCAGCGGGAACACCGTCTTTGGGGCCGCTATGTTCTAAACGCGAAACACTCACTTCCATCGGCGGCGCTGGCGGGTGCTTTCGGGGCGGCTCCGGGTAATGTTTGCGGGCGACGGAAATCGCCTCTTCGAAATCATCAAGATTGACCCACTTCAGCGCGCGCACGCTTTCCAGCACGCCGCCTTCCCATAGCCTTGCGGCTTCGATATCGAATTTGCCCCTCTGCTTCTGATTGCAGGCCTGGATACCGCTGCCGGTCACGGCCCATTGCCTGCCGACCCAGTAAATATCGCGATGCAAAGCCATCGGTATTTTCGTTTCCGGAAAAAAATAAAAATAATGGCTCGCGCCGCAACGGAAACGAAGATACCGGGACGCACCGTCCGCGCAACATCGAAGGCGGACCTGGACGGACAAATTGCCGAAAAATTACGTTTCGCGGGCGACGACCTTCACGCCGCCCATATAGGGCTGCAAAACCTCGGGCACGGCGATCGAGCCGTCTTCCTGCTGGTAGGTTTCCATCACCGCGATCAGCGCCCGGCCCACGGCGGTGCCGGAACCGTTGAGCGTGTGCACGAAACGCGGTTTGCCGTCAGGCCCGCGATAGCGCGCATCCATGCGCCGGGCCTGGAAATCGCCGCACACCGAACAGCTTGAGATTTCCCTGTAAGCGCCGCCCTCGCCCTGGCCCGGCATCCAGACCTCGATGTCGTAGGTCTTCTGGGCCGCGAAGCCCATGTCGCCGGCGCAGAGCGTCATCACCCTGTAATGCAGATCGAGCCGACGCAGCACTTCCTCGGCACAGGCCAGCATGCGCTCATGTTCGTCCTTGCTTTTTTCGGGCGTCGTGATCGAGACCAGTTCGACCTTGGTGAATTGATGCTGGCGGATCATACCACGGGTGTCGCGCCCGGCGGCGCCTGCTTCGGCGCGAAAACACGGCGTCAGCGCCGTCAGCCGCATCGGCAATTCTTTTTCGTCGAGGATGGATTCGCGAACGAGGTTTGTCAGCGGGACTTCGGCGGTGGGAATGAGCCAGAGATTGCGCTCAACCCTGACAACCATTCCGTCACTCCCCGGATAAAGTGAAAAGGAAAACCCCTTGTCTCCTCCAGCGGCCAAAAATTGTCTTTCCAACTCCTTATCCTCAAATGAAATCATTTTGCGCCAGTCATTGGAATGGGCGCGGGAAGTTGGTTCGCCTAGCCTCGTGAATCGGCTTGTCTCGAATAATTTCACTTTGCTTGAAAATTGGTCGTCCCGGAACTTAGGCAGTTGTCCTGTACCGAACATCACGTCGTCGCGCACCAACAACGGCGGATTCACCTCGGTATAACCATGCTCATCCGTGTGCAGATCGAGCATGAACTGCCCGATCGCGCGCTCCAGTCGCGCGAGGTCCTTCTTCAGCACCACAAATCGCGCGCCGCTTAATTTCGCCGCGGCCTCGAAGTCCATGTAACCGAGCGCGCTGCCGAGATCGTCATGCGGCTTCGGCGTAAAGGCATAGTTGCGCACGGCGCCGAATATGTGCCGCTGCACGTTGCCGTGCTCGTCTAATCCCGGCGGAACATCGGCGAGCGGCAGATTCGGAATCGCAGCAAGCATACCATTCAACTGCGCGTCCAATTCTCTTGGTGTTTTCTCCAGCTCGACGATAGCCACCTTGAGCTGTGTGACCTCCAGCATCAAATCTTCTGCGTGCGCGTTATCTTTGCGCTTTTTCGCGTCGCCAATTTCCTTTGAAGCGGCATTGCGACGAGCTAGCGCTTTCTCCAGATGGGCTATCGCCGTCCGCCGTTTCTCGTCGATCGCCAGCAGCGAGGCGGACAATGGCTCTAGTCCGCGCCGCTTCAGCGCGGCGTCGAAGGCGGCAGGATTGTCGCGGATCGATTTGATGTCGTGCATGGCTGATTTCCCGTCATGGCCGGGCAAAAGCGCGAAGCGCGTCTTCACCCCAAATCCCGGCCATCCACGTCTTTTGTGCCTTAGATCAAGTCGTGGATGCCCGGGTCAAGCCCGGGCATGACGAATTGTGGGCAGCGCCCTGGTGATAGCTGGAACGCAGACCCTACTCCGCCGGCGTCGGATCGGGCGGCGGGGCGGCCGGGGGCGGCGTCGTGGTGGTCGTCTTGGCCGCGGCGGCTCGCTTTTCCACGATGCGCACGGCGATGATCGAGCCTTCATAAAGCGCCAGCAGGGGTACCGCGAGCGAGGCCTGGCTGAGCACGTCGGGCGGCGTCAGCACGGCAGCGATGATGAAGGCGACCACGATGAAATAGCGGCGCTTCTCGCGCAGCTGCTTCGAGGTGATGAGGCCGATCCGGCCCAGCAGGGTCAGGATGACAGGCAACTGGAACGCGATGCCGAAGGCGAAAATCAGCGACATCATCAGCGACAGATATTCGCCGACCTTGGGCAGCAACTGGATTTGCGCGGTCTCCGCACCGCCAGCCTGCTGCATGCCGAGCGAGAATCGCACCAGCATCGGCAGCACCACGAAATAGACCAGCATCGATCCCAGCACGAAGAAGAACGGCGTCGCGATCAGATAGGGCAGAAACGCGCCGCGCTCGTGCTTGTAGAGGCCAGGCGCCACGAACTTGTAGATCTGCGCGGCGACGATCGGGAAAGAGATGAAGCCGGCGCCGAACAGCGCCAGCTTCAACTGGGTCAGGAAATATTCCAGCAACGCCGTGTAGATGAATTTCGAATTCTCCGGACCGGCGATCCAGACGAACGGCCATACCAGCACGTTGTAGATTTGCTTGGCAAAGAAGAAACAGAAGATAAAGGCTACGCCGAATGCCAAGAGGGCCTTGATCAGCCGCGAGCGCAGCTCGATCAGGTGATCCATCAGCGGTGCTTTGCTGGCTTCGATATCCTCGGCGCTCATGACGCTTTGGCGTCCCGCGGCGGATCGACCTCAGCGGCGGCGGAAGCCTGCGTGTCCTGCGGCACCGGCTGCGGCGGAGTTTCCTGCGTTACCGCGGGCGGCGGCGTCTCGGCGGCCACGATCTCGCTGGATGTTTCCGGGCTGGCTGCCGACGGCGCTTCCAGATGAGGCGTTGCCGGCGCCTCGACACTGGCCGTCGGCTTGTCGATGTCGTCGATCCGCAACGCCTCGCCGACGTCCTTTTGCAACGAGGTCATGATGTTGCCGCCGGTGAAACCGCTGGCGGCTTCCTTGACTTCGTCAAAGCTCTTTTTGAGGTCGGCCATTTCGGCCTCGCGCATGGCTTCCTGGAATTGGCCCTGGAATTCGGAGGCCATCTTGCGTGCCTTGCCCATCCATTGCCCGACCATGCGCAGCACGCCCGGCAGTTCCTTCGGGCCGATGGCGATCAGCGCGACAACCGCGATGACGACGAATTCACTCCACCCGATGTCGAACATGAAAAATTCCGCTCGCGCGAGCCAATCTCAGCCCCATATCTCCCGAACAAGATTTGGGCCGCCCGCGCCTTCCCTCAACCTGTCTTGCCGCACGCCGGTCGCAAGATCAACGCACCGCAGCAGGTGTGCCGAAAACGTACGGCGGAGCGTTCAGACAGCCTTGCTGCCGACATCCGATCGCGCCGCCGTGGACGGCGTTGCATTATGATCGAGCGTCTTCACGGGCTCGGGCTTTTCCGCAGTCTTTTCATCGTCCTGCATGCCCTTCTTGAAGGCCTTGATGCCCTGCGCGACGTCGCCCATCAAATCCGAAATCTTGCCACGGCCGAACAAGAGCAGGACGACTGCGATCACGACGATCCAGTGCCAAATGCTAAGCGAACCCATCCCGCAACCCTCCAAACACGCGAGGCCGGCGACCCAGCCTAATCCAACCGGAAAGTAGGCTCAGGAGGTGTCAAAAACAAGGACTTAAGCCGCGTAAAATCCGTGTTAGGCCACCACCGTTAACGAGCCGGTGGGCGGTTCACCGCATGGCCGCGATCACGACGGAATTAGCTCCCGTTGCCGCTTTCCGGCTCGACCGCCGGCGCCAGTGCCAGTTCCAGATCGCCGACCTCAAGCGGATCCTCATCATCGCGCAAGGCCGGATCATCCGACGGCGTCGGAACGCTGAAGCCGGAAGGCAGCCGCGAATCCAGCAGGCCCGTGCCTTTGAGTTCCTCCAGACCCGGCAGATCGCCAAGCGCCTCCAGACTGAACTGCGCGAGGAAGGCTTCGGTGGTTCCGAATGTCAGTGGACGTCCCGGGGTCTTGCGACGGCCGCGCGGACGAATCCAGCCGGTTTCCAGGAGAACATCGAGCGTTCCCTTGGACGTGACCACGCCACGGATTTCCTCG
>Ga0210394_10007998_pt1 | contig 11002 bp, 8 predicted proteins | sample IncBWC12MmetaG_FD_160121 | JGI IMG/M metagenome (GOLD analysis project Ga0210394, IMG submission 160121) | Forest soil microbial communities from Barre Woods Harvard Forest LTER site, Petersham, Massachusetts, United States - Inc-BW-C-12-M | ecosystem: Environmental > Terrestrial > Soil >... | reverse complement strand
CGACCATGCGCGTGCCGTAGGCGATCGCCTGCTCGGAATGAAAAGTCCCCTGCTTGCCGGTGAAGCCCTGGCAGATGACCCTGGTGTTGCGGTTGACCAGAATGCTCATGCCTTGCCCTTTGCGGCCAGCGCGACCACCTTGCGGGCCGCATCGGTGAGATCTTCGGCGGGAGTGATGGCGAGACCACTCCCCGCGAGCATCGCGCGCGCCTTGTCGGCGTTGGTGCCCTCGAGCCGTGCCACGACTGGCACGGTAACCCCGACCTTCTTCACCGCCTTGATGACGCCCTCGGCGATCAGGTCGCAGCGCACGATGCCGCCGAAGATGTTGACCAGCACCGCGCGCACGCGCGGGTTGGAGAGGATCAGCTCGAAGGCCGCCGTGACGCGCTCGGCCGTCGCGCCGCCGCCGACGTCGAGGAAGTTCGCCGGCGCGCCGCCGTGCAGCTTGATGAGGTCCATGGTCGCCATCGCCAGTCCCGCCCCGTTCACCATGCAGGCGATGTCGCCGTCGAGCGAGACGTAGTTCAGGTCGTGCTCACTGGCACGCCGCTCCATCGGGTCTTCCTGGCTCGCATCGCGCAGCCGCGCGAGCTCCGGGTGGCGGAACAGCGCGTTGTTGTCGACGTCGACCTTGGCATCGAGCGCGAGCAGCGCGCCGTCGCGCGTCACGATGAGCGGGTTGATCTCGACCAGGCTCAGGTCCTTGTCGACATACAGGTGGTAGAGCGCCACGGCGAGTGCCTGGAACTGACCTATCTGCGCGCTCTCGAGCTTCAGTCCGTAGGCGATCTCGCGCACCTGGTAGCCCTGCAGCCCCGCCGCCGGGTGCACGTTGACGCTCAGGATCTTCTCGGGAGTCGCCGCCGCGACTTCCTCGATTTCCGTGCCCCCGGCCGCGGAGGCGATGAGCGCGACCCGGCCGCGCTCGCGGTTCAAGGTCATGGAAAGATACAGCTCGCGCGCGATGTCGGAGCCGGACTCGACGTACACGCGCTCGACCGGCAACCCTTCCGGTCCGGTCTGCTTCGTAACCAGGCGCGTGCCGAGCATGCCCGCCGCCGCCGCGCGCACCGCCTCGAGGTCGCGCGCGACCTTCACGCCACCCGCCTTGCCGCGCCCACCGGCGTGCACCTGGGCCTTCACCACCCACACGCTCCCACCGAGCGCGCGCGCCGCCTCGACCGCTTGCTCCGCGCTCGAGGCGACCTTGCCGGCGGGTACCGGGATCCCGCTGCCGCGAAACATCTCCTTAGCCTGGTATTCGTGCAGGTTCATCGTGCCGCTCGTTGGCTTTCGTTGGGGTAAAGACCATCATTTTCGCGAAATTGGCCGGGTGTGGCCAGCTATGCGATGCGGGTCGCGTCCGGTGCAGGGCGGAGATGCTACAGTCTCGAGGGTCCGCCAACGGCCCGTGAACGCTTTTTCCGCACGAATAATGCCGGCCAGCCCCGCCGCCACCGCCGGGACCCCCAGCGATCTGGCCTGGCGGGTCATCGGACTCCTCAACCTCTATCGACTGCTGGTGCCGCTCGCGCTGCTGGCGATGCAGGCGTTCGCGGGTCCGGGCTGGATCCTGCTGCCGGCCCATCCCGGGGCGTTCACCGGGGCATGTATAGCCTATTTCACCGCGGCGGTGCTCCTCATCATCGCGCGGCGCCTCCAGTGGTCGAGCCTGCGCTTCGTTGCCCTCGTCAACGCGTGCGTCGATGCAGTCGCCATCGCCTTCATCCTGTACGGGGCGGGGGGCGTCGCGAGCGGGCTGGGGATCCTGCTGGTGCTGCCGGTGTTCGCACTCTCGGTGCTGGCGGACCGGCGCGACGCGGTGCTGATCGCCGCCGTCGCGGCGATCGCGGTGCTCACCCAGCAAGTGTTCACGGGCTTGAGCGACCCGTCGGCGGCCACGGACTACGTGACCGCGGGCCTCATCGGCGCGGCGCTCTTCGGCACCTCGCTCGTCACCTGGCCGGTGGCTCATCGCCTGCGCGAGACCGACGCCCTGGTGCGCCGTCATGAGCTCGATCTCGCCAACCTCGCGCAGCTTTCGCAATACATCGTGCAGCATCTGCGCGAGAGCCTCCTGGTGATCGACGCCCAGGAGCGCGTCCGGCTCATCAATGAGTCGGCGGCTGACATCCTCGGCGACGAAAACGCCTTTCCGGATGCGCTGATCGGCGAGGCGTCGCCGCGCCTCAACTATCTCCTCGAGTCGTGGCGCCAGGGCACGCTCGGCGTGGGCGGCGAGGCGCCCGTCGACCCGACCTTCGTCGCCGCCGACGGCGTGCGGGTAATCCGCCCGCACTTCGCCGCGCTCGGTTCCGTGAGCCCGGGGCCGGTGCTGGTGTTTCTCGAGGACACGAGCATTCTCGCCGAGAAAGTCCAGCAGTCGAAGCTCGCCTCACTCGGGCGCCTGAGCGCGAGCATCGCCCATGAGATCCGCAACCCCGTGGGCGCGATGAGCCACGCCGGACAGCTGCTGGCGGAGTCTCCGAGCCTTACCCAGGAGGACCGGCGGCTCACCGAGATCATCCGCGGCAACGCCACGCGCGTCAGCGCCATCATCGACAACGTGCAGCGCCTCTCGCGGCGCGAGCCCGCCCGCATCGAGAGGCTGCAGCTGCTCAGCTGGATCGAGGAGTTCCGCGAGGAGTTCTGCGACACCATGCAGTTCCCGCCCGCGCGGCTCGCCCTGAGCGGCAACGGCGACCTCGAGGTGCGCGCCGACCCCGATCAGCTGCGGCAGATCCTGTGGAACCTGTGCGAGAACTCGCTCAAGCACGCCCTCCAGGGCGACCCGGAGCGCAGCATCGAGATACGATACGGCCGCATGCCGAGCAACGCCCGCCCCTACCTCGAAGTCGCCGACCGGGGCGCGGGGGTCAGCCCCGAGTTCGCCGAGCGTATCTTCGAGCCGTTCTTCACCGCCGGACACGGCACCGGGCTCGGGCTCTTCCTCGCCCGCGAGCTCGCCCAGGCCAACGGCGCGACGCTCCTCTACGAGCCGCGCGCGGGCGGCGGCAGCGTCTTTCGGCTGGCGTTCGCCGACCGGCGGCGCTGGGAAGTCTCATGAGCGAGGCGGCGCACAGCGCACGCGGCTCCGAGCCCCAGCCACTGGTACTGGTGGTGGACGACGAGCCGGACCTGCTCGAGCTCGTCGGCCTCACCTTGAGCCGCATGAGCTGCCGGACCCGCACGGCGGGCGACCTCGCCACGGCGAGAAAGCTCCTCAAGGCCGAGAGCTTCGACCTCTGCCTGACCGACATGCGACTGCCCGACGGCGACGGGCTCGATCTCGTGGCGTGGATCCAGGAGAACCGCGCCAGCCTGCCGGTGGCGGTCATCACCGCTCACGGTAACGTCGAGTCCGCCGTGCGGGCGCTCAAACTCGGCGCCTTCGATTTCGTCTCCAAGCCCCTCGATCTCGGCGTGCTGCGCAAGCTCGTGGGCAGCGCGGTGAAGCTGCGGGCCGGGGCGGAGTCGCCCACCGCCACCTTTGCCGGACCGCGGCTCCTCGGCAGCTCACCGGTCATGGAGCAGCTGCGCGACATGATCGGCCGCGTGGCGCGCAGCCAGGCGCCGGTGCACATCTCCGGGGAGTCCGGTACGGGCAAGGAGCTGGTCGCCCGCATGATTCACGACAGCGGCCCGCGCCACGACGGACCGTTCGTCGCCGTCAATTGCGGCGCGATCCCCACCGAGCTCATGGAAAGTGAGCTCTTCGGCCACAAGCGCGGCAGCTTCACCGGCGCGGTCGCCGACAAGAAGGGGCTGGTGCAGAGCGCCGAGGGAGGCACGCTGTTCCTCGACGAAGTCGCCGATCTGCCGCTGCACATGCAGGTCAAGCTCCTGCGCGTGGTGCAGGAGAAGACCGTCCGCCCGGTGGGCGAGGCGCGCGAGGAGAGCGTCGACGTGCGCATCCTCTCGGCCACGCACAAGAGCCTCGCGGACCTGGTCGCCCAGGGCCTGTTCCGCGAGGATCTCTACTACCGGATCAACGTGATCGAGCTGCGGGTACCGGCGCTGCGCGAGCGCAGCGGCGACATCCCTGAGATCGCCGAGGCGATCCTGGCGCGCCTGGCGCGGCGCGCCGGGGCGACGGCGCCGCAGCTGTCCGCGGATGCGGTGAGCCTGCTCAAGGACTATGCCTTCCCCGGAAACGTGCGCGAGCTCGAGAATGTGCTCGAGCGGGCACTCACCTTGAGCACCGGCGGGCAGATCACCGCCGAGCACATCCGCCTGCGCTCCGCGGCTCGCGTTCCCGGCACGGAGGCGGCCGCCGCGGGGGCGGCGGTGGCGCCCGCGGCCGTCGACGCCGGAGCCGCCCTCGGCAGTCAGCTCGAGAGCATCGAGCGGGATGCCATCATCAAGGCGCTCGAGAAGACCCGCTACAACAAGACCGCGGCGGCCAAGGTCCTCGGCATGAGCTTCCGGGCCCTGCGCTACCGGATCAAGAAGCTCGGCATCGAGTGAGGCGGCGGCGGGGGCCGAGTGACGCTTCGCGTCACTTTGTGACACGCCGGTTATCCCGTGGCGTCAGTGTGCGACAGTGGTTACGTCAACCGGGCGTCACCTCGGCGACCGGTGAACCAAGCAATTTCAATGGCTTAGAATCGTCCGGGCGATTTGGCATGCCGCTTGCTTCATTTCTGCCGGGCGCCCTCTTTGCGCCACTGAGTTTGTCTCAAAAAATTTAGGAGTCTCCACAAATGAAGTCGTTGCAAAAGGGTTTTACCCTCATCGAGTTGATGATCGTCGTCGCGATCATCGGCATTCTCGCCGCGATCGCGATCCCGGCGTATTCGGACTACACGGCGCGCTCGAAGGTAACGGAAGGTCTGAGCCTGGCCTCTTCGGCCAAGACGGGCGTGTCCGAGGCGTTCCAGTCGAACGGCATCCCCGGCATTGTGGCTTATGTGGCCGGGCAGGCAGGTGTGGTCCAGACGACCAAGTACGTGAACACCCTGACGGTCAGCAACGCCAACGGGCAGATCACGATTGCGTACAACAACGTCACGATCCCGCAGCTCGCGAACAACAACATGACGATCATCATGACGCCCGAGATCAATAACGGCGGGTACAAGGACCTGACCACGGTTGGCCTGTCGGGCAACATCGACTGGGCCTGCACGTCAGCCGGTGTGTCGACTGCGACCGCGCGTGTCTTCACGGGTATTGCGCTTAACCCCGGCACGCTGACGGCCAAGTACGCCCCGACCGAGTGCAAGTAATCGACCTCTGAGCGTACTCAGAAAGAGAAGCCCCGGGCTCGTGCCGGGGCTTCTTCTTTTGGGGCGCAAAACCGTCCGGCGCAACCGGTCAATCGAGGCTCTCGGCCTTGTGCCGGGGCTCTCCGTTTCAGTAGCCGATCTCCCCTTTGAGGGCACGAAAAGATCAACTGTGACGCACACCCCGCCGCTTCAGGGGCGGGTCATTCAGAATCGCCAGGAATTTGACAATTGCGCCTGTCCGCGTCTCGGGTAAACTGACTGTTCGGCTTATTTTGCTTGCCGTAAGCCCATGAATGACAACGCCTCTCTCGCGCTCGGCGCCTCGCGCTCGGGCTTTGGCGGGCTGCCACAGCGGCTCGTGCAGGATGGCGTGGTCGAAGAAGCCGCGATGCTCGAGGCGGTCAACGCCGCGCGCGAGCGCAAGACCAGCGTCGTAACGCAGCTGGTGGCGAGCGGGGCGGCCAACGCCCGCGACATCGCCGTGGCCGCCTCAACTGAGTTCGGCGTTCCGCTGTTCGACCTCGAAGCCGTGACCGTGGACCTGGAGGCGGTGCGGCTGGTCAACGACAAGCTGCTCGCCAAGCACCGCGTGCTGCCGCTGTTCCGCCGCGGCAAGCGCCTGTTTCTGGCAGTCGCCGACCCCACGAACCTGCACGCGATCGATGAGGTCAAGTTCCAGACCAGCCTCGGGATCGAAGCGATCGTCGTCGAGGACGATAAGCTCCAGCGCGCCATCGACAAGGCGCTCGAGCAGGTCGACAACCAGATGTCGGCCCTCACCGACGAGGCCGACGTCGATCTTGAGTCGCTCGAAGTCACCGGCGGCGACGAAGATCTCGACGACAAGATCGGGACCAACGACGTCGAAGACGCACCCATCGTGCGCTTCGTCAACAAGGTGATGCTGGACGCCATCCGCCGCGGCGCCTCCGACATCCACTTCGAGCCCTTCGAGAAGATCTACCGCGTGCGCCTGCGCATGGACGGCGTGCTGAAGGAAATCGCCCAGCCGCCGGTGCAGCTCGCCCAGAAGCTGTCGGCGCGTATCAAAGTCATGTCGCGCCTCGACATCGCCGAGCGGCGCGTGCCGCAGGACGGACGCATCAAGATGCGCCTCTCCAAGACGCGCGCCATCGACTTCCGCGTCAGCACCTGCCCGACGCTGTTCGGCGAGAAGATCGTGCTGCGTATTCTCGATCCCGCGCAGGCCATGCTCGGCATCGATTCGCTCGGTTACGAGCCCTTCCAGAAGGACCTTTACAACAAATTCCTGGCGAAACCCCAGGGCATGATCCTCGTCACCGGCCCCACCGGCAGCGGCAAGACCGTCTCGCTCTACACCGGGCTCAACATCCTCAACCGCGAGGACACGAACATCTCCACCGCGGAAGACCCGGCGGAAATCAATCTCCCCGGCGTCAACCAGGTGAACGTCAACAGCAAGGTGGGACTCACCTTCGCGGCCGCCATGCGCGCCTTCCTGCGCCAGGATCCGGACGTCATCATGGTCGGTGAGATCCGCGACCTCGAGACCGCCGAGATCGCCATCAAGGCGGCTCAGACCGGCCACCTGGTGCTCTCTACGCTCCATACCAACGATGCGCCGCAGACGCTCACGCGCCTCATCGACATGGGCGTCAAGCCCTACGCGATCGCGACCTCGGTGAGCCTCATCATCGCGCAGCGCCTCGCACGGCGGCTGTGCAGCAACTGCAAGCAGCCGGTCGACATCCCGCGCGAAGCGCTCCTCAAGGAGGGTTTCACGGAGATGGACGTAGCGGCGGGCCTCAGAATCTTTGGACCGAAGGGCTGCGCCAACTGCACCGACGGCTACAAGGGCCGCGCCGGCATCTACCAGGTGCTCCCCGTGACCGAGGCCGTGGCGCGCATCATTCTCGCCGGCGGCAGCGCGGTCGAGATCGGCACGCAGGCCGCCAAGGAAGGGGTGTGGGATCTGCGCCGTGCGGGACTCGAGAAGGTCAAGAACGGCATCACCAGTCTCGAGGAAGTCAACAGCGTCACCACCGAGTGAGGCGACAGGTAAAGACTCATGGCACAGGCAGCAGCAGCAACCGCAACAGTCCGGACCATCAGGCGCGACGTACCCTTCGCCTGGGAGGGGCGCGACAAGCGCGGCGCACGCATCAAAGGCAAAAGTCTCGCCCCGGATGAGAACTCACTCCGTGCCGAGCTGCGCCGCCAGGGCGTGGCCCCTTCGCGCATCCGCAAGCTGCGCGACGGCCGCCGCGGCGGCAAGGTCGACGCGGGCGACATCGCCGTATTCGCCCGCCAGCTCGCCACCATGCTGGCCGCGGGCATTCCGATGGTGCAGGCCTTCGAGATCGTCGGCAACGGCAACGATAAGGCCTCCATGCAGAGGCTGATCCTCGACGTCAAGGCGGATGTCGAGGGCGGCACCTCGCTGCACGAGGCGCTCGGCAAGCATCCGCTCTATTTCGACGACTTGTTCGTCAACCTCGTGGAGGCGGGTGAGCAGGCCGGCGCGCTCGAGGCGCTGCTCGATAAGGTCGCCACCTACAAGGAAAAGACCGAGGCGCTGAAAAAGAAGGTCAAGAAGGCGCTGTTCTATCCCGCCGCCGTGCTGGTGGTAGCGGTGATCGTCACCGTGGTGCTGCTGCTCTTCGTGATCCCGCAGTTCGAGGCCCTCTACAAGGGCTTCGGCGCGGACCTGCCGGCCTTCACCCAAATGGTCATCGGCTTGTCCAGATTCGTGCAGCAGGACGGCATCTACATCGCCATCGTACTGGCCGGGGCGGGTTGGTCGTTCTTCTACTTCAAGAAGCGCTCGCGGGCCATGCGGCAATTCCTCGACCGGTTGGCGCTGAAGATCCCGGTGATCGGGCCGATCCTCAACAAGTCCTGTATCGCCCGCTACGCGCGCACGCTCTCGACCATGTTCGCGGCCGGCGTTCCGCTGGTCGAGGCGCTCGAGTCCGTGGCCGGCGCCACCGGCAACATCGTCTACGAGACCGCGGTGCTCAGAATGCGCGACGAGGTGTCCACCGGGCAGCGGCTGCAGCGCGCCATGGAAGCCACGGGGCTCTTCCCCAACATGGTGAACCAGATGATCGCGGTGGGCGAGGAGTCGGGCTCGCTCGATGAGATGTCGGCGAAGGTGGCCACCTTCTACGAGGCTGAGGTGGACAACGCCGTGGATGCGATGTCGAGCCTGATGGAGCCGCTCATCATGGTGGTGCTCGGCGTGCTGGTCGGCGGTCTGGTGATCGCCATGTACCTGCCGATCTTCAAGCTCGGTTCGGTGGTCTGACGCTCGAATCCGCGGATTGCGCGGTAGAGGAAGCGCCGCGCTTTGCGCGGCGTTTTCTTTAGGAGACTTAGCTCCGTTATGTCGGTGATCGAGCTCCTCGCGGCCTCGCAGCCCATGTTCGTCGGCACCTGCCTGGTGCTCGGCCTGTGCGTCGGCAGCTTCCTCAACGTGGTCATTTACCGGCTGCCGGTGATGCTCGACCGGCAGTGGCGGGCGCAATGCGCCGAGCTCGCCGGCCACGACCCGCACGCCGCCACCGTGGCGGCCGGGCCGCAGACGCGCTTCGATCTGGTGGTGCCGCGCTCCGCGTGTCCGGCATGCAAGGCGCCGATTACGGCGCTGCAGAACATTCCGCTCGTCTCATGGCTCGTGCTGCGCGGCCGCTGCGCCCGCTGCGGCGCGGCGATCTCGGCGCGCTATCCGCTGGTGGAGCTGCTCACCGGACTCCTGTCGGCCTGGGTGGCCACGCGCTTCGGCTTCGGCACCGGCGCACTCGCCGCGCTGGTCCTCACCTGGTTCCTGATCGCACTCGCTTTCATCGACATCGACACCCAGCTGCTTCCGGACAGCCTGACGCTGCCGCTGCTGTGGCTCGGGCTGACGCTGAGCCTCCTCGGACCGCACGACGCCGCGCCGCTGCCGGTCGACGTGCGCTCGAGCGTGATCGGCGCCGCGGCCGGTTACGTCAGTCTCTGGAGCGTCTATCATCTGTTCCGGCTGCTCACCGGGAAGGAAGGCATGGGGTACGGCGACTTCAAGCTCTTTGCCGCACTCGGCGCCTGGCTCGGCTGGCAGATGCTGCTGCCGGTCATCCTCATCGCCGCGGTGGTCGGCGCGCTGGTGGGCGTCGCCATGCTCACCGTCCGCGGCCAGAGCCGGGCGACGCCGATCGCTTTCGGCCCGTTCCTCGCCGCGGCCGGCTGGCTGGTGCTCATGTTCGGGCACGGGCTCGTGGGCCGGTACTTCGCGTTGTTCGCGTTGCATCCGTGAGTACCCCGGTGGCACCACGGGTGTTTCGGATCGGGCTCACCGGCGGCATCGCCAGCGGCAAATCGACCGCCGCGAAGTTCTTCGGCGCGCTGGGCGTGCCGATCCTCGACAGCGACCAGGTGGCCCGCGAAGTGGTCGAGCCCGGTCAACCGCCGCTCGAGCGCCTGGTGGAGCGCTTCGGGCATGGCATCCTCACCCCCGACGGGCACCTCGACCGGCCGGCGTTGCGCGATATCGTGTTCCGCGACCCCAAGGCGCGCGCCGATCTCGAGAACCTGACGCACCCGGCCATCGGCGCCGCACTCGAGGCGCGCTCGGCGAGCGCGGGCGGCCCGTACCAGATCCTGGTGATTCCGCTGCTGGTCGAGAAGAACCTCGGCGCGCACGTGGACCGCGTACTGGTGGTCGACTGCGACGAGGATCTGCAGATCCGCCGCCTGCACGCCCGCGACGGCTCGAACCGTGCGCAGGCGCAGGCGATCCTCGATGCGCAGGTGTCGCGCGCCGCGCGCCTCAAGGCCGCGAATGACGTGATCACGAACGACGCCGACATGAGCGCCGTCCAGGCACAGGTCGCGGCGCTCCATACACGCTACCTGGAGCTCGCGCGCCAGCCGCGCAGCTGAGGCGCGTGGCGTTTACGGACGGCGCGTGCGTCAAGCACAATAGCGCCATGTCAGAGCCCGCAGCCCTATCCGAGTCCGAGGCCGCCGTGGCGGCCGAGCCCGCCACCGGGGTGCTCGAGTTCGAGCAGCCGCTGAACGAGCGGATGCGTACCTTCCTCAGGCTCGACTTCCTTTACAGCCAGGCGCTCTACCACAACGAGATGGCGAGTCAGTGGGGCAGCCGCGCCGCGCTCGCGAGCCTCATCGACATCCTCGCGATCGTGTCGCGCGGCGACGTGCGCTCGGACGTGCTCAAGGAGCTCGAGGGCCAGCTCGGCAGGCTCAACGAGTTCCAGTCGAAGAGCGGCGTCGACACGGCGCGCCTCAAGGCGCTGATGACCAACCTGCAGCGGCTGCGGGCCGAGCTGATGGGCGCCGGCACGGCGTTCCTGCAGCCGCTGCGCGAATCGGAATTCCTCAGTGCGGTGAAACTGCGCTCGGCGATTCCCGGCGGCACCTGCGAGTTCGATCTGCCCGACTACTATTTCTGGCTGTCGCAGCCCGATGAGCTGCGCGTGCGTACTTTCGGCCAGTGGCTCGCGCTGCTGCAGCCGCTGTGCGATGCCATCGCCGAGCTCCTGTGGCTCACGCGCCAGAACGGACGCACGCGCGCGGAGATCGCGCCGGGCGGCACTTTCAACATCACCTTCGAACGCGATCAGCCGCTGCAGCTGCTGCGCATCTCGCTGCCGGCCTCCGCCGGGCTCTATCCCGAGATCAGCGGCAGCCACCATCGCTGCAACGTGCGCTTCCTCGCCTGGAACGGCCTCGCCGCCCGGCCGAGCCAGACCGAGGAAGACGTCGCCTTCACGCTCAGCTGTTGCACC
>Ga0210394_10007996_pt1 | contig 11003 bp, 8 predicted proteins | sample IncBWC12MmetaG_FD_160121 | JGI IMG/M metagenome (GOLD analysis project Ga0210394, IMG submission 160121) | Forest soil microbial communities from Barre Woods Harvard Forest LTER site, Petersham, Massachusetts, United States - Inc-BW-C-12-M | ecosystem: Environmental > Terrestrial > Soil >... | reverse complement strand
AATTTTGCCCGCAACCCCGCTTCGCGGACTATCCCGCCTCGTCGTGTCTGCTTTTAGGGGTACTTCTGCCGCGCTTGCGGTGAGGCGGCGCGGCGGTTCATGACCCGAAGCGTCACTTCGGCGCTGTCAATTACTGCAGTGCGAAAGGATCATTCGATCACATCGTCGGCGCGGGCGAGCACGGTCTGCGGGACTGTCGGGCCATGCCAGCGAGCCTAGTGCGGCCCAACGCCGGCCCTTAGATCGCGACTTCTCGGCCAATCTCAACGACCGCGTCACGCGGTAGCTTGAAGTAATCGCTGACATGGCCGGAATTGCGCTGCATCACCGCAAAAAGCGCCTCCATCCACCGCGGCAAATTGTTTTTATCTTCGCTCGGAATTATGGTCTCGTGCCCGATGTAATAGGTCACATCCGACAAGTCGACACCACAGCCGCCGGCATGGGCCGTCTCGAGTAATGCCGGAATATCAGGCCGCTCCATGAAGCCGTAGTGAGCCGCAGCGCGCCAGAAGTGTGGTGCGATCTCTTCGAAGTTTAAGCGCGCGTCGTCGCCGATCCACGGCACTGGCTCGATCAGGACGGTGAGGACGAATAAACGCTCGTGCAGTGCGCGGTTGTGCTTCATGTGCCACACCATCAACGGCGGAACGTCGTGTTCCGTGCGGGTGAGGAACACGGCGGTACCTGGCACGCGCGGAATCTTTTCCTCCGCGATCGACGCCATGAAGTTCGCGATCGGTACAACGGATTCTTGGAGACGTGCCGAGACTGCCTGCACGCCGACGTGCCAGATCCACATTACACCATAGACCGCGGCGGCGAGCAGCAACGGCACGTAGCCGCCGTCGGCGATCTTGGCGAGGTTGGCGGCGAGGAAGGCGGCATCGACGATGAAGAACGCGCCGGCAACGGCAGCAGCCACAGGCAGAGTCCAGAGCCAAATCTCCCGCATCGCGATGAAAAGAAGCGCCGTAGTCATCAGCATTGTGGCCGAGACCGCTATGCCGTAAGCCGCTGCCAGATTGTCCGACTTGCCAAAACCGATCGTCAGGCCGAGCGTCACGAGCATCAATAGCCAGTTGACGGCGCCGACGTAGATTTGACCATATCCTTGTTCGGACGTCTGTACGATGTGCAAGCGCGGCATCCATCCTAGTTGGATCGCCTGCCGCGTCATCGAGAAGGCGCCGGTGATAATGGATTGACTGGCGATGATCGTGGCGATCGTCGCAAGCAGCACCAGTGGTACGAGCATGCCCGGCGGACATAGCCGATAGAAAATGTTGTTTGCCGTGGGAGCTCCTTCAAGGACGAGTGCCGCCTGGCCGGCATAATTGAGGACGAGGCTCGGAAAGACGAGTGCCGACCAGGCCAGGCGAATTGGCTCGGCGCCGAAGTGACCCATGTCGGCATAAAGCGCCTCAGCGCCCGTCACGCATAAGAACACCCCGCCAAGCACCAGAAAGCCGGTCATACCGCCCATTCGCAGATAGGCTAGTCCAGCGCGCGGATCGATCGCGAACAGCACAGCGGGATGTTGCACGATCCCCCAAAGCCCAAGCATGGCCATGACCAGAAACCACAGCGCCATTATCGGACCGAAGGCCTTGCCTATCTTCGTCGTGCCCAGTGGCTGGATGGCGAATAGCGCAACCAGGATCACTACTGCGGCAGGCAAGATGTAGGGCCGGAAAGTAGACGTGACGATGTCGAGCCCTTCGAGCGCCGATAACACTGAGATTGCCGGTGTAATCGCGCCGTCGCCATAGATCAGCGCAGCCCCGAACAGCCCTAATGCCACGATCGCCGGACGGTGCTGTCGCTTCACGCCGAGAAGCGACATGAGAGCCAAAATTCCACCCTCGCCGTCGTTGTCGATCCGCATCGCGAACGATACGTATTTGATGGACGTCACGATGATGAGTGTCCAGATTACCAATGATAGCGCCCCGAGTGTAGCGGTCGGATCGGGTGTGCCGCCGGTGAGGTTTAGAACTGTCTTAAGCGTATATAGCGGGCTCGTACCGATGTCGCCGAACACGACGCCCAACGCAGACAGGCTGAGCGCCGAGAGGCTCGAAGTGACCGTTTTCACCTTTGGCTGCACGAGCGGGACCTTGGGCAAGTACAGCTCTATCGTTGGTCGAACCAGCTATTTACACATAGCATTCCGAGAGCACGAAAAGAAACGTTCGTTTTCCAAGACGCCGGGAATGTTTGTTAATGGCCGAGCAGCATCTAGTGCGACGCAGCGATTTGTTCGCTACCGGAGGAGGAGCAGATTTTGCGCAATTTAGGAGCCGTTGTGCTTGTCGACAATTGTATCAGCCTGCCCGATGCCGACATCGAGAACCTTCTCCGTCAGTGGCTCGACCCGGTTCCACCAGCCCCCGCCGAGTGCCTGAAACAGCGCCGCCGTATCGGCCAGTCGGCTGGCTTGCGCCTGCACCACCTGGATGACCGATTGCAGATAGGTCTGTTGCGCAGTGAGCAGCAGTAGCACATTTGCGTTTCCGGTCTGCATCTGCTGACGCGCGAGATCGAAGCTCGTCTTGGCGGCGCGCTCAAAATCTCGCGCCACTCGCAGCGCGTCCGCATCATTCTGCAGCGCGCGAAGCGAGTCGGCGACGTTCTGCACTGCGCCGATCACGGTCCCTCGGTAGGTCCATGCCGCAGCTTGGTAGGTGTCTTTGGCGCCTTCGAGCTGATGCAGCAACGTGCCTGCGTCGAACACCGTCTGCGTTGCATTGCCGGCCAAACTCCAGAATAAATTTTGCGGAGCGATCAAACCGGCAAGCGCCGTGTTGATATAGCCGCCGTTGGCGCTGATCGTGAAAGCCGGCAGCATGTTGGCGGTCGCAACGCCAATCTGCGCGCTCGCCGCGTGCAATTGCTCCTCCGCGGCGCGCACATCCGGGCGCTGCTCGATCAACTGCGATGGCAGACTCACCGGCAGGTCGACCGGCAAACGCAAGTTGGCGAGCTTGAAGGTTTCGAGGGGCCCTTGGCTCGGATAAGCGCCGGAAAGGGCGGCTAGCAGGTCGCGTTGCTGCGCGAGCGCCTTGCGCAGCGGCGGCAATGTCGCCCTGGCCTGCGCGAGGGCGGCTTCTTGAGCGGCGACGTCGCTGCGGTTGGCGTAACCGGTGTCCAACTGGCGCCGCAAGATGTCGAGCATCTTGCTATTGAGCGCAATGAGCTGATTGGTGGCGTCAATCTGTCCGCGTAGCGAAGCCTCGGTGACGGCGGAGACCACCACGTTTGATGTCAGCGTGAGGTAGGCCGCCTCGACCTGGAAGCGCTGCACGTCGACCATTGCCTGCAGCGATTCAACGGTGCGCCGATTGAGGCCCCAGACGTCGAAGGTGTAGGACACCAGTACCTGCGCGGTATAAAGGTTGAAAGGATTGGATGACGAAGAGAGCACCGGAGATATCGAAGAAGCGGTCAGCTGGCGCGTCGGGTTGAAATTGGCCTCGGCCAGCGGGAAATACTTGCCCTCCTGGGCGTACACCGCCTCCTGCGAAGCGCGCAGCGTCGCCATCGCCGATTGCAGATTGGGATTGTTGGCCAGCGATCGCTCAATCAGGGCGTTGAGCGCGGGCGACTTGAGCACCGCCCACCACTCCTTGGGAATATCGCGGCCTTCGACGAACCGCTGCCGCCGGCCGTCCGTAACGTCGGTCGAGGAGGTTTGCGCGGCGAGCGGCTCCCGTGTGTAGCGGGTGACTTCGGGCGCGGCGGGATGGACGAAGTCAGGTCCGACCGCACAACTCGTCAACAGCATCGCTGCCGCAAGAGCGGCGGTACCTGCAGCAGACCGTCTGACTGTCTGATCGGGTATATGCAACTGAGACACCATTGGAACTAAAACACGATGACGGGGTACCCTGCGGGCATTCTGTGATCGTGGCGAGCATTATTCCCCTTTGTTGCGCGTTGGCTGTGATCGCCTTGCCACACTGTCAATTATCCAATGGTGCACTGTGATCTATCACAGTAGAAATTGAGACTTTTCACAGTAGACCCCCAGTAGAGTTCGGCGCCAATAACCGGCGCAAATATTTGCATTCGTCAAACCCGCGCATGCGAGGCTCTATCGATGGCGCCCACGCAAATAAGGAACATCGTCGGAATAGCGCTCGCTGCTGCGCTAGTTGCGGCGATCACGTATGTTTTTTCACCGTTCGGAAATGGGTCGAAACTTAGCCTTGATGTTCAGACGAGTGCCAACGCGCAGGCCGCGCCAAGCGCCCCTTCGCCTTTAGCTTCCGGCCAACCACTCGCGCTCGATCTTACGGATCCGCAGCTTGCTGCCGTGAAGGTTGAGTCGATCGAAGAACGTGAGTTTCCAGTCGAAAAGGAGGCTGTTGGTAGCATTGACTTCAATGAGGACTTAGAGGTGCAAGTTTTTACGCCGTACCAAGGGCGGATCACCACTCTGTTCGCTTCGATCGGGAACGATGTGAAAAAAGGCCAACCGCTGTTTACGGTCGATAGCCCCGATCTCCTGCAAGCCGAGTCGACCTTGATCGCCGCGGCGGGCGTCTTGGAGCTGACCACTCGCAATCTGGCGCGCCTTCGCGATCTCTATACGACGCGAGCCGTTTCCCAGCACGATGTGGAGCAGGCAACCTCAGACCAGCAGACTGCCGAAGGCAATCTTCGGGCATCGCGCGACGCGGTGCGCATTTTTGGCAAGACCGACGCCGACATCGACCGCATTATCGCCGAGCGTATAGCCGATCCCACTCTCGTCGTCCCGAGCCCAATCGCTGGCCGGATAACCGCTCGCAATGCGGCGCCGGGGTTGTTCGTGCAGCCTGGCAACGCGCCGGCGCCTTTCACGGTGGCTGATATTGATACGATGTGGATGCTGGCGAACGTAGCCGAGACCGACAGCCCGGCCTTTCATGTCGGACAGCAAGTGCAAGTCAAGCTCAGCGCGTATCCCAATCGCGTGCTTAATGGAAAAATCACGACCATCGGAGCGACGGTGGACCCGAACACCCGTCGCGTCCTCGTTCGGTCTGAGATTAGCAATCCTCAACACGAATTGCGCTCAGGCATGTTCGCGAGTTTTATCATCAGCATTGGTGCGCCGATCCGCTCCCCTGCAGTTCCGCTCGCCGGCGTGGTGAGAGAGGGCGACGGCACGCAGACGATCTGGGTTACCGCCGACCGGCGGCAGTTCACTAGGCGGACAGTCAAAATCGGCGAGCAGCGCGAGGGCTACCGACAAATTCTTGAAGGCGTGCAGGTCGGCAAACTGGTTGCCACCGACGGCGCAATCTTTATCAGCAATATGGTGGCAATCACGGGGTCCCAATGACTGCGCTCGGTACCTGCTGCGCAGATAGAGGTGAGGTGTGCTGAAGAGCATCGTTGCATTTGGCCTCACGCGACGCGCGATCGTGCTTCTGGGGCTCATGGTTTTCATCGGCGGCGGCCTCATCGCCTTTTCCAGGCTGAATATCGAGGCCTATCCGGACCCGGCCCCCGTTATTCTTGAAATCACTGCCCAGGCCGCCGGGCTCTCGGCCGAGGAGATGGAGCGCTATTACACTATCCCTATGGAAGTCGGGCTCTACGTCACTCCAGGACTGGACAATATCCGCTCCACCTCGTTCTACGGTCTGTCGTTCGTCCGCGTCACGTTCAAATACGGCATCGACTATTACTTCGCGTATACACAGGCGGCATTGAGCCTCCAGCAGAACGTCAGCCTGCCGAGCGGACAAGTACCACAGATTCAGCAATCGAGCCTGACCGGGGAGGTCTTTCGCTACCAGGTGATCGGTCCTCCGCATTTTGGGCTCACCAATCTGCGCACCGTGCAGGATTGGATCGTCACGCGGCGGCTGTACCACGTTGCGGGCGTAGTGGCGGTAAATTCATGGGGCGGCACGACCAAGCAATACAACGTGGATGTCGATCTGAACAAACTCGACGCCTATAACGTCACGATAACGCAGATCATTACTGCCCTCGGAAACTCCAACATCAATGTCGGTGGGCGCGAGATCACCGTTGGCCAGCAGTCGGTAAACATCCGGGGCATCGGACTATTCGATAGCGGCGGGGATGCGGATTTGACCCAGGGGTGGCGGGTCAACGACATCGAGAACGTTGTCCTCGCGCAGGTCAACGGCGTGCCGGTCCAGGTGAAGGATGTCGCTAAGGTGTCGATCGGCTACGTGCCGCGGCTCGGCATCGCCGGCAGGGACCACGATGACGACGTTGCATTGGCGATTGTCGTTATGGGGCGAACCTTTCATACGAACGATGTTGTGCCCCGCATCAAGGCCGAGATCGACAAGATGAACAGCGACGGCACCCTGCCGCCTGGAGTCAAGCTCGTTCCTTACTACGATCGCACGACGCTCGTATCGGTCACCACCAACACAGTTCTGCACAACCTCCTCTTCGGCTGCCTGCTGGTTTTCTTCATCCAGTATTTTTTCCTGGGCAATTTGCGCAGTGCAATCATCGTCGGTGTCAACATCCCCTTTGCATTGTTTTTTGCCGTTATCATCATGGTGCTGCTGGGAGAGGACGCCAATCTGCTCTCGGTCGGCGCTGTCGATTTCGGCATCATCGTCGACTCGGCGGTGATCTTGGTCGAGAACATATTCAGGAATTTCCAGGCAAGCCCTGCCGATCGCCAGGGACTGCTGCAGCAGCTCGCGGAAGGGCGGTTTGGGAGCGATCCGACACGTCCGGCCGATACGACGATCGCTCGGATATGGACCGATCGGCTGCGGTTGATTTTAGCCAGCGCTCTCCAGGTTGATAAGGCAATTTTCTTCTCTGCCCTGATTACGGTCGCGGCATTCGTACCCCTGTTCACCATGCAAGGGGTTGAAGGTCAGATATTCAGCCCTATGGCGCGAACCTATGGATTAGCCCTCGTTGGCGCATTGCTGTCGACATTCACGATCACGCCGGTATTGACGTCATATTTGCTCCCCGAGCACATGGGGGAGGCGGAGACCATTGTCGTGCGGGCCCTGCGCAGGATCTACGAACCGGTTCTGCACTGGTCGCTGACCCATCGCAAGATCATGGTGGCGATAGCCGCCGTGTTTCTGGCGGTGATCGCACTGCTGTCGACACGGCTCGGCAGTGAGTTCCTGCCGGCGCTTGAAGAAGGCAATCTGTGGATTCGAGCGTCAATGCCGCCGACGATCGGACTGGAGGCCGGCTCGCCGGCAACGCGTAAGATGCGCGAGATTCTGCTTCGTCACCCCGAGGTCCTTACGGTTGTTTCTCAACACGGCCGACCGGACAATGGCAGCGACGCTTCGCCGTTCTCGAATGTCGAGTTGTTTGTGCCACTGAAGCCGTACGATGAATGGCCCGTTGGCTTTACGAAGGACATGCTCGTTGCGCAGTTGCAGAAGGAGTTCAACGACGAGCTGCCTGGCATCGACTTCAACTTTTCTCAGTACATTCAGGACAACATCGAAGAGGCTCTTTCAGGCGTCAAAGGCGCCAACTCGGTGAAAATCATCGGCCGCGACCTGGCTACTATCGAGCGAGTTGCCGCTGGTGTCATGCACCAAATGACGCAAGTTAAAGGCATCACAGACCTTGGGATTTTCCATGTGCTTGGACAACCGAACCTGAATATCAAGGTGGATCGCGAAAAGGCGGCTCGCTACGGCCTCAATACCGGCGACGTCAACACCGTCGTGCAAGCGGCCCTCGGCGGTGCGCAGGCGACCATGCTGCTTGAGGGCGATCGTCAATTTAGCGTCGTCGTTCGGCTGCCTCCTGAATATCGCTCAGGGCTTGAAGCGGTCAGTAACATAAAAGTCGCTGTTTCGACCCCCAGCGGGACCAATGCGTATATTCCGCTGCACGAACTCGCCAATATCACGCTCGATACCGGTGCCTCCTATATCTATCACGAGGCAGGAGAGCGCTATATTCCCGTCAAATTCAGCGTTCGTGACCGTGATCTCGGCGGAGCGGTCGCCGAAGCGCAGCAGCGAATTGCTAAGAATGTGACGCTCCCGCCTGGCTATCGCATTGTCTGGGCCGGCGAGTTCGAAGACCTCCAGAACGCGCAAGCGCGCCTCGAAATAATCGTCCCCCTTAGCCTTCTCTTAATTCTTGTACTCCTCTACGGTTTGTTCAATTCCTTTCGCGACAGTCTGATGGCACTTACGGGAATTCCATTCGCCGCCGGCGGCGGCGTGCTTGCGCTTTATTTTTCCGGCCTGAATTTCAGTATCTCGGCGGCCATTGGATTTGTTTCGCTGTTTGGCGTGTCGGTTATGAACGGTATCTTGATCATGACCTACTACAACGAGGTCAAAGCAACAGGCATGGGCACGATCGATGCCATGTTTCACGCCGCATCACAGCGTATGCGGCCAATGCTGATGACGGCTCTTTCCGCTTGCATTGGCTTATTGCCGGCAGCGATCTCGACCGGCATCGGCAGCCAGGTCCAGCGTCCGCTCGCCACCGTGGTGGTCGGCGGCATGTTCATTGGACCGATTATCTTGCTCCTTGTTCTACCGGCATTGCAGACGCTGTTTTTGGATTGGGGACAGGGCTCTCAAGAGTCCCCCGGAGCGGATCAGCTCCGCCCGATCCAGACATGACTGGGAATTCGACCACAATGGCGCGCACGATGTCGCTCCTCGCACGGCTGGTTGCCACGCATGCCCTGCTATTCGGTGCTGCGATGATGAATACCGGCTCGGCTCAGGAGTCCACTCTGGCACCCAACCAATCCAATGCCAAAGTGCATGAATTGAAGAAGCCAAAAATCAGTCGCTCATCAACAGTCGTCCGCAACTCGCACGGAAATTCCACGCCCAGCCCCACGGCAGAAGTTATGAGGAACGCAATCGGGCAGCCCATTCAAACGCGACAGCCTAAGTCGAGATCAGATGGGAGACTTTTTATGCCGGCGCCTGCTGATCCTGACGCAAAAAGCACAGTAATTACTCCGCGAATCGGGCCGGCGAGCGTGAGTGGACCTGATTTCCATCATCAAGCCTCCGTTCCGGTCACGATAAGCCGCACCGGAACAAACGACCCTCGGCTTACAGCGCCGATGAATCATTCGAGCATCGACGGCACGGCCATGATGCGTTCAGGCTCGGGCACCAGCACGATTGGCGGCGCGTCAAACAAGGTTATCGGCGTCATAAACGGAACCAGTTTTCGTCCCAAGCATCGGTGACGAAAGCACATTGAGAGCCCTGTCTCATGGATTGATCAGGCCGCTATGGGCAGCTTTGACCACGGCTTCGGTACGCGTCGCCGCGCGCAGTTTGTTCCGGGCGTTATCGATGTGAAAATCCACCGTCCGCTTAGACAAACGTAGCTTCCGTGCAATTTCAGTAGAAGTCTTGCCGCGCGCCACCAAAGTCAGAACTTCGATCTCACGTTCGTTCAGCTTTGCTGGTCTCGACATAAATTTGGTGCGCGCGACGCCGGCAAGCCGGGCATTAATAATGTAGATGAGCCGCTCGAAATCGATGGGTTTGGTGACGTAATCATCGGCTCCGAGTCGACGCCCTTTGAGTTCATTCTCCCGATTGGCGAGCGCGGTCAGAAACACGAAGGGTATCCGCCCCAGCCGAGGCGAAAACTCGTTCAACCGCTCCAGCACTTCAAAGCCTGTCATGCTCGGCATGCTGATGTCGCACAAAACGAGGTCTGGTGTGGCCTTCATGACGGCCAGCAGGCCCTCTTGACCGCCATAGGCGGTGCTCACCTCGAAACCGTGATCGATTAGCTCCTCAGCGATCAACGCGGCAGTCTCGCGGTTATCTTCGATGCATAGAATTTTCTTGCGCGTTTGCGCCATACGGTCCCACCCTTGAGCGGATAGCATCGCCACACGCACTCCGCTCGCGATCATCTGCGAAAGATAGCGAAATAGCCTATCCGCAATAAACTGTGAAAAATCGCAACGCGAATGTGATTAATACTAGTGACGTGCCGGTCCGCTCCGTTCGACGCAAGTAGCAAATCCGGCTGTGATCTTACGAGTTCAGCGTCGCGCCGGGCTGAATATCAGCATCTCGGCGGCCGTCGGGTTCGTTTCGCTGTTTGGCGTGTCGGTGATGAACGGCATCTTGATCATGACCTATTACAACGAGGTCAAGGCAAGCGGATTGGATACAGTCGAGGCTATGTTCCACGCCGCTTCGCAGCGGATGCGGCCGATGCTGATGACGGCGCTGTCGGCCTGTATCGGTTTGCTGCCGGCAGCGGTCTCGACCGAAATCGGCGGCCAGGTCCAGCGTCCGCTTGCCACCGTAGTCGTCGGCGGCATGCTGATCGGGCCGATCTTGCTGCTGGTCATCGTGCCGGCGTTGCAGACCTGTTTTCTCGGCGAGGCGCGGCATGGCGGTTCTCAGGCTGCGCCGGATACTGTTTAGAACCATGCCAAGCGCTATGTTTTTGGCACATTTCTTGTATCGTTGAGTTAGATTTTGAAATGACAGGTGAGTCTTAAACATGAGTCTCCCCGAAACACGAATGCCGGCTTCCGGTGATGTTCCGGCTTGGCTCCGGTTCGCAAGCCTTACAATGCGAACACTTTTCATCATTTCTCTTACTGTTGCGGCCTTTCGGGTGAGCTTACCGCAAAGTGAAACGATCTCGACGGCCTACGACACGCCAGGTGATCTTGTTCGACTCGCACTGGGGTTCGCCGTCTGCCTCTGGCTCCTGATCCAGATTTTTCATATCCCCCACGACGACGATGGCCTCCGGATCTGGTTCTACCTGGGCTTGGCCGCAGTTCCCTTCACTCTGGTCTGCCTCGCATACGTGTGGTGAGCACTATTTTGGCAGTGATCTTTTGTGCAAGCCGGCACCCGCTTTCCGGCCTCATGCGCTTAAGGCTCGATCAAGCGCCCAGTTGCCGCCTTCAGCACCGCCTCGGTGCGGGTTGCAGCACCAAGCTTGCCACGGGCATTGTCGATGTGGAAATCGACCGTCCGTTTGGTCATGTCGACGATTTTCGCGAT
>Ga0210394_10007994_pt1 | contig 11006 bp, 10 predicted proteins | sample IncBWC12MmetaG_FD_160121 | JGI IMG/M metagenome (GOLD analysis project Ga0210394, IMG submission 160121) | Forest soil microbial communities from Barre Woods Harvard Forest LTER site, Petersham, Massachusetts, United States - Inc-BW-C-12-M | ecosystem: Environmental > Terrestrial > Soil >... | reverse complement strand
AAGCTTTTTCCGCCTCATCCGCCTGACCATTCTTCAAATACAGATGACCCAACTCAACCAGGCACCAAGCCGTATTTTCGGACGACGGCGAACCCGCGTTAATCGCTTTCCCCATGATCTCGATCGCGCCCGCCATGTCGCCGGATAAGAATCGGAACCACGCCGCACGATTGTAACTGGCCAGATCCGGGCGCAGGGCGACCATTTTTTGATAAGCCTCGGCCGCGCCGTCGTAATCGCCCATCTCGACCAGCGCGTCGCCCAGCGTGCCCCAGTTCCAGGGATCGTTCGCTGAAATGGTCATCAACTGCCGCGAATACTCGGCGACCTGTTTAAAGTGATGCCGCTCCAGCTCGATCTCGCTCCGCAGCCGCAGCGCCTCGTAATTCTGGCTGTCGGCCGAAATCACGTTGCCGACAATCTGCGCCGCACGATCCAGATAGCTGAAATCCGTGGTCTCGCGCATTTTCTGGATGTACGACCCAGCGAGAAGACTCTGATAATGCAGATTCTCCGGCTTGGTCTGAATCATCGTGCCGTACATCGCGATCCGGTCGTCCGTCTTCAGCCGGGCAGCCTGCTCGGTAAACATCCGCTCGGCCAGATTGTCGGTCGCGCCGGAGGTCTGCCCGAAGGCAGACCCCGCGGCCGACACAACGAGCACAAGAAGAAACGTCGTTGTGTGTCTCATGGCGTTATTGACCCGTCGGAGTCCCGTGTCCATTGGTCCCGTTCTGCTGGCTATGCAGATACCCCGCGTGTGGAGCCGCATGGAACGGGAAAACAGCCTGCGTCGGAACGTCGTTCGAATTCACTCCATCGCCCAGCGGCGGAGCGTTGGTATATCCGGCAACCAGCACGCCTGCCAGCGCGCGAAGCCCGATATCGACCACGTCGTCATTCGGACGACGCCCGCCGAAAGGCCATCCGGCGTTATCGCCGCCCAACGGACCCAGCCGATTCTGGCTGGCCAGAGGCGTCGGCGGAATCGTCAGGTCGATGCGCGTAATATCCGGCACGTACACGCCCAGCAGGTCCATGCGCGGCGCGGGCGGCACCGGAACCTTATACACGCCGTTCAGGATGCCCGACGCGAAGAACGGATTCCCGATGAACTGCGCGAACTGCTGGTCGAAAGCCGGTAAGCTGCGATTCCAGTAATCCTTCATCGGCAGAGGAATGAGAGCTTCCACCGTCAACGGGTTGCCGACGCGGTCGATCTGCACATACTCGCCGTAATTCTGCGGATCGCTAGGGCTCGGCCGGATGGTCACAATCTGCCGCAAGGTCGAAGCCCATCCGCCGATGTGCGCGTTGGGATCGGACGTGGCCGTCGGCATCGAGCCGTTGGCCGTCGCCATCGTGATCGGCATCTCGACGGCAATCAGGCTGATGTTGTAGCCTGCAAAACCATCGACTGCGTTCGGATACGCCCCGCCCGCTCCCGTATCCGCACTGCCCGACAGAACCGGCGCAGGCGAACGGAAGTTCAGGTAATCGAACGTCGCGCCGGAGTCGAAGAAAAACGCGTCATCCCGAGGCCCGGCAAAAACCCTCATGCCATTCGCGAGGGTGAACACGCTGGGCTGCCCCAGCGTCGCTTCATACTTCGGCGTAGCATTGGGACCCTGATTAGGCGGAGCCACTGAAAGGGCATGCCCCTTGGCGTCCGTACTGTAATACTGCGTCGCCCCCGTGTTCAGGTTCCGTACGATGACCGTATAGGTCTGATACAGCAGAATCCCCGTGCTATCAATGGACGTGATCGGCCCAAGATAGCTGAGGAACGTGGCGTTGTTACGGAGCTGGGTATTGAAAACGAAGTCGATTTCGATATCCGGATTTCCGTCCAGGCCGCGCTGGTTGTTGACGTTGAAGCGATACGCCACGCTGTCCGAGAACTTGTAGTAACTCGGTCCCTGGTCGGGATTCTGGAAGCCTTGCACGCTCATGCTCATGACAAGGTTGTTCTGTTTGCCTGACTCGTAACTTCTGAAAATATAGAAGTCGTTGAGGTTGGCCGTCTGGTCTTCCAGCAGCAGCGGACCGTTGCGGTGACTGGCGGCGAATGCCGGATTGCCGGTGGAAACCGCCAGACAAGCCGCAACGACGCCAAATTGTAAACAGCGAAGTTTCATGTACTCCTCCTTGAAGGGATGTTGTTCGTTGTTTATACGGGAGCGGCAGCGCAACGGATTTGAAGAACTCTCTTGACAAGATCTCATCTGAGAGCTATAATTAATAACGTCACGTAAGTTAATCTAGTACTAGCCAAAATGAACTACCAAACCGTGCTTTTTGCAGCAACAAGCGAAGACCTAATCCGGGAATTGGCTCGACGCCTCAAAGGGGTCGGTAGCAACATTAGTGCTCCTGCAGTACCAAACGCTAATGCTGCAAGGCTCCAAATGATTCGGGCGCTTCGCTCTTCATCACCACACGGTCAACCGATAGAAATTCTCCGTTTTCTCGTGCAACTGGGAACCCCTCAAACGATGTCGAACATAACCGATCACATGCGGACGCTCGGATATAAGGCGATTCGATACTACGATGCCAGCAATGCACTCACGGACCTTGGATTAGCAGAGATTAGTTATCGAGGGGGCGAGAAGGCGTGGGAGGCGACGCAAGCAGGAACCGATTTTCTTTCCGCTCATCGGTCCGCTCGTCAATCTGGGAGCAACAAATGACCTTTGGCACGCCCGTTATGTCCGCACAGGCTCTCGTAAGCGCCTTTCACGCAGCTTACTCCATCCCCTTACCCCAAAGCGGATCGGAACTCGAGAAATCAGGGAGAAAGGCTTCAACTAACGAGATCAATCGGGTATTTCGTGCCCTCGGCCTTGGCCTTGGATTGAAAGTGCGCCACAAACTGCCGCCAAGATTAAAAGATGAGACGCGCGAAATTAAACGTTCCATGAGAGAACACCCGGAACGTGAATTTCTTTACGATGTTGACTGGATGGACGACGATGGGAGATTAGCCCTCGCAGGTGAGTCTGAGTTGAGCACCTTCCAGCATACAGTCATGCACGACTTTAGCAAGTTGCTGCACGCTAAATGTCCGATAAAGTTCCTGATCTATACCGACTTCAAAAAGGATGTGCGACCTGCAGCAAAGACGGAGCTAATCAAGTACGGACGCAACGCTCCAGGCGAAGAGTACATCTTGATCAACCTGTGCAATTGGAGAACCCGCTTCCTTGAATCTACTGTATTCAGCTTTTACGAGCGCAACGGGGTCGTGGCTTTGCGGGAGGTGTCGCTGCCTCACTTGAAATGGGGTTCTTGAGCTTACTCAATCTACCGAGCCGTGAACGCAGGGGCTTCCGAGGCCCGGCAGCCATCGCTCGACTGCCGCAAGCGGAAATCCGAGTGGGTTTGAGGAGCGGTATCCTAGTATTCATGACACCGGCTGAGCAACCTGGGCCAGTTGAATACAGCAGCGACGGAATAGATCTCACGCTAATCCGCTGGATGCTCTCGCTAACTCCCGCTGAGCGGCTGAATTTTGCGCAGAGACACATCAACCGGATATTGAAGATCCGGGCGTCGAATGATCGAGCATGATTTTGCCACATTGCTGTTCGCGCTAAATGATGCTGGCGTAGAGTTTTTAATCGTCGGTGGGCTAGCGGCAGTGCTGAACGGAACCCCCGTGAATACGTACGACGTCGACGTGGTCCACCGAAGAACCCCTGAGAATGTCGACCGGATCATGCCAGTCCTGGATGCGCTGGAAGCAATATACCGCATCCAGCCTGAGCGCCGTCTCCGGCCCGCAAAATCGTCGCTGCTCTCACCAGGTCATCAAAACCTGATCACAAAATATGGCCCACTTGACCTCCTCGGATCGATCGGCCGCGATATGAGCTACGAAGATCTACTCCCTCACTCTACGGAAATGTTAATCGCGGAAGGAGTCCACGTCCGAGTTCTCAACCTGGAAACTCTAATCGAGATCAAGGAAGAACTCGGCGGCGATAAGGACCGCGCCATGCTCCCGGTGCTGCGTCGTACGCTCGAAGAAAAAAAACGTTAGTGCCGCGACTCCAGAAACAACTTCAACCTCGCCATCGCCTCCTCCAGAATCGACTTCTCCGACGCATAACAGATCCGCACGCTGCCCTCTCCCCCCGCCCCGAACGCAACCCCGGGAGCCAACCCAACATGCGTCTCCATCAGAAGCTTTTTGCAAAACCCAAACGAATCGTCGAGACCCTCAATTTTCGGGAACAAATAAAACGCCCCATCCGGCGCCGGCGTCGTCACCCCAGGCATCTTCTTCATCGCCGCCAGACAAAAATCGCGATTCTCCCTCAGCCTCGCGACCATGGTCTTCACCACGTCCTCGCCCCAAAGCAGAGCCGTCTCCCCCGCCCTCTGCGCGAAACTCGGGGCGTGCGAAATATAAAACTCGTTCAACTGCGACGCCCGCAGGCTCAAATCCTTCCGAGCTACTAACCACCCCACCCGCCAGCCCGTCATGCAATACGCCTTCGAAAACGACTGCACCACCACCACTGCGTCCTCGCGCGAACACTTTTTCAAAATCGACGGTACGGCCTTTACCGGCGGATCGGTATAGACCAGCCGCTCATAAACCTCATCCGCCATCAGCCACAGCCCGTGCCTGCGCGTGAACTCCAGCAGACGGTCCTGATCCCGATCGGTCGCCACCCACCCCAAGGGATTCGACGGCGACGTATACAGCAGCAGCTTCGTCCGCGGCGTCACGGCCCGCTCCAGCGCGTCGAAATCGATCTCATATCGATCCCCGATCAGCGGCTGAGGAATCTCCTTCACCACCCCGTGCGACATTTGGATAATCGACGGCCCGTTCGGCCATGAAGGCGTCAGCACCAGCGCCTCGTCGCCCGGATCCACCATGCACCGCAATCCAACACTAAGCGCCTGCACTCCCGACGCCGTCACTGTAATCTCAGAAGCCGGGTCCAGCGCCACTCCGTGCAGTTCCTGGTAATAGCGCGCCAGCGATTTGCGCAGCGAAGGCAATCCCGCGTTCTCCGTGTAGTAGGTGAACCCGTCGGCCATCGCCTTCTGCGCCGCGCGCTTGATGAACTCCGGCGTCGGGATGTTCGACTCCCCGAAATACAGCTTGAGAACGCCATCCATCCCCATGGCGATTTCCGCTAATTCACGAATTCTGGAATGAGGGACAGCAAGTGCGGACGAAGCAACAGTAGCGGGCATTGGATGGAATCTTTATTTTACTTCTTGGCTTACACCGCGGGCTGGCACCGCGGCGTGACCCGCGTACTCCAGTTCGCGCATCGCCCCCGCCCTCGCCCGACGCTTCCGAAACTGGTACACGCAAATCATCGCCACCACCGACCCCAACCCCGCCATCAGCATGTCTTCCTGTGAATCCCAGATGTCTCCCTGCATGCCGACGAATTCTTCGAGGCGCTTCGGCGACAGGATCGAAGCCGACCCCGCCTCCAGCATCTCGTACACCGCGCTAAATGCCAGCGTCGTCTCAATCGGCAGATAGTACCGCCATACACTCGTCACTCGCGCCGATCGAATGAAGATTTCCTGGAACGGATAGCTCAGCAGCAGCCCGAATGCGAAATGCGCCACGCGATCGTAATGATTCCTCTGCGTGTGCAGCCAGCCCTTCATCCACTCGCCCAGTGGAACGTCGGAGTATTTGTAGTGCGCGCCGAATTCATGGACGCACACGTACATCAGAATCAGAAGGTATGAGAGATCCGACAGAGGCAGCTTGCGGTACCCCCAGATCATCACCGGCACGTAGCAGAGTATAAGCGTGTTCTCCAGCGCCCAATCGAACACCGTGTCGGGATGATAGGCCGACACCAGAAACGCCAGCACAGTTAAGGCACAGATCCAGTGGAAAAACCGGTTTTCGCGGAAAGGCAGACACGACGCGGTGGATGCAGTGGTCAAAAGGGCATTAGACAACGGATCGGCACCCGCGCGCAACTGATCTTTCGGCTAACCGTTACCCTCGCCGGTCCTTCGCGCCCATTAACTCTTCAATATGAACCAGATCCGTCGGATAATTCCCGGTGTAACACGCGTAGCAGAAACTCTGGTGAGTGTCCGCAACCGCCTCCCGCAGCGCGCTCAGCGACAGGTATGATAACGAATCTGCCTCGACAAAACGACGGATTTCCTCGATGCTATTGTTCGCCGCGATCAACTCCGCCAGGCTCGGCGTATCGACGCCATAAAAGCAAGGCGAAACCGTCGGCGGACACGAGATTCTCAAATGCACTTCCCGAGCCCCCGCGCCCCGGACCATCCGGACAATCTTCCGGCTGGTCGTTCCTCGCACCAGCGAGTCGTCGACCAGAATGACCCGCTTGCCCTCGAGCAAATGCCTTACCGGGTTCAACTTCAGCTTTACCCCGAAATCGCGAATCGCCTGCGATGGCTCAATGAAGGTTCTTCCCACGTAATGATTCCGTATGAGCGCCTGCCGGAACGGAATATCCGCCTCCGCCGCATAGCCAATTGCCGCCGCGACCCCCGAATCCGGCACCGGCACCACAACATCGGCATCCACAGGACTCTCAATCGCCAGCAGCCGGCCGAGCATCTCCCGCGAATGCTGCACCGGACGTCCAAACACAATCGAATCCGGCCGCGAAAAATAAACGTGCTCGAACACGCAATGCGCATGGTCGCGCACCGGAGCATATCGTTCCCGCGTCATCCCCTCCGGCCCGACAATCACCATCTCGCCCGGTTCGACGTCGCCCAGATAAACCGCGTCAATCAAGTCGAACGCGCAAGTCTCCGACGCAAATACATAACAGGTGCGACCGCCGGAAACCTCCAACTGCCCGAACGCCAGTGGCCGAAACCCATGTGGATCGCGCGCGATCAACACCCGGTCCCCTGCTAAAAACACCAATGAAAACGCGCCTTCGAGCTGTAACAGCGCCTCGCGCAGCGCCCCCGAAAGCGTCTTCTCGCGCGATCTCGCGACCAGATGCAGAATCACTTCCGTGTCGCTCGAAGCCTGAAAAATCGACCCGTCCTTTTCCAGCTCCCGCCGCAACTCTCCCGCGTTGGTAATGTTCCCGTTGTGCGCCACCGCGATGTTGCCCTTGTTGCACGCCACCGAAAACGGCTGCGCATTCAGCAGCACCGTATCGCCCGCGGTCGAATAGCGAGTATGCCCGATCGCCGCCTCCCCCGGCAGCCCTCCCAGCACCTCCGGCGTGAAAATCTCCGCCACATGCCCCATGCTCTTGTGGCAAAAAATCTCGCGCCCGTTGCTCGACGCAATCCCCGCGCTCTCCTGCCCGCGATGCTGCAGCGCGTAGAGCCCCAGGTAGGCTAAATTCGCCGCCTCAGGATGCCCGTAAATCGCAAACACTCCGCACTCGTCATGAAATTTATCAAACATGGGATTTTGTGGTTAACTGATCTTCCAGCGCGTCCTCCCGCGCCTTCCGAAGCCGCTCGATCGCCAAATCGACCAGTGTGACGTCATTGTGATCGATTCGCAACCTCTCTTTAATTGTAACGCCGATCCTAACCACCTCCACCCCATGATCCCGTGCCATCTTCTCGATCCGCTCCGGCGCCGCGGTAGAAACCAAAACCCGCGACGGCGCCTCGTGAAACAGCGCAATTTCATCCCCCAACTCGCTCGACACCTCGACCGCCGCGCCGACGCCCCCCGAGCAACACTCCGCCAGCGCGACCGCGAGTCCTCCATCCGAAAGATCGTGCGCCGACTCGACACACCCGCCGACCACCATCTCCCGAATCGCCGCCTGCACGCGTTTTTCGTAATCCATATCGAGCGCCGGCGGCAGCCCCCACATGTCTTTCAGCACGACCTTGGCATACTGCGTCCCGCCAAGTCTCGTTAAATCCGAAACGCCGAGCCCGCCCACCAGCATCACCGTCCGCGATTCATTCTTAAACGGAATCGTCATCGGGTTGGTCGTCTTCAGGAGCCCGACAATCCCCATCACCGGGGACGGCCAGATCGCCTCACCCAAAGTCTCGTTATATAAGCTAACGTTGCCCCCGGTAATCGGCGTATCGAAGAACTTGCAGGCCTCGCCAATCCCCGCGATGGTCTCGACCAGTTGCGCCATAATCTCCGGCCGCTCCGGATTCCCAAAATTCAAATTATTAGTAGCCGCCACCGGCAGCGCCCCCACGCAAGACAAATTCCGGCAGCACTCCGCGACAATCAACCGCGCCCCTTCGCGAGGAGACAACGCGCAATACCGGGCATTTCCGTCCAGAGACATCGCGATGCTCGTCCCTGTTTCCTTGATTCGCACGATCGCCGCATCCCCGCCCGGCCCCTCGACCGTATTCGTCCGCACCGTGTAATCGTACTGCGACCAGATCCATTTCTTAGAGCAAACATCCCCCGACCCAAGAATCGCCAATAATTCCTGCCCAAGACCCTGTGAGCCAGCATGTGGGGCAGCGCCATGCGCTACCATCAACCTCACCGGAACCTCCATCGGAGCCGGCCGATACGGCGCGACCCCATGTGGCCGATCGTACAAAGGAGCCTCATCCGCCAGCTCCCTATTGGGAATCTCCGCGACAATCTCCCCATGATTCCGAACCCTAAGCATCCCGTCGTCAGTCACGTGCCCAATCGTGACGGCGTCCAGCCCCCACTTCTTAAAGACCGCAAAAACCTCGCCCTCGCGCCCCTTATCCGCGACAATCAGCATCCGTTCCTGCGACTCCGACAGCATAATCTCGTACGGAGTCATCCCCGTAGCCCGCTGCGGCACGAGAGCCAGATCAATCTCCACGCCAGTCCCCGCCCGGCTCCCCATCTCACAGGTAGAACAAGTCAGCCCGGCCGCGCCCATGTCCTGAATGCCGACGATGGCCCCGGTCTTCATGGCTTCTAGGCAAGCCTCGAGAAGCAGCTTCTCCATGAACGGATCGCCCACCTGCACATTGGGCCGCTTCCCCGCCGATTCTAAATCGAACTCCGACGAAGCCATCGACGCCCCATGAATCCCATCGCGCCCCGTCTTCGCGCCCACGTAAATCACCGGATTGCCCACGCCCGTCGCGCGCCCAAAGAAAATCTCGTTGTGCTTGAACGAACCCAGCGCGAAAACATTCACCAGCGGATTCCCGTTGTAGCAGGACTCAAAAACGGTTTCCCCGCCCACGGTCGGAACCCCAAAACAATTCCCGTAATGCGAAATCCCGCTAACGACACCCTCTAGAATCCTTCGATTCCGCGCCTCATCCAGCGGCCCGAATCGCAGCGAGTCCATCACCGCAATCGGCCGCGCTCCCATCGTGAAAATGTCGCGCAAAATCCCGCCGACGCCTGTAGCCGCCCCCTGAAACGGCTCGATAAAACTAGGATGATTGTGCGATTCAATCTTGAAAGCGATGGCCCATCCGTCCCCGATGTCAATGATCCCCGCATTCTCCCCAGGCCCGACCAGCACTCGCGGCGACTTCGTCGGCAGCGTCCGCAAATGAATGCGCGAGCTCTTATAAGAGCAGTGCTCGCTCCACATCACGGTAAAAATCGCGACCTCAGTCTCATTAGGCTCGCGCTTCAGAATGGAGCGAACCTTATCCAGCTCCCCACCCGTCAGATCACTCATTGCTTCTCCAAACTACGAAAAACCGGGACTGACGACTCTGTTCCAAGGCGTGCACTACTCCCCGAGAGTGCTTCGGAACACGGCGCCGCGTGGACAGAGTGGTCTGTCCCGGCTTTTCGCCCCGCATGTAATGTGGCGCACGCACTCGTGCGTGCCGCGTCGACACTCGTGTCGATGCCCGGCGGGAGTTACCCCGCATGCCCCACTACACTCTGGACCAGCGACTCCAAAATCACCCGCCCATCCGCCGACCCCAGCAGCAAATCCGACGCCCGTTCCGGATGAGGCATCATCCCCATCACATTGCGCCCCTCATTGCAGATCCCGGCGATGTCTCGTAAAGACCCGTTCGGATTATCCACATACCGCAAAATCACACGCCCGGCGGCCTCCAGCTCATCCAGCGTCCGCTTATCCGCGAAGTAGCACCCGTCGCCGTGAGCCACAGGCATCCGAAGGATCTGCCCAGTAGCCTCCCACCGCAACTTCACTTCGCGACAAACAAACTTAAGCCCGCGATTCCTCAGCAAAGCCCCCGGCAACAGCCCGCTCTCGACGAGTATCTGAAACCCGTTGCAGATCCCCAGCACCGGCCCACCCTCAGCCGCAAATCTCTTCACCGCCGCCATCACCGGAGAAAATTTCGCGATCGCACCGCATCGCAGATAATCGCCATAGGAAAACCCACCCGGCAAAACGACAGCATCGACGTGACCAACAGAAGGAGTGTCATGCCACAGAAACTCCGCCTGCTGGCCCAGATTATGCGAGAAGGCGTACCAGGCATCGTGATCGCAATTGCTGCCGGGAAAAACAACAACGCCGATTTTCATGGGGAGAAATTTCAGTTTACCAAAATCGTGGTGCTGGCTGGCGGAGGTTGCTGAAAAACCCGCGCAGATCGCTCCCTGTGGTCGCGGCTCGGAATCTGGGCTATATGAAATCACCGCTTACCGAGCCGCAACCGCAGGAAGCGATCGTCGGAATGACTTTTTCAGCAACCTCTGGCAGCCGATTGCCAATCGGCCCAACCGGGGCGCCGCAGTCCTCAATCTCCGCTCCTAGGGCGGCCAATATTGGCTGCAGCCGCCCTTTCAGGCGGCTTGTCGTACTAGCGCGCGAGCCGACGCACCACTCCTCTGTGATATCCTCCCCCCAGTGACCAACAGGATCTTCGTTCGATGCCTGCGCTGCCTGGCGATGGGAATATTCGCGACCGCCATCCAGGCCGCGCCGTTCGCCTACATAGCCAACAGCGGGAGCAACTCTGTCTCGGTGATCGACACGGCAACCAACACCGTCGTGGCGACCGTCGGCGTCGGCTCTGCCCCGATTGGCGTCGCGGCAAACGCGGCCGGCACGCGCGTCTATGTCGCCAACAACTAGGAC
>Ga0210394_10007993_pt1 | contig 11009 bp, 10 predicted proteins | sample IncBWC12MmetaG_FD_160121 | JGI IMG/M metagenome (GOLD analysis project Ga0210394, IMG submission 160121) | Forest soil microbial communities from Barre Woods Harvard Forest LTER site, Petersham, Massachusetts, United States - Inc-BW-C-12-M | ecosystem: Environmental > Terrestrial > Soil >... | reverse complement strand
AACCGGCACAGACCCCGCCAGTGCCGAATAATCCGGCCGCGTCATCGTTTGGGCCGCCGCAAAACGCGCCAGCAGGTCCTGCGTGATGTCGTACTTCAGGTTCAGGCTGGGCAGCACGTCGAAATAGCTGTGGTCGGTCTCGACGCCGATGAAGGGACCGAACGCCGATGATGTGATCGCGCCCGGAATGTTGGGCGCTCCGGTGTTGTTGATCGCGCGCTCCTTCGTTTCTACCAGCCGCAGCCCGATGTTGCCGCTCCAGCGTGACCCGGACAGATCGCCCTGCACGTAGGCGGCCTCCGAGGTCTCGTGCAGCGAGTACTCCGAGCTCCAGTCCCGTCGCGTGATTGGATTGCGATTTGTATAGAGTGCGTCGAAATTCGAGAGCTGGCTGGGCGTGAAATACCAGACGTTGGTCGGGAAGCTTCCGCCGAGGCCCGATGCGAAGTCCGACGGGTAGTTCTGGAAGTCCTGTGGCCAGTTGGCGGGGTTGGACGCTCCCGGTAATTTCGGTCCCTGGCCGATGACGCCGTCCGAGGAACGCATGTGCTCGGCGTAGCGCAGTCCGAACTTGAGGTCGGTCAGCACACCATCGCTCAGCGAATACTGGCCGTCCAGTTGCAGCCAGTTTTCCTCGTCCTTCACGTCCACGTTCTGGTCGCCGAAGATCCAGCCGAAGGCGACCGGCACGCCGCCGGGCCGTGGCGTGCTGTTGACGGTATTGCCCAGGTTCCAGCTGGCCGCGTTATCCAGTCCCGCCAGCGTGTAGCCGCCTCCGCTGCCGACGCCCGGATTGGTCTCCAGCACGTCCTGTGTCGGCGTCTTGCCATCGCCCCAGGAGGTGCCCGCTTTGCCATAGAACATCAGATTCTGGTCATAGTGCCACTTGCCGTCGAGGGCGAAGTAGTTCGTGCTGGCGCTCTCGTCCGGCCGGGAGATCTGGTCGTATACGCCATAGGCTGTTCCAGCCGTGGGCGAGAAGTTGGCGCTCGTCAATGTGCCGTTGCTAACCACATAGCCGGGATTGGGAGCTTGGCCTTTGCCTTTGGCCAGGAAATTGGTGAGCCACAGAATGTAGTTGCGGTTGTAGTTGGAAGCATTCAGCAGCGAGCTGAAAAATTGGCCATCGACCGTCACATCGTCGCTCGCCTTGAACTCGACGTCGAAGAGGCCGCCGGTGCGCTTGCGTTCCTGAGTGAACAGCACCGAGCCGATGTAACCCGGGTACCACACGCCCGACAGGTTCGGGTGCGCGGTGGCGACGGGACTCCCGGGTGCGATTTGTTCGTAGGTGAGCAGCTCCTGTCCGTCCCGCCGCAGGTGGCGGTCTTCGTAGAAGAACTGCCCCATCACGGCGACGTTGCCGTTCTCGTTCTTCCAGTTGCCCAGGAAGCTGAACTGCGGATCCGTCTTGCCGGGCAGATCGGCGTACACCGCACCTGCCGCCGCTTCCAGCGTCAGGGGTTTGGTGAATTCGAGCGGTCTGCGCGTGATGATGTTGACCGAGCAGGCGATTCCGCCTTCGACGTCCGACGCCTGCGAGCTCTTGCTCACTTCGACCCGGCTCACCAGCTCCGAGGGCAACAGCGTGTAGCTCACGCTGCGCCCGACCGTCCCGGTCTGATTCAGCACGAACCAGTCGCCGGAAGCGATGTTGTGTCCGTTGATCAGCGTCTGCGTGAAGCTCGCATTGGTGCCGCGGCAGCTGACCCGGTCGTTCTCATCGAAGCCGCCTTCCGTGGCGCCGGCGGAGCTGATGGTCAACCCCGGCAGGTGCGACAGGGAGTCGGCGATGTTCTTGTCGGGCAGTTTGCCGATGTCTTCGGCCGTGATCACCTCGATCACCGCATCGGCCTTGCGCTTGCGTTCGAGCGACTTTTCCAGCGAGGCGCGCACCCCGGTGACCGTGACCGTTTCGGCCTCGGGCGGCGGCGCCGCTTGAGCGACCTGGGTTGTGCCCTGGCCTGCCGCTTGTGCGATGGTCGCCGGAGCGTCCGCGGCCGCGGTTGCCGGTGCTGTCTGCGCAGTCGGGTCCGAAGCCTTGGACGGAGGTGCCGCGGGTGCTGCAGCGGATTGCGCCCAACACGGCAACGCACCGCCACTCACCGCCAGCGCGACTGCCATCACGATTGGCCTGAGCTCGGTCTTCATGCTTTTCTCCTCCTAGATTCGCACTCGATCGTTTTTCGAATGTCCGGCTTGTTATTTTGGTTTTGTCCGCTTGAACACCAATGTACTACCAATTTTCACAAATTGGTAATTGCTAACAAAAAATTGGTATTGCGTTGCACATCGGCAACAATCGGTTTCCCGAGTACCACGCGAGGAGCGAGCCCCTCGAACCGGGGGCGTTTGGCCCAAAAGAGGATCGAGCAGGTGGTGTTTTATTGGTACCATGCTGGCCGACGGCCCTGATGCCTGTCCGGGCGGTGGCCGACGTTAAGCAACCGGGTCAGGAACACCCGGCATCTGGGAGCGTGTGGCAATGGCTTCGCTGGCGCAGATCCTGCAGCTTGATCCGAGCGACAGCCTGCCCCTGTACCAGCAGCTCGAGCGCGCGCTGCGCCGCGCCATCGAGCAGCGCGTGCTGAGTCCGGACGACGTGCTTCCTCCGGAACGCCAGCTGGCGGCCGATCTGGAGGTTTCGCGCATCACGGTTCGCAAGGCGATCGACCTGCTGGCTGCCGAGGGCTACCTGGTGAAGCGCCAGGGCTCGGGAAACTTCGTGGCGGCGCGAATCGACAAGAACTTCGCCAAGCTCACGTCCTTTTCCGAAGACATGATCTCGCGCGGACGCGTGCCGCGCAGCGTGTGGCTCAAGCGCGCCGTCGGCACCGTTTCGCCTGAAGAATCGCTCAAGCTGGCGCTGAGCCCGGGGACCACGGTTTACCGCTTCCACCGGGTGCGTTTCGCCGACGACTTTCCGATGGCCGTGGAGATCACCACGGTCGTCGCGTCCTGCCTTCGCTCGATCGACTCAGTGCAGGACTCCCTGTACGAGGCGCTCGAACAGGCCGGCAACCGCCCGGTGCGCGCACTGCAACGCTTGCGGGCGCTGCTGCTCACCGGGGAAAAGGCGCGCCTGCTCGAAGCGCAGGAGGGCGATGCGGGATTGCTGGTCGAGCGGCTGGGCTACCTGCGCGACGGCCGCGCGGTCGAGCTGGCGCAGTCGTACTACCGGGGCGACACCTTCGATTTCGTCGCCGAGCTGAACGCGGCCGGTTGAAAGCGCCGGTCGACGCACCGTCCGACGCCGGCGGTTCGATCACGCTCTCCAGCGGCCGGACCGAGCCGATCGGACCGGGTTGGCGGTGGCGAAGCCGTGTCGGAAACGCCGCCGGATTTCCGTCTGCGACTAGCAGGGCATTCCGAATCGGTCGACGGCGCGTCGGCTTGAGTCATGCCATCGGCCGATCGAAACGCTTGATACGACTTTTCGCCGAAACCGGGATTGGGAGAGTCAAATATGAGCCTACGCAACAAACTGGGTTGCGCCGCCATCGGCGCTGTTGGTTGGCTGGCGGCAGCATCTGCCAGCGCGGATCCGGTCGCTTACACGGTGTTCGCCTATACGGACGTCTCGTTAAATGGGCGCCTGTTCCACAATGCCGCGGTCACGATGAGCTATGCCGGCGACACGGCCAACATCCAGGCATGGTGTGCCACGACCACGAGCGCGAACGACCCGAACTGCACGAGCGATGGCAGCTTCATAGTCGCGCAAGGTTGGAAGCTTGAAACGGGCACTGCGAAGGTTCGCATCGTCAGCGGCGGGCATACCTACAGGGCCACGTTGTCCAGCCAGGTCATCGTTTCGTATGACCACTACAACGGTGGCGCCGGGTTCAGCTCGTATGTAGGTTCGGATCACCACCTGGAGCCGGCTTATCCGCTGACAGTGGACGGATCGAGCCTGCTGTTCAACGCACCGGACATGATGACGACCGGCAATTGGAGCGGCCACGCCTGGTCGTGCGTCGGCTTTCCGCCCGGTACATCCGGCCTGAATACCGGCACCTGCGCCGACCCGAGCGTCTATCCGATCCAGACCGATGCAGGTCCGCTGATCGTCTACCAGCCTTACGTGTCGTACAACCCGCCGAATTTCATCTCGGACGATTACAACGGATCGTTGAACAGCGGATTTTTCTCGGTTCTGATCGGCTCACCCTCGCAGGGCGACGAATGATGGTCGACGCCGAGCGGCGGCGCCGCCCGGCATCGGTCGGATGGACCCACGGACATTGGAGGAACGCATGAGACACGTACTGAGATTGGGATACGCCCTGGCCCTGGCAGGGAGCGCCTACGGCCCGGTTCACGCGCACCCGGTGGTCTACTCGACACAGCTGGTCACCGACGGGCAGTTGGGCTCATGGGTTTTCTCGCAGGCGATGGTGACGATTCGGCTCCAGGGAGACACCGGCAACACCGTGACAACCACGCAGGGCGGTGACACCGTCTATGTGAACGACGTGGGCGATGCGGAGGTCACGGTCTCGCAAGGCGGAAAAACGGTGACCGCGCAGCTGGATCCGGGTCAGATCTTTGCGCGCTACGACCCGGTCAACGGATCGGTCGGCTTCGGCTCCGCGGTCGGCCCCTGGTATCCGGTCGTGCTCACTTGCGAGCAGCAGTCGGCGGGTTGCAATAGGGCGACTCTGGTGGCTAGTACGGCCAGGGGGTTTTCCGCAGGGCAGATCCTGTCCGCGCTGGTCGATATCGACGGGGGCGATTCGCCCTACTACTCGACCGCGGTTCCGGGCCTGCAAACGGATTTGAGGGGCGCGACGCTGCTGACCGGTTACGCGATTGCCTGCGCAGCCTATAACTACACGAGCACCAGCTGTCCAAGCACCTTGCCCGGGCCGATCACCACCGACAAGGGAAAGCTTTACTTCCTCGGACAGGACTACGCCGGCAAAGGCGTCTTCACCGCCATCCTGGGGCCCGAGCAGGACGACTGAGACATCTGCTCGGTTTCGGTTCGGGCCCGCCACGCGCGGGCTCGTTCGCTTCCGAGGCTGCTCGACCATCGGAAGGCGCTGGGTATCACGCCGCAGTAGCCGCACGTGCGCGGGGCGACACCTTCGATTTCGTAGCCGAGCCGAACGCGTCAGTTTGAGCCCATCCGCGGGACGTAGGACAATGTCATTTCGGCATCGTCCAGATGCGCGGAGTCCGATCTTGTACTACAAGCACCACGTCTTCTTCTGCATCAATCGCCGCGAAACCGGCGAAGCCTGCTGCGCCAACCGCGGGTCCGAAGCGATGCAGAGCTACGCGAAAGACCGCATCAAGGCGTTGCGCCGCGCAGGCCCGGGCGGTGTCAGGGTCAACAAGGCAGGCTGCCTGGATCGGTGCGACCTCGGCCCTTGCGTGGTCGTGTATCCGGAAGGCGTTTGGTACACGTATTTCGACCAGAAGGACATCGACGAGATCATCGATTCGCACCTGATTCACGGGCGCGTGGTCGAGCGGCTGCGGCTTCCGTGACGATGCGATCCGAGCGGCGGCTCGTGCCAGGCCCCGTGGGCCGGATCGAGGTGGTGCTGGATTGGCCGGACGAGGCCTCGCCGATCGGCGTGGCGCATATTGCTCACCCGCATCCGCTGTACGGGGGCAGCCTCGAGAACAAGGTCGTCTCGACGCTGGCGCGGCTGTTCGCCGTGCTGGGCTGGCTTGCGGTGCGGTCGAACTTCCGCGGCGTCGGCGCCACCGACGGGCAGCACGACGAGGGGCGCGGCGAGCTCGACGATTTCTTGCACCTGGTCGTGGATATCCCCTGGCTGCAGGAAGGGGCGCCGGCACGCCAGTTGCCGATCGCACTGGCGGGCTTCTCCTTCGGAAGCTTCGTCGTTGCGCAGGCCGCTGCGCAGCTGCACCGCCGCGGCGCGCCCGCGCGGCACGTGGTGCTGGTCGGCGCCGCGGCGGGCAAGTGGCCCATGCCGGACGTCGACCCCGGCACGCTGGTGGTGCACGGCGAGCTCGACGAGACGATCCCGCTGTCCGACGTGTTCGTCTGGGCACGAGGTTGTGGCGTGCCCGTGGTGGTCGTGCCCGGTGGCGAGCACTTCTTTCACGGTCGCTTGCCCATACTTAAGAAGATCGTGGCTCGCCACCTGCTTGGAGCCGAGGCAGAATCGCGAGGCGGTGGCACGGAGTAGTGTCCCGACGACCCCTAGGACTGCGATGATCGACGACGACACCCCGTGCTACCTGAACGGAGAGTACCTGCCGCTCGCCAGCGCCCGCATCCCGGTGCTGGACCGGGGTTTCATATTCGGTGACGGGGTCTACGAAGTAGTTCCTGCGTATCACAAGCGAGCGTTCCGGATCGAGGAGCACCTGAACCGGCTGGAGCGCAGCCTGAAGGAGATCCGGATCGACGAGCCGCACTCGCGCGAGCAGTGGCACGCAATCATCGAACGGTTGATCCGTGCCTCGCCGGCCCAGGATCTGGTTGTCTATCTGCAGATCACGCGCGGCGTGGCCAAGCGCGACTTTGCTTTTCCGCCGAACGCCGTTCCGACCGTGTTCGCGATGGCCTCGCCGCTGACCCGGCCCAGCGCGGTCCAGCGCGAACAGGGTCTGCGCGCGATCACGGTGCCCGATCTGCGCTGGCTCAGGTGCGACATCAAATCGGTGTCACTGCTGGGCGCTGTGCTGGCGCGGCAGCAGGCTGCGGATCGCGGGGTCGACGAAGTCGTTCAGCACCGCGATGGACGCCTGACCGAAGGGTCGGCGAGCAACGTCTGGGTCGTAAAGGACGGCCGCGTGCTTGGGCCACCGCGTGACCACCTGATCCTGGAAGGGATACGGTACGGTTTCGTCCAGCAATTGTGCGAGCAGGTTTCGATTCCGTTCGAGGTTCGGGTCATCTCGATGAACGAAGTGCGCGCCGCCGATGAGCTGATGCTGACCGCCGCCACGCGCGAGGTGCTGCCGATCGTTTCGCTGGACGCAAAGCCCATCGGTTCGGGCCGGCCAGGTCCGGTTTACCAGCAGCTGCGTCGCGGATACGACGCGGCCATCGACGCGCTGTAGCATCGGGTGAGCTGCGTTGGGGGGTGCGCCGATGGCCGAGCAGGAAAGCCTGATCCAATATCCAACCGACTTTCCGATCAAGGTGGTCGGCATCAATCAGGAAGGGTTCGAGACTCAGATCGCCCAGGTGCTGCGAACCCATGCGCCGGACTTCGACGTGACCTCGATCGAGGTGCGCGAGTCGCGCGCCGGCAAATACCTGTCGATCAGCGCCACGATCACGGCCCGCTCCCGCAGCCAGCTCGACGCGCTGTACATGGAGCTGACGCGCCATCCGCTGGTGCGCGTCGTCCTCTAACCCCGGGAGATCAAGCCATGAACCGCCTGGACGTCACCGAGAAGATCGTCGCCACCAAAGTGAGCAAGGGCCTGAAGTGGTCCGAGGTCGCTCGCAAAGTGGGAATGAGCAAGGAATGGGTGACCGCCGCCTGCCTCGGCCAGATGACGCTGACCGCCGAGCAGGCGGACGTTGTCGGCGAGTTGTTCGGGTTGAACGCCGAAGAGAAGCGCTGGTTGATGGTGGTTCCCTACAAGGGCAGCCTGCCCACCACGGTGCCCGTCGATCCGCTGATCTACCGCTTCTACGAGATCGTGAGCGTGTACGGGACGACGTTCAAGGAGTTGATCCACGAGGAGTTCGGCGACGGCATCATGAGCGCGATCGACTTCAAGATGGACGTGCGGCGGCAAGCCGACCCCGCCGGAGACCGGGTCGCCATCTCGATGTCGGGCAAATTCCTGCCGTACAAGACTTACTGACTCGACGTCGGGAAAATTCCTGCTGTACAGGATTTACGGACGGCCGCGCCGCTCCTCGGCGCCCGCCCGATCGGCCACCCGCGCCTCCAGGTCGGCCGCATCCTCGGACGCCGCTCGGGCCACTTCGTGATCGACCAGGCCGTCCGCGACCAGGTCGGCCAGCGAGTGATTCAGCAGGTGCGACAGCGGCGCCCGGCGGTCGAGTTCGCCGCGAATCTGCAGCCACTTCGCGTCGCGGATCATCCCGCGCAGCTTCGGGGTCACGATCATGATTTCGTGCGCCAGATGGCGCCGCTTGCCGTCCCGGCTCGCCAGCAGTGTCTGGCTGATCACCGCGGCCAGGAATGCGGCCGTGTCGCTGAGCGCCTGGTGGCGGAACTCGATCGGGTAAAGGTCCTGGATCCGTTGCAGCGTCTTGGCCGCCGAGCTGGTATGCAAGGTCGCGTACACCAGGTGCCCTGAGCTGGCGGCCCGGAACGCCGCCTGCAGCGTCGCGAGGTTGCGGATCTCGCCGATCACGATCACGTCCGGATCCTGCTGCAACGTGTGCTCGACCGCCTGCTCGAAGCTTGGCACATCGAACCCGACCTCGCGCTGCTGGATCAGGCTGCGGCGCGACTCGAAGCGATACTCGACCGGCTCCTCGATCGTGACGATCCTCAGGTTCGACTGCGTATTCAGATACTCGATCAAAGCGGCCAGCGTGGTCGACTTTCCGGCGCCGGTCTCCCCGGTGATCAGCACCAGCCCGCGCTTCAAGGTGGCCAGCTCGCTCACCTCCTCGGGCAAGCCAAGCTCCTCGAAGGTGGGCGCGGTCGGCCGCAAACGGCGCAACGCCAGGCTGAAGAGCCCGCCGCGGCCGCTTGCGGTCAGTCCGCCGAAGCGGGTGATCGCAAGCCGAAAGGCGACCCCCTGGATCGACGTCACCGACAGGCGGGTCTGCCCTCCGCCGGCGGCGACACGCGCCAGAATGTCCTGCGCATCCAGGCCCAGATCGCGCAACAGATCTTCGATGTCCGAGGCCTTGACGGCTCCTTCGTAGCCACGCACGCTGCGCAGCCCGTCCGGCAGCCGCAACGCCGGCGGCATTCCGCAGTCGATGTGGATGTCGCTGACCGCGAAGTCCCTCTCTTCGGCCACGTGAATCAACAAATCGAACAGACGCATCCCCACGTCCCCAATCCTCATGATCGCTTTTCCAATGATCGTTGTACGCTGTCAACGCAGCAGCCGCTCTTGGGGCGACTGGACGCATCGTAAGCCGTATGGGCCTCGCTCGGCCAGCCTTGCCAGTCAGGGTTCATGCCCCCTTTTTGGATCAGCCATACCCGAGTCCTGCGCCTCGTTAAGACCGGGGTCAGAGAGGATCCGCTCGCAGGCTGATGCAGGCGAGGTCAGTGAGGCTGCCGCACCCCCGCCAGCAATGCGTCGAATGAGGCGACTCCGTCGGCTACCCGCCTCAAGCCACAATCCCAGATCGAGGAACCTTCAGCCAGCAGTCCATGCTCGAGCTCGACCGGATCATGGCTGGACGCGATCAAGCCGCGGGCGCGCGCGTCGATGTCCAGCAACTCGTATATCAGCACCGGCCCGGCATGGCCGGTCTGTCCGCAATGCGCGCATCCGGCGGGCGACGCCCGCCGAGGCCGCGCCACGTGTCCGTGCAACCAGGTGTTCAGCGCAGCGGCCAGTGCCTGGCGTACGGGTTCACGGTCATCGGGCATCGAGCAGTCGGCGCACAAGCCGGCGATCAGTCGGTGGCCGATGACCAGCGACAGTGCATCGATGATCTGTGTCGTGGTGACGTGCAATCGGCGTAGCTCCGCGATGGCGCTGCAGGCGCGTCCGACCGCCATCGTCGATAAGACCAGATGGCCTGCCTGGGCCGCCTGAATCGCAGGCGGTGCGACAGCTTCGATCTTCTCGATCAGGATCGTTGCCGCTGCGCTGCGCAGGGCGCGCGCGAGTGCGCGTTGCCAGCCGCGCGCGTCGCAACGGCAGCGCCGAATGGGTACCCGGGATTGCCGCCAGCAGGAAACCGGGCGCAGCAGGCTCGACTCGATCGTATGGACGGCGCGACGCGACGCATCGAGCTCTTCCAGCATCGAATACAGCGCAGTGCGCCGCCCGGAGCGGGTCGGCCCGACGATCAGAACCAGGCCATCGGGCGCTCGAATTGCGCGGCGGATCGCCTCCAGGTGCTCGGCCGCGTATCCGATCTGGTCGAGGGTTCGCGGCGTGGCTGCGCGCTCAGGATTCAGCCGCCGCGACGAACACTCGCTCGGCCACCCGCAGGCAAGCGCGGTGTGCCTCGCCGTGCCAAGGGTGCCGGGCCGGACCGATTCGGCCCGCATCGTTCATCGAAGAAGCGATCTCGGCTGCCATCGTGGTCAGAAACAGCACCGGCCTGCAAACCACGGCAGCCCGCTCCGAAGGCGCGTTCGGGAAGGATTGCAATGCTCCGACCGCGCCAGCCGCCAAGGCGGTCAGCAGCGCAAGACGTGTGATCCTCATCGCCTCACCGTCCCCCGCTGGCCCGAGCCCGCCCGTACTCGACCCAGGTGCGTGAACGTCCCAGATCCTTGTGCAGCGAGCCGCGGTCTGGATACACGCCCAGGCCTCCGATCTGAAACAGACGGGCCAGCCTGAGGTTGTCGTCGAACGAAAGACCGGGATAGATGTAGTCGTCGGCTTCGCCCACGAAGTGCACGCTGGGTTCGACGCCACCGACGCGCTGGTTGGTCTGCGGGGTTCGAAACCCGGACAACAGCACCATCGGGCGCGGCGACCAGCGCTGCGCCACCGCGCACTGAAGCACATAGTTCAAATTCAGCAACCCGAGGGAGATCGCGCGCTCGACGTTGGCGTGCAGGTCCCGATAGATCCGGTTAATGGCTCGGTAGCCTTCAGGTTGCAATGACCCGTCGGCCCAGTACACCGCCCGCGTCGATTCCTGCGCGTCCGGTCGCGTGATCCACAGTTCGCGCGGCCAGCGCGACCAGCGGGTAGCGAGCGGCAGAGCGCTCTTCGCAGCCTTGGGCATCACAATGCCCGGGGTCGCGAGGCCAACCATCGGCCACAGCAGCAGGCGGCGCCGATCTTCGGATTTCATCATGAGCGGTTCAGCAACAGAACAGGGATCCTTGGGCGAACGCGTGATCTCGAACGGATGCGAACCGACGATAATTGCAGCCGGGCCAGCG
>Ga0210394_10007991_pt1 | contig 11011 bp, 10 predicted proteins | sample IncBWC12MmetaG_FD_160121 | JGI IMG/M metagenome (GOLD analysis project Ga0210394, IMG submission 160121) | Forest soil microbial communities from Barre Woods Harvard Forest LTER site, Petersham, Massachusetts, United States - Inc-BW-C-12-M | ecosystem: Environmental > Terrestrial > Soil >... | reverse complement strand
GCGGCCGTGGAAGGAACCCTCGAAGGTGATGATGCGGTAGCGCTCGGGCTTGCCGCTCGCCGCCTGGTATTTGCGCGCCACCTTGATCGCGCATTCCATCGCCTCGGCGCCGGAATTGCAGAAGAACACGTAGTCGGCAAAGCTCGCCTCGCACAGCCGTTTTGCGGCGCGCTCGCCCTCCGGAATCTCGTAGAGATTGGAGACGTGCCAGACTTTTCGGGCCTGCTCCTTGAGGGCTGCGACGAGCTGCGGGTGCGAGTGCCCCAGCGCATTGACGGCGACGCCCGAGCAAAAATCGAGATAGCGCTCGCCATTGGTCGCGATCAGCCATACGCCTTCGCCCCGCTCGAAAGCGAGGTCGACGCGCGCGAAGGTTGGCATCAGATGCGATGTCACGGTTAGCTCGCTTTCGCTGCGCAGCAAAAATCGGCGCGGCTGAAACGAAATGTGCCGCCTCTCCGGGCGGCACGGTTTGGTACTTTATTTCCGCGCACTCATTCGGTCAACACGGGAAAATACGCCCCGCCGCTCGATTTACGCCCATATCATCCACACACGGACAGGAATGTGTGGACGCACGGCCCGCCGACTCTTGCGCCCGACTCCCGCCATATTGTAGCATTTTTATTGTCAAGTACGACATCTCGTGCGGCGGACAGTCTTCTAAAGCGTTCGGGTGAGTAGGTGTGTGTTGGGCGGCTTTTAGCGCTGCCTGGCTCGGTGGGGATTCTTTCAAGGCTCTACCCGCACGTTCAGGGAGGAAAAAGAGCATGTCGTGGACTGACGAGCGGGTCGAACTGCTCAAGAAACTCTGGTCCGACGGCCTGTCGGCAAGCCAGATCGCCGCCGAGCTCGGCGGCATCACGCGCAACGCCGTGATCGGCAAGGTGCACCGTCTCGGGCTGTCCGGCCGCGCCAAGAGCACGTCGACCGGCGCGCCGCGGCCGCGCAAGGCGCGCTCGCCGTCGATGATGCGCATCGGCCGCGCTTCGATCCGCGGCAATACCGCGCTGGCCCACGCCTATGAGATCGAGGAGGCGGAGCCGGAACTGCTCGACAACATCATTCCGATCGGCCAGCGCCGCACGCTGTTGGAACTCAACGAGCAGACCTGCCGCTGGCCCATCGGCGACCCGAGCAGCACCGAGTTTTTCTTCTGCGGTGGCCAGACAATAACGAGCCTGCCGTATTGCGCCTATCACTCCCGCGTCGCCTATCAGCCGGCGACCGATCGCCGCCGCGACAAGCGCCCGCTGCGCTGACCTGTCGTGCCCCGCGAAAGCGGGGCATCCAGTAATCGCCGCGCCCGGCGCGATCACTTTGCCTCACCTCGGTGATTACTGGATCATCCGCTTTCGCTGATGATGACACTGGTGAAAGCTTCACGAGGTCCCCGCTTTCGCGGGGACGAGTTGATCTTCGATCAACTCGCCTTGCCGAACCGATCGTCCAGCGAATAGCCGGCACCGCGCACGGTGCGGATCGGATCGACGGCGTGGCCGCGGTTGAGCGCCTTGCGCAGGCGGCCGACATGGACGTCGACGGTGCGCTCGTCGATATAGACGTCGCTGCCCCAGACGCCGTCGAGCAATTGCTCGCGGGAAAACACCCGGCCGGGGCGTTCCATCAGGAATTCGAGCAGGCGGAACTCGGTCGGGCCGAGATCGACCGGGCGGGCCGAGCGGGAGACGCGCTTCTTCTCGCGATCGAGCTCGAGATCGCCGATGTTGAGCACCATGGCGACGCGTTCGGGGCTGGCCCGGCGCAACAGCGCGCGGATGCGCGCCAACAGCTCCGGCACCGAGAACGGCTTGACGATGTAGTCGTCGGCGCCGGTGGCGAGCCCGCGGATCCGCTCGCTTTCCTCGCCGCGCGCGGTCAGCATGATGATCGGCAAGGTTTGCGTCTGCGGCCGTGTCCGCAGCCGCCGGCACAGCTCGATGCCGGACAGGCCGGGCAGCATCCAGTCGAGCACGATCAGATCGGGCGCGGTCTCGCGCAGCCGAGTGTCGGCGTCGTCGCCCCGGCTCACGGCATCGACCTCGTAGCCCTCGGCTTCGAGGTTATAGCGCAACAGCGTGGTGAGCGGCTCCTCGTCTTCCACGATCAGGATGTTGGCTCCCATCCCCGGTCTCCTATTTCTGCAGCACCGCTGCGCCAAAGTTCGTCGGATCACCCTTGGGACGCTGGTCAGTGATAGGCCGGCCTTCGACCATGTAATACACGGTTTCGGCGATGTTGGTGGCGTGATCGCCCATGCGCTCGATGTCCTTGGCACAGAACATCAGATGCATGCAGAAGGTGATGTCGCGCGGATCCTCCATCATGTAGGTGAGGAGCTCGCGAAACAGCGACGTGCACATGGCGTCGACTTCTTCGTCGCCCTTCCAGACCGCCATCGCGGACTGCAAATCGCGACTGGCATAGGCGTCCAGCACCTGCTTGAGCTGCGCTAATACCAATTCGGACATGTGCTCGACGCCGCGGATGAGCTTTTGCGGATAAAAGTCCCCGTCGAGCGCCACGACGCGCTTGCCGATGTGCTTGGCATGGTCGCCGACCCGCTCGAGGTCGTTGGCGACCCGCATGGCGCCGACGATCTCGCGCAGATCGATGGCCATCGGCTGCCGCCGCGCAATGGTGAGGATGGCTTTTTCCTCGATGTCGCGCTGCAGGGCGTCGATGGCGGGGTCCGTCGCCATCACGCGCTCGCCGAGCTCGAGATCGCGCTCGGCCAGCGCCTGGACGGCATCGCTGATTTGCCGCTCGACGAGCCCGCCCATCTCGGCGACCTTGCGGGTGATCTCCTGCAGGTCGGTGTCGAACGCCTTGGCGGTGTGGTCGACCCTGGTGGTGTATTCGGTCATTGTGTTTTCCCCGGCGCTTATCCGAAGCGGCCTGTGATGTAGTCCTGCGTGCGCTGATCGTGCGGCGCGGTGAACATTTTGCTGGTCGAATCGAATTCGATCAGCTCGCCGAGATACATGAAGGCGGTGAACTCGGACACGCGCGCCGCCTGCTGCATGTTGTGGGTGACGATCACGATCGTATAGTCGTCGGTCAGTTCGTCGATCAATTCTTCGATCTTGGCGGTCGAGATCGGATCGAGCGCCGAGCAGGGCTCGTCGAACAGGATCACCTCGGGCCGTACCGCGACGGTGCGGGCGATGCACAAGCGCTGCTGCTGGCCGCCGGACAGGCTTTGGCCGTTGGCGTTGAGCTTGTCCTTGACTTCGTCCCACAGCGCGGCGCGCCGCAGCGAGGTCTCGACCCTGCCGTCGAGCTCGGATTTCGGCAGCCGCTCATAGAGCCTGATGCCGAAGGCGATGTTCTCGTAGATCGACATCGGGAACGGCGTCGGCTTCTGGAACACCATGCCGATGCGCGCGCGCAACAGATTGAGGTCCTGCTTCGGCGAGAGGATATTGCCGCCGTCGAACATGACTTCGCCGGTGGCGCGCTGGTGCGGATAAAGGTCGTACATGCGGTTGAGCACGCGCAACAATGTCGACTTGCCGCAGCCGGACGGGCCGATGAAAGCCGTCACCTTGTTTTCGTAGAGCGATAGGCTGATCGATTTCAGCGCCCTGGAGTCGCCATAGAAGAAATTGAGGTCGCGGAGGGTGACCTTATCGGCCAGTCCGGCACGGTCGACGGCGGCGTGGGTAACGGAGGGAACTGCGACGGATGCGTCGTTCATGACTGTCTTCCCGATGACACAAGGGCGCGCGCGCTGATACTCAAGGCCAGCACGGCGAGGGTGATGATAAGGGCGCCGGTCCAGGCCAGCGCCTGCCAGTCCTTGTACGGGCTGAGCGCGAACTGGAAGATCACGACCGGCAGGCTGGAGATCGGGGCGTTGAGGTTGGTGCTCCAGAACTGGTTGTTGAGCGAGGTGAACAAGAGCGGCGCGGTCTCGCCGCTGATGCGGGCGACCGCGAGCAGCACGCCCGTCACCATGCCGGCGCGCGCCGCGCGGTAGCAGATGCGGGTGATCGACAATGAGCGCGGCAGGCCGATCGAGGTTGCGGCTTCGCGCAGCGAATTCGGCACCAAGGTCAGCATATCCTCGGTGGTGCGCACGACTACCGGAATGACGATGACGGCGAGCGCGACGCCGCCGGCATAGCCGGAGAAATGCCCGAGCGGCGCGACCAGCACTTGGTAGATGAACAGGCCGACGACGATGGATGGCGCGCTCAAGAGAATGTCGTTGATGAAACGCACCACGCTGCTGAGCCGATCGTAGCGGCCGTATTCAGCCATATAGGTGCCGGCGAGGATCCCGATCGGCGTGCCGATCAGCACTGCAAGCAAGGTGAGGATGAGGCTGCCGAAGATGGGATTGAGCAGGCCGCCGGCGGAGCCGGGTGGCGGCGTCATCTCGGTGAAGACGGCGACCGACAAGCCGCTGAAGCCTTTCCACAACAGCGCGCCGAGGATCAGCACCAGCCAGCCGAGGCCGAAAGCGGTTGCCGCGAACGCCAGCACCGTCGCGACGGCGTTGTTGCGGCGGCGCCCGGCATAGCGAGAAGCTAGGATTTTGTCCGGCATGGTATCATCCAATCCGGCGTTCGATGCGCAGCAGCATGTAACGCGCGATGGCCAATACGATAAAGGTAATGACGAACAGGATCAGGCCGAGCGAGATCAGCGCCGAGGTGTAGAGGTCGCCGACCGCTTCGGTGAATTCGTTGGCGATGGTGGCTGAGATGGTGGTGCCGGGCGCAAGGATTGACGCTGAAATGCGGTGCGCGTTGCCGATGACGAAGGTCACCGCCATGGTCTCGCCCAGCGCGCGGCCGAGGCTGAGCATCACGCCGCCGATGACGCCTACTCTGGCATAAGGCAGCACCACGTTGCGGACCACCTCCCACCTGGTGCAGCCCAGCCCGTAAGCGGCCTCCTTGAGCACGCTGGGCACCGCCTCGAACACGTCGCGCGTGATCGACGTCACGAACGGCAGCACCATGATGGCGAGGATCAGGCCTGAGGTCAGCATGCCGATGCCATAAGGCGGTCCGGCGAACAGCGCCCCAATGCCCGGCACATTGCCGAGCGTATTGATCAGGAACGGTTGCAGCGTCGCCTGCAGGAACGGAGCGAAGATGAACAGGCCCCAGATGCCGTAGATGATGCTGGGGATGCCGGCGAGCAGTTCGATGGCGATGCCGATCGGCCGGCGCAGCCATTGCGGGCATAGCTCAGTGAGGAAGAAGGCGATCATCAAGCCGACCGGAACCGCGATCAGCATCGCAATCAGCGACGTAAGGATCGTGCCGTAGATCGCCGGCAGCGCGCCGAAGTTATCGGTAACCGGATTCCACCGCGAACTGACCAGGAAGCCGAAGCCGAAGGTCCGGATCGCCGGCAGCGAGCCTTCGATCAGCGAAATGATCACGCCGCTGAGCAAGATCAGCACGCCGACTGCCGCGGCGCGGGTCAGGTGGCGAAATATGGTGTCGCCAAGCCGCAGCCGACCCAGCGCCTTGGTGCGCGCGACGGCTTCGGCCGGGACAAAAGCTTGGCCAGACAACGCCATATCGACCACTGGCTGCCTCCGCGCCGGTTGCATGACCTCTCCTTGTACCGGGGTCGTCAGGAGAGCCACTCAAGCGGCCTTAGGATCACGATACAAGCCGCTATTCGCCTTAAGTGGAAAAGGAAAAGGCGCCGTGTCTGGCGCCTTTTCCGCACGTATCGATCTCAGTAGACCGGCTTGCCGTCGGAACTTTTGATCTTGTCTTTCCAGCTCTTCTCGATCAGCGCCACCACGCTGTCGGGCATCGGCACGTAATCGAGATCTGCCGCCATCTGCTTGCCGTTCTTATAACCCCAATCGAAGAACTTCAGAGCTTCGGACGACGACGCGATGTCGGTCGGAACGGTTTGCATCAGGATGAAGGTCGAGCCGGCGACCGGCCATGACTTTTCGCCCGGAGCGTCGGTGATGATGACGCGGAAATCCTGCGCGTTGGCCCAATCGGCGCTGGCTGCGGCGGCGAGGAACGATTCCGCCGTCGGAGCGACGACCTTGCCGGCATGATTGAGCATCTTGGCATAGGTCAAATTGTTCTGCTTGGCATAGGCATATTCCACATAGCCGAGCGCGCCGACGGTGTTGGCGGTGTTGTTGGCGACGCCTTCCGAACCCTTGGCGCCGATGCCGACCGGCCATTCGACCGCGGTGTTCTCGCCGACTTTATCTTTCCACTCGGGGCTGACCTTGGAGAGATAATTGGTCCAGATGAAGGTGGTGCCGGAACCGTCCGAGCGGTGCACGACAGCAATGGCGGTATCGGGCAGCTTAATGCCGGGATTGAGCTTGGCGATCGCCGGATCGTTCCATTTGGTGATCTCGCCGAGGAAGATCTTGGCGATGGTCGGGCCGTCCAGCGTCAGCTCGCCCGGCTTGATGCCCGGCAGATTGAGCAGCGGAACCACGGCGCCGTTGATGACCGGGAACTGGACGAAGTTGTTCTTGGCGACGTCTTCCGACTTCAGCGGCATGTCGGTGGCGCCGAAGGTGACGGTCTTGGCGGTGATCTGCTTGATGCCGCCGCCGGAGCCGATCGACTGATAGTTCAGCCCGACATTGGTGTTCTTCTTGTAGACGTCGGCCCATTTGGCGAGGACCGGATAGACGAAGGTGGAACCGGCGCCGGTGATATCGGCTGCGAAAGCGGGCAGCGCCGTCGCGGCCAGCAAGCCGGCTACGGCGATCGTTGTGAGATGTTTCACGAGGTCTCTCCTGTTAGAGGAATTTCGGCGTGGTGGATCGTCGACCCACGACGGTTGTTCGACCCTGCTTGGGCGATTTTTTCTTTCAACTTCTGCTGCAGCGGGTTGCGATTGGGTTTTCCAGAGTGGCTGACCCGCAGCGACGGAATGGTTAGGTTTGGCACGTCACTGTTCTATGTCGGCGAGATGACAGCGAAATGACAGTGCAAGCCACGGAAAACACGCGGCTTTAAGCGATGGGCGCGGTCCCGGCGGTGGGCAGGTGGACCGTGAAGGTGGCGCCGGTGCCAGGCGCGCTGTCGATCGTCAGCCGGCCGCGGTGGCGATTGAGGATGTGCTTGACCAGCGCCAGGCCGAGCCCGGTTCCGCCCTGGGCGCGGCTCTCGGTGACGTCGACGCGATAGAACCGTTCCGTCAGCCGCGGCAGATGTTCCGGCGCGATGCCGGGCCCGTAATCGCGCACGGCCACTTGCGCTTCCGGCTCGCCATCGGCGGTCGTGCCGGGCGCGAGCTTGATGTCGACGCGTTTGCCGGGCGCGCCGTATTTGAGCGCGTTCTCGACCAGATTTTCGAACAGGCGGACGAGCTCGTCGCGGTCGCCGAGGATCAAGAGCGCATTCTCACCCTCGACATTGACGCTGACGCCGCGGTCGCGCGCCAGCGTCTCGAGACCGTCGACCACCTGGCGGACGATCGGCACCAGATCGACTGGCTTGTCGGGGCGGCGATGCGCATTGAGCTCGATGCGCGACAGCGACAACAGGTCGTCGATCAGCCGCGCCATGCGGCGCGCTTGCTCCTGCATGATGGCGAGGAAGCGCTCGCGCGCCTTGGTGTCGTCGCGCGCCGAGCCTTGCAGGGTCTCGATGAAGCCGGACAGAGCGGCGAGCGGCGTACGCAATTCGTGGCTGGCATTGGCGACGAAATCGGCGCGCATCTCCTCGACGCGGCGCAGCGGCGTGAGATCGTGGAAGGTCAGCAGCACCAGATCGGGCCGGTCCAAGCCGGCCTCGCGTTTGACCGGCATGACGATCGCCTCGAACCAGCGCTCGATCGGGCCGCGCTCGGCATAGCCGACCCGTTGCTCTTCGCCGCGCGCCGAGGCGCGGCCGATGGCCTCGATGAGTTCGGGCATGCGCAGCGCCAGCGATACCGGCTCGCCTTGCCGCAACGCTGGCGCCAGCGCGCGGGCGTGCTCGTTGAGCGCCAGCACCCGGCCGTCGCGGTCGAGCGCGATCACCGGATCGGGCAGGCCGGCGACCATGGCGCGCAGCGGATCGTCGGCGTGCACGGCAACGGCGACCGGCTGCGCCAGGCGGCCGTCCTCGTCGCCGGCGCGCAGCGCCAGCAACGCCACAGCGGCGACGATGGCGAAACTGACGAGCGCATAGACGACGGCAAGAACATGGGTCATCGCCAAGACGGCGAAGACGATTGCCGCGGTCGCGACGATGAGCCGAACGCCGCGCGATCGTCTTCCGATCGGCGCCGCCCGATTTTCGGCTAAGCTCATTGCGCCGTCTCTTTGGCGCCGATGCGGCGCGCGGCGCGGCCGAGCAGCAGCTCGCGAATTCCCAAGATCGCAAGCGAGATCACGAAAGGAATAATGTAATAGAGCAGCCGGAACAGCAGCAGGCCGGCCAACAAATCTTCCTTGTCGAACTGCCACAGCGCCACCATCATCGCGGCGTCGAACACGCCAAGGCCGCCGGGCGCGTGGCTGGCGAAGCCGAGCAAGGTGGCGGCGACGAAGATCACCGCGACCGTGACGAAGCCGAGATTGGGCTCGTCGGGCACCAGCATGTACATCGCCGCCGCGCAGCAGGCCAGATCGACGATGCCGATCGCGATCTGAATGAGCGTCAACGGGCCGCCCGGCAGCGTCACCTGCCAGCCGTCGCGGCCGATGACGCGCGGCTTGAGCCAGACCCAGGCCACATAGGCGCCGAGCATGGCCAGCACCACGAGCGCCAGCACGCGGTTGCTCCACAACGGCAATTGATCGATGGCGCGCGCCGCTTGCGGCGAATACAGCACGCCGAGCCCGAGCACGGTGGCATTGCCGAGCCAGAACGTCAGTCCGGCGATGAAGCAGATTTTTGTGACCTCGATGACGCTCAAGCCCCAGGCCGAGTAGATGCGATAGCGCACGGCGCCGCCGGAGAACACGCTGGCGCCGACATTGTGCCCGATCGCGTAGCTGGTGAAGCCGGCCAGCGCCGCGATCCGGTACGGGATTTCCGTGCGCCCGATGGTGCGCAGCGCGAACAGGTCGTAGAAGGTCAGCGTCAAATAGCCGGCGACGACGAAGGCGCCGGCGATGATCAGGGTGCGCCAGTCGGTCGCCTCGATCGCGTCGATCAGCGAGTCGGGATCGATATCGCGCAGGATGCGATAGAGCACGACCACAGCGACGATGATGATGGTGAGGCTAAGCGCAACGCCCAGGCGGCTCCAGCCGATGCGCCGGTCGAAAAGGTGCGCGGTGTCGCGCAGGGTTTTCAGCATTTCCGGACCGGCTGTTGGCGCATCAATCGACCGTTTTTCGCAACGTCGCCCCCACTAGCAGATGTCGTGTGCCGGCGCGAGGGTGGCGAGCGGCGCGTTGATTGGCCACACCCTGCCATGTTCCCACGCGGCCTGCTATTCTCGCCGCTTCGAAGAGCCGGCGGCGGGCTATCGTCTACTAACACCGCCGGTGGGCGCACAATTCATTGGGGAGATCGCCATGACGGATCATCCGGTCGCACGCCGCACGGTCATCAAGAGCGCGGGCTTGGGCATCGGCGCCGGGCTGGCCTCGGGGATCGCGTCGGCGCATGCGCAAACCGCGTCGCCCGCGGCGCAAGAGATCTGGAGCGGCGAATATTGGGCCCACAAAGGCAACGTGAAGCTTGCCATGTTCCGCAAGCGGCTCACGGCGCCGGTGGCCGGTGCGCCGCCGCAGCCAGTGCTGTTTCTGGTCCACGGCTCGTCGAACGCCGCGCGCAGCAGCTACGACCTGACCGTGCCGGGCAAGGGCGAATATTCGATGATGAACGTATTCGCCCGCTACGGCTACGACGTGTGGACCATGGACCACGACGGCTACGGCAATTCCGACAGCTCGGGCAACAATTCGGATATCGCCAGTGGCGTCGAGGATTTGAAAGCGGCGATGACCGTGCTGACGGCGGAGACCAGTCAGCAAAAAATTCATTTTTACGGCACGTCGTCCGGCGGCATCCGTGCCGCAGCTTACGCGCAGGCGCAGCCGGACCGCGTCGATCGGCTGATCCTGTCCGCCTTCACCTATAAGGGCGAAGGCGCCGAAGAGATCCAGCGGCGGCAGAAGAACATCGAGGCGCTGCGCGCCAATCCGCGGCGCAAGCGCGACGCCAATATGATCCGCTCGATCTTCACCCGCGACGGGCATCCGGGAATTTACGATCCCGCCGTGCCGGAAGCGATCATCGCCGCCGAGGTGAAGTTCGGCGACACCATTCCGAGCGGCACCTATCTCGACATGGCGGCGAACCTGCCGGCGGTCGATCCGGCCAAGGTCATGTGCCCGGTGCTGATGACGCGCGGCGAATGGGACGGCAATTCGACCAACGACGATCTGCTCGACTTCTTCCGCCAGCTGCCGAACGGAGACCGGCAATTCGTGATCCTGCCGCAGACCGCGCACAGCGCCGGCTTCAGCAAGAACCGCGATCTGCTGTGGTACGTGATGAAGAACTTTTTGGCCGCGCCTGCGCCGATGGCGTCGTAGCGCGCGGGCGTCCGAAGGAAACTCATGAAACTCATCCAGGTCCAGAAACCGGGCCCGCCCGGCGTGATGCAATTGCTCGACGTGCCGGTGCCCGAGCCGAAGCCGGGCGAGGTGCTGATCCGGGCGCACGCGATCGGCGTTGGTATGCCCGATTGTTTGATCCGCGCCGGCACCTATAGCTGGATGCCGCCGCTGCCCGTAACGCCGGGCACCGAGCTTGCGGGAGTCATCGAGAAAGTCGGCGCCGGCGTCACCACACGCCGGATCGGTCAGCGCGTTTACACTACCGCGCGCGAGCGGCCGCATCGCGGCGGCCATTATGCCGACTACGTGGCGACGCCGGCGGAAGCGACTTTTCTGCTGCCGGACGGCGTCGCGTTCGACGCCGCCGCGGCGCTGGCCAATTATCAGGTCGCCTATCACATCTTCAACGATGCGCTGGCGTTGCGCCAAGGCCAGACCGTGCTGATCTATGCGGCTGCCGGCGGCATGGGCAATGCGCTGATCGACCTGGCC
>Ga0210394_10007990_pt1 | contig 11012 bp, 11 predicted proteins | sample IncBWC12MmetaG_FD_160121 | JGI IMG/M metagenome (GOLD analysis project Ga0210394, IMG submission 160121) | Forest soil microbial communities from Barre Woods Harvard Forest LTER site, Petersham, Massachusetts, United States - Inc-BW-C-12-M | ecosystem: Environmental > Terrestrial > Soil >... | reverse complement strand
TAAAGAAGTCTTTGCGTGCGGAGGCCTCGTATCAGGTACAATTTTTGGCTCGCAGGAGTCGGACCTAATGGCAGAAGCGCTTGTCCCTAACTGCGTCGATCAACTTAGCCCTGGCGCCGCGCTGCGCTACGACTGGACTCGCGACTCCGTTCGTGAGATTTACGATCGGCCGCTGCTTGATCTCATTTTCGGCGCGCAGCAAGTTCACAGAAAATTCCACGATCCCGCCCGCGTCCAGCTCTGTCGTCTGCTCTCGATAAAGACCGGCGGTTGCCCCGAAGACTGCGGCTATTGCCCGCAAAGCGCCCACTACGAAACGGGAGTCCAGAATCAGCCCTTGATGGCCGTCGACGAAGTCTACCGAGCCGCCAGAAAAGCTCGCGATGAGGGAGCCAGCCGCTTCTGCATGGGCGCTGCGTGGCGGGAAGTTCGAGATGGCCGCGATTTCGACACCGTTTTGGAAATGGTGCGGGCCGTTGCTTCGCTGAAGCTTGAAGTCTGCTGCACGCTGGGAATGCTGACCGACGATCAAGCTCGCCGTTTGGCCGACGCGGGACTCACTGCCTATAACCACAATCTCGATACTTCGCCCGAGTTTTACGGCCGCATTATCACCACGCGTCGCTACGAAGACCGGCTCCGCACAATTCAAGCTGTCCGCCGCGCGGGCATTACCGTTTGCTGCGGCGGCATTATCGGCATGGGCGAATCCGATGAAGACAGAATCGGGCTGCTGCAGCAACTGGCGAATCTCGAGCCGCATCCGGAAAGCGTGCCCATCAACATGCTGGTTCGCGTCGAGGGCACCCCGCTCGGAGATGCCGAACCGGTGGATGCGTTTGTCATGGCCCGCATGATTGCCACGGCGCGCCTGCTCATGCCGGCATCGATGGTACGGCTGAGCGCCGGGCGCAATTCCTTGAGCCGCGAGGCCGTCAGCCTGTGCTTTCTCGCCGGCGCCAATTCCATTTTTGTAGGCGAAAAGCTGCTCACAACGCCGAATCCCGAGCGTGACGAAGACGATCGTCTTCTGCGGGATCTCGGCTTGCGCGGATTGAGCCATGGCCAAAACGCCAGTTAGAAAACCCGTTAGCGAACTCACCCGCCGCATCGATGCCGAATTGGCGGCTCTCGCCTCGCAGGACCAACTGCGAAAGCTTGGCGTCATTAAGGGCGTGAATCTTTGCTCCAACGATTACCTCGGGCTCTCCAGTGACCCGCGGCTCAAGGAGGCCGTCGCTTCCGCGCTCGCCGTAGGGCTACCCGTCGCTTCTACTGGCTCACGCCTGCTCTCCGGCAATGCCGAGATTTGGGAGCGACTGGAGTCCGAAATCGCGCAATTCATGCGGTCGGAAGCGGCTCTCTATTTCAATTCGGGCTATTCCGCGAACGTCGGTCTGCTGAGCGCTCTCATTCAGCCGGGAGATGTCGTTTTCTCGGATGCGGCCAATCACGCCAGCATCATCGACGGACTGCGGCTCGCCTGCGCGGGGAAGATAATTTTCCCGCACCTCGATATGGATTCGCTCGAACGAGAGTTGCGACGCAGTGACTCCGGCGCCGCACAGAAATTTATCGTCAGCGAAAGCATTTTCAGTATGGATGGGGACCGAGCATCCATTTCGGATTTGGTAATGCTTGCGGAACGATATGGAGCCGAGCTCATCGTCGATGAAGCGCACGCCACAGGCGTCATCGGGCCACAGGGACGAGGATCGGTGGCGGCATCTGGACTTGCTGATCGCGTGCTTGTGACGATTCATCCTTGCGGCAAAGCGCTCGCGGGTATGGGCTGCTTTGTGTGTTGCTCGGAAAAGCTCAAGCAATATCTCATCAATCGAGCGCGAACGTTTATCTTCAGCACGGCATTGCCGCCCTACATGGCGGCACAAATACGAGCCGCGATCCGCATCGCGGCTTCCGCCGATCGGGAGCGAAATGATCTCGTCGCATTGAGCGCATTCCTGCGAAGACAGTTGCATGAAGCCGGTTTTGATATTGGACGCGGCGATACGCAGATCATTCCTATCTTTCTCGGAGAGAATGATCGTGCGATCCGGTTTTCGATGCTCCTAAACGAGGCGCTCTTTGGAGTGCGGCCGATCCGGCCGCCTAGCGTTCCTGCCGGCACTTCGCGCCTGCGAATTTCCCTCAACGCGAAGCTCACGACTGATCTCTTGGCTCACTTCACCGATGTGCTCATCTCCATTCGTGAAGAAGAGCACGCGCCGCTGCATGCCGTACGCTCGTGAAAGAATCCCTCTTTGTCACCGGCACGGATACGAGCGTAGGCAAAACTCTGCTGTCCGCCCTTCTTGTTGCCGCGCTGGACGCCATTTACTGGAAGCCGATCCAAACGGGCGCAACCGAGGGAACCGACCGCCAGACTGTCATCAAGCTCGCGGAAATTCCAGAAGTACAAACCATTCCCGAGTCTTACTGTTTCGATCCGCCGGTATCACCGCACCTGGCAGCGCAAGCAAGCGGCGTGACGATCGATCTCGCGCGCATTCGGCTTCCCGCTAAGGTCGATAAGCCAGTTATCGCGGAAGGCGCTGGCGGCATTCTCGTTCCCATCAACGATTCCGAGTTGATGCTCGATCTCGCTCGCCATTTAGGATTTCCCATTCTTATTGCTGCGCGCTCGGCATTGGGCACGATCAATCACACTTTGCTCACGGTGCGAGCGCTGCGTTGTGCAAAACTGCGCATCAAGGGCGTAGTGATGATCGGCAACCGCAACAAAGACAACGAGCGTTCCGTCGAGCAGTTCGGCGCTGTTCCCGTTGTCGGATCGATACCGTGGCTCGATAAAATCGATCGCGAAACGCTGCTGCAGGTTTTTCGCGGCAATTTCGACTTGACTTATTTTTGAGATGGCCCCCAAACCGCTCTCCGTCTGGCATCCATTCACGCAGGAAGCGCTTGATCCGCAGCCTGTGCCGATCGAGCGTGGCGAGGGCGTTTACCTCTACACGCGTGATGGCCGCAAACTGATCGATGCCATCTCCTCGTGGTGGGTCAATATCCACGGCCATGCGCATCCGCTGATTGCCCAAGCGATTGCCGAACAAGCGCGAAAACTCGAACACGTGATCTTTGCTGGATTTACGCACGATGCCGCCGAGGAACTCGCTTGGCGTTTGCGGCGCGTCCTGCCGCAGCCGCTCGAGCACATCTTTTTTTCCGATGATGGCTCGACCGCCGTGGAAGTCGCGCTGAAAATGGGCCTGCAGTATTGGCGGAATCTCGGCAAATCGCGCAAAGCGCGTTTCGTGGCTCTGGAGCACGCCTATCATGGTGACACCGTGGGAGCCATGTCAGTGGGGGCCGATTCTGATTTCGTCGCTGCGTTTGAGGCGCTGCGCTTTCCTGTGTATCGCGTTCCGTCTGCGTATTGTTTTCGCTGCCCGGTAGGAAAAGAGCGCGCTACTTGCGATATTGACTGCATCGGACCGCTCACGCGCCTTCTCGAAGAGCGTCATGAGGAAATCGCCGCAGTAATTGTCGAGCCACTGTTGCAGGGCGCTGGGGGAATGATCGTTCATCCCGTGGAATTTCTGCAGCGCATTCGCGAGCTTTGCACTCAATACGACGTTTTGCTGATCGCCGACGAAGTGTTGACCGGTTTCGGCCGATGCGGAAAGATGTTTGCCTGCGAACTTGCCGGCGTTTTGCCGGATATCATGTGTCTCTCGAAGGGCCTCACCGGCGGGTTCTTGCCACTCGCGGCTACGGTGTGCACCCCGGCGGTCTACGAGACGTTTCGCTCTACAGATCGCACCCGCACGTTTTTTCATGGACATTCCTACACGGCGAACCCGCTGGGCTGCGCGGCAGCCATCGCCAGTCTTAAGATTTTTGATTCCGAACCCGTCTTCGAACGAATTGCCGCCATAGAAAAAACTCACCGCCAGCAAATGCCTTCGCTAGCCAAACACCCCGCTGTGGCCGACGTGCGCACGATTGGCACTGTAATGGCGGTGGAACTCAAGGCCGACGATCCCGGATATTTTTCAGAATTGCGTCCCGCGCTCTACGATTTCTATCTCAATAAAGGTGTGCTGCTCCGACCGCTGGGCAACGTAGTCTACATTCTTCCGCCATACGTCATCACGCCAGAGCAATTGGACTACGTTTACGACGTCATTGCCGAATCGCTTGATCGCGTGCCGCGGATTGCCGCTGCGCGTGCGAGTCAGTGAATAGCGCGTGAGTAGACGCGGTAGAGAATGACTGCGCAGCCCCCGAATCCGACGCCGAAGCCAATACCCAATATAAAAGCGCCGTCATCGCTGTTGCCGAATCTCCCTCGCAACGCGAACGTCCTTATCGTTCGTTTGCGCTCGATTGGCGACGTAGTACTCACGCTGCCGGCGCTTCAGGCGCTCCACGATTGGCGGCCCGATTTGCGCATTCACATGCTCGTCGAGCCACTTTCCGCTCCGCTCTTGGAAGGGCATCCGGCAATTGCCGAAGTAATCGTTCTGAGGAAGTTCTGGGAAACGGCTCGCCTCTTGCGACGACGCGAGTTTTCCATCGCCTTCAACATGCACGGCGGGCCGACCAGCGCTTTTCTGACGCGGCTTTCCGGCGCGCCGGTGCGCGTCTGCTGGGCGCAGCGGCAGTTCTCTTCGTTCTACAACGTGCATGTGCCGATCCATTTTCCCGTTGCCGGCCGGATCGAAATGCATACGGCCGAGCACCGCTTGCAGCAACTTTTGTATACGGGCTTGCCGGAAAGGCCGCTGCCGGCGGCGAAAGTTTACGTCGACACGGATGCCGCAGAGTTGGTGTGGCGAAAGCTGGCAGAGCAGGGAATCGGTCCTGACCAGCCGTTTGCCGTCATGCGGCCGGGAGCGAGCCAGGCGAACAAGCGCTGGCCGACGGAGCGCTTTGCGGCAATCGCGCAGTGGTTGCGGGACGCACACGGCATTGCAACGGTGGTGAATCTCGGACCGGGCGACGAGCAGATCGTGGCCGAAGTGAAGCAGCGTTTCGCCGGACTCGGCATCATCATCGGCGATCTCGATTTGCGGGAATTGGTCGCGCTGCTCGCGGAGTCATCTTTGTTGATCGGTAACGATACTGGACCGACGCACATAGCGGCGGCGCTAGGGAAGAAGTCCGTGGTGATCTTCGGGGCGAGCGATTCCAAAGTGTGGTCTCCGTGGAAGACAGAATATCGCCTGCTGGAGAATCCGTTTCCGTGCAAGCAGTGTTCGCAAGGGAAGTGCGAATCGCTCGCCGCTTCGCAATGCATTTCTGCGATTAGCGTCGAGCAGGTGCGCGAAGCGTGCGAAGAATTGCTCGGTGCCAGCACGCATCGCCGCTCCGGCTCATCTACGGGGTCACGGTTACCGTGATCGTGTTTGACTTCACCAAAGCTTTGTTATCAGGATCATCGTGTTGCGTCTGAATCCTATATTTCCCCACCTTGTCGAGATCGTACAGCTTGCTCACAATCGCTTCTTCCTCCATTGATTCTCCTGGTTTCACCGAGAAACCGATTGTACTTACGTAGACACCCACGGGGACATACTCTTCGCCCCTAATTTGCCGGTAGTATCTGGTTTTAGGTACGGCATTCCCACGTTCGTCGCGAACCTCAATCAGATTGAGGAATTCGCCCTGCCCCGCTTTCCCTGCGGGCTTTCCAAGCAAAATCTCATGATCTGATTTATTGGTGATGAGTATTTTAATTCTAAGCTCTGAACCCACTTTGACGGTTTCGGACGCGGCGCTGATCGTGACGGACATTGCCGGTGGCTTGTTTGCCTGATCCGTGCTCTGCGTCACTAGAAGCGTTGCAATCAAGAGCAGTATGGACATATGTTCCGGCTGCTAACGAACGAGGGTCGGATAGAGCTTTGTGGCGATGGCGGCGAGGATCACAAAAATCAAACCGATGATGGCGAAATCGACGCCAACGCCGTGGGTGCTCTGGCTGGGTCCGATCATCAAGGTGCGCAGCGCATCCACCAGGTACGTCAACGGATTGAGATAAGCGACCACTTGCAGCCAATGCGGCATGATGGAAATGGGATAGATGGCATTGCTGGCAAAAAACAGCGGCATGGTCATCAATTGCCCCACGCCCATGAAGCGTTCGCGCGATTTCACGAGGCAGGCGACGATGAAAGACAAAGTCGCAAAGATCGCCGAACCGAGCGCAGCGCCTACAAAAACCCCCGCGATCGATAACGGCGTCCAGCGAATCTGGATGTGCAGCAAAAAGGCGACCACATAAATAATGGTGGCTTGTATGGCGCCGCGAAATCCCGCGGAAACAGCTTTGCCATAGACCAGCGCGGAACGGAGCGCCGGGCTCACCAATAGCTTGTGCACGATACCCAGATCGCGTTCCCAAATCACGGCGATGCCGTAAAAAATGGCTACGAAGAGCACGCTCTGCGCGAGGATGCCGGGGGTCATGAACGCAAGATAGCTGACGTTGCCGGTGGGAATGGCGCGCACGCGGCTGAACACGTTTCCGAAGACGACGATCCAAAGCACCGGCTGGACCGCGCGAGCCAGAACTTCCGTAGGATCGCGGATCAGCTTTTTCAGCTCGATTTCGGCGATGGCCGCCGTCTGCTGAAAGAACGCGTAGACGGGAGACGGCTCAGCCGAGACGGCTAACTGTACGCCGGGTCGCGCGGACATCACGGTAGTTTCCCTCCTCCTGGATGATGCCTCCACTGAAATGAACGAAGACGTCGTCGAGCGTGGCGCCCGGGCCGACGCTGGCTTTCAGATCCGCGGGCGTTCCGATGGCGGCGACTTTGCCGAGGTGCATGATGGCAATGTGATCGCAAAGCTCGTCGGCTTCGTCCATGGCGTGGGTGGTGATCAAGACGGTCATTTGAAAATTACGGCGCAGCTCGAGCAGCCGTTCCCATACGTTACGGCGCGCCACTGGATCGAGGCCGATCGTCGGCTCATCGAGAAACAGGACGGCGGGGCGGTGAAGCATGGCCTGCGCGATTTCCAAGCGGCGAATCATCCCGCCGGAATAGGTCTTCACCAGCTTGCGGCCGAAATCGGTCAAGGCCATGAATTGCAGGGCGTCTTCGATGCGGCCCTTACGCTCGGCGCGCGGAATGCCGTAGAGCTTGGCGGAAAGGTTCAAGTTCTCCCAGCCGGTGAGCCCTCCATCGGCGGAAAGCGCCTGGGGGACGTAGCCGATGCTTCTGCGGACCTTTGCGGGAGCCTTGACGATATCGAAGCCGGCCACCGAGGCGGTGCCTTCCGAGGGCTCGAGCATGGTGGTGAGCATCTTTATGGTGGTGGTTTTGCCGGCGCCGTTGGGCCCCAAGAGGCCAAAGATCGAGCCGTAGGGCACGTGCAGGGAGACGTGGTCGGCAGCGATCAGGTCGCCATAGCGGCGCGTGAGAGCGAAAGTCTCGATGGCAAAGGCGTCGCCGCCGAGGGGCATGGCCTCGGATGAGTTGGTGACGGTAGTGTCAGAAGTCGACATGATGAACTATTGGATGCTCTGGCGGAGCGGCTATCGACCCGCCGGAATCCAACGTAACAGAATGCCCCTCCCCCCACCCTTTTTTGCGCAAGTGTTCATTCTAAATGTACTTAGGTTGTGCTGCTTGCGACTGCTCATTGTACGAGATTGGCGGCCGAAATTTGCCCGAGTGTTCATTTTACAGTGCCCAATGCAAAAGCGCGACCTCGCTTCGGTTTGAGCGAAACCGCAAGGCCTTGGCTGGGTCGATCCAAAGCCAAGCTGAAACGACGAAGACGACGGGCTAAATGAGAAAAAGGAGGCGAGGATCCGGCTTTTTGCGAGGAACACACGCGACTATAGCATATTATTATTTAGTTAGCAATAGAAACATGTTGGTTAGCGATTAGTATTCGAACGAGTTGAGGTGACGACGAGATGTTCGAATGACCGGGGAGGGCCAAGCGTTCGAACGAAGATCAGGCGTCACGGCGGGGACGAGGTCTTAAGAACCTCAATGCTTCACAGAGGGCACGGAGAGCGCGGAGAATATGAGCATGGAGGAGAGGCGTTGCGGGCCCGTTGCATGCCGCGGCGATGGGCTAGGCGGGCACGGTTCGAATTAAACCGGCGGGTGGGATGTGGCGAGAGCGGCACACCGGACCGCACGGCAAAGCGAATGTGGGAGATGGACACACGGAGATTCGCCGCAGTAGCATGGCTAAACCCAGTCCATTTCCGTCCTTTCGGAGGAAGTCATGCGCAGGGTATGCGTGGCCGTTTTGGTGTGTACTGCGTTAGGAGCGTGTTCAGGGCCTCGCGTGCGTGACGCGAGTTCGGCGGAGAAAGCGGCGATCCAGGCCGTGCTGGACGCGCATGCGAAGGCGTGGAACAACGGCGATGCTGGGGCAGCAGTGGCGATCCTGACCGAAGATGCGGACTGGGTTTCGGGCGACGGGTCCGTCTGTGAAGGGCGCGACGCGATCGAGGCTGCTCACGGGGATTGGTTTGCGGGCTCAGCAAAGGGCAGTTGGCACACGCATCCTGGGTTGCCGAAGTTTCATTTTATTCGCGAGGACGTGGCCATTGTGGACGGCGACAGCTATCAATCGGGTTTACACGACGAACAGGGCAAGGAGATTCCCGCCGGTGTGACTCGCTACACCGCAGTCATGGTGAAGGAAAATGGGCGCTGGAAAGTGGCGGCGTTCCGGTCGCTGCCGCAGGTGAAGTCGAAGATCAATCCCGCCGACGTTCGCTAGCTCCAGAAGCACTGCTCCCTAGATTAAACCGCGCAAAGCCAACTGCAGATCCCTCGTCCGCCGGACGGCGGCCTCGTGATGACAGCGGTTGTGGGGCCCTATGGATGTCTGACGGGTGTGTTGAGGTTTACCACTCGCAATTCACCGATTATCTGAATACCATTCCGTGGCGCTGATAAACTATCAGCACTCAAGGTGTAATTCGCAGTCGAACCCGAAGCTCGCACAGATCGAGGCTGAGGCCAGCGGGCCCAGTGAGGTAGAAAAGATGAAATACGTCGAGCGGAGCCTGACCGAAGGGGAACGGATCGTCCACACAACGCGCCGCCATTGGGTTGTGCTTGTCGGGCCGGGTGCGCTCGCGGCGGTTCTTGCCGCGGCCGGAATCGCTTTGCTGCTCCAGAAGGACTTCTTCTGGATCGGGGGAGTGCTTTTGCTGGCCATTGCGGCGGGGATTTTCATCTCGGCCTTAGTGCGCCGCTACGGTTTTGAATTTGCGGTCACGAACAAGCGCGTGATCTATTGCAAAGGGATCGCATCCATATCGACCGACGAATTGTTCCTCGACAAAATCGAAAGCGTTCTCGTGACGCAAGGTTTGCTCGGGCGCTGGTGGGGTTACGGGAGTGTCAGCGTGCGGGGAACCGGGGGATCCTGGGAGCCATTCTCGTATGTCGCCGATCCTCTACTGCTCCGGCGCCGAATCCAGGAGCAGATTGAGCACCGATCGGCGCCCGTTCCGGCGTAGCCGGTCTGAGAATAATCGTAAGGGTCGGAGGCCGTATCAGGGGGGCAGGCTCGCCTCGCCTTGTTCGAGTGAACGGGTGAGCACTGAGCTCATGTGTTCCCCTCGTGGACTCAGCTTACCAAAACTTCGTTCAAATTGAGACTGTTGAAGTCCGGGTCATCCCTGAATTCTTCAAGCAGCTTCTCAAGTTCGAGCCTGAACTCTGTCAATTGAAAAATCAGCCGGCTTTTTTCCGCTAGATCGTAGGGCGCCGAAGTATCTAGTTGCCGAATAAAACGCCAGTCATCTGAATCCTGCGCGTCAACCGCATTAATGATGTTCCATTCTACGAACTGTCGCGTAGCATCTGGTCCAAACAGTTTTTCGGCTACTCGTTTGGAGACAATGCGGCACTCTCGCTCGATCGGAATGTCAAACCACTTTAAATTAAGCTTCCGGATCACGTGTTTTGGAAAGTACTGCACGAGGGTGTTTACCGCCCAGAGTGTCGGCGAGGTGGTGTGTTGTACGGCATGCTGCAGTTCGTGGGCGAGCGTCATGCTCAGACCAATCTCATGTTCGCACGTGCCACCGTGAAGGTATATGACGTGATCGAAAGCACGTTTAAGTAATCGAGACGAAGGGTCTTCTACTAATACGCAGTCTTTCAAGTATTCAGGCCAAATCGTCCAAAATTCGTCCTCTTTAACGGGAGCATAAAATCCGCGATTCGCGGGGCCGATGACCTTCTTAAAAGTTGGCCAGTTTTGATCGTCTAGAAAGCACAATAAACGCTCGGGAAGACCACTATGAAATTCAGCCAAAACGCGCTTTGCTGTCCTCTCACGCGAAGTTCTTGCTTGTACTTGACTAGATTTAACTTCGATTGAGATTGTCATCGGCCGTTCACACGCTATCACACGGCAAATTTGAAACGAAGGCGTTACATCATCGGCGGTACCTACTCGGTGACGCGCTCTTACTCGTGGTTCGCAACGGAGTCGGGAAGAGAGGGGCGCCGGGCTTGAGGAGTTTGAACATGGCTCTGGCGGAGTAGGACGAGGGCTCGCGGCGGCGGTAGAAAACGCAAGAGAGATTCTTCGACTGCGCGTCCCGGCCGGAAATCATAAGGCGTGATTTCCGGAGGAAAGGCTGCGGGACGCTCCGCTCAGAATGACAACGGGAAAAGAATCCCACCCTTTGGAAAGCAAGGGTGGGGCACCCGCAAAGGCCCTAAAGTCCCCAGGGCCGCTCACAAAGACGGTGAGCGCACCCTGGGCTACAAAGGGACAAAAGGCGAAAAGCAGATCCCTCGGCCGCCCACCCCATCACACGCAAAAACGGCGCGCGTTGGGGACCCCGTTTGCGGGCCTCGGGATGACAGGTTATAAACGCGAGGAGGACTCGCCGGAAGGCGTCGGCGGCAAAATACGCGTTCGACTGCGCGTCCCGCCGGAAATCATAAGGCGCGATTCCGAAAGCAAAGAAGGCGGGACGCTCCACCACCCCATCGCACGCAAAAACGGCGCGCGTTGGGGACCCCGGCTCCGCTCAGAATGACAAC
>Ga0210394_10007988_pt1 | contig 11013 bp, 11 predicted proteins | sample IncBWC12MmetaG_FD_160121 | JGI IMG/M metagenome (GOLD analysis project Ga0210394, IMG submission 160121) | Forest soil microbial communities from Barre Woods Harvard Forest LTER site, Petersham, Massachusetts, United States - Inc-BW-C-12-M | ecosystem: Environmental > Terrestrial > Soil >... | reverse complement strand
CCGGCGCCAGCACCGGACTCACTCTGTACGACTTGGGCCATCAAAATAGTAAGACGATTACCACCTCGGGAGTGAGTGCAACGATCAATGCCTCGCAGACATTGGGTAACACCAACACGCTGGCGAGCCCGCGTATTCGCGTCCGCAACAAGGAGAAGGCCAAAATTCTCATCGGCAGCCGGGTGCCGGTCATCACCAACAGCGTGACGCCCACCGCCACCAGCGCCGTAGTGACGGGAAGCGTGCAATACCTGGACGTCGGCTTGACCCTCGAGGTGCAGCCGACCATTTATTTGGATGGGGACGTTGCCATCAAAATGAGCCTCGAAGTCAGCGCCATCACCAACCAGATCACCACATCGTCCGGCACCATTGCCTATACCATCGGCACGCGCAATGCCAACTCGCTGCTGCAACTCAAGGACGGCGAAACTCAGATATTGGCGGGTTTGATTCAGGCTTCCGATACGCGCAGCCAGACTGGCCTACCGGGCTTGACCGCAATTCCGTTCATCGGGCGCTTGTTCGGCTCAAATAACTCGGATTTGGAGAAAAGCGAGCTCGTGCTGTCAATCACGCCGCGCATCATTCGCACGCGCGCGCGGCCTTCGGCTGACGCCCTTGAGTTTTGGTACGGCACTGAAACTCGATCGCGATCCGCCCCATTTGCGGCAGGCGCGTTCGATACGTCAGCCGCTGGCGCCGCGGCGGGTGGCGTCGGGGGCGGCGCGGCTGCCGCGCCTGGCCTCGGGGCCCCCGCGGGAATCCCCTCGGTGGGACCGCGCGCTTCGGTAGCCCAACCGGTCGTGCCGGTGCCAGCGTCGCAGCCGCCGCCGCCGCCCGCTCCGGCCGGACCGGCGCCGCATCCCACGGTGACCGTTGATGGACCCATGGAGACCACCGTCGGTCAGGAAATCGACGTCACGGTTCGAATGGCCACCGATATCGGAATAACCCGTATACGCGGCCAAGTGCGATTTGACGCAACGGCGCTGCAACTGGTCAGCGCCAGCGCCGGCGACTTGGTCCCCTCGAGTGCCGGCAGCCCGAATGTCGATGCGAAGAGCGGCGGTGCACAGTTGGACGTCGTGTCAAGCGATTCACCTATTGAGGGCGAGGGCAGCCTCATGGTGCTGCGTTTCAAGGCGCTTACCGCGAAGGCCGCAACGCCGATCGTCGCCCAGGTATCTGCAGTTGGGTCTTCCGGCACTTCGCTGGCGAGCGCCGCATCGCAGCCGCTGAGCCTCGCCATCAAGCCATGAATCGGCGTATTCGCGCGCTGGGGTTCACGCTGATCGAATTGCTCGTGGTAATGAGCATCATCGGGCTGCTGCTCACCGTTGCAGTACCGCAATATTTCCGCACGGTGCGCCACTCCAAGGAAACGGTGCTGCGCCATGACTTGTCGGTATTGCGCGATTCAATCGATAAGTACTATGCGGACCTTGGTCAGTATCCGGATGCGCTGCCCTTGTTGGTGGAGAAACACTACATCCGCAGCGTGCCGGTGGATCCGATCACCAAGTCCGCCGAAACCTGGGTCGCGGTGGCCTCCGACGATCCGGACCATCCGGGTTTGAAAGATGTCCACAGCGGGTCGCCGGACCTTGCGTTCGACGGCTCGCCATTTGTTAGCTGGTAGGTACGTGGTGCCCTATACCCCGCAGATCAAGCATGACGTTGTTGGAGCAAAGGAAGCCGGCGCGCTCGACGGGATTCTGATGGACGCAGAGCGGCAGGCTGCAATCGAAAAGGCCAAGCAGGAGTGGGAATGCACGGCCGACGCGTTGAGCGCCATGGTTTGTCTGCTCAACGCCGACGGCACGGTGTTACGCGCGAATCGCGTCGTCGAGCATTGGGGGCTAGGATCCGTCAGCAGTGTCGTCGGCAAGAAAGCGCACGCGGTGTTGCACCCGACCTGTACCGATGCCAACTGCGAAGTCGAGCAGGGTCTGCAGGAGGCGCTACCGAAGCTTACGGGCGCTGAACCGAAGGAATTCGAGGTTTACTCTCCGGTCAGCGATCAGACGTTGCAATTCACTTTGCGGCCGATACGCGCCGGCGAGGAGATAAACCCGGCAGCGCCCGATAGCCGCACCGTGTTGGTGGTCTCCGATGTGTCGGCACTGCGCCGCGCGCAAAAGGCACTGCAGCGCGTCAACCTTAACTTGGAGTCACGCGTTCGGCTGCGGACGCGTGAGCTGGATGAGTCGAATCGGGACTTGCGCAACGAGGTTGTGCGGCGTGAGCATGCGGAGCACGATCTGCGCGCCTCGCACAAGAACCTCGCCCTGCTGTCTGAACAACTGATCCAGGCCCAGGAGCGCGAGCGCCGGCGCTTAGCGCTCGAATTGCACGATTCGGTGGGTCAATCCTTGAGTGCAATAAAATACACCTTGGAGCGCGCCATCATCATGGTGCAGCGGCCGAATCTCGGCAGTCCCGAGAACGTGCTGAATTTGGCCGTGCAGCGCATCCACGAAACGGCGGATAGCATCCGGGCTATTTCGATGAACCTGCGGCCGCAAATGCTCGACAATCTCGGCGCCGCGTCGGCGACCAGCTGGTTCTGCCGCGGATTTTCGGATGTCTATCCAACCTTAAACGTGCGCGCCGAGATCACCGCGCAAAATGATGAGATTCCCAAGCGCATCTCGACTCATGTGTTTCGTTGCGTGCAGGAATTGCTCAACAACGTGGCCAAGCATGCGCAGGCGAAAACCGTATGGGTACAGCTTAAGCGCGAAGGTCCTGTGCTCAGTCTCGAGGTGCGCGATGACGGCATTGGAATGGCGGGCGAGGAGCAGGAACCCGCGCGCCTCTACGGCTCCGGCATCCGCAACATTCGCGAGCGAGCGGAGATGACGGCCGGGCAATTCTCTTTATCGCCGGTGGCCGACGGCGGCACATCCGCTCAGATCATCTGGCGGATCGGAGCTGACGAGCCAACCGAAGATACGAACCGCTGAAACGCCCCGGCGTTCCCTGAGCGAATCACGTCTCGCTGGTGAGCCCGTTGCGCACGGCGAACAGGGTGATCCCTGCGGTATTATGCAAGCGCAGCTTGCGCATCAAATTGGACCGATGCTTTTCAATGGTCTTGACGCTCAATGCCAAAGCGAGCGCGATGGCTTTATTGGAGTCGCCCAACGCGATTCGCGTCAAAACCTCGCGTTCGCGCCCGGTGATGCTTTGCGTACTGGCACGCTTGCGCCGCGGCTCGCCGCCGGACAGACCGCCGCCCAAGATTTTGTTTGAGATCGCCTCGCACAAGTATTTTTGTCCCGCGGATACCGTGCGGATCGCCTGCATGAGCTCGACGCTATTCGCGTCCTTGAGCACATAGCCGTCAGCGCCGGCATTCAGGGCCGCGCGGATGCATTCTTCGCTGTCATGCGCCGTCAGCACCAGCTTGCGTGCACGCGGCGCAATCCGTCTGATGGCCAACAGCAGTTCGAACCGCGAGTTGCCGGTAAAGGCAAGATGTGTGAGTACTAGATCGGGTTGAAGTTCATGGATGCCGACCAGAGCATCCTCAACGCCGCCGAAAGCTCCGACGATATCAAAGTCTGGCTCATCCTGAATGAGCGCCTTGAGTCCTTCGCGCAATATCGCATGATCTTCAATGATAACGATGCGGGTTCGAAGTTTCTGAGCTCTAGCGATCGACATCGACGCAACCGCGGCGTCGCGACGAAGCACGATGCCGCGCGGCGCTGGCAATTCACTTTTCTCCACTGTACTCGGCGCCATCCCTCGAGACGACAAGTCGGCTTCCCTTGAATCGGGCATTGTTGCGACGTTCCCTCGGGTCTATGAAAGTGATTATAGGGATCCAAGGAGTGGACAAGGTTTCTATTCAACATAATCAACCCTGATTTACGCATCGTCGGCGATCAACAACCGGCCAATATCAAGCCTTTATGGCTCTTTCTTATCACGGCTTTACAGATTCTTCACAGCGCCAGAATATGTCGGCAGCGGGATGGCATGACGGTCCGGAATGGACCTTCTGAAAATTGGTCGGGGCGACAAATTCGAACTTGCGACCCCTCGCACCCCATTTCTACTCCCGGCCTACAGCTTCGTGTCACGCCACAGGCGCGGACCTGGTACTTCCGCTACACCTGGCATGGGAGCCGCGTGCGCGCCACGCTGGGATCATATCCGAGCACTGGGCTCGCCGATGCGAGAGCTGCAGCGATTACTGGCTGTAGACGAATTCAAGGCGCTTAGACGCCACGCAGGGCGGTCCCCCTGGGTGTTCCCCGACTCGACCGGCAAGAATCACTTTGACCCGAAACTGATCACCCGCAGCATTGCCCGATGCGAGAAGCGATTGAAGGCTCTCGGCGTTGAGAAGTTCACCGGCCACGATTTGCGCAGAACTGGCAGAACTAACCTCGCCCGCCTCAAGATCGAGCCGCATATCGCAGAGCGCTGTCTGAATCACGCCGCAGGATCGGTGATTGAGCGCACACTTACGACGTACATGATTATCTCGATGAACGGCGCGCGACTCTCGATAAATGGGCTGCCCATCTGGCTGCACTCTGATCGTGAATAGCGGGCCATATGGCGAGGTCCATTTGCTCTCTCTCTCTCCTCGCGTTGCCGACCCGGCGCTCAAACTAACGACTGACTAGAGCGCCGCGCCTCATCCAGTAGTGTGTGGAATTTCGCGCGGTATTAACATCTGGGAAATCCACAACACGACGGCGGTAAGTCTCGCACGTGTTCGATCATTTCGAGGAAAAAAAACGGCGATTCGCGGCGTAATTACGCCGATCTACAGGCGCACGATTCAACTTAATGTGCCCTGTCTGTGAAGCGAATCACAATTCTGAAATTTGCTTTCGATAGCGCCCAAAAATGAGTGCGAATTGCAATGAATCAGTGCTCAAATCAGCGCCGACAGGGACTAATTCGCGCTTTCCATGATTGCATCCAATCACTGAATGAAGAGGCTCGTATGAAAAAGATTTTTGGACTCGTCGCGTTGATGGCCGCACCGATTGCAGCTAACGCGCAACCTGTGACGATTGATTTCCAGGCCACGATTGCGGATGCCTCGGGGATATTCGCAGGCGACACGGGCACGATAACCGGATCCTATCTGTTCAATTATTCCAATGCGGACCCAACACTATCCGCCGGAGCGGTGGGTTCATCGCTCGGTTGGCAAAGCGGCAGCGGCAACGCTTACGTGTTCAGCACTGCGGCAGTTTTTTACGCGGGACAAGATATTTACAGCGACGGTCCGCCTGCCATTAGCAATCAGTCGATAGTGCAGGCACTCCCCGGCCAAGGCTTTCTCGCAGGCAATCAGCAGCAAACCGATGCAAACGATTTCACGTTGTCGGGCGTTGGAATCGTCACATCGAGCGGGACACCGTGGTCCAACGATGGGCTCCCGGTTCCCAGCGCCGGGACGCCGGTGTCGGGCGGCATAGAGGTTGAGAGCAACGGATTGACACCGAGCGTGTTGGACTACAACGTGACATCGCTAAAAGTCGTTTCCTACGCCGCTCCCGAGATCAATCCTGCTTCCGCTGCCAGCGGCCTCACGCTGCTGTTGGGCGCACTGGCCGTTCTGAACAGCCGCCGGCCAAAGAAGCTGAAGGTCGCTAGCTAAGTAGCCGCGAAACCAATATTCGCATTTGAGGTCCACCGGGGCACATACACTGCGGTCCCACTTCCCGCAATCAGCACCGTCCATGCGGTGGGCTGGCGTGATTCATGAGGGCGGCCTCCAAACGTCATCTATTTAATTGCCCAAACTCGTCCAATATTTGATTTCGTCGGCCGACGCGGCCATGGCGACCGCGGTGGGAATTTGCAGCGTAGGCTCACCCGCATAAACCGCTATGCGCAGTTTGCCTGCTGCCTAAAAGAGATAAGCCTTTGTAGTCCGCTCTTGCTCGTTGGTGCGCAGTATCACGATATCTTTTGGATTCACCACTGAGACGTTGAGTACCCGTACATTGGGCCCATCTCGTGAAAATTGGTCGGGGCGACAAGATTCGAACTTGCGACCCCTTGCACCCCATGCAAGTGCGCTACCAGGCTGCGCCACGCCCCGACCGAGGATGCGAATGATAGCCCAATTGGGCGTTGCGAGCTTGGGTGCCTCAGCCTCAGCGCCGAAGAATCTTGATCAGCTCTTCGAGTTCCAGGCGCATCTGATGAATGAGCTGCTGGCTCTGATTGAGATCCACCTGCGCATCATCGCCCGTGAGGCGATTTCTGGCGCCGCCAATGGTAAATCCCTGCTCATACAACAGGCTGCGGATCTGCCGAATGATCAGCACGTCTTGTCGTTGGTAATAGCGGCGATTGCCGCGCCGCTTCACCGGCTTGAGCTGCGGAAATTCCTGTTCCCAATAACGCAGCACATGCGGCTTGACGCCGCACAGATCGCTCACTTCGCCGATCGTGAAGTAGCGTTTTCCCGGGATCGGGGGCAGTTCGCTATTGTTGCTTGGTTCCAGCATATGCCTCAACGCGCGCCTTGAGTTTCTGACCCGGACGGAATGTGACTACGCGGCGGGCGCTGATGGGAATCTCTTCACCCGTTTTTGGATTGCGTCCGGGCCGGCGATTCTTATCCCGCAGATCAAAATTCCCAAAGCCGGAGAGCTTTACCTGCTCGCCGGAAGAAAGTGCCGCGCGAATCTCCTCAAAAAATAAATCCACGAGTTCACGTGCTTCGCGTTTGTTCAGCCCCAATTGATCGAACAGGGCTTCGGCCATCTCTGCCTTAGTCAGGGCTGCCATGCTTATTGATCTCTTATTGTGGCGCTCAATTCATCCCGTAACCGCGCAACCACTTTGGCTATCACGGCATCTGCGTCAACATCAGTAAGAGTGCGGGAAGAGTCCTGTAAAATCAAGCCTAAAGCGATACTTTTTCGTCCAGTTTCTATGCCCGGGCCTCGATAGACATCGAACACCCGAAGCTCGCTCAACAGACCTGATGCGCTAACAGTAACATTTTCCTGCAAAACTGCGAGGGGCAGGTTTTCGTCGACCACGATGGCCAAATCGCGCCGCACGCTTGGAAATCTTGAAATCGCTTTGAATTCTATAGGTTTAGAGCTAAAAGCTGGTGTTACTTCGAGCTCAAATAAAAACGCCGCCGGCAAACTTAACGATTGCGCAATCTGTGGGTGAATCTCCCCCAGCCAGCCGATCGGCACCGCGCCGCGGTAAATTCGCGCCGCGCGCCCGGGACGCAAAACCGGCAATGACTCCGGTGTAAATACCAGGTCGGAAGTATCGCCGCCGAGCTTCAGCACATCGAGCAAATCCGCCTTCACATCGTAGAAGTCCACCGGCGTGGACTTAGCACCCCACTGCTCCGGCCAGCGCGAACCGGCCGCAATGCCGGCGAGCGTTTCGATTTCGCGCAGTTCGCTGCCCTTGTCGTTGGCTTGCAGCTGAAATTTATTGCCGATCTCAAACAGTCTTATGCGGTGCTGCTGTCTGCGCAAATTTTCGCGGCAGGTTTGCACCAGCCCGGTCCAAAGCGACACGCGCATGTCGCTCAAGTCCGCTGAAATGGGGTTGGCCAAGCGAAAGCTGGGTACACCGGGAAACAGCTGCTGCTGCAAATTCGGATCCACAAAGCTATAGGTGATGATCTCGCGATAACCACAATCGGCCATCGCAGCCAAGAGACGATCGTTTCCAACTTTAGACTCGGTCGCTTCCCCGGGAAACTGCGGCGCGATCGCATGACTTTCGGCGATGCTGTCAAAACCCCGCAAGCGCGCCACTTCTTCGATGAGATCTGCCTCTATTTGAATGTCGAAGCGATGCGGCGGCTTGTGCACCCGCCAGCCATCGGCGGTGCCCTCGACACGGTCGCTGATTGCACCCAACACACTGTGCACGTCCTCATCGGGAACGGCGGCTCCCAGCAGCCTGCTCACGCGAGCGCGGCGCAGCCGTACCCAGTGGTGTTCCGGCGCGGCACCGGCTGCTGCCCGCGTCACCTGCGTGGGTCCGGGCACGCCGCCGGCGCACATCGTCAACAGCGCCGTCGCGCGCTCTATCGCAACCGCCGGCAAACTTGGATCGACACCTCGCTCGAAGCGTTGCGCGGCATCGGTGAACAGCCCCAATCGCCGCGCCCGGCCCGCAATCGCGTCAGGCGTGAAGTGGGCCGACTCCAACAGCACATCCACAGTGGAATCCGCAATGGCAGTGCCGCGCCCGCCCATGATTCCCGCAAGTCCGATCGCACCGCTTGCGTCGGCGATGACCAGAAACTCAGCGTCGAGTTCGTGTTCTTTGTCGTCCAAAAGCATAACGCGCTCTTTGGGCCGAGCCAATCGCACCGATATGCCCTTGTTGATTTTAGCCAAATCGTAGGCATGCATCGGCTGCCCCAGCTCCATCATCACAAAGTTCGTGACATCGACAATGGCGGAAATACTGTAGATGCCAACCCGGCGCAGGCGCTCGCGCAGCCACTCGGGTGATTGTGCGTTGGGCTTGACGCCACGGATCACCCGCGAGGCAAATATCGGGCACCCCGATGACTCGAGCGCGACTGGGAAGGTGCCCTCATTACCCGCTGCAACCGGCGCGGCCTCAAATTTAAGATAACGCCGCTGCTGCGCCGCCGCGTAGTCCCGGGCAATGCCGAACACGCTCATGCAATCGCCGCGATTCGGCGTCGCCTTCACCTCCAGCATGCTGTCATCGAGATCCAACGCCTCGCGCAGGTTCTGATTGAGCCGCAGCGAGTCCGGCAACTCCATGATGCCGTCGTGGCTCTCGCCTAAGCCCAGTTCACGCGCCGAACACAGCATGCCGTTCGATTCCAGGCCACGCAGCATGGCGCGCTTGATGGTTACTGCATCGGGCAATTGCGCGCCCACCGTGGCGACGGCTACTTTCAGGCCGGCGCGGACATTCTTGGCGCCACAGATGATCTGCAGGCGATTCTTGCCGTCGGTGGTCACCTCGCAAACCGATAATTTTTCTGCGTCCGGATGGCGGCTCGACTTGAGTACCTCGCCCACCACCACGCCGGAGAACGGCGGCGCCACCGGCGTCATCGATTCGACCTCCAGGCCCGACATGGTCAGTTCATCGGCCAGTTGCGCCGCCGAGCCGGAAACTTGAGTGAACTCCTGCAGCCAACGGTAGGTGATTTTCACAACACCTTCTCTTTGCTCATGGAAACTGCTTCAAGAATTGCAAGTCGTTCTCGAAGAACATGCGCAGGTCATCGACGCCGTAACGCAGCATGGCGAGACGGTCGATACCTGCGCCGAAGGCATAACCCTGCCAGGCTTCGCTGTCGATCCCCGCGGCGCTCAACACATTGGGATGGATCATTCCGCACCCCAGAATCTCCAGCCAGCCGGTCTGCTTGCAAATGCGGCAACCGCTGCCGCGGCAAAAAACGCACTCGACATCTGCCTCCGCGGACGGCTCGGTAAAGGGAAAATACGAGGGTCGAAATCGCATGCCGAGCGGCCGCTCGAAGAAGCGCTCGAAGAACGTGTGCAGCATGGCTTTCAAGTTGGCGAAGCTGACGTCTTCTCCCACCACCATGCCTTCGACCTGATGAAACATGGGCGTGTGCGTCGTGTCCGAGTCGATGCGGTAGACGCGGCCCGGCGCGATGATGCTGAACGGCGGCGGCTGCGAACGCATGGTGCGAATCTGCACCGGCGAGGTGTGCGTGCGCAGCAGGCGCCCATCGGGGAAATAAAAAGTATCGTGCATGGCGCGCGCCGGATGATTCTTTGGAATGTTCAGCGCTGCGAAGTTGTGGAAGTCATCCTCGACCTCCGGACCCGATACCACCTGGAATCCCGCCTGGGCAAAGATCCTCTCGATCCTAAGGCGCGTGCGCGTCACCGGATGCAGGCTGCCTATCTCCTGGCCGCGGCCGGGCAGCGTCACATCGATGGTGCCCGTGGCAAGCTCGCGCGCCATCGCCCCCTGCTCGAGACGGATCCGCTGCTTTTCAAGAGCAGCCTGTATCGCGGTTTTCGCGTCGTTGATTCGCTGGCCCGCGGCGGGCCGTGCCGCGGGCGACAGCGCCCCCAAGCCCTTGAGCTGCTCGGTGAGCAAGCCCTTCTTGCCCAACAGGCGCACGCGAACCTCGTCCAAGGCGGCCAGATCGGTCGACGCGTCCACATCGGCGAGCGCTTGGCCCACCAGCGCGGACAGGGATTCCGCGGCGCTCACGACTTAAGCCGCGAGGCTGGCTTTGGCTTTTTCCGCAATCGCCGTAAATGCCGGCATGTCATGCATAGCGAGGTCCGCAAGTACCTTACGGTCGATGGCGAGGCCCGCCTTGTTGAGCCCATCGATCAGCGTGCTATACGTCATGCCGCAAAGGCGCGATGCCGCGTTGATACGCGTGATCCACAATGCGCGGAACTCACGCTTTTTTTCGCGGCGGCCGCGATAGGCGTATTGGCCGGCCTTGATGACCGCCTGCTTGGCAGTGCGGAAGACTTTGCGGCGGGCATTGAAGTATCCCTTCGCTTTCTTGAGAATTTTCTTGTGCCGCCGACCTGCGACTACACCGCGTTTAACTCGTGCCATGTGTTATCTCCTGACTTTAGGCGTGCGGCAAGCACTGCTTGATGCGCTTCACGTCCGATTCGTTGACGTGCATCTCGCGGCGCAGCTGCCGCTTACGCTTGCTGGGTTTTTTCGTCAGGATATGACGACGGTGGGACTGGCCGCGCTTGAAGCCATTCGCTGTTTTGCGAAAACGCTTCGCCGCAGCCCGCTTAGTTTTCAACTTGGGCATGATCGACTCCTATTTTTTAGCCCTGCTCACAAGCCTCACCCTGGAATCCCGCGATTCCTAGGGCGACGCCGCTACAGGCGGGGTGACAGATTTTTAAGGTCTGCCGCTCACTTCTTTTTGGGCCCGAACACCATCACCATCTGCTTGCCCTCCATCAGCGGAGTCTGCTCCACCACCGAATATGGCGCGAGATCCTCAGAAATCCGCGTCAGAAGACGCCTGCCGAT
>Ga0210394_10007987_pt1 | contig 11014 bp, 14 predicted proteins | sample IncBWC12MmetaG_FD_160121 | JGI IMG/M metagenome (GOLD analysis project Ga0210394, IMG submission 160121) | Forest soil microbial communities from Barre Woods Harvard Forest LTER site, Petersham, Massachusetts, United States - Inc-BW-C-12-M | ecosystem: Environmental > Terrestrial > Soil >... | reverse complement strand
GACAGCTGCGGATGTACACGATCAAGCCCGGAGAGCTCGAGACCTTCAGCCGCGAATGGGGCGAGCACATTCTCCCCTTGCGTCTCCAAAGCGGGTTTCGGGTGCTGGGGCCGTGGGTGATCGACGAGACCAACCAGTTCGTCTGGATCCTCGAGCACGACGGCAACTTCGAGCTGGCCGATTCGCGCTATTACGAATCACTAGAACGAAAAAAGATGCATCCCGATCCTGTCCGCCACATCCAGAAGAACGAGCACTGGACGATCCGCGAGCCGGACGCCGAGCACTAGCGTCCCGTTAGAAGCCTGCTTTCTCCAGCTCCACCAGCTCGGCGGTCCGCTCCCACAACCGCGCCTGAGCCTGCTGATCGAGCGTCGACTTCGGCGGCTCGATCCTCTTGATGCCTTTGAAGAACCAACCTGTGGTGCCCTCGTGCGCGGGTGAGATTGCAAGGTCGGCCAGGTCTTCGGCCACCCGAACGGACGACCTGGACACCAACCTCGTGAGAACTCGGATGGGAGCCCACGCCTCGCGCATGAGCTCTGAGCGAACCAGCCCTGGATGACAGGCGTTGACTCGCACCTCCCATCGCTTCGCTCGGCGCGCGAGCTCGAACGTGAACATCAGGTTGGCAGCCTTGGTGGCCCCAAACGTGTCGAGCGCTCGGAATTTCTTCTTGTCCATCAGCTGGTCAATGTCGACCCGTGTTGACGATGGAGCAGTCACGGTGATCACGCGCCCGCGCCCCGCCAGCTGGTCGCGAAGGAGGTTGGTCAAGAGGAAGGGGCCGAGATGGTTGGTCGCGAGCATCACCTCGAAACCTTCCTTCGTCTTTCGATACTCACCCGCAAAGGTGGCCGCGACGTTCAGCAGAGCATCGACATGCCCAACGGCACGACCGATCTCCCTGGCCGCGGAGCGAACCGAAGCGAGAGACGATAGATCGACCCCGATGCTGCTCACTCGCTTGTCCTCTCCGCCCAATCCCTTGACCGCGGCGGCCAAGCGCTCGGTCGGCCGGCCCAGCAGCAAGACGCGCGCGCCGCGCCGGACCAGTATTGATGCAGTGGCCGAACCGATGGCTCCGGTGGCACCGGTCACGACGACAACGGGATGCAGCCCGGGCATGACCCCAGTGTCGCCGCATCTGGACTGCAGCAGCAACTAGCGTGGCGGTGTGAGCCCCCTGATCAGCGCTCACCGCGGGTCGTGCGGCATTGAGGGGCTGGCCGCTGCCGACCGTTACGACCGCGCCATCGCGCTCGGCGTCGATTATGTCGAGCTGGACGTGCGGCGCAGCGCGGACGGCTTATTCATCAACTACCACGACGGCGTGACACCCTCGGGACGAACGACGAAGAGGCTGGCGTATTCAGACCTCAAGGCCGAGCTCGGGGACGAGCTGCTCACGCTCGCCGAGCTGCTGGAGGTGGTCGCCGGCCGCGTCGGCCTGCATGTCGACTTGAAGGAGCCGGGTGACGAAGCCGGCGTCGTGCGGCTCCTGCTCGCCCACAAGACTGGCGCGCGCTTTGTTGTCACGACGGGCGAAGTCGAGTCGATTCGCGCCATCAAGGAGATGTATCCCGAAGTCCAGGCGGGGCTCACGTTGGGCACCGACATGAAGGATGCCCGCGTGTGGGCGACCATGACCGAGCGTTTGGCGGAACTATTTCCTGGACCGCGCCTCAAACGCTCCAATGCGGACTTCGTCGCCGCGCACCAGCAGCTTGCGCGCCTGCGCCTAATCCGCTACAGCCAACGCAAGCGGCTGCCTGTCTGGGTCTGGACGGTGGACGAGACGCAGGAGATCGAACGGTTCATGCGCGACCCGAGGGTTGCCACCTTGGTGACGAACCGACCCGACGTCGCTCTGGGATTCAGGTGAGCTTGATGTCCGACTGGCAGCAAAAGAACCCGAAGTCGGGCGACCAGCGCAACACCAGCGGCGGGACGGGAGTGCTGACTCGGAAGCACACGTTCGTCGGCCCGAAGGTGGCTCCGTTGCCGAACTCGTGGCGGTTCCAGGTCTGGCAACCGGGCGCGTCGGTGACCAGGCCGGAGCTCTGCTGCTTCGAATCGATCAGCCTGAGGTCTTCAGGTGACGCGTGAGTGGCATTGCTCGAGTTCTTGAATGTGATCTGCATGCTCACGAGGTTGCCATCGACTTTGAGGTTTGAGACCCACATGGTGAAGTCCTGCACGTCGGCGCAAGGGGATGGGGAGCAGTTGACGGCGGGGACCGCGATGCTCGGTGTCGGGTTGCGGAACGTTACCTGCATGGCCTGGAACGCGGCAATCGCGATCAGCGAGGCGAGAATCAGAGCGGCGGCCGCCGCGCCATAACCGACCAACCTGCGCCTGGTGACACGGTTCAACAGGCCGAGGTCCCCGGTGATGGCGAAAGGAGCAACCGCCTCATCCGCAACGACTGTACAGGCCGCCCGCGATCCGGATTTACAATGCCGCGGATGGGTGACCGCGGTGTCCAGCCTGCTGATTCGAGGCTTTGTCCTGGGCTTTGTGGTCGCGGCGTCGCCGGGGCCTATCTTCTTTCTGTGCCTTAGGCGCACACTCGCGCGCGGCTGGCTGACCGGCCTTGTATCGGGACTTGGCGTGGCGACCGCCGACGGCCTCTACGCCGGCCTCGCGGCTTTCGGCATCGGCGCCGTCACCACGGTCCTTGTCGGCGAGCGGTTGTGGCTGAGCCTGATCGGGGGTATCGCCCTGATACTGCTTGGCATCCGTACCGTGGTCAGCCGGCCCAAGAGCGACGAGGCCGCGGCCACCCTCGACGGAGCCGGGCTCGCCATCGCCTATGCCTCGACTCTCGGGCTCACTGTCACCAACCCGGCCACTATCATCTCGTTCGCGGCCCTGGTCGCCTCGCTTGGTATCGGCAGCGGCGACGGCTACCTGCCGCCGGCCCTCGTCGTCCTGGGCGTATTCGCAGGCTCGGTCACCTGGTGGTGCATAGTCGCCGGGCTCGGAGCCGGGTTGCGCGCTCGGGTCACGCCGAGAGTCCTCAGAGGCATCAGCGCCTTCAGCGGCGTCGCGATTGCTGCCCTCGGACTAGTGGCCATCCTGTCGACGCTGGAGGTCGAGGGAAGCCTTGCCGGCTGAGCGCGGTATTGAGTTGTTGACGTGAGCGATCGGACCCTGCGCACGAGAACGGTGACCTGGATGGATCCGTCTGCGGCGCTGCCTGCTGCCGCCGGCATGTCGGGCCTCGAGTTCATGAAGGCCGTGGTTTCCGGAAAGCTGCCTCCGCCCCCGATCATGAGCACGATGGGTATATCCGGGGCCGAGGTGGAAGAAGGCAAGGCAATTTTCCGCGGCGAAGCGGGCGAGTACCTCTACAACCCGATCGGAGTCGTGCATGGAGGTTTCGCGATGACCATCCTCGATTCCGCGTTAGGCTGTGCGGTCCATACGACACTGGCGGTCGGCGAGCGCTACACGAGCCTCGAGACCAAGGTCAACTTCGTCCGCCCGATCACGTCCGAAACTGGACCGGTGCGATGCGAAGCGGGGTTGTTTATCGGGGCGGCAGGGTCGCCACCTCCGAGGGCAAGCTCTTCGCCGAGAAGACCGGCAAGCTGCTGGCGCATGGAACCAGCACATGCATGATCATTCCGAGATGAGCGACAGGTTCAAGCGCTACACGATTCATACCGTCGATGTCTTTACCGACACGCCACTGACCGGCAACCAGCTAGCCGTCGTGCTCGACGCTGAGGGAATTCCCAGCGATGTGATGCAGCGGATCGCCAAGGAGATGAACATCTCGGAGACGACCTTCGTGCTCAAACCCGAGAAACCCGGGAACGTGGCCCGAGTCCGCATCTTCACTCCCGCCTCAGAACTTCCGTTTGCCGGGCACCCGACGATTGGCACTGCGTGGGTCCTCTTCACCGAGGGGTTGGTGCCGGGCGGCTCGCTGGACTTCACGCTCGAGGAGGGCGTCGGAGCTGTGCCTGTGCGTGCGGAGCGCGGCGCGAATAGCCTCACTTTCTGGATGACGCACCCCAAGGTGAGCTTTGACGACATCCTGCCGGACCGAGCCGGCGCCGCGGCCGCCATCGGGCTTTCGGAAGCAGACCTGCTACCCGACGTGCCGATCCAGCTCGGCACCACGGGCGTTCCGTTTGTCTACGTTGCGCTCAAGAACGCAGCCACAGTCGACCGTGCAGTCTCGGAGAGGGAGGCTCTGTCGAAAGTCTTCAAGCACGGCGTCTTCCTTTTTGCGGCGGTGGCTCGCGATCGCCTGTATAGCCGGATGTTCGCCCCGCATGTCATGAACATCTACGAAGATCCCGCGACGGGGTCAGGCAGCGGACCGCTGGGCGCTTTCGCCGTCAAGTACGGCTTGGTGCGTCGGTCGACGGAGGTGTCCCTGGTCAGCGAGCAAGGCACCAAGATGGGCCGTCGGAGCCTGGTTCGCATCAAGCTGTCATATCCGCCGGACGGCGACCTGCCATCGCGCATCGAGGTCGGAGGCTCGGTGGTGCCCACGCTCAAAGGCGAGCTGGCCGGCGGCTGGTAAATGAAGGTCGACAGCTACCGGTTCCTGCCCCGGAGCTTTCGCTCCTTTTACGAAGGGCGCGGCCCCTTTACCGGAGAGGAGGAGCCGGTGTGGGCGCCTTTCGAGAAGCGCCTGCAAGACTCGCGCATCGCGCTGCTCACCTCCGCCGGCGTGTACGTGAAGAAATCGCAATCGCCCTTTGACCTCGATCGGGAGCGCGCCCATCCCGAATGGGGCGATCCCAGCTGGCGGGCGATCCCCGCCGTGGTCGATGGTGCTGATGTGGGAGTCGCCCACTTGCACATCAATGACGAGGATCTGCTCGCCGACCTCGAGATCGCACTCCCGGCCGGCCTCCTCGAGCAGCTGGCGGCAGACCGAGTCATCGGCAGTGCCGCGGCCGAACACATCTCGGTGATGGGCTACCAGGAGCGAAGCTTGGAAGGCTGGCGAGACCAGACGGCGGGCGAGGTGGCGGCACACCTGAGGAGCCGGGGAGTCAACGGGCTGATCCTCGCCCCGGCTTGACCCGACTGCTGCTCGAACGTGCCCGTGCTGGCACGATGGATCGAAAGAGCCGGAATCGCCACAGTGGTCGTCACGATGATGCCTGCGCTGGCGGAAGAGAGGATGGCGCCGCGCGTGGTTGGGGTCGAGTTTCCATACGGCCACTCCTTTGGTATGCCGGGCGATAAACCCATGCAGCGGGCTGTGCTCGAACTGGCGCTGCGTGTCCTGGCCGGGGCGGGCGCGCCCGGTACGAGGGTCGACATGGACCTCGAGTGGCCGGTCCCGCTAAGAGAGGCTTACCGGGCGTGGCAGCCGAAGGAGGCCAGCCCGATCGTCAAGGTGTTGCTCGAGACGGGCACGCTCCCACAGTAGCCGCAACCGGGGTGACGACGCCGCCAAAGAGCGCGTAAGGCGTCCCGACCCTGAGGCCGGCCATTAAACGATTGACGCCGCTCCGCGGCTCCGCAGAGCTACTTTGCGGTCGGTTCCAGCTTTATCGAGACCGAGTTGATGCAGTAGCGCAGGCCAGTCGGCTCGGGGCCGTCGTCGAAGACGTGGCCGAGGTGGCCGCCGCAGTTGGCGCAGGTGACCTCGGTCCGCTCCATGAAGAGGCTGCGATCGACGTGCTCGGCCACCGGCGCGTCCTTGGCCGGGGCGTAAAAGCTGGGCCAGCCGCAGTGGGCGTCGAACTTGGTCTCGGACTCGAACAGCTTGGCGCCGCACCCGGCGCACAGGTAGACGCCCGGTGTGGTGGTGTCCCAGTACTCGCCCGTGAACGGTCTTTCGGTGCCCTTTTCGCGCAGCACGTGGTACTGCGTCGGGGTCAGATTCCGCTTCCACTCCGACTCGGTCTTCTTGACGGCTTCCATCTTCTTCACGTTCCTACTCTGCCACTTTCCGCGCGCCGGCAAACCGCCTGGCCAACACTCTCTCCTGTACGCTGCGAAAGACATGGCGGCACGCAAGAAACCACTTCTCGACACGACCACGGCGCTGGGCAAGCGGGTGCAGAAGCGCCTGGAGAAGGAGCTCATCATCTGGATCGCCACGTGCGGCAGCGACGGTCGGCCTCACGCGGTGCCGGTGTGGTTCCTATGGGACGGCAAGTCGTTCCTCGTCTACTCGGTGCCCGGCCAGAAGGTCAACGACATCGAAGCCAACCCGAACGTTCAGCTGCACTTCAACACGACTCCTGATGGCGGGGATGTCGTCCGCTTCGATGGCGAGGCCGCGCGCCTGAAGCGATATCCGCTCGCACACAAAGTGCCGATTTACATCCGTAAATACGCGCGCTTGATCAAGGGTTACGACTGGGAGCCGGAGGGCTTCGCGCGAAAGTACAACGTCGCTATTCGCATCAAGCCGACCCGCCTTCGCACCGGATGACGCACCCGGTGCACTTCGGAATGAAGCTGTCCGGCCAGGACACCACGATCGAGGCGCTGCGGACGGTATGGCGCCTGGCCGACGAAAGCGGGTTCGACCACGTGTGGGACTTCGACCACCTCGCCTCGATCGGTCCGGGCGGCCCCGACCGGCCGATCTATGAGGGCTGGGCGCTGCAGGCCGCGATGGCCGAGGCCACCAAACGGGTCCGGATCGGCGGCATGGTCACGGGCAACACGTACCGCAATCCCGCACTGCTCGCGAAGCTGGCGGTCACCGTCGACCACCTGTCGGGCGGCCGCCTCGAGTTCGGAATCGGCGCCGCCTGGGCGGCGATCGAACACTCGATGTACGGAATCGAAGGGCTCGACCATCGCGTCGGGCGGCTGAGCGAGTCTCTGCAGATCATCAAATCGCTGTGGACGGACGAGCGGACCAACTTCGACGGCCGCTACTACAAGATGACCGACGCGATCGCCAAACCCAAACCGATCCAGAAGCCTTATCCGCCGATCTGGATCGGGGCCTCCGGGGAGACGACGATCAGGTTGGTGGCGCGCTACGCCGATGTGTGGAACACCGGCACGGCTGAGATCGACAAGGGGACCGAGATCATCACGAGGCTGGAGGACGCGTGCGGTGACGTGGGTCGTGACCCATCCGAGATCCGGCGATCTATCCAGGTGGCCTGGGATGGGCAGGACCGCTCTCGCCTGCTCGAGATGTCGGCACGTTATCTCGAGCTGGGCTTCACCGAGCAGATTTTCGTGCTCGACGCGGCCAAGGCGACGATGCTGGCCGGCAAGCTGGCCGAGGCGCTGCCTGAGCTGCGAAACGTAAGTAGGGTGCGCAACTAATAGTTCCGCGCGACAATTGCGGCTCACTCTTCAGAACGTGAGCGGGAGGTAGCCATGGCGGACAGCGTCTATCGAGTTACCGAGCTGGTAGGGACCAGCAGCACATCGTGGGAGGCGGCTGCGAAAAGCGCCGTCGAGACGGCATCGAAGTCCCTGCGAGACCTGCGTGTCGCCGAGGTCGTCAGGCAAGACCTCACCATCGAAAACGGGAAGGTCACGAAATACCGAGTCAGGTTGAACGTGTCGTTCAAGTACGACGCGCCACCGGCCACGGCCCGAAGCCGCAAGTAACCGAATTTCCCCGGCACCGGACAGTTCGGCTGGTGCCGGGGAACTAGGGAGCGCTGGCCGCCATGAGCTGGCAGCCCGCCGCCTTCATCTCCTCGAACGCGCGCTGGCCGGCTTCCGGACTCGCGGCGGCGCAGAGGTTGACCAGGACACGGACCTGGAACTCGTGCTTCCTCGCGTCCAGCGCAGTGGCCAGGATCGTGTATTCGGTGATCAGGCCGCAGATGTCGATGTGGTCGACGCGCTGCTCCCTCAGGACGTCCACCAGCGGGTGCCCCCGAAGATCCAGTGCCTCGAATGCCGAAAACGCTGCCGCGTGCCGCCCCTTCTCGACCACCGCCTGGATGATCTTTTCCCTGACCAAGTTGAAGATCGGAGTGCAAAGCGCAGCCCCGGACGTCCCTTTCACCCCGTGCGGCGGCCAGGTCTTGACATAGTCGGGCTGGTCCGAGAAGTGGTCGGGCGGATCTTCGTGCAGGTCGCGGGTCGCCACCACGAAGGCGTACTCGCTACGAAAGTGGCGAACGTGCCGGGCGACATGGGCCACGAGCTGGACCCCCCCGGGAACGGGCAAAGCGCCCCCTTCCACGAAGTCGTTCTGAAGATCCACGACCAACAGGGCATTCCTCATACCGGCGACCCTCCTCCCCCTAGACTGACCTTGTATGCCTTCGGTGATCGTAGCGGGCGCGCGCACGCCTTTCGGCAAATTTGGCGGCGCTTTCAAGGATGTGCCGGCGGTCACCCTCGGCGGGCATGCCATCCGGGCGGCGCTGGAGCGGAGCGGAGTGGCAGCAGGCCAGGTCGACTACGTGATCATGGGACAGGTTCTGCAGGCCGGCACCGGCCAGATCACGGCCCGGCAGGCGGCGATCGAGGCGGGCATCCCGCAAGAGGTGCCTGCCATCACCATCAACAAGGTTTGCCTGTCCGGCCTCAACGCCATCGCGCTCGCCGACCAGCTGATCCGCGCCGGTGAGGTGGAGGTGGTCGTCGCCGGCGGGATGGAGTCGATGTCCGAGGCCCCGTACCTGATGCCGAAGGCCAGGTTCGGCGCGCGCATGGGCAACGCCGAGATGGTCGACTCGATGGTTCATGACGGCTTGTGGTCGACGTTTCTGAACGAGCACATGGGGGAGAGCTCGGACGACGTCAACCGCGAGCTCGAGATCAGCCGCGAGGAGCAAGACGCCTGGGCGGCGCGCTCGCACCAGCGGGCTGAGCGCGCGTGGGATAGCGGCGCGATGGCGGGCGAGGTGGTGACGGTCGCCATTCCTCAACGACGCGGAGAAGCGGTGAAGGTGGATCGCGATGAGGGCGTGCGTCCCGGGACCACGCAGGAGTCGCTGAGCAAGCTGCCGCCGGCTTTCCGCGCAAAAGGCACCATCACCGCGGGCAATGCGTCGCAGATCTCCGACGGGGCGGCGGCAGTCGTGGTCATGTCGGCCGAGCGAGCTCGTGCAATCGGCGTGGAGCCCCTGGCGGCAATAGTCGCGCACGGGATGAGCGCCGACCGATATGCGTGGCTGCACACGGTGCCGGCGCTCGCGCTGAGCAATGCGATGAAGAAGGCTGGCCTGTCGGCGAGGGACCTCGACCTGGTGGAGATCAATGAGGCCTTTGCAGCTGTTGCGCTGAACGCGAGCCGGATGCTCGAGCTGGACGAGGAGCGTGTCAACGTCAATGGCGGCGCGGTTGCGCTCGGCCATCCGATCGGCGCCAGCGGCGCCCGCCTCGTGCTGACCCTGGCAAATGAGCTCAAGCGGCGAGGGCTTCGCACTGGAGCCGCTGCGCTCTGCGGTGGTGGCGGCCAGGGCGATGCATTGATCATCAAGCGACTCGGCGACTGATCAGGGCAGACTCGTGACCGAACGGAAGGTTGCTCCCTTCGGCTCCTGGGCGTCGCCAATCACCGTGAACCTGCTGCTCAGTGGCGCGGTATCGCTAGCCAGAGGCATGTCGCGCTGGGATGGAGACGATCTCTACTGGAGCGAGCTGAGGCCGACGGAGGGCGGCCGCCAGGTCATCGTTCGGCGCCGCGAAGGCTTGAACGCGGACGTGACGCCTGCCGGTTTCAACGCCCGAACGCGGGTACATGAATATGGAGGTGGCGAGTTCGCGGTAAGCCGCGGAATAGTGTGGTTCGCCAACTTCGATGACCAGCGGATCTATCTCCAGGAGGGTGGCGGCGCCCCAAAGGCGATCACGCCCCCTGTCGATATCCGGCACGCAGATCTTTTCGTCGATCCCTCGCGAGGTCGGATATTTGCGGTGCGCGAGGATCACACGACTCGGGCGTCCGAGGCTGTCAACACGCTGGTCGCGCTGGATTGGAAGGGTGACCGGGATGCCATCACAGTGGCCGCCGGCAACGATTTCTACTCTTCGCCAAAGCTGAGTCCCGACGGCAAGCGCCTCGCATGGCTCACATGGAACCACCCGAACATGCCATGGGACGGCACCGAGCTTTGGGTCGGGGAGCTCGACGCGGATGGCAACACGACCTCCGCGCGCAGGGTCGCCGGCGGCCCGGCGGAGTCGATCTTCCAGCCGGAATGGTCGCCCGCGGGCGCGCTCTATTTCATCTCGGATCGCAACGACTGGTGGAACATCTACCGGGTTCGAGGCGAGTTCGACGAGCCTGTGTGCCGACGCCGGGCGGAGTTCGGAATTCCACAGTGGGCATTCGGAATGACGAGGTACGGCTTCGCCGGCGCCAATGAGATCGCATGTCTCTACTCGGAGGCCGGCGCCACGAGGCTCGGGTTACTCGACACAATCACCGGCAACCTGAAGCAGATCGAGCTTCTATACACCGACCTCCGCGGCTTGGTGATCAGCGGCAGGCGAGTGGCGATGGTGGCCGCGTCGCCGACGCTGTCGGAGCGAGTCCTGGTCGTCGATATCGACAGCGGACGCCAGCAGGTCGTCAAGGTCTCCAATCCGGCGCACATCGACCCCGGCTACTTCAGCGTGCCGCAGGCGATCGAGTTTCCGACCGAGGGTGGTATGACTGCGCACGCGTTCTATTACGCGCCGAAGAACAAGGACTATGAAGGTCCGCCGGGAGAGCTGCCGCCACTGGTGGTGCACAGTCACGGCGGGCCGACCAGCTCGGCCGGATCAAGCTTCGATCTCGAGGTCCAGTACTGGACGAGTCGAGGCTTCGGAATCGTCGACGTCAACTACGGCGGGTCGTCCGGTTATGGACGCGCGTACCGCCAGCGGCTGAATGGCAATTGGGGCGTCGTCGACGTCGACGACTGCGTCAACGCCGCGCGCTACCTCGTCGAGCGCGGCCTCGCCGACGGCAAACGTATCGCCATCACAGGAGGCTCGGCGGGCGGATTCACGACTCTGGTCGCGCTCACCAAACGCAATTTCTTCAATGCCGGCGCCAGCCATTTCGGAATCGGCGATCTCGTCACCTTCGTGAAGGACACGCACAAGT
>Ga0210394_10007986_pt1 | contig 11014 bp, 6 predicted proteins | sample IncBWC12MmetaG_FD_160121 | JGI IMG/M metagenome (GOLD analysis project Ga0210394, IMG submission 160121) | Forest soil microbial communities from Barre Woods Harvard Forest LTER site, Petersham, Massachusetts, United States - Inc-BW-C-12-M | ecosystem: Environmental > Terrestrial > Soil >... | reverse complement strand
GCATTGTGTCCCAAGACATTGGAACCGAGGAGCAAGTACCCATTTTTCTCAGCAAGATGGTGCAGCGCGCCGAGGGAACAGCCGTAGTACAAATTCGAATAGTGTGAAGCTGTTCTGTCAAAGTCTTCTTTATAGGGCACGGCAAGCGGCCGCAAGCCGAACAAGCTGTTATACTCGACGATGACGATCCGAGGGCGAATGGGCTGAATTGCTTCCCAAATCCAGTAGTCATTTCCGTCGATGTCGATGGAGAGCAGACCAACGTCTTCGCCAAACCCAGAATCGCGGAGCAATGCATTAATATTTTCACGCGTGATCCAAGTGCATTTGGCCTGCAGATCGTATTGCCAGTAGATATTGTCCCGCTGGATGTACCGGATATCTGCAGCACGGGCATCGAGGACCATCCCTTGCCAATGATCGTTGAGCAGAAGGAATCGAGTATTGCTCTCCTCGTAATTTTCCACACCGAACTCGATGAATGTTTTATTCTCGATGCGCAGATTACTGATCAAATATTGAATAATCCCATCCTCATCAAATTGTGAAAATACCTTGAAGCCTACTTTTCGAAAATCCGTGTTCGGAGGCAATCTGGCCACTTGCCAGGCCATTTCCTTTCCCAGTAGGCGCAATGTTGTTTCGCCATGGTATTCCGCTCTTCCTCTTAGCTTTTCATAGATCAGCTTCAATCGCTTCTTCATCAACTGTAAGTCTCCGGTTTAGTGTATTAATTAGTTGGTACTTCCAGGCAAGGACAACTTTCATGGAGTTAGCCCATTTTGTCTCAGCTTGTCGCGAATATAGTACGCGAATCTCCTGCGCAGTGATGGACGACACGCTCGCTGGATCTTGGCGATAATGGAGGGGTCAATTTCTACGGAGTGCGGGAAGCGGTATTCGGAATTTCTTTCCAACACAAGTTCAGACTGCCTCGCGCACCCCGGACTGCTATGCACCCCCGATCCGTCCAAGCCAATATTTTTGACTTTGGCTGTGGTTGAGAGCAACGCAATTCCACCTTTTGTGAAATGGTCGTATGCCCAACGAATCGCCCAGGAATCGATCTTCCCCGCCATCTGCAAATCCAGCATGCAAGAAAGGTCTTGGCCACCCCTGTCGAACAATTGCCGTCGACTTTTATCGGTCTGGAAAGCGGCATAGTCTGATACGTCCCAATCGACAGTCTGCCATCGGTCCTTCCATGTACCCCATCCCCAGGAACTGCTCCGATAAGAACATAAGGCATCGAAGGGGTACTCCTCGGGAATACTAACCGCAAAGTTAAAGCCACTGACGGAGAGAATTTTAGTTTCAGCTTCATATCGCTCAAGAGCCCGATTCATGAAGTCCAGAAAATCAGGCGTAGTAAGCAAATCATCTTCCATGACGATGGCTCGCCCAAACGTGCTGCTGAGCTGCGTTACGCCGTTAATCACTGAGCCCGCCAAGCCCAAGTTCCGCTCGCGCTCAATAACGGTCACGGATCTAAATCCATCGATGGTGCGAATTAAATTCCTGACTTCGCGAACTGCTGTAGCGGCGAACTCATTTTTTGCGCCGTCCGCGAAGACAAATAAGTGGCTATGCTGCGCGAGCTTGTTTGCGCGGAGAGATTCCACTGTCCGTCGCGCATGCTCCGGACGGTTGTAAACAAACAATGCGATGGGAGTCAATTCCGCGGAGTGGGTAGAGAAAGTGTGCGAGAAAGCAGGAGTTACCGCGACATTGCTAGCGAGATTTTGGCTGCGCAAATTGCTCACAAGGCGCTCAGTTGGGTCGTTTTGCGATAGACGACCAGAAAGAACCCGGAGGCCAGGGCAGCCGTGTAGACACTCGCAGAAAGCAGGAGCCCGTACACGGCGCCCATCAGGCCGAAGCGAATGACCAGGGGAATCCCACCAACGAGCGTTGCCGTTCCGCTGCACAGATATGCATAAAAGACAAGCTTTGGCTTTTCGGCAGCACTCAGCGCGATGCCCATGACAGTGCCAATTCCCATAGTCAGCGGGAGAAGTGCCAGAATGTAAAGCATGGGAGCGAGATCATCAAATTTCCCGTTGTACAGCCAATGCATCGCGGGCTTACCCACGATTCGAACGGCAAGGGCGAAGAGCGCGGTCGCGGTCACAACCGCCAATGCATAACGCATTGAAAATGAAAGGAATTTACCCATGCTGTTGGTCGCGTACCGCGCGGCCAGCGCGGGGAGAACCAAAAACGATAAGGCAATGAAGACTTGGTCCATCGGCGCTACGAGCATTTGCATGGCCCGGAGGCCGGCGACATCCTTGACAGAAACAAATCCGGCGACGATCCAGTAATAGCCCTGCGTGGTGAGCTGAAACACAAGTGCGGTTGCAAGAACCCATTTCGAATATTTCCAGTGTTCACACCAATAACCTGGCTCCAAAGCTAAAAAGGACGGACCTGAGCTCCCGAGCGAAAGTTTCCTTCCTAAGCCGAGCCCCGCGACGATCCAACCCAGCGACAGGATCAAGAATACGGAAAAACCATTCAGAAGATGCGCTCTGACCACGAGCCAGAGCGCACAGGCGACCGTTACAAAACAGATGAGAGACGCTTGGGCTGCAAACGCTGGCTGACGCTGCAAGTAAAACACCCGCCGGAGAAACGTGCCGGACAGGAGGACCCCTACGGTTAGCCCCAGGCCGAGCAACGCGCGGGAGACGTAGAGCGGAGCGGTCAAGTAAAGCACCAGCCAAACCAGTAGCACCATAGTGGAGAGCAGGAGTCCGACAAACGCGTTTGTACGGATCATCAAACGCAAGTATTCGGAAAAACGATTGCGGTACCTTCCGGAGCCGTAAACGGTGAACGGCTCGAGAATGGCGGAATTGTGGAGGCCTGTCAAAAATGTGAAGAGCGAGTAAGAGAGTGCGAACATCCCGTACTCTTCCTTGGTCTGAGCACGGGCCAGCATAACGTTGGCAAGGAAACTAGCTCCAACTGCTAGCGCTTGGTCGGCAAAACTGTAGCCAACCGGCAAGAGTCTGGAAGCGGCGGGCAGGGCTGAGACGACGGAACTAAGCCAGCCATTCGACGGTTCGATTTCGATCGCAACAGGACAAGCGACGCGCAATGTCTCGTCAGTGTTTAATTGAGGCATATTCCCCATGATGGCTCGTAGAGCAGTCACAGCTTTAGCAATCGTTTAAATATCTAGAACATGAATACCGAGAACCGAAGACTCCTCACCCTGGCTCGACAGCGGCATCAACAGGCCGGCATGAGCTCAGTCTCGTCAATCTCGACTGCCACGGACCGCATGATTAGTTCGAACGAAAGGACAAGGCGCGTCATGTTTTTTCTACGCAGGACGATTCCGTGCAGACCCCGCAAGGGCCCACTCGTGACTCGCACGCGACGTCCGGCTCTCAAGTAAGGATGTGGCTCGACCTGCTTGTTACGATCCAAGCAGTTCCTTATAGCCTGGATGTCTTCTTGCGGCAACGGAGCGGGATGACCATTGAAACTGACCAACTGAACCACACCGGGAATTTGCAAGAGCTGCAACCGATCGCGCAAAGCGAGCTTCACGAAAACATAGCCCGGGAACAAAGGCATCTGAAGGCGCACGCGGCGGTCTTTCCAGCGCCGCGCAGACTCATAGAGCGGCAGGAAGTGCTCGACAGAGCGCTTCTCCAGTTGTTGTGTGACACGTTTTTCGTGGTTTGCGTTGGTATAAGCCGCATACCAGAACGGTTCAAAGTAGCTGGCGTCCATCCCCGGATACTCAGAAGGATTCGACGTGGTGTCCGAAATCTCCATGTAGCTTGCCAATCCCATGGGCTCTCCTCTGAGACAGCTTCGCCCCGTCGCTTACAGGGCATTCGCGACCTAACCCATTTAAAATAAATCGATTACAGACAAAACTCTTATTTCCGTGCCGCTTCCTTACCATTGCGGCGGAACCACGGACGTGACTTCTCAGCACTAGCGACTTCTCCCTTACCGTTCTGCGAAAAATGCGGAATGGCCGCCTTGACGGTTGTAAAGATTTCCTGCGCCAACTGTTTGCGAGGATCTTTCGAGTCCGTCTGATCCCAGGACGCTTTTCCGAACACCCAAGTCGTGGCGGCAACAAAGGACAATGTCATTCCTAAAAAAAGAATCAGTAAGCGCGGGGGGAACGATTTTTTCTCCGGAATATTTGGGTAGTCAAGTACTTTTACCGCCGGGATCTCTTTGACTTCCTGGACCTTAGCCATCTCGTATTCTTTGGTCAGAGTTTCGAAAACCGCTTCCTGCACTCTGGTGCGGCGGTAAAGATCCGCGTACGTGACACCAAGCAGAGGGAGTTTCCGGATGGAGGGGTAGAGGGAATCGCTAGGCTGGCTGGAAACCTCCGTCATGCTCTCGCCCTTCCCACCCAGCTTATCGAGTTGGTGCTTCAACTCGTCAATACGGGCTTTCACGGATCGCACGCGCACGTTATTGTCGGTATAAATTTGCTTCAGGCCTTCGAATTCTGATTCCGCGGCGATGAGCTGACCTTGGAGCGTCGCTGCGGCCTCCACCATGGCCTTGCCTTGTTCCTTGACATCGATCGCCGCGTTCTTGCTCGCGAATTGGCTGAATTCTTTCTCAGCCGATTCCAAATCTTTACTCACGGCCTGCAGGCGCTCTTCGAGGAAAATGCGTTCGCGGCGGGCGGACGAGGTGCTCAACTCAGCGACAAGGCGGTTGAGCTCTTCCACGTAGGCCTGGCTCATTGCTGCCGCGCGCTTCGGATCGTGGTCCGTGACGGTGAGAGTGATGATTTGACTCTTACGATCAACGGAAATACCTGTGCGCTCAGCTAGGTCCTTACTTGCGTCCTCTATGCGGCGGACACCATAAAGCTTCCTGAGGTCAAACTGCTTGTTCAGTTTGTCCTGAACCGTGCGGCTCGAAAGGATCCCAACAAAGATATCGCTCGTACTCTTAAGGCCAAGCACGTCGTTTGCGATGCCTCCTAGGCCTCCGGCACTGCCAGAGAGCGCCGCCGCAGCCATGGCAAGACCTCCCGTTTGTGTGTTGTCAGGCGGCATAAGGCGTGCCGTCGATTCGTAGCGAGCCGGGATGAGGACGGCGATCAGCGCGCTCGCAAGAAAGCCAGCGAGGACAACGCGCGCAAGCAATCGACGATATTCCCAAAGGAGCCGTAGATGTGCGACTAAGTTTTCACTGGCTTGCCGAGTTTCCTCAGGTTCGGGCGAGAGAGGGAGCTGGTGTTCCGGCACCTCAGGGACCGGCTGACGAACAGGAGCGCTGGCCGAGAAGTTCATGGCCGCCCACCTTTCGCAGGCGTTTTGTCTGTCGTGTCGGTTTGAGCGGTATGAAGAATCCTTTGTGGCTCGAACGTAATCCCGACCGAGGCTGTCACATTGTGGGCAACATTCGGCTGAATCACTGGGAAGAGCCACCGCTCGTGTTGCACGGAAACAGAAAGACTGAGATTCGAACGCAACGAATAATCAGTCGCCACACCCAAGTCCGTGAGCGAGCCACCGCCTGGGAGGAACTCCTGGCTGACCTTCTGGTGGCGGAAAAAGAGCTGCAAACGATTGCGCGGACTGAACCAATAGTTCGACCAAGCTTGCGCCCCTTGTCCCCCTCGGCCAATCCAGCTCCCTATTAAGTCTCCGTTGTTTGTATAACCGTTGCGCCAGGTCCCGTTTTGATAAAAAGAACCCGGTTGCTTGGTGTTTGCTGCCACTCCACCGGGGACATCCGTGTAGACCCCTTCGGCTCGAAAATCCAACCGCGAGACACGCGGGACGTGCGAAAGATAGAGCCCGGCATGCCACGCGGAGACATCAATATAAGCGATGGGAGAAAACTCGTCATCGGTAAACCCGTCGCCGTAAAGCGTCAGCCAATTCCGCAGGCCTGGTAGGCGATAGCTGAAACTCAATCCGGATCGGCGGTCTCCGGGCTTTGAGGCGCCGCCAGCAGCCTCATTGCCGGTCGTGAAAAGGCTGCTGGTTAGATGCTTGAACGTGAGGGGATAGCCGGGGCCGCCGTAGATCGTAGTGCGGAAGAAAGCGAACTCAAAATTGGGCGTCGGCTTGAAACTGATCATCTGCCCGTGAATAAACGGCTGCGGATTGAGGGATTGGCCGAACTGGCCGACGAGGCCTGAAGGGTTGAAGACAAACTCATATCCTGTAAGCTGGCCAAAGAAGAACTCCGTCCGCATCGGCCCCAGCCAATGGAGAAAGCTGGGCAGTTTTAACGGCGTAATACGGTTGATGCGGAACATCCTTATCGGAGGAGCGTTGTTGCTAAATAGCATCGGACCGCCATTGCCTGGACCCCACCACAAGCTCTGCTGTCCGAATGTGATCTGCAAATTATCGAAATTCAACCCAACATAAGCGTCGAGAAGCTGCATCTGGCTAACTGAAGGTATGGGCGTGGCCGGTGGAGTTAAGGCAGGAGCAATCGTGCGGTTATTTATTATAAGTGCCGCCTCTGGAAGCGATGGCGCGGAGGGGCTCTGCTGGTACTCAGCCCGGACATACCCGACCCAGCGGCCGGCAGTGGTCCAGGCGGAAAACCCGGTTACGGAATTAAATCCTCTCTGATACGGGCGGCCAAAGTCATTAATGAGAGTCTGGCCAAATGTGTAACCGTCCGTGAGGGTGAGTGGTTCACCCGCAATTTCAGTGGATCGAGCATAGACGGACTCGATCCGTCCACGAAATTGTGAGCCCGTGCTTGCTTCGTCGAGTTCATCCTTAAATTCAGCCGCGAGAAATTGATAAGTCCTTTGTGCCTCCGCAGGTTCTCCATCAACTCGGTCAGAAGCTTCAGCCAGCATTCGCGCGCATTCGCTCCTCGTCCATGGCCGGACTCCAGAAAACGCGCTGTCAATCATACCCATCCCAATCAAACGATCGAAAGCGGGATAGACCCAGCTATCCATGGGGACATAGGGTGAGCCCGTATTGCTTGAACTGAGATTTCCTTCGTTCCGAAACATTTGGCTGATCGATCTCCAGGCTTCGCCGCCCAGTCCAGGATCATAATTTCGGCTGTAGATATTCTGTCCGATCAGGTTACCCATCATGCTGCCGACGAACACATCAGAGGGAAAATGCTGACGCCCATGAATCCGCGAGTAGTCAACGAGGGAGGCGAGGCCGTACACCATGATTTTCACATAAGGACTGGGATACTCGTGTGCGATGACTCCTGCAATGGACCACGCCGCCGCCGCGTGCTCAGAGGGAAACGACGTGCCACTTTGAAAGAACGGCCCGGTGCCGTTGCCTTGGTAAGGCCGTTCACGCCCAAGCGGATATTTGAGAGATTCGACCATAATCAAGCTATTCAATGCCGCCTCGCCGGCCAGAAATCCGGTCTCGCTCCAGTGTTCGTTGTGCTTGACGTGGCCCAGCACCCACATTCCGCCCGCACCCCCGATGAGCGCTCCGATTCCGGCATTAGAAATTGTGATGTAGTGGCTAATCGTCGAGGGGTTGTGCGACAAATTCTTGCTATAGTCGTAATCTGTCACGAAAAGGCCCGCGGTAATCCCGCTCATTGGCACTAACCACTGGGCATCCGAGAATCGAAGCTTCGCGGGACTCGTCCAGATTTGTTCTTGGTCTTGCAAGAATTCCTTCCCTAACCCCTTAAAGCTCCAAGGTGGGGCCGCGTTAAACTCCGAATCTGGATCGGTAACGATTTTCTTCTCCGCACTCGTTTCCTTTGCTCCCGCGAGCGAACTGCTCTCTTTTGAAGCCTCCCCGCCTTGCTCCTCCGCTTGCGGCGGCATCGGCCTGGCTAGGGCCGTGCTCAGCGTTAGACTCCACGCCGCACAGCTAAACGCCATCACGATGAAACACCTCCGCATCATGAGCACCCTTTGTCACGGATGGATATACGCCACAGCCAAAGCTACAGACGAAGCCACTGACGCTGATTGCATGAGCAGCGCCCAGTTTCGACCGCCGATCTTTGGCGCTTTTTCGGGCACAATAATGATGTCCCCCGCTCGCAGAGTCGCGCTCATCGGATCACCGCCCCACCAACCATCGCTGTTGTTTTTCGCGGCGATCACCGAGCCATCGGCACGAATCACGAATACGGCCTTCTTATCCGCAAGCTGCGTCACGCCACCAGCTTGGCTTAGATACCACTTAGCGCTGTGGCCTGGCCGATAGCTGATGGCTGTTGGATTGAAGACCTGGCCGTTCACCATCACGTAGCCCGCTTTCTTAGGTACAAAAAGCACGTCGCCGTCGCGAACTTGCACGTCCGCCGCGGTGTTTTTCCAAGTCTTCATGTCCGGCGAGATATGGATCACCACGCGGCCGATCGGGGCGCTCGCTTGCAGTTGAGCGAGAGTTGCTTCTGTCTGACCGATGGCCGTCAACTTAGCGTTCTTCTCATCCGCATTTGTGTCCGGCAGCGCTTTGAGCGTTGCTTGCTCCGCCTTGACCCGCTGCACGAGCTCCATATGAGACTTCAACTCCAGGTCACGTACTTCGCGCCTCATCAGAACTGCCCCGTAGGCATAGGCTTCCGAATCAAGCCCTCCGCTGCGGGCCAAGACAGAGCTCAACCGTTCGCCCGGCTCGATACCGTAGGTGCCGGGATGCAGAACTTCCCCTCGCACGGTCATGGCCGCACCAATGTCGGTCCACCGGGGCAGCTGGCGAACTGTCAAAATATCCCCGTCGCGGAGTGGCACGTCGGCCTTCTCTTCTCCGCTCATAGCTGCCGCAAGGTTAATCTCCAGACGATCGCTGGGATTAGCTCGAGAGGCGTTCATATCGAAACGCGCGAGATCAGCGCTTTCCGTGTAGGCGCTCCTCTTTACTCCACCGGCCACCTGAACCAAATCCTCGACATGCATGTTCGTTGTGAGCGGGTACCGGCCCGGCTTGGCCACTTCACCCGTGATGTAAACCGTCGGCGGATCCACTCGCGCCGCATTACGGTGAATCAACAAACGGTCGCGTGGCTGGATCAAAATGTTGTCCACAGGATTTCCAGCAAGGGCTTCGCGAAGATCAACGCTGAGAATTTTCATCGTGCCGTCTGGCTGAGTGCGGAATAACTGAACAGAGTCAAGCGATGCATCCTGAGTTACCCCACCAGCCAGGTAGATTGCGTCCCTAAGGAACGCTTGACCCGAAGTGCGATACTTCCCAGGCTCCCGCACTTCCCCACCAATCCAAACCTCTGGGGCCGGCTCAAAATCGTAACGGCTAAAAACGCGAACGGTATCAAGTGGCTGTAACTTCGGTCCTGAGGCTGGATTCGCCAGAGCCGCGCTTAGATCAAAACTTTCGACGCTCGGATGAAAATCGGGTGGATTCAGCCTGATGATTTCCGCATAGTGCGGCGCCGGCTCCGGCAATAAATCCTTGTAGGACCCAATAAGATCAGACAGGTTCATCCCCTGTTTGTAGGAAAATCGTCCAGGACGCAGAACGTGTCCCTGAAGGTAGATGGCGTCTTCGTTGTAAGGAGCGATTGGAAAGATGTGCACTTCATCGCCGTCGTTGATCTTGAATGCATCAAGTTGCTTTTTAGCTGAGTCAGCGTCACCGGTAGGTGAGAGATCTAGAGTAAGCATCGTGCGCTTCTCGTGCGCTTCCACGCGCTGGACCTCGATGTGGCGTAGCGTGGCCGTTGGGAGGATTCCACCTGCGAGTTCGAGCACCTCAGCAAGAGAACTCTCGCCGTGTAGCTCATAAATAGCCGGTCGCCGCACCATTCCATCCACTGTCACTTGCGGACCCAAGGCAGGGACGAGCAGCGTGTCGCCATTCTCCAAGCGGCTCATATCGGACCGCACTCCGTGCAACAGCAAATCGTAAGCATCCACCTCTTCCACGAGTTGCTTGCCCCGCAAATGTCTGAGCGCACGCAGCGAGCCGCGCGGAGTTACTCCACCTGCGGCAAACAACGCGTTCAACGGAGTAGACAGCGAACTGATGTCGTACGCGCCCGGCTGCGCAACATCCCCGACAACATACACACGAACGGTTCTCAATTTTGAAAGGGAAACATCGGCTGAGACATCCCGATACTCAGTTCGCAGCGCCTGTTGCACTGCTAGCTGCACCTCGCCCAAACTTCGCCCGCTCACTAGGAGCGGCCCGGCTTCTGGCAACGACACGCGCCCTTCACGATCGACGACGCGATACATTCTTTGCGAAACTCCGCCCCAGAGATCAATCTCTAGACTGTCACCGGGACCGAGGACGTAATCAGGTCCGACCGGAAGGTCCATGGGAATCGCGTCTGGGTCATTCGCAGTGTTGCGGAATACGTCCAATCCAAAACGCTCGGTCGGTCGCTGGCGCGTCGATGCCTGCACATACATGTCATAGAGGGACGGAATGTCGGAATAGGGATTCGCGCGGTGGACCATTCTTACCGGCGATGCGTCTTCCTCGCTGGTTCTTTCAGTTGTAGGTCTTGCGCGCGACGGCCGTTCCATTCCGTTTTTGTCTGAAGTAAACCACCCGTCACTTCGTCCTGTCGCACTCGGTAGAGAACGCACATCGCGACTCAAAGCCGAGCCATCGATAGCCCCTTGGCTCAAAGTTTGAGAACCGGCCAAAGGATTGGCGTCACGTTTGATCGGACTGGAAGTCAACTCGAGGTTCAGCGAAGAACCCGCAAGAGTGCCACCGTCCAGGGGATCCGTAGCCTGCGGCAATCCCTCCGCTCGTAGAATCCGCGACGGGCTCTGCGATGAAGGCTGTTGTTCAGGCATCGCCTGCTGGTCCGGCCCTGGCGACGAGATCCCGCCGGGAGCGCGGGTATTTTGGCTGCGACCTGTGGGAGGCTGCTGCTGACAATCCTCGTCTCGGCGAGGATCGCACGTCGCCGTTCGTTCGAGATCCCTATCGCTCCTTTGCGGCTTAAGCGCATCTGTATCTTCCTGTGCTTCAATCTGCACTAGCCGCCGCGCCCGCTCCTTGAGGACCAATTCGTTTTCTTTCGCATAGTCCGAATCTGGATTCGGGGTCGGTATCAAGTA
>Ga0210394_10007985_pt1 | contig 11015 bp, 10 predicted proteins | sample IncBWC12MmetaG_FD_160121 | JGI IMG/M metagenome (GOLD analysis project Ga0210394, IMG submission 160121) | Forest soil microbial communities from Barre Woods Harvard Forest LTER site, Petersham, Massachusetts, United States - Inc-BW-C-12-M | ecosystem: Environmental > Terrestrial > Soil >... | reverse complement strand
GCAATGCCTGGCGGCGACGATTCTCTCGGCGCAGTCCACCGACGCCGGCGTGAATCGCGTGACGCCGCAACTCTTCAAGGAATATCCCGATGCGCGCGCGATGGCCACGGCGGATCCGCGGCACGTAGAAGAGTTAATCGTCAGGACGGGATTCTTTCGGCAAAAAACGCGCTCGCTGATGGGAGCGGCGCGGAAGATCGACGAGGACTACGGCGGCGAGGTTCCATCGACGATGGAAGATTTGGTGAAAATCCCGGGCGTTGGGCGCAAGACCGCGAACGTGATTTTGGGGCACATCTTCGGTAAGCCGGGGTTCGTCGTCGATACGCACGTGCGGCGGCTGACGTATCGGCTCGGGTTCACGAAGAATACGGATCCCGCGAAGATTGAGATCGACATGCAGAAGATTCTGCCGGGGGAAGATTGGACGCCGTTCTCGATGCGGCTGATCCTGCACGGGCGGCAGATTTGTATCGCGAGAAAACCGCAATGCGAGATTTGCGCGGTCGCGAGTGATTGTCCGCGAGTCGGCGTAGGCAAGTTACGCAAGACTCGAGGTAAAGCGAGCCCCTCTCAATCCGGTTCCCCTTCCACCAGGGTAAGGGGTTAGGGGTTAGGTTCTTTGCCACCAGCAGTCAGTCGGCGACATCTGTCGCGTTCGCGCGGGCGATGTTGCCTAGCCATTCGGCGCTGGGTTTGATTGTGCGCGCCTGCCTTTCGCGATCCACCGCCACCAGGCCGAAGGTCGGGCGGTAGCCTGAGTTCCATTCGAAGTTGTCCAGCAGCGACCAGTAGCAGTAGCCGCGGACGTCGATGCCATCGCGGATGCATCGTGCGACGCCATTCAGCGCGCGCCGCACATACTCGATGCGGCGATCGTCCTTGTCGGTGCCGATGCCGTTCTCGGTGACAATCACCGGCACCTTTGCGACTGCGCTCGCCTGCCGGATCGTTGCTTCGAGCGCTTCGGGCCAGAACTCGTAGTGCATCATCGTGGTCTCGACGCCTGCTTCAGGACGCAAGGTGCCGCCGGCGCTGATGCGGTTGCGGGTGTAGGTCTGGACGCCGATGAAGTCGTCGCCGCGCGCCGCTTCGTAGAAAATGTCCTGGCATTCGGCCTTGATGCGATCGCGACGAGCCTCGCCGCCCGGCACAGCTTGTAAATCGCCCAGCGCGAGGCAGATTCCGACTGGAAACTTGCCGCGCGAGGATTTCAGCGTGGCGGCGGCGAGGCGATGCGCCTCGAGCATCACGTCGCGCGCCTTCATCTGATCGCACATCAAGTATGGTGCGAAGCGATTCGGATCTGCGCCAATGCGGCGCGCTGCTTCTGAGAGCCATTTCAAGCGGGACGGGTCGAGCTTCAGGGGTAGAGAGCCGACCAGATACTGGTAGGCACCGAGGTTGGCCTCGTTGATCGTGCATGCGACGCCGATCAGGTCGCCGAGATGTGCGGCTGCGCGCTCGCAGTATCTCGCGAATAGCTCGGCGGTCTTCTTGTCTTCCCATCCGCCGTCGCCGGCGACCCATCGCGGCGACGTAAAATGATGGAAGGTCACGACCGGCGTGATCTTGTGCTCATGACAGCATGCGAGCACGCGGCGGTAGTGATCGAGTGCGGCGCGCGAGAACTCGCCAGGCTCGGGCTCGACGCGGGCCCATTCGATCGAGAAGCGGTAGGCGTTGAAACCGAGCCGCGCGAGGATCGCGATGTCCTCGGCATAGCGATGGTACTGGTCGCAAGCGTCGCCCGAAGGCTCGACGAACGGGGAGCCGGGCGTGTGCTCGAGCACCCAGTAATCGCAGTTGAGGTTGTTGCCCTCGACCTGGTGGGCGGCAGTGGCCGTTCCCCAAAGAAACCCGTCAGGAAAAGTGAACCGATCGGTTGCCATCGCAGATGTACCTTCGCGAATGAAATCCTCTCGACGCTACCGTTAAATCGCGATTGCGCCAACCGACGTATTTGAACATCGCGCGCGAAATGTAATAATTTCCGTTCCACTAATCCCGTCCAGGGCGTCACTGTGAGCCCGTGAAATGTGAAAAGTGAAAATCCGAATCGAGGACATAACGGCGGATGCCAAGCAGTTGGTGTTTGCCGAGCCGGAGCAGGAAATTAACCGTATTCTGAGCGACGGACCGATCCGCGAATATCATCTGGAAGGGCCGGTCGATGTGTCGGTTTCGTTCTACCGCGCGGGGACCGAGCTCTTCTTCGAGGGCAAGCTGAAGACGCGGACCGGCGCCCTGTGTGCGCGCTGCGCCGAGGATTTCGACGCGGCCGGCGATCGTCCGTTTCGCTTCGTGCTGTCGCCCAAGTCGATCGGATACGACGACGACACTCTTCGCGCCGAGGATTTGGAATTTTCGCTGTACGAGGGCGACGAGGTGGATCTGAGCCCGCTGATTCGCGAGCAAGTGCTGCTCGCCTTGCCGACGCGTCCGCTGTGCCAGGAAGATTGCCGCGGCCTGTGTCCTCATTGTGGGTTGAATCTGAATCGCGGCACGTGCGATTGCCGCGTGGAAATCGTCGATCCGCGGCTGGAAGCAATCCGGTCGCTTAAACTGCCGCGCACCTGATAAGCTCAACCTCAACATTAGGAAGTAATTCGTCATGCAAGCACCCAAACGCCGAAGTTCGCATTCGAAGAAAAACATGCGTCGCGCGCACGATGCGCTCCGCGCCGTGAATCCCGGCTCGTGCGCGTCGTGCGGCGAGCCGGTGATGCCGCATCGCATCTGCCGCCATTGCGGCTCCTACCGCGGCCGCCAGCTCGCCGAGATAAAGGAATAGGGCGCGCGGAGTAGATCGTGAAAATCGCGCTCGACGCGATGGGGGGTGATCTCGCCCCCAAGGCGACCGTTGAGGGCGCCGTCCAGGCTGCCCGCGACTTCGGCATCGAGGTCGTGATGGTTGGCGACGGCGAGATTCTCGCCCATGAGCTCGCCGACCACGACGCCGCCAACCTGCCGATCCGAATCGAACATGCTCCCGAGGTCGTTCTGATGGACGACTCGCCGCTCGAATCCGTGCTGTCGAAGCCCCGCTCGTCGATTCATGTAGGGCTCGATCTTGTGAAGCGCGGCGAGGCGAGTGCTTTTGTCAGCGCCGGAAATTCCGGCGCCGTGATGACGGCGTCGATGATGATTCTCGGCAATCTCACCAACGTCGATCGACCGGCGATCGCGTCGCTGGTGCCGACCAGCGAAGGATTCAGCCTGCTGATCGACGCGGGCGCAAATGTCGATGTGAAGCCCATCAACCTCGTGCAATTCGCCGTGATGGGCAGCGTGTACTGGCGGCACGTACGCAACGTCTCACGCCCGCGCGTCGGGATTCTGTCCAACGGCGAAGAAAGTTCGAAAGGCAACGACAACACGCGCGCCGCGGCGGCGATGCTCGAGCAGATGCCGACTTACGTGCACTACATCGGGTACGTCGAGGGCCGCGACATCAACCGCGCGAAGGCGGACGTCGTCGTCACCGACGGCTTCACCGGCAACGTCGCGCTCAAGACGATGGAAGGATTCTCGTCGTTCCTGCTCGGCAGTCTGCGCGGGGTGTTCGGCGGAAATTGGCGCACGCGGCTGGCTTACCTGCTGGTGCGCAAGAATCTCGCCGCGATGCGCGATCGGCTTGACCCGTCGGAATATGGCGGCGCACCGCTGCTGGGCGTCAGCGGCGTGTCGATCATCGCGCACGGTTCGTCGAATCCCAAGGCGATTCGAAGTGCGATTCGGGCCGCCGCGAACGAGCAACTCGTCCATCACGTCAACGCCGAGATTCTGGAGATTCTCGGAAAGATTCAACCCGTCGGACCGATCAAACCCGCCGCCGGCAAAGGTATCCGCGCGTTGTTCGGCAAAATGCGCGAACGTTTGCACCGTCGTGAGAAGGAAGGCGAGGCGGCCAGGCACGACGACTCGCCTCCAGCGGCGAGCGGTACCGGCTCGTTGAGCGAGCCGCCGGCCCAGCACGGCGCCGACCATCATGTCGATCCGAAGATTGAGCGTGCCAACTACGAATCAACCCACTCGAGTTCGCGCGGCAGCGGCTCACTCAAGAGTGAAGTGCGGGTGGAGGTAGCGGACGGAGCCGTGGCACCGGCGTCGACGAACGGCGCCGACAAATCGCACAAGCCGGGTGAGTTGCATACGCAGGGTGACCCGGACGAGGGCGCGCATTCGCCCGATCGGCCAAAGAGCGATTCGTGAGGCGCCGGCGATAGATGAAGTTGGCGTTTCTTTTTCCCGGGCAGGGATCGCAACGCGTCGGGATGGGCAAGGAGTTCGCGGACAACTTCCCGGTCGCGCGCGATACGTTCAGGGAAGCCGACGACGAGCTCGGGTTTCCGCTCTCCAGGCTCTGCTTCGAGGGCCCCGAGGACGAGCTGAGGCTTACCGCGAATACTCAACCCGCGATCGTCACTGCCTCGATAGCTGCACTGCGCGTCTATTCAAAGGAAGTCGGCGGCGAGCCGGAGATCGCGGCGGGGCATAGCCTTGGAGAATACAGCGCGCTAGTCGCGGCTGGGGCGCTCGAGTTTGCCGACGCCGTGCGCGCAGTGCGTGAACGCGGGCGCCTGATGCAGCGAGCCGTCCCGATGGGGCAGGGCGCGATGGCGGCGCTGATTGGCCTCGAACTTCAACAAGTGCATGAGATTTGCGAAGAAGTCACCCGCGACGGCAAACTTGCCGTACCGGCGAATCTCAACGCGCCCGGGCAGATCGTAATCGCGGGACATGCGGAGCCTGTCCGCCGCGCGCTCGAGATCGCCAAGGAGCGGGGCGCGTCGATGTCGGTCGAGTTGAAGGTCAGCGCGCCGTTTCATTGCCCGCTGATGCAGCCGGCGCGCGATGGGATGGAACCGGTTTTGCGCGCACTCAAAGTCGGCCGGTTCAAGTTCGGCGTGATCGCCAACGTCACAGCGGAAGTGAATCGCGATCCCGCACGCGTCGTGCCGTTGCTGCTCGAACAGATAACCGCGCCGGTACGATGGGAGGAGTCGATGGGAGTCGTTGCGCGCAGCGGCATCACCGATGCGATCGAATTCGGCTGCGGCCGCGTGCTGATGGGCATGATGCGCCGTACGTATCGCACGATCCGCGTCCGCCCACTCGAGGATCTCGCGTCGTTGAAGGCGATTTCCGAGCCGGGTACCGCTGCGAAAGCCTGAGGCCGATGCTCCTACCTGGGGGTGGTTTCGCGAATGTCGCGACCGATTGAGCCAATAGAAACTAATCTACGCAACGCGGCTGCGTTCCTGTGCTTGATTTCGCTGTCCTTTTTGCTGGCGATAGGAGCGATCAGGGTTACTAGAGAAGAGGGATTATTGCGGGCTGGAATCACCTCTCGCTCTGCTTCAATCCCCGTGTGGTTCTTCCGGGCGTTGGATGCGTGGAAACGTAAAACAAAAGCTAACAAGCGTGCTCCCGAGGGTTCGGGCGCCACAGAAAAGTAGAATGAAGCCCCGCCACGCAGCCGCCCTCGTACTTGTGGGCTGGTATCTGATGACGCCGCCCTGTCGAGTGGTGAGTACTTGGCATAACGGCGAACAGGCAGGAGGCAGTTGCTTGATTGAATCTCAGGCTCCGCTCCTACAGTGGACGCGAGTGCCGGACTCGCAACCGTTCGAACATAAAACGGATTGCGAACGCGCGATTTCCAATGATTGCCATCCCCAAGTTGAAGACGGAAAGTCGTATGTCGAAGGCGATTTGTGCACAGCGCACTGCATCGCGGCGGATGATCCGCGCCTCAAGGAAAAGTAGTCTGTCCGACCTTGCCCGGCCTAGTCCGCACTGGTCCAGCAAATTAAGACACTGACGGATTCAAATTCAGACGCTCAAGGCCGAATTAAGACAGTACCAGCGTGAGCGACGGCTTGCGTCCGCTCCTTTCAGTCCTTATGCTCCCCTGATAATTTAATCCCGCCCCTCTCGCCCGTTACCTCTGGTCTTCGTGGCAGTGGGATAATGTTAGAATATTGATTGGCGGCCTAACCACGGCTCGCTGCCAGGAGGAACTAGAGCACGATGGCTCAAGACATCGAAACCAAGGTTCGCGAGAAGATCAGCGAGCAACTGGGCGTGGCCGCCGACGAAGTAACTCCGGAGGCCTCGTTTATCGAGGATCTCGGCGCGGACTCACTGGATATCGTCGAGCTGGTGATGGCGCTGGAAGAAGAATTCAACATCGAAATCTCCGACGAAGACGCCGAGAAAATCCGCACCGTCAAGGACGTCGTCACCTACATCGAGGCTCACAAGAGCTGAAATCGCGCGACACAGAATCCGCACGTCATAAGTCGCCGGGCCCGCGGAATAAACGGAGCTAGACCATGCGGTGCCCGTTCTGCCGCCATCGTGGAAACCGCGTGGTCGATTCAAGGCTCTCGAACGACGCCACGTTGATTCGACGCCGTCGCGCGTGCTCGGCATGTAAGCGGCGTTTTACCACCTACGAACGAGTCGAAGAAGCGGCCCCGATGGTTGTCAAAAAAGACGGCCGCCGCGAGCCGTTCGATCGCGCCAAGATAGTCGCGGGCCTCAAGCGCGCCTGCGAAAAGCGGCCGGTCTCGATGGAAACGATCGACCGCATCGCCAGCAGCATCGAGACCACGATGGCCGAGCAGAGCGATCGCGAGGTCGCCAGCAACGCGATCGGCGCGGCGGTGATGAACGAGCTGCACAAGATCGACCAGGTCGCGTACGTGCGATTCGCGTCGGTCTATCGCTCGTTCAAAGACATCGACGAGTTCATGCACGAGCTGGAAGACCTCATCAATCAGCGCAAGCAAGCGCCCGCGTCGCGCGCAGCCGGTGAAAAGAAAGGCGACGTCGGCTCCTGATTCTGGCGCGGTTCGCGACCAGCGCTTCATGCGAGAGGCGCTCGCGCTGGCGCAGGACCAGCTCGGGCTCACAACTCCGAATCCCTCCGTAGGCTGTGTAATCGTGCGTGGCGACGCGGTCGTCGGGCGGGGCGTTACCGGCGTCGGCGGGCGTCCGCATGGCGAAGCGCAGGCGCTCGCCGATGCGGGCGCGCTCGCGCGCGGCGCGACCGCGTACGTCTCGTTCGAGCCGTGCGCACATTTCGGGCAGACGCCGCCATGCGCCAACGCGCTGGTCGAGGCAGGCGTCGAACGCGTCGTAATCGGATGCGTGGATCCGGATCCACGCGTCCGCGGGCAAGGAATCGCAATCCTCAAACGCGCGAAGATCGACGTCACAACCGGAGTGCTCGAAGCAGAAGCGTTACGGCTGAACGAAGGCTTCATCACGCGGGTGAAGTATGGGCGGCCGATGGGAATTCTCAAGCTGGCGATGTCGCTGGACGGGCGAATCGCGGCGGCCAGCGGCGATTCGCGATGGATCAGTTCGCGCGAAGCGCGCGAACTGGTGCATCGATGGCGTCGCGAATGCGACGCCATCATGGTCGGCGCGGGCACTGTGATAGCAGATAACCCGCGCCTGACCTGTCGAGTCGCCGGCGGCCGCGATCCGGTGCGCGTCGTCGTCGACGCGCGCCTGCGCACGTCGCCGACGGCGCATGTGTATCGGCAGCGCTCACGCGTGGTGACCATCCTGGTGACCACGCCGGCGAATCTCGCTCGCGCGCGAGCGAGATTCGAGCGCCGCGGCGTCGAAGTCATCGCAGTCGCGACGCATGGTGGGACTATCGAGCTGAACCGCTTAATGCTCGAATTTGGGCATCGTGGATGGTGCCGCATATTGATCGAAGGCGGCGCGAATCTCGCCGGGTCTGCGCTGAGCGCTGGAATTGTGGATCGCGTCGCATTCTTTGTGACGCCGAAAATTCTCGGCGCAGGCTTGTCCGCGATTGATGGGATGAAATCGCCTAGCGTGCGCGACGCGCTCGCGCTTACAGAACTTTCGGCGCGTCCGGTCGGCGACGACTGCCTGTTAGAGGCTCGAGTGCGCCGGACAGGAAGGAAATTTTAGCTCAATCATCAGCCATAAGAGCTGATTCACTGAAAAGACTGGTTAGGTTGGCAGGCCGGTGATAATATCGCCTTCGTTGAATTGAATCAGATGCCATCGGCTACTTTAGAAGAAATTTTCTCCACATTGCGCGACGGCAAGATGGTCGTGATGATTGCGGAGGAGCGCGAGGACGCCGAGGGCGACCTCGTGATGGCCGCTGAAAAGATCACCCCCGACGACATCAATTTCATGGCCCGCGAAGCTCGCGGCGTGATCTCTGTCGCGATTCCCGAGAAACGTTTCCGCGCTTTGGGTATTCCGCTCCAGCCTTCGACCGACAATGGCGATTCCAACGAGCAAGCCGGAGTGCTCATTGACGCACGCGAAGGCGCTACGACCGGCATCTCGGCCGGCGATCGCGCGCGGGTGATCTCAGTGGTCGCGTTCGACGAATCGCGCCATGACGATATCGTCATGCCCGGTCACATTCTGCCGCTGATGGCGTTGAGCGGCGGCGTGATGGTGCGAATCGGTCGCGCCGAAGGCGCGGTGGATCTGACGCGTTCAGCGAGCATGGGCCCGGTCGCGGCGCTGTGCACGATCCTGCGCGAAGATGGCGAGGCCGCCCGCCTCAAGGAACTGCGCGAGTTCGCCGCACAGCATTCGTTGCCAATCGTTTACGTCAAGGAACTCGTTTCACATCGCCTGACGAATGAAGTTCTCGTCCAGCGCGTTTCCGAGCAGCCGTTCCCGATCGATGGCGGCATGCTGAATGCGGTTGTCTTCCGCAACGTCGTGGATGGCCGCGAGCATCTGGCGCTGATCAAGGGCCAGGTCGGCGGCGGACGCACCGCGCTGGTGCGGCTCCATTCGGAGTGCCTGACCGGCGACGTGTTTGCATCGGCGCGATGCGATTGCGGCGAGCAGTTGCAGGAAGCGCTCGAGCGAATCATGTCGGCGGATCGCGGCGTAGTAATCTATCTCCACCAGGAAGGCCGCGGAATCGGGCTCGGGAACAAGATTCGCGCCTACGCGCTGCAGGACAACGGCATGGACACTGTCGAAGCGAACCTGCATCTCGGCTTCGACGAGGACTTGCGTGACTACGGAATCGGCGCGCAGATTCTGCGCGATCTCGGGGTTGGCGAGGTGCAGTTGCTCACCAACAATCCGCACAAGATCGAAAGCCTGCGCCGTTACGGGGTGAACGTCTCGCGCGTGCCGATCGAGGTCACGCCGCACGCCGGAAATATCGGGTACCTGAAAACCAAGAAGGAAAAACTCGGCCATCTGTTCTCGGAGCTGAAACTCATCACTTGAAAAAGTAAGCCGCTGCGGCGACGCCTGCCGCGCCGCCTGCGACTGTGGAATTGCTATGGGACTTAGACATCAAGGGCGCGAGCTTGCGCTCAAGGCTCTGTACAGGATTGATATCTGCGGCGGCGCCAGCAGCGACGATCTGACCGCGTTGTTCGAAAGTTTTCCGGTCGAGGATGACGCACGCAAGTTTGCCGTCCAGTTGATGGAAGGGGTGCGGCTCGAGCAGCCGGCGCTCGACAAGCATCTCGCGGACGCGCTGGAGCATTGGTCGGTCAAGCGGCTGTCGCGGGTCGATCACAACGTCATGCGGATTGCGCTATACGAATTGCTCAAGATGGAGGACATTCCGGCGCGCGTTACGATCGACGAAGCGATCGAGCTGGCGAAATGCTACGGCGACATCGAGTCGGGGCGCTTCGTCAACGGAGTGCTCGACGAAATCGCCGGGCGGTTAGGACTCAGGCAGAAGGGCGACGATGTCACACTATCCAAGGCCGAGTAGGCTGCTCGGCTTCGTGATCGGCGCCGGTCTTTTTCTTTCGGGGTGCGGGTATCACTTCGCGGCCTCGGGTGACGTGTTGCCGCCGAGCGCGCAGACGATCTACGTTGCGCGATTCGGCAATGAGACGCGCGTGACCGGAGTCAACGACGAGTTCATGCGTTACCTCAAAGATGAAATCGATCTCCATCGGCGCCTCAAGATCGTCGATAGTCCGGACGCTGCTGATCTCGAATTGTCGGGCGCCGTCAGGTTCGCGACCCAGACGCCTACCAACTTCAACTCGGCGCTCGAGCCGACCCAATATAACCAGAGCGTAGTGGTGTCGGCGACGCTTAGAGACATGCACGAGAAGAAAACGATTTGGACCACGCACAACGTCAGCGCCGGCGAACACACGCCGGTCGTGCCGCAGACGACGGTGACGACGACGCCATCCTTCCTGCAGCAGAACCTGCGCAGCGGTGACATCGCAAATTTGACCGATATCCAGACTGCGCAATCGGAAACGTCGGCGTCGCGCGACCTGTTGATGAAGCGGCTCGCGCAGAACGTTTACGCGCAGATGGCCGAAGGCTTCTAGTTTCTCACTTTCCACGGGGCGACACCCACAGGACACTACCGCATGCCACTTGAAACCGCGCTGGCGTACCTACGGGGAGCGGGTGGAGAGCGGCGCGTCCCGCCAGTCGTCGTGATCTTCGGTCCGCACGCGTTTCTCCGCGAATACGTTTTCGATTCAATCGTTCGCAAGCTGGCTGGCGAAGGATGTCAGTATCGCAGCTTTCAAATTGGCGCTGGTGACGACTACGGCGCCGCGCTCAACGAACTTAGTGCGCCTGATTTGTTCGCACCCAGGCGCGCGATTGCATGCCGAATACTGAAGTCGCGTCGCGACAAGGCTGAGACAGCAGGCGACGCTGACGCCGGCGACGCGCGCGCGTCCGGCAGCGGCGGCTCGGAAGCGGCGCTGGTCGCGGCGATCGAATCGGCGCAAGGCCCCGGCCACCTTGTCTTGCTCTACGAAAAAGACAACGCGCCCGCTAAGGTCCGCCGTGCCGCGGAAAAACCGGCGCTGCTCATAAATTGCATGCGTCCGTTCGACAATCAGATCGAGCAGTACGTGAACGCGTTCGCGAATTCGCTCGGATTGAAGTTGTCGCCCACTGCGCTCGATCTGATTATTGCACGTCACGGCGGAGACCTGGCGGCCGTCGCCAACACGCTTGGCAAAGTGACGATATTCGCCGAG
>Ga0210394_10007982_pt1 | contig 11017 bp, 12 predicted proteins | sample IncBWC12MmetaG_FD_160121 | JGI IMG/M metagenome (GOLD analysis project Ga0210394, IMG submission 160121) | Forest soil microbial communities from Barre Woods Harvard Forest LTER site, Petersham, Massachusetts, United States - Inc-BW-C-12-M | ecosystem: Environmental > Terrestrial > Soil >... | reverse complement strand
GCTCCGGGCAGCGCGACGCCCGCAATCAGAAAAATAATCAGCAAGCCGATGCCGACCAAAATTTGAAGCAAAGTATCGTAAGCCAGCGCCAGAAATCGGCTGCCGACTCCGGCAACTTCGAACTCGAGGACAGTTTGTTCCGGCGTTTCGATGGTAAGCTTGTCTCGGAAATCGCCTGCATCGCGTATTTGTGATGGGTCTGCCATGATCTCCACGCGCTGGCTGGAAAAACGGAAAACGTACTGGGCCAGGCTCGAACAGCTCGTCGACCGGTCAAACAAGGGCGGCATTTCCGCCCTCGATCATCGTGAATTGCAGGAACTTGGCCTATTGTACCGCCAGACGGCCTCCGACCTCGCCACCGTCCGCGAGGATGTGACCAGCAACCAATTAACCTTTTACCTAAATCAACTTTTGGGACGCGCCCACAACCTTATCTACATGGGCCACAAGCAAAAAATCAGCGGGCTGGTCCGTTTCTACACGGAAACCTTTCCGCAGGTTTTTCGCGAAACTTTCCCACAAACGTTTCTCGCGTTTCTCATTTTCACCGTAACGGGGGTCGCGACCTGGGCTGTGACGATTCATGATCCGGCTTTCGCGCACCGCATGCTTGGTCCCGAGATGATGGCTACCATTGAGAAACGCGAGATGTGGACGAAATCCATCGTGACTATCAAGCCGCTCGCCGCGTCCGGCATTATGACCAACAACCTTGCCGTGTGCTTCACGACATTTGCGATGGGCATCACGGCGGGGATTGGGACGATTTACATGATGTTCACCAATGGCATGCTTATCGGCGTGATCGGCGCCGCCACCAGGCAAGCGGGGATGGCGCTCCAGCTTTGGAGTTTCGTTGCGGCGCATGGCGCGCTCGAGCTTCCGGCGATCTTTATCTCTGGCGGCGCTGGCCTGGAAATTGCTCGAGGCATGCTCTTTCCCGGGCTGCTGCCGAGGCGCGAATCTCTGGCGCTGGCCGGCGGGCGCGCAGCGCGCTTGATGATTGGAATTGTGCCTATGTTGGTCGTTGCGGGAATCATCGAAGGATTCTTGTCTCCTTCCGGACTTGCCACTCCGCTCAAATTTCTTCTTTCGGGCGTTTTGTTGGTTGCGCTCACAACTTATTTGACTCGCGTCGGTTTGCCGCAGCCGAAATCAGTCTGAGCAACGCTAAATCAGGCTGCGCTCCTTAATATTCAAGTATTGCGTCACAAGCGAACTCGCCAGCATTCCCGGCATCAGTTCGAGAGCCAGTACGCCACGTTGCCGCAGGCCGCGGAGCAGAATGTCTCGTCGTTGCGAGATCTCCAGAGCAGCTCCGTGGCGATAGAGATCCGCGGTGACTGCGGGAATCGTTTCTGCGAGAGCCTTCAGGTCCGGCTGGCCCATCGCGGCAAAGACAACGAGGTGCCGTGGAGTTAATTGCATCGCATATTCGATCACTTCTGGAATGGTTGCCGTTTCGGCGAAATCCGTAATCCACACCACGAGGCTTCGCCGCTTCTGTGCATTCAACAAAGCACGTACGGCGCGCCCATGATCCGATTCGTAAGCTTCGGCACGAACTTGCGCCAGCGATTCGACAATCGCTCGCACGTGATGAGCACCGCGGCCGGCATATAAATTTTGCTGAACCTTTCGGCCATACGCTAATAGACCTACGCGATCCCCACAATAAAGAGCGACCTGAGCCAGAGAAAGCGCGGCATTCACGGCGTAGTCCAGTTTAGAAAATCGCGGAGCGTCGCCCGGCTCACGCACTTGCGCGCGGAGCAAGCGGCCGGCATCGAGTACCAGCCAAACATTTTGGCTGCGCTCCATTTGGAAAACGCGCGTGATCAGGTGCCGGCGCCGCGCTGTCGCCGTCCACGAGATGTCTCGAAGCTCATCGCCCTCACGATATTCTCGCAAGCTGTCAAACTCGCGTCCCATGCCACGCTGGCGCCGCCGCCGCTTTTCCAACTCCACTTGGCGGCTGCGGATCAAATACATCGATTCGCGCTTGGCTTGTTCGAGATTTGGCAGCACACGAACGGTTTGCTGCGTTTCCGCCACGGCCCATCGTTCGGCCAATCCCAGCGGCGATTGGTAGCGAACAAAAATGCGGCCCAGCTTTGTATCGCCTCGCTCGGCGGGCATCACTGGATAGCTGGCCTTGGCTGAGGAGCGCGCCTTTACGTTCAATACCAACTCGGGCGGTGTGCTGCGAAATTGTGCAGGGGTTTCGTCGACGACCCGCGCACGAATGGATATATTTCCGTCATTTTGAATTTCCACAGCGACGCTGGCGGCCACTCCAAGACACGGCCTTTTCTCCCAGGTTCGTCGAACTTCCAATTGCGCCGGCCGCGGGAGTTGCAGCAAATCCCAAAGCCATGCGGCAACCACCACGCCATCCCACAAAAGCATCGCCGCGATCGCCTGAGGAATCCACCATGCGGGACCGAGCGCCACGAATCCGAGCAGCAACGCCACGAAAAATCTTGGACCGAACGCAAACGAGAGTTTTCCCTTCTTCCGTGGACGCGCCGTCACGGAAGTAGGCCCGAGAGGCTCGGTGTAGATCACTTGGGAACCTCGACCGTGGAAAGGAGTTCCGCGATGACCCGGTCGGAATTCAATCCTTCCAGTTCCGCTTCTGGCTTGAGAAGAACACGGTGCCGGAGAACCGGCAATGCAGCCGCCTTGATGTCGTCGGGGATCAGAAAATCGCGTCCTTCGACGCCTGCCAAGGCCCGCGCAACAAATAGGAGTCCGATTGCGGCACGCGGGCTGGCACCTAGCGAAAGGGCTGGCCAATCACGCGTGCGCCGTACCAGCGTCACGATATAAGGACGCAAGGTCGGCTCGATGCGCACCGCGCTGATATCTTGCCGCGCAGCCGCAAGCAATGCCGGCTCGACAGGAACAATCGAAACAAGATCCAGCCGCCGGGGATCGAATCCTTGTTCATACCGCCCGAGGATATCCGTCTCCTCCGCAGCAGAAGGATAGTCGAGGCGAATTTTCAGTAGGAAACGGTCGAGCTGCGCTTCGGGAAGCGGGTAAGTGCCCTCAAATTCGATGGGGTTTTGCGTCGCAAAGACCGTAAAGTTCTCGCCAAGCGGATAACGCGTCCCATCAATCGTGACTTGACGCTCCTCCATGGCCTCGAGCAGCGCCGCCTGCGTCCGCGGAGAAGTCCGGTTAATTTCGTCCACCAACAGCAGATCCGTAAAAACAGGTCCGCGGTGAAGCGAAAACGAGCTCGTCGCCATATTGAAAATATTTGTGCCCATCACGTCAGCGGGCATCAGGTCGGCCGTGCATTGCACGCGCTGGAAGCCAAGCCCGCAGATGCGCGCCAAGGTTTTTACCGCCAGCGTCTTGGCAAGCCCGGGTACGCCTTCTATCAGCGCGTGGCCGCCGCAGATCAGCACCAGCAGAAGTTGGTCGATCACTTCCTGTTGCCCAACTATAACCTTCGACATCTCCGTGCGGACGTGCGCGGCGAGACGTGTGATATTTTCCACGTTCAGGATTTCTCCTTTGCAATTTTCTTTTTCAAGCCAAGCTGCTCTTCGAAGCGTTCTAGTTCCTGGACCAATCCTAGCGCTTCCTCCGGCTCGACCTTCCGCGCCCGACTGGCCACCAAAGCGCGCGCCAAAGTCTGCTTCAACCTGGTTTCTTTCCAGCCCAGGCGGTTTTGCACCGCATCCGCGAGTTCCGTGTCACCCGCGGTCGAGGAAATTCGCAACTGCCTCGAAAGAGTCGCACGGAATCGCTGGTAGACAAAGCCCACCACCGCCGGCTCAGCTCCCGCACGCTCGTAAAGCCCTCCGAGCGTATCCACGAATTCCAGCGGAGCGAGCCGCGAGACTACGGGTGGCAACACAGTCGGACCACTTCGCCGGCTAAACGTAAACATTACGATTAGACCGAGGACTGAAATCTGCACTAGTCCCCATGTTACCGGAGTCTTTCGCACGTAGCTCCACAGCGATGTTCGTTCTCCATGAAAATATTCATCCCAGTAGATTTGCACCGTCGATTTTTCGTCCGCCAACGGAAAGCTCATCGCGTTGAGAAAGAGATTTAAATTGCCTTCGCTGGAGATTCCGGAATTCGTCAATGGCGTCGCCGCCGCCCACCACAGAACCCTGCCATCTCCGATTCGCCAGCTTACGACCACCGGAGACTGTGTATCCCCGTACAGCGCGAGTTGACTGGCATCCGGCGCCTGCCAGACTGCATCTGTCTGTAGAACGATTTTCGGAGCGCCCGCGGAGTAATTGCTGGGAACATCCGCCGAAAATGTTTTCCGTTCCTCTGACGGAAACTCCTCGTCAACTCTCGCTTCGGGAAAGAAGGATTTGATGCGCGCGCCCGTGAAAACCACCTGGCCGCCTTCCTCGACAAACGCTCGAAGAGCGGCGATCTCCTCCTTAGTCGGCATTTCCAACGGGTCCGCCAGGATCAAGACGGCATCCCCCTCATCGATTGGAAGTTCGGTCGGAGACCGCTCCCAGCGCGATACCTTGTTATGCAGCTCTTGAAGCAGCAAGTAGGCCGCGCGCGCGCCGCCGGGATTTGCGGAATACGTCGACGGAATCGGCCTCCCCTGGTCCGTTGGATCTCCTCCTAGAAATGCGAGCCCTGCGGTGAGCACAACCAGGACCGCTGCCGCAATAAGCAGCATCTTGCGATCTCCCGCAGTTATTGGAGCTGACATCCCAGCGCCTCAACGCTTTGCAGAGCTTGTGCAAAATCCTGATTGCTGGCTGGCCGCCTGCCATACCAGACCTGCTCGAGAACAACTGTCAGTGCGGAAAGCGCCTCACGGGTTTTGCGGCCTGTTGCCACAAGTTGTGTGGAGTTCGAAACCAGGCGCATGTACTCGCGCGGCGTGCGCGTGCGATCTTTCCGCACCAACTCGCTGTCCTCGAGGTAGCTGATGCCTGCCCAGTACGCAGAATGAACCGCCTCTCGATAATCTCCGCGAGCGGCAGCCTCACGCGCTGCCTGAATCCACTCCTGCCAAGTGCGAACGTAAGCCACCGAATCTGGCGCTTGCAATTCGTCCAGCGTTGCCCGCCGTGTCCAATAGCGGAAGAGGACTACCGCGAGCCATACAACCACCGCCACAAGTAGCAACCAGAAGAAGACCTTGGCCCCCATGGGATACCGGCCGATTTGGCCAAGGATGCGTATGAGGAGATTCTCAATCCATTGGATCACTCGTTGACGAAACAGTTCCCACGAGGAAGGCCCCTTCACTCCGCCGAATTCGCGCCTGCTGAGGATTCGCTCTAGGACAGGGCGGGCGCTCGAACCTCCGCCAGTTTGTGGTGCTGCGTATGCTTTCGCTTGATTGGCGAGGTCGAAGGCCCACTCGGCCGCTTCGCCGGCTTTGTCCGCGATACTCTTTGGATTTTTTCCCTTTTCGGCCTCACGGAGAAGGCCGTTTAGAGGTTCCGCGGAAAGCTTGTAGTGCTGTTCGCCTGAGTTTATTTCCCAGTGAGAAGGCAGGTTCTTGCGCAAGACGCCTAACCCAGCAAGATTATCATTTTCCTTTGCAATCGCGTTCCCGATTCGCTGAAGCTCAGCCGCAAAAGACGATGCATCGGGATACGCATTGCTGCCCGCAGCCGCACGCGAAACAGCGTCTTGACGCACTGCCCCGGGTGCGCCATACACGGCCAAAGCAAAAGACAGAAAAAGGATTACACAAAAACAGCGCTTAGATTTTATCGGCATGCTCGGCCCTAGGACACACGATCGACGCGCTTTTCGACAACATTTAGGACAGCAGGCTAGTGGCGCTCCGCGGCGCTGGCACTCCTCCTGCGAGTGGGTTCATCATCAACTGCAAATCGAAGGCTTCCTTCCGCACGCGCAAATCAAAGTAAAAGATCGAAGAGGCGATCGTGAGTATCGGCGTAATCAAGACGCCAGCAATGAAGTTCCCAACCTGCATTAGAGCGCTCAACAAGCGAACCATCGACGGATCGTGCGCTTCGAACTGAATGCCGATCGCAAAAGGAATATCGAATAAGAATAACGCCGCATATAGAATCACAAAATAGAGCAGAAGGATCAGGAACGCCCGGCCGACATTGTCTCTAGTGAGCCCGAAGCTGCGCTCGAGCGATTCGCGCGGACCGAGATTCTCCAGGAGCGCCGCCGGAATACAAACGCACAAGCGGCAGACCATGTAGATACCCGGGATGATCAGGAGCAGGAATGAGACGCCGGTCACCAAACCATTGAGAAAAACTACGCCGAACAGTGATCCTAACTCCCCGCGAACTCTCCCCAGAGATTGGCCGATCGTGGTCGGCCTCCCAAGATAAAGCTCGGAAACGGCGAACACCGTGCCGCCCTGAGAGAACAAGTAGGCAATCAGATAAATAACAATTCCAACGAGGGCAAGCACGAGGACCCCTATTACGCCCCCCGTGGAGAAACCAGGGAGGCTTGACTGGAAGTCCGTTGTCACGGGCGGCCGAGCTGGAACGCTGGGGGTCACGAAAGCCAGCTGCGCAAGCTGAAACGCCAGAACCAGAAGGTGAGGAATGGCTGATATTCCAATGAATAACAAGAAATTCCGGCGGTACAAGCTAAAAGTTCGGTCGAGAAGCTCACCAATGGAAAGCGGCCGCAAATCGAGAGTGCTCATTAAGCCCTCCGAGGCAGTGGACCTGTGTGGGTAGCCGACGCGGCACTTTACCAAAGTTTTAGCGCCGAGCACAGTTTTTCTACAGTCGGCTGTGCAAAAGCATAATCAGCCCTCCTCGCTTCTGCTTAACGGTCTCTTGTTACGAGCGAATTCGGGCCTCCTGACGCACTGTCAAATTTAGGATTTCGGTGTGCAGATTGCTCTCGGTTTCAGCGCACTCCGCGTAGGTCCATGCTCTCCCCGTCCGGCACACTTTCAGGTTTTTCCAATATTCTCCGAGATGGACACACGTGAATTCTGGCGCCCTTGCGCCGCGCCGGGCGAAAGTCCAAAATTAGAGCGGAAGAAATCGGTGACCATTCCTCATTTTCCTCTAGAGGACTCCTTCCAGAAAGTCTCATGATCCTAAGCACCGTCGAGCAAGTCCGCCGCTTTTCTCGCATCATAGGCGGCTTCACGCTGTTGTTGATTGGCATCGTGATGCTGGTCACTCCGGGCCCGGGGTGGCTGGTCATCTTTCTCGGATTGGGCTTGCTGGCAGCAGAATTCGTCTGGGCCAAGCGTCTCATGGATCGCATCAAGCACGAGGGCGGACGCGTTCGCGACGCCGTCTGGCGCACCACAAAGAATGCACCCACCAAGGACTCTCCCGAATCGAATGAAACAGCGGGGACGTAAATAACGAGCTGTGAATGCAGCGGCGTGAGTGCTGTGGTTTGTGAATGCGGCAACGCGCATACTCGATTTGTGTAACAAGATCTGGAGGCGTTGGCCATGGAAGCTGGATTGATTGGTCTCGGGAAAATGGGTTCGGGAATCGCCAAGAGTTTGTTACGAGCCGGTCATCGCGTCACGGTATATAACCGCACGCAGTCGCGCGCGGAAGCGCTGCGCCCGGACGGCGCGATCGTCGCGGCTTCTGTGGCCGAAGCGTGCCGCGGCGAAGTAGTGTTCACAATGGTTGCGGATGACGCCGCGCTGGAAGGTTTTGTCTTTGGCGACGGCGGAATTCTGGCGTCGTTGCCGGGCGGCGCCGTGCATGTCTCGCTCAGTACCATCAGTGTGGGCTTGAGCGACAGGCTGGCCGCGGAACATGCCAAAGCCGAGCAAGGCTATCTCGCGGCGCCGGTGTTCGGACGCCCCGATGCGGCGGAAGCGGGACGACTTGCCATAGTTGTTGGCGGAGCGGAAGCGCTCGTTCAAAAGTGCAAGCCGCTTTTTGAAGCGATGGGGCCGAAGTTGTTCGTGGTTGGCGAGCGGCCGTCCATGGCCAATGTTGTAAAGCTATCAGGAAATTTCCTGATCGCCACGGTGCTGGAATCGCTCGCTGAAACTCTCGCGTTTGCGCGAAAGTCTGGCGTGGATGCGGGCGCGCTCATGGAATTTCTAACCGCCACACTGTTTAACGCGCCGGTATATAAGACCTACGGCGAATTGATCGTTCAGGGCAAGCACGAGCCTGCAGGCTTCGCCCTGCCCCTCGGATTGAAGGATGTGCGCCTCGTACTCCAAGCCGCGGAAGCGGCAAGTGTGCCAATGCCCATCGCAAGCGTGGTTCGCGACCGCTTTATTACCGCGATGGCGCGCGGCAATCAGGACAAAGATTGGTCCGTCATCGGCCGCGTTGCCGCAGAAGATGCCGGATTGCCGCAAACCGCACGCGCCGCTGGATAAAAGTTGTTGCAGCTAGTCTGGCCGGGATTTCCCCGCGAAAGCAATTCGTCAACAACTCCGTGATACGCTGAATGTCTCCGCCTACGAGGAATGCGATGACACTGTGGTCCGGGAAATGGGCGCTTGTGACGGGAGCTAGTGCGGGAATTGGCACGGCGCTGGCCGAGGAGCTGGCGCGCGGCGGCACGAATCTCGTTTTGACGGCCAGGCGGCGCGAGCGGCTGGAAGAATTGGCACAGAAACTTGTAGCTGCTCACAAAATCCAAACCAAAATTTTCGTGGCAGACCTGGCGGAAGCCGACGCTCCGGAAAAAATCTTTCAATTTACGAAGGAACAAGGAATTGAAGTCGAGCTGCTGATCAACAATGCGGGCTTTGGCGCGTTCGGAGAATTCCGCACGGTCGAGACGCGCAGGCTCCTTGAGATGGTGCAGGTGAATTGCGCAGCCGTCGTTCACTTGACGCGGCTCTATTTGCCGGAAATGGTGGCCCGGCGCCATGGCGACGTGCTGATTCTTGCATCGACAGCATCGTTCCAGAGCGTGCCGTACATTTCGACCTACGCCGCAACTAAAGCCTTCGATCTACTTTTTGCCGAGGGACTCGCCGAAGAAATGAAGCCCCACGGCGTTCGAGTCTGCGCCCTGTGCCCCGGATCGACGGAGTCGGAATTCGCAGATGTCGCCGGACAAACGCACATTGCTGCCACAAGAGCGAATCGAGAAACCGCGGAGAAAGTGGCGCGAACGGGATTGCGCGCGCTCGCAGCCGGCAAGAGCTATGTCATTTCGGGACTCGGAAATTATCTCGGCGTTCTCGGCCAGAGACTTGTCTCCCGTCGCTTTGTAGCGCGCATCGCGGCACGCATGTTCAGGCCGCAAAAGAATTCCTAGTCCCCCACGAATTTTCTCCAGAATTGTCAATCTTTCCGCCAGCCGCCCCCTGGATCCAATCCTTTCCCATTGAGACAGACGCCTCTTCGGAGTTAACCTTGGCCGACACTCGGCGAGCCCCCAGCACGTCTAAACTACTGTGAAACCAAAACTTACCAATGCAGCGGATCTGCCTCTTGACCACCATGGGAACTTTTTACGGTCCGGCGGGGAAATAAGGGAGAACGCAGAACGCGCACCTCGAGCAGGCCAAGACGCCGTAACAGGGGAGACGAGGATAGCTCCGCAAGATAGAGACGACCTGCTTTTGCGGCGTGCCGCGAGGGGAGACGAGGAAGCCTTTGCGCTCCTCTACCGCCGGCATCAGGGTGCGTTGTATCGGTTTGCGCTGCGGATGACCGGAAGCGCCTGGGGCGCGGAAGAGATTGTGCAAGATGTTTTCATGACTTTGATCCGCGCGCCGAAAAAGTACGACCCGGAGCGGGGATCGGTCGGCGCGCTACTCTTCGGAATCGCCCGCAACCGGGTGATGAAACATCTGGAGCGAAGACCTCGAGAGGTTCCGCTGGAAGAGAAGAACGAGGACGGCACCGGAGCGGGAATCGTTTTGCAGGACAGTTTCACTCCCGCAATGTGGGTGGAAAAACGGGAACGCATGCATCACGTGAGAGCGGCCGTGTCGGATTTGCCGGCAGAGTTTCGCGAAGCTGTTGTGATGTGCGAACTGGAAGAGATGAGTTATGAGGAAGCGGCACAAATGACCGGCTGCCCGATTGGAACGATCCGTTCGCGGCTGCACCGCGGTCGCGCCCTACTGCTGGCGAAATTGGAGATGTTACGGGATGTGCCTCGGCGCATGAAAGTGGCAAGGTGATGGAATCTGGGAATCGTTTGGGAAAAATGCAATGAACTGCGAACAAGTGGAAGCGATTGTACTGGACCTGGGCCGTGATACCGACGCGGATCCGCTCGAAAGAGCGGCTGCCGTGGCGCACTTAAGCCATTGCTCGCGCTGCGCGGCGTTGCAGGAGTCTTGGGAAGCGGCCAGAGAAGAGCTGCGTGCGCTGGGTGAAGAGACTTTGGAAGCGCGTGCACCCGCGCGTGTTGAGATGCGGCTCCTGCAGGAGTTTCGCACGCGACACCGCACCATGGTGGTACGGCGTACCGCGGTCGTGGCGGCCTGGGCTTTGGCTGCTGCGGCAATTCTTGTGGGCGCTGTGGGTACGTGGAATTGGCAGCAGGCCCGACGCCTGGAAACTGAAAAACAGAAATCGGCGGCGCAGAATACGCTGGGGACAAACGGAGCGGCCGCGCAAAACCAGGGATCGGCCAATCTCTCCGAGGGGTTTTCCCCTGCGGATGATTCGGGAGAATTTACGCCCCTGCCGGGTACCACGCTGGACGAAACAGACGAAGCAGCCATTTTGCGCGTGCGCATGCAGCGCGGGTCGCTTGGCGCGCTGGGATTGCCGGTAAATGAAGAGCGCGCTGGCGAGTGGATCCAGGTGGATCTGTTGGTTGGAAACGACGGCCTGCCCCAAGCCGTGCGTCTGGCGCAGGAAGAAGACTAAAACGAGATTGCCGCGGTAAGCAAGCCTTCGCGGCGCAGGAGAGAAGAGGAGAAGGTAAAGATGAACTCGAAGATGAAAATGTGTTTGGTTTTGAGCGGCGTGCTGGTAATGAGCGCCGCGGTGGTGCAAGCGCAGAGGCATGGTCCGGATGGTCCCCCGCCCTTCGGAGGCCCGATGGAGTTGATGGGCTTTGAAGGAATGCAGGGTGTGAAGACGGT
>Ga0210394_10007980_pt1 | contig 11020 bp, 9 predicted proteins | sample IncBWC12MmetaG_FD_160121 | JGI IMG/M metagenome (GOLD analysis project Ga0210394, IMG submission 160121) | Forest soil microbial communities from Barre Woods Harvard Forest LTER site, Petersham, Massachusetts, United States - Inc-BW-C-12-M | ecosystem: Environmental > Terrestrial > Soil >... | reverse complement strand
CTTCCACGCCGCCATCGAAGCGGCCCGGATCGCGGTCACCTACCGGACGCCGGTGTTCCTGCTGTCCGACGGCTACCTCGCCAACGGCTCCGAACCGTGGCAGGTCCCCACGATGGACTCGCTGCCGGATCTGACCGTCGAGTTCACCACCGAACCCAACGGCCCGGACGGCGAGTTCCTGCCGTACCTGCGTGATCCCGAGACACTGGCCCGGCCCTGGGCCGTGCCGGGCACCGCGGGGTTGGAGCACCGCATCGGCGGCATCGAGAAGGCCGACAAGACCGGCAACATCTCCTACGACCCCGACAACCACGACTTCATGGTCCGCACCCGCCAAGCCAAGATCGACGGCATCGCCCGCACGATCCCGCCGGTCGAGGTCGAGGATCCCGACGGTAACGCGAAGGTCCTGGTACTGGGCTGGGGCTCGACGTACGGGCCGATCGGCGCGGCATGCCGGCGGGTCCGCGGCGCCGGTCGCTCCATCGCCCAGGCACACCTGCGGCACCTGAACCCGTTCCCGGCCAACCTCGGCGAGGTACTCGCCCACTACGACAAGGTCGTCATCCCCGAGATGAACCTCGGCCAGTTGGCGCTGATGATCCGGGCGAAATACCTCATCGACGCCATCAGCGTCACCCAGGTCCGCGGGATGCCGTTCAAGGCCGCCGACCTCACCGAGATGCTGCAAGGAGTGATCGAGCATGGCTGACTCCGTTCCCAACTCAGGCGCGAACGGCCCGTCCCTCGGACTGAAAGCCAAAGACTTCAAGACCGACCAGGAAGTCCGCTGGTGCCCCGGTTGCGGTGACTACGCGATCCTGGCCGCAGTCCAGGGGTTCATGCCCGAACTCGGCGTCGCCCGCGAGAACATCGTCTTCATCTCCGGCATCGGCTGCTCGTCCCGGTTCCCGTACTACATGAACACCTTCGGCATGCACTCCATCCACGGCCGCGCACCAGCGATCGCGACCGGCCTGTCCACCTCACGACCGGACCTGTCCGTCTGGGTCGTCACCGGCGACGGCGACGCCCTGTCCATCGGCGGCAACCACCTGATCCACGCACTGCGCCGCAACGTCAACCTCAAAATCCTGCTGTTCAACAACCGCATCTACGGACTCACCAAAGGCCAGTACTCGCCCACCTCCGAAGTCGGCAAGATCACCAAGTCGACGCCCTACGGGTCACTGGACAACCCCTTCAACCCCGTCTCGCTGGCCCTCGGCGCGGAAGCCACCTTCGTCGCCCGCACCCTGGACTCCGACCGCAAGCACCTCACCTCGGTGCTGCGCGCGGCAGCCGACCACCCCGGCACCGCACTCGTCGAGATCTACCAGAACTGCAACATCTTCAACGACGGCGCCTTCGACGCCGTCAAGGACGCCGACACCCGCGACGACTGGATCATCCCGCTGGAACACGGCAAGCCACTGCGCTTCGGCGCCGACGGCAGCAAAGCCGTGATCCGCACCGCCACCGGCGGTCTCGAGATCAGCGAAGGCACCGCCACCGACGACCCGCGGGTAGTCGTGCACGACGCCTACAACGACGACCCGTCCTACGCCTTCGCGCTGTCCCGGCTGTCCACGATCGACGCCCGCTACACCTCGATGGGCGTATTCCGATCCGTCGAACGCCCGACCTACGACGCGCTGCTCAGCTCTCAACTCGACAACGCCGCCGCCACCTCCCCCAACGACGACGCCGCAATGGACTCGCTCCTACGCGGCGCGGACGCCTGGACCGTCTAAATCCATCGCAATACCCGCTGGACGGGCCCGATACGGTGCCAGGGTGAGCGAAGCTGCGCGGCGACGAGGCTTCGGCTGCGGCGTCGTCGCGTACGTCCTCTGGGGATTCTTCCCGCTCTACTTCCCGCTCCTCGAACCGGCCGGCGCAGTGGAGATCCTGGCGAACCGGATGCTCTGGTCGCTGGTCTTCATGCTTGCCGTGGTGTGGCTGACGCATTCGTGGACGGCGCTTCGCCGGGTACTCGCCGACCGTCGGCGGCGTAACCTGCTGGTCGTCGCCGCAGTCATGATCACAATCAACTGGGGGGTCTACATCTGGGCGGTGAACTCCCGGCACGTCATCGAGGCGAGCCTCGGCTACTTCATCAACCCGCTGCTCACGATCCTCCTCGGCGTCGCGGCGCTGCACGAGCGCCTCCGGCGGGTGCAGTGGATCGCGGTCGGTATCGGCGTCGCGGCTGTGATCGTGATCGGTGTCGACTACGGCCGGCTGCCGTGGATCGCGCTCGTCCTCGCGGCGTCCTTCGCCCTTTACGGCTTCATCAAAAAGCAGGTCGGCGCGGGCCCGGTCGAGTCACTCGCGATCGAGACCGGCGCGCTGGCAGTCCCCGCGCTGGCCACCCTGGTCGTGCTCGACCTGCAGGGACATCTCACGCTCGCCCACCACGGCGTGGCCAACACTGCTCTGCTCGTAGGTAGCGGCGCGATCACTGCCGTGCCGCTGCTGTTCTTCGGCGCGGCTACCAAGCGGCTACCGCTCAGCGCCATGGGGTTACTCCAATACCTGACGCCCGTGCTCCAATTGGCCGTCGGCTGGGGCATTCGGCACGAACCGCTGCCACCGGCCGAGCTCGCCGGCTTCGCCCTGGTCTGGGTCGCGCTCGCAATCCTCAGCGTCGACGGCCTACGTGCCCGGCAGCCCTCGCCCGTTTAAGGCGCGGCTTGCTAACAGATGCGCAGGCACGGGAGGCAACCGCGGCGGATCAGCCGGTGCGCGCGATGACCATATCGACGACCGCTTCGAACGCCGACCGCGCCGGCACGTCAGGTAGCTCGGTCAGCATGGCCAGCGCCTGGTCGGCGTAAGTGCGCAGCGTCTGCCGGGCCTCTGACAAGGCGCCGGAGTTGCGCAGCAGCGCCAGCGCCTCAGCATGATCGTCATCGTCCATGAGCGGAGCCGAGATCAGCTCACGGAGCCGGGCGCTGTCCGGATCACGTCGTCGCAGCGCGTACAGAACCGGCAGCGTCCGAATGCCCTCACGCAGGTCGGTGCCCGGAGTCTTGCCGGATTCGACCGAGTCGGACGCGATATCGAGGATGTCATCCGAGATCTGGAAGGCAACCCCGATCTGCTCACCGAACTCGCGTAGCGTGCCGATGTCGGCGGGGGCGACGCCGGCGAAAAGGGCACCGAACTCGGCCGCGGTCGCGATCAGTGACCCGGTCTTGTCGGCCAGCACCGACAGGTAATGCTCGATCGCGTCCTGCTCACCGAGCGGACCCACCGTCTCATGGATCTGGCCGATGACCAACCGCTCGAAGGTACGGGCCTGTATCCGAACGGCCTCCGCGCCGAGATCCGCGAGCAGGTTCGACGCCCGGGAGAAGAGGAAGTCACCGGTCAGGATCGCGACCGTGTTGCCATAGCGGGCATTTGCGGACCGGGCGCCCCGGCGGACGTCAGCTTCGTCCATTACATCGTCGTGGTACAAGGTGGCCAGGTGCGTCACCTCGACCACGACCGCGGCGCGCACGACCTCGTCCGAGGCGGCATACGGCCCAAAATTGGCGGCAAGCACACTCACCAGTGGGCGGAACCGCTTACCACCCGCGTCGACCAGGTGCCGGGCGACGTCGGCGACGAAATCGTCGGTCGAGATGACCGACGAGCGCAGCGTCTCCTCGATCGACGTTAGACCGGCACGGACCGACGCCTCGAGGACAGGATCCCCGAACTGGAAACTTAGCGGCGACCGGCTCACCCGACAAGTTTGGCAGCGTGCGAAGCGAGGTCGAGCACTGGCTGCGGAACGATGCCCAGTACCACCGTCGCCACGGTGGCCACGGTCAGCGCCGCGGTCGTCGACCAGCCCGGGATCGCGATCGTCGGACCGTGCTCCGGCGGCTCCGCGAAGAACATCAGCACCACGACACGCAGATAGAAGAAGGCGGCCACGGCTGAGGTAACCAGCGCCACCACCACCAGCGGACCGGCATCGTGATACGCGGCCCGGAAGACGTAGAACTTGCCGATGAAGCCGGCGGTCAACGGGATTCCGGCCATCGACATAAGCAGGATGGTGAACACCGTAGCCACGACCGGGCTCTTCTTCGCCAGCCCGGACCATTGCGAAAGATGCGTCGACTCACCGTCGGCATCCCGTACCAGCGTGACGATGCCGAATGCGGCCACTGTGCTGAATCCGTACGTCAGCAGGTAGAACAGCGTGCTCGCGATGCCGTCCTTGCTCAGCGCGATCAACCCGACCAGGATGAACCCGGCGTGCGCGATGGATGAGTACGCGAGCAGCCGCTTGACGTCAGTCTGGGTGAGGCCGAGGACGGCGCCCACCACCATCGAGGCGATCGCGACGCCCCACATCAACGGGCGCCAGTCCCAGGTGGTTGCGTCGAACCCGACGTAGAGCACCCGCATGATCGCGCCGAAGGCCGCCACCTTGGTACAGGAGGCCATGAACGCGGTCACCGGCGTCGGTGCGCCCTGGTAGACGTCCGGCGTCCAGCTGTGGAACGGGGCGATACCTGCTTTGAAGAGCAGGCCGACGACCAGCAGCGCGAGGCCGGCGTACAGCAGGATGTCCGGCTTGCCGGAGTCGGTCGAGGCCTGCGCGATGGTCGGCAGGTCGACGGAGTTGGCGTACCCGTACAGCAGCGCGACCCCGTACAGGAAGAACGCGGAGGCGAACGCCCCGAGCAGGAAGTACTTGACCGCTGCCTCCTGCGACAGCAGCCGGCGACGGCGGGCGAGGCCGGCCATCAGGTAGAGCGGCAGCGACAGCACCTCGAGCGCCACGAACATCAGCAGCAGGTTGTTCGAGACCGGGAAGATCAGCATGCCGCCGACGGCAAACATACCCAGCGGGAAGACCTCGGTCTGGATGCGTTCGCTGGTCGCCAGCGCACGATCTCGCGGCGAGCCGGGGACGACGGAGGCCTGCGCGACGATCGGGCTACCGATGTCCACGCTCCGCTCAGCAATCAGCAACATCGAAAGCATCGCAAGCACGAGAATCGTGCCCTGGATGAACAGCCCGGCGCCATCGATCGCGATCGCGTTGTGGGCGGTGAGGATGTCCACCCCGTGCAACGTGATCACGGCGATGAAGGCGGCAACCAAGCCCACGCCGGTGATGCCGAGCTGCACTCCGTAGCGCAGCTCCCGCGACACGAACGCCTCAGCCAGCACGCCCAGCAGCGCGGCACCGAGGACGATCAGCACCGGCAGCAGCGCGTGGTAGGCGATCGACGGGGCACTGACGGTGCCGGCGGGATTTGCGGCCAGCAGCAAGTGGGTCACTTGATTCCTCCGGCAACGGTGCCGAGCTTCGGGGTCGGGTCACCGGGCGTCACGTAATGCAGGGTCTGCTTGATCGCGGGATTGATCACGTCGAGCACCGGCTTCGGATAGACGCCCAGGAAGATGATCAGGACGATCAGCGGGGCGACCGACAGCACCTCACGGGGATTGAGATCCTTGAACTTCATCACCTTGGCGCTGACGGTGCCCTGCATGGTCCGTTGGTACAGGATCAGCACGTAGAGCGCCGCCAGGATGATGCCGGTCGTGGCCACGATCGCGAGACCCTTGTGCCGGGTGAACGTACCCACCAGGACCAGGAACTCGCTGACGAAGGTGCTCATACCAGGCAGTGCCAGTGCGGACAGGCCGGCGATCAGGAAGACCCCACCGAGGATCGGCGTCACCTTCGCGGTGCCGCCGTAGTCGGCCACGTTGCGGCTCTTGCCACGGGCGACCAGCATGCCGACGACCAGGAACAGCAGCCCCGTCGACAGCCCGTGGTTGACCATGTACAGAACCGCGCCCGTTCCACCGTAAGTGGTGAAGGCGAAGATGCCGATCCCGATGAAACCGAAGTGGGCGACCGACGTGTACGCGACCAGCCGCTTCATGTCACGCTGGCCGATCGCCACGAACGCCGCGTACAGGATGCCGATCACCGACAGCACCAGGATCGTCGGTGCGAAGTAACGGGAGGCCTGCGGGAAGAGTGGGATGCAGTAACGCAGGAACCCGAACGTGCCGACCTTGTCCAGCACGCCGACCAGCAGCGCGGCACCACCAGCCGGTGATTCAGCGCCCGCGTCCGGCAACCAGGTGTGGAACGGCACCAGCGGCGCCTTGATCGCGAATGCGATGAAGAACCCCAGGAAGAGCAGCTTCTGGGACGTGCCACTAGGTACCGAACCGATCAGTTCGGCAAAGCTGAAGGTGCCCTTGCCCGACGTCACGTAGAGGCCGATGACCGAGGCCAGCATCAGCAGGCCACCGAGCAGCGAATAGAGGAAGAACTTCATCGCCGCGTACTGCCGGCGGGGGCCGCCGAAGCTGCCGATGATGAAGTACATCGGGACGAGCATCGCCTCGAAGAAGACGTAGAACAGGAACACGTCAGTGGCTGTGAACACGCCGACCATGAAGAACTCGAGTAGCAGGATCAGCCCGAAGTAGGCGGACACGCTGCGCTTCTTGGTGCCCGGATCCTCAGCGTCGGTATCGGTGTCGATCGTGTTCCAGGATGCCAGGATCACGCAGGGCACCAGCACGACGGCCATCGCCACCAGGACCAGCGCGATGCCGTCCACCCCGAAGGCGATATGCACCCCGAACGCACGGATCCACGTCCAGCTGCAGCCGAACTGGAAGTCCGGCCCGTTGTCCTTGAATTTGATGCCGATCACGACGACGTAGACCAGCGTCGCCAGCGAGAAGAACAGCGCGACCTGCTTGGCCAGCGTCGCCTGCGCCTTCGGGATGGCAAAGGTGATCAACGAACCAACCAGCGGGACCAGGACAAGCCCGACGAGTGCGTAACTGTTGCCACTCATGCTGTGACACCACTCTTCGCGCGAGCGCTCATCGGCTCATTCGCTCCGCTCCTCACTCGTACCTCGCTTCGATGCTCACTCATGAGAAACGCACCGCCAGCAGGGTGATCAGGACGGCGACGGAGCCGGCGAACATCGACAACGCGTAGCTGCGAACGAAGCCGGTCTGCGTCCGGCGCAACCGCGCCGAGCCACCCCCGAAGGCGGCCGCGAGGCCGTTGACCGCCCCGTCGACGCCTCGGTTGTCGAAGAACACCAGCGCGCTGGTCAGCCATTGACCCGGGCGCATCAGTACCGCCTCGTTGAATGAATCGGCGAACAAGTTCCGGCGCGAGGCGGTGGTGACCACCGAAACCCCGACCGGCGCGCTCGCCGGAACCGGGCGCTGACCGAACGCGACCCAGGCCCCGGCGACGCCGAGGGCAACGACGACGAGCGTGATCACGCTGAGTACGACCGGTGAGATGGTGTGCACTCCCTCTTTGATGCCCGGCCCGACCGACGGCGTAAGCCAATGCTGCACGCCACCGCCGAGCACGAGCAGGTAACCACCGACGACGGACGCCGCAGCAAGCACGAGCACCGGCAACATCATGATTTTCGGCGGGTCGTGCGGATGCACGCCGTCCTCCCAGCGGGGTTCACCGAAGAACGTCATGACCATCGCCCGAGTCATGTAGAACGCGGTCAAGCCGGCACCGAGAAGCGCGGCGAGGCCGAGCAGCCACCCGGACGTGCCGCCCTTGTCGAATGCCGACTCGATGATCTTGTCCTTGGTCCAGAAACCGGAGAACAGCGGGAAGCCGATGATCGCCAGGTAGCCGGCGCCGAAGGCATAGAACGTCAGCGGCATCGCTTTCCTGAGGCCACCGAACCGGCGCATGTCGATTTTGTCGTCCATCGCGTGCATGACCGAGCCGGAGGAGAGGAACAGCGTCGCCTTGAAGAAGCCGTGTGCGAGCAGGTGGATGATCGCGAATGCGTAGACGCCGGGGCCGAGGCCGACCGCGAGGAACATGTAACCGATCTGGCTGACCGTCGAGTATGCGAGCACCCGCTTGAGGTCGTCCTGACCGCAGCCGCAGATACAGCCGTACAGCAACGTGATCGCACCGACGACGACCACGCCCGTCCGGGCGGCAGTCGACGTGTCGAAGATCGGCGACGAGCGGGCGATCAGGTAGACACCGGCGGTGACCATGGTCGCCGCGTGGATGAGCGCCGACACCGGGGTCGGGCCTTCCATCGCGTCCGGCAACCAGGTCTGCAACGGGAACTGGCCCGACTTGCCACAGGCACCGAGCAGCAGCATGAACCCGATCGCGGCGGCGACACCCTTGCTCGCGTTGCCGCCGACCCCGAAGTGGGCGAACACGTCCGCGAACGAGGTGCTGCCGAAGTAGGTGAACATCACCATGATCGCGATCGACAGCCCGACGTCACCGACCCGGTTGGCGATGAATGCCTTCTTCGCCGCGGTCGCCGCCGACGGGCGGTCGTAGTAGAAGCCGATCAGCAGGTACGAAGCCAGGCCGACCCCCTCCCAGCCGACGTAGAGACCGAGGTAGCTGTTTGCCAGCACCAGCAGCACCATCGCCGAGACGAAGAGATTGAAGTAGCCGAAGAACCGGCGGCGCCCAGGATCATGGGCCATGTAGCCGATCGCATAGATGTGGATCAGCGAGCCGACACCGGTGATCAGCAGCAGGAAGACCATCGAGAGCGGATCGAGCAGCAGGCCCGCCTCGACGTGGAAGCTGCCGGCCGGGATCCAGCTGAACAGATCCCGGTTGATCTCACGGCTGTGCTGGCCTTTGATCGAGAAGAACAGGAACAGGCTGTAGACGAAGAGCACGACCGGTACGGCGGCACCCAGCAGGTGGCCCCACTTGTCTGCGCGTTTGCCGGCGAGTAGCAGCACGGCAGCCGACAGCGCGGGAAGCGCGATCAGCAGCCATGCCGCGTTCTGCAGCATTCCGTGAGCGGTGGTCAACTAGGCCCCTCAGTACTTGAGCAGGTTGACATCGTCAACCGATGCCGACCGCCGGGTGCGGAAGATGGACATGATGATTGCCAGACCGACGACGACCTCGGCCGCCGCGACGACCATGACGAAGAACGCGATCACCTGGCCGTCGAGCGAGCCGTTGATCCGCGAGAACGTGACCAGGGTCAGGTTGACCGCGTTGAGCATCAGCTCGACGCACATGAAGACCACGATCGCGTTACGACGCACGAGCACGCCCACCGCACCGATGGTGAACAGGGCCGCGGACAGCACCAAGTAATAGGTCGGCGTCATGAGGAGGCCTCCGATGTGAGCATCGCAGCGAGCCCCAGCGAGCGAGGAGCGGAGCTAGATGTCGCAGTGAGCGTCGCAGCGAGCCCCAGCGAGCGAGGAGCGGAGCGCGGGAGGCCGACGGGTAGCACAGTCATGAGGAGGCCTCCGGGAGTTCGCGAACGCCTGGCGTCGAGGTCATGATCGATTCAGCGGACGGCGAGCCGTCGGGCAGCAGCGCCGGGGTTCCGATCGAGTTACCGGACGACAGCACGCCGGGGCCTGGCCAGTTCTGCGGCCGGCCGGAGCGGATGCGGTCCCGTGCAGCCTGCTTCTGGGTGAGTTTCGGCCCGTCCCGCTCCACATGCGCGAGCACCATCGCGGCGACCGCGGCGACGATGAGCAGCGCCGACGTCAGTTCGAACGCGAAGATGTAGCGCGTGAAGATCACCTTGGCGATCGAGTTGACGTTCGACCCGTTCGCGTTCTCGCTCTGCAGGTTCACCGCGGTGATGCCCTTGAACGCCTTGCTCACCGAGATCGCAACCAGCAGCGCGAAGCCGATCCCGAACAGTGCCGCCGCCCAGCGCTGACCACGCAGCGTCTCGATCAAAGAATCAGAGGAGTCCCGGCCGACCAGCATCAGCACGAACAGGAACAGGATCATGATCGCGCCGGTGTAGACGATGATCTGAACGAAACCGATGAACGGACCTTGCTCGACCATGTACATCGCACCGAGGCACATCATCGTCGCGGCCAGCGACAGGGCGCAGTGCACGGCATTGCGGAAGGCGATCATTCCGATGGCGCCCGCCAGCGAGATCGGGCCGAGTATCCAGAACGACACGGCCTCGCCGAGCGGAACCTGCCCGTTCATCAACGGGCCAGCGGCAAGGACGCTCATTTCGCGTCCTGCTCTTCACGATGCTCACTCATCCGTGGTGCCTTCCGACCTCGATGGCGATGCCGGTGATCGGCCTGCCTGCGACGTTCGCCGTGCTCTGCGGCTCGCCCTGCTGCAAGGGATCCTGCGCGGCCGCGACGTAGTAGGCCTTCTCGTCGTCACCGAGCCGCATCGGGTGCGGTGGGGCCTCCATGCCGGGTAGCAGCGGAGCCATCAGCTGCTCCTTCGTATAGATGAGCTGCTCGCGGTCGTCGAGGGCCAGCTCGTACTCGTTGCTCATCGTCAGGGACCGGGTCGGGCACGCCTCGATGCACAGCCCGCAGAAGATGCAGCGCAGGTAGTTGATCTGATAGACCGCGCCGTACCGCTCACCTGGCGAGTAGCGCTCGGCGTCGGTGTTGTCGCCGCCCTCGACGTAGATGGCATCAGCTGGGCAGGCCCAGGCGCAGAGCTCGCACCCGACGCACTTCTCCAGCCCGTCCGGATGCCGGTTGAGCACATGCCGTCCGTGATAGCGCGGCGCGGTCGGGTAGATGTCGAACGGGTACTGCTCGGTGTACACCTTCTTGAACATCGTCGCGAAGGTGAGCCCGAAGCCCTTGGCGAAGCCGGCGAGGCTGCCCGTGGGCTCGTTGTACCCCGTCCCTGAACCCTGTACGTCAGGCATCGGCGTTCTCTCCCTTCGCTGACGGTGCATCCGGATCGGCCTGCGGAAGCGATGCCCGCGCCCTGGACGCCGCCAGCGCCGCCGGAGCCTTCGGCACGACCAGGTTCAGTGGCGGAATGGGGAACGTCGGGCCAAGACGCAACTCGGCCTCCTCGGCTTCGGCCGCCGCGACTGCCTTCTTCCGGGTGGCTCCGTCAGACGCGATCAGCGCGATGAGCGCGATCACGACCAGCGGAATGGCAACCGTGACCGTCACCTCCCAGGCCGGCCAGTAACGGCTGCGGAGGACGTGGACGGTGGCCAGCAGCATGATCCAGACCAGGTTG
>Ga0210394_10007979_pt1 | contig 11021 bp, 5 predicted proteins | sample IncBWC12MmetaG_FD_160121 | JGI IMG/M metagenome (GOLD analysis project Ga0210394, IMG submission 160121) | Forest soil microbial communities from Barre Woods Harvard Forest LTER site, Petersham, Massachusetts, United States - Inc-BW-C-12-M | ecosystem: Environmental > Terrestrial > Soil >... | reverse complement strand
GTTCAATCGGGCTTTCGTCGCGATAGCCATAAGTCTTGAGATATTCGGCCAAAAAGCCATCGCGCAATGCGGCGACGCTGTCGCCGGCATCCTTGAACGCAATCGTCAGTTCGCTGGCCTGGCCGTCGTGGCGCAGATCGGCCTCCCAATCGAGCGCGATGCGCCCGTCGGCATAGCCGTCGCGGCGGAGCAGCGCCGTCAGTTCGCCGGCAAGTTCGGCCATCACGGCGCGAAGCTCCGACACCGTCATATCGGCCAGCGCACGCGACAACATGCGTACGCTCGAATGCGCGAGGTCAGTCGACAACATGCCGACGGCGCTGAATACGCCGGACAAAGCCGGCACGATGACGCGGCCGATGCCGAGCTGGCGCGCCACATCGAGCGCATGGATGCCGCCATTGCCGCCCATGGCGACGACGGTGAAATCGCGCGGATCGAGGCCGCGTTCGACGCTCACTGCGCGGATGGCGCGCGACATCGCGGAATTGGCCACCGCGCGGATGCCGTGCGCGGCATCCTCCACCAAAATGCCGAGCGGCTGCGCGACGTGCTCGCGAATGGCGCGTTCGCTCAGGCTGCGGTCAATCGCGAGCCGGCCGCCGGCCAGAGCGAGCGGATTGATGAAGCCGAGAAACACATTGGCGTCCGTCACCGTCGGCCGCGCATTGCCCAATCCGTAGCAGGCCGGTCCTGGATTGGCGCCCGCCGATTCCGGCCCGACTTTCAGCAAGCCGCCGGCGTCGACGCCGGCGAGAGAACCGCCGCCCGCGCCCACCTCGGCGAGGTCGATGGCCGGCACTTTGAGCATATAGCCGCCGGCTTTGATGAAACGGCTCGACGTCGACATGCCGTCACGAAATTCATATTCCGACGTCATGCTCGGGCGGCCGTTTTCCACGATGACCGCTTTGGCCGTGGTGCCACCCATATCGAAGACGATGAGATTAGGCACGCCGAGCGCTTGCCCGAGCCGCACGCCGCCGATGACGCCGCCCGCCGGGCCGGACGCCACCACCATCACCGGCTTTTCGGCGGCGCCGCGCGCGGTGAGCATGCCGCCGTTCGAGGTCATCACCATGACCGGGGCGGTGACGCCGATGCGGCGCAAGCCGACTTCGAGCCGGTCGAGATAGTCGCGGATGGCGGACAGCAGATAAGCGTTCACCACCGTGGTCGAGGTGCGCTCATATTCCTTGATTTCCGGCAGCACGGCATAGGAGGCAGATACCGGCAGATCGGGATGGCGGCTTTTGATGAACGCCTCCGCCTGCCGCTCATGCGCGGCATTGCGGTAGCTGTTGATGAAACAGATGGCGACGGCCTCGATGCCGTCGGTGACGAGCTGCTCGACGGCGCGCGCGAGGCTTGCTTCGTCGAGCGGCTTGACCACGCTGCCGTCGGCGGCGATGCGCTCGTCGACCTCGACGCGGTAGCGGCGCGGCACCAGCGGCGCGGGCTTGCTCCAGGTGAGGTCGAACATTTCCGGCATGCGGATGCGGCCAATTTCCAGCACGTCGCGAAAGCCGCGGGTGGTGATGAGGCCGGTCTTGGCGCCGCTCCTTTGCAGGATCGTGTTGGAGCCGACGGTCGTGCCGTGCAGGACCTCGACGACGTCGCCCGGCGCGATGCGAAGCTCACGCAACAGCGCGAGCAATCCGTCGACGACCGCGCGGCTCGGATCGTCAGGCGTCGTCGAAACCTTGCTCTCCGACAAGACGCCGTCCGGCGACATCAGGACGATGTCGGTGAAGGTGCCGCCGATATCGACGGCGACCCGCACACCCGCCTGACTGACTTCGCGCCCCATTCCGACAAATTCCGCCCGGCGTTGCGTCGCACCGGGCGACGGTAGGAGGACGCGGCGGAGGCCGTCAAGCGCGAGCGCTTCACGTCGAACTCGCGCCAGAATCTACGAGCCGGCGATCAAGCCGGCTGGAAATTCACGCTCTGCAGAAGCTTCTTCGCGCGCACGATCTCGGCCGCGATAAAGGTCTTGGTCTGATCGATGCTCTCGGTGACAGGCTCCAGCAGCGTCGAGGTCAGCGACTTCACCACAGCCGGATCGCGCATGGTGTCCTGCACCAGGTCGTGCACCGGCGTGACGATCTCGGCCGGCCTGCCTTTGGGCGCCCAGAGCGCGTACCACGACTGGAACTCGAAGTTCGGCACGCCGGCTTCCGCCATGGTCGGAATGTCGGGCGCGAGAATTGAGCGCTTGGCGGCGGCGATGCCGAGCGCGCGCGCCTTGGTTCCTTCCTTCGCCGCCGGGATCAGGGCGAAGCTGGTATCGATGAGCAATTGTACGGCGCCGGCCATCAGGTCGAGCAAAGCCGGCTGCGTGCCGCGATAGGCCACCATGGGAATCGTGGCGCCGGTGCGCTGCAGAAAGTCGATGGTGGCGAGATGTCCCGCCGAGCCGGTTGCGGATATGGCGAAATTCCAGTTGCCGGGATCGGCTTTAGCGGCGCTGACCACTTCGCTCACCGTCTTCTGCGGCCGGTCCGCTGTCATGACGCAGACCAGCGGCGCGGTGCCGGTGCGTGCGATGACTTCAAGATCGGTCTCCGGATTGAAGTCGGCGGACTTCAGCACCAGCGGCATGACGGCGGTATTGAAGGCGCTGGCGAGGAACGTGTAGCCGTCCGGATCGGCGTCGATGACATATCTCGTGCCGATGAGGCCAGAGCCGCCGGTCCGGTTCTCGACGATGGCGGCGACGCCGTATTTTTCCTGCAGGCGCTGGGCAAAGAGACGGCCGAGCGCGTCGTTTGCGGCGCCCGGCGGCCACGGCACGATGACCTTGATGGCGCGGCCTTTGGCGGGCCACGCGGCCTGTGCGATGGCCGGCTTGCAAATCGCCGCACCGGCGGCGGCAGTCACAGCAGCTTTGACGAATTCGCGCCTGTTCATGACTCCGTCCAAGTGTTTGGCATTCAGTGTTTGGCATTCAGTGTTTGGTATTCTTGTTCGCGTCGTTTCGATCAGGCGGCGAGCGCCTGCATTTCCGCATAGAGATCGGACTTGCCTTCAAAGCCGATGCCGGCAAGCTCGGGCATGGTGATGTGGCCGTCGATCACCTTCACGCTGTCGGGGAAGCCGCCGTAGGGCTGGAACAGATCGGGATAGCTCTCATTGCCGCCGAGCCCCAAGCCGGCGGCGATGTTGAGCGACATCTGGTGGCCGCCATGGGGAATGCAGCGCCGCGGCGACCAGCCCGCCGTTTCGAGAACTTTCAGCGTGCGCTCGTATTCGACGAGGCCGTAGGACAATGCGCAGTCGAATTGCAGCCAGTCGCGGTCGGGCCGCATGCCGCCATAGCGCAGAAGATTGCGCGCGTCCTGATGGCTGAACAGGTTTTCGCCGGTCGCCATCGGCCCCGGATAATATTCGGCGAGCGCGGCCTGGAGCGCAAAGTCGAGCGGGTCGCCGGCTTCCTCGTACCAGAACAGCGGATAGTCGCGCAGCATCTTGGCGTAGGCGATCGCCGTGTCCAAATCCAAGCGGCCGTTGGCATCGACCGCCAATTGCGCTTCGTTGCCGATCTCATTGAGCACGGCTTCGATACGTCGGCGATCCGCTTCGACCGGAGCGCCGCCAATCTTCATTTTCACGACGGTATAGCCGCGCGCGAGATAGCCGCGCATTTCGGCGCAGAGCGCATCGAGATCCTTGCCGGGATAATAGTAGCCGCCCGCGGCATAGACGAAGACGCGCGGATCGGCTTTGCGCTTATGCCGCTCGGCGAGCAGCCTGAACAATGGCTTGCCGGCGATCTTGGCGGTGGCGTCCCATACCGCCATGTCGATCGTGCCGACCGCGACCGAACGCTCGCCGTGGCCGCCCGGCTTCTCGTTCGCCATCATCGCCGCCCAGATGCGATGCGGATCGAGGTTGGTGCCGGCATCGTCGCGCAGGCTCTTCGGATCGGCTTGCAGAATGCGATTGGCGAAGCGCTCGCGGATCAAGCCGCCCTGGCCGTAACGGCCGTTGGAATTGAAGCCATAACCGACGACACGGCGGCCGTCCTTCACCACGTCGGTGACGACGGCGACGAGGCTCGACGTCATCTTGGTGAAGTCGATATAGGCGTTGCGGATCGGCGACGAGATCGGCTTGGTGACCTCGCGCAGCTCCAGGATACGAACCGACATGAATCCCCCTATTGAACGGAACTGCCACTGCAAATAACGATCTGCTGGCCGGTAATCGGACGCAACGATCACGGCATCAAATCTTATTCCGGCAAGACGTCTGGTTTGTCGCTCGGGAACTTGGCGACGACCGCAGGATCCATATTGAGATGCTGGGCGACCAAGGACCGCGGCACATGGGAGAGCCAATCCGATAGCGAAACATCCTCGAAGCGGTCGCTACGGAAGATTTCGAGAAAGACGAGATCGGTGTCGCCGGTATTCTTTATGTAGTGGCCGAGTGACTTCTTTATGTAGCCGATATCGCCGGGCTTGAAATTCTGCGTAACCGCGCGTGGCCCGACATTGAACACCGTCATCTCGCCCTGCCCGGCGATGTAATATTGCCACTCGTCGGCATTGGGATGCCAATGCATCTCGCGCAAGCCTCCCGGATGCACGGTGACGAGCGCCGCCGCGATGGTGAGCGAGGCCTTGAAATTGCTGCTGTCGGCAATGCGGACCTCGCCGCCCGCGGTCTTGCGCGTCGGCGCCATGCCGGCGAGCGAAAAGGTCGACGGATTCGGCATTTTGCCGACTGTCCTCTGCGCCTGTGCCTGCTCTTCCGCGAGCGGCCCGGGCATCTGGCCGGGAAAGATGTAGAGCGCGTGCAGCGGTATTTTCGAGAACGCTTCCACCGGCACGTTGAAATTCTGCGCCAAAATGTCGGGCGGTGTATGCGCGAGCCAATCGCTGAGCAGCAGGGTATTGTACTCGGTCTGCCGGCCGTCATCGAAAGCGAGAATGAATTCGGCGCCGTCGTCGCCGATGCCCTGCAGCGAGTGCGGCAGACCGGAGGGGAAATACCACAGCCCGCCCGCGCCGACATCTTCGACATTGGCGCGGCCTTGCGTATCGATCGTCGTCACCCGCACCGCGCCCTTGGTGACATAAGCCCACTCGGCTGCCTGATGCCAATGCAGTTCGCGGATGCCGCCGCGGATCAAACGCATGTTGACGCCGGAAATCTGCTCGGCGATTTGAAAATCGGCCTGCGTGACCTGGCGCGCCCAACCGCCGTCCTGGATGCGGCGCGGCGCATTGTTGAACGAGGCCCAAAACATCGGCATGTCGCCGACATCCGTCGCGGGCGGCGAGAAGGCGCCGGGGAATTGCGAACTGATCGCCGGGTTTTGCGGCCCCGGATCGGTAACGCTTGCCGGGTGGTTCTTGGTATTGATCTCGCCTTGCGGCGGCTCATCGGGATTACCGAAACTTGCGGCATGAGCTGCGGTTGCGACCGAGCCGGCGGCTGCGGCGAGCATGGTGCGTCGAGATACGGAATCCATGGGCTTCTCCTTCCGGCAGAATCTGAGAATGGGGACGGCGACACGGTACGCAATGCAAAACAGCAACGATAGCGGCGCGCGACCGCGAGCGGCCACAAGCGGCCAAGGCCGTGTCGTTACAAGCGCTAAGCTCCCTAAAGAGTCGTGGAGCGATATGCGACAAATTTTACGCGATGATACTTTCTACGCGACGCCGGCCTTGTTCCAGCCGCGAATGCGGTCGCCATAGACTTCAAAGCCGACCGGCGTGACCACCACGGTGTCTTCGAGCTTGATGAAGCCGCGGCGCGGATGCTTCAGCGTGGTTTCGACCGAGACCACCATGCCGGCTTCGAGCGGCAGTTCCGCATCATAGGCGTCGTAGGGCACCGGACCTGAATTGGTCAGCCGCGGCGCTTCGTGGCTGACGAGCCCCATGCCGTGGGCGAGAAACTCGATGTGGTTGTGCAGTTTCGTTTTCTGCAGCGGCACATTCGCCGCCGCATAAATCTCCTTGCCGAGCACACCGGGCTTGATCGGCTGCATCGAAGCCTGCTCGATGGTTTCGATTTCGGCGAGAAGATCGACGAGCTCGGAGTCGGGCTCGCCGGCAACGCCCATGCGGCAGACGTCGCCGATATAGCCGTGGTAATTGCCGCCGGAATCGAGCGACAGCACGCCGCCCTTTTCCCAGCGCTCGTCCGACGGCGCACGGTTCAAGCTGGCATTCACCGTGATCAGGCAATAATCGAAGGTGAGTCCGCGCGACGTCTCTTCGCGGCGCAGCGCCTCGGTCATTTCCGCCTTGCTGGCGCCGGGCCCGTGTTTGGCGAACACAGTCTGCATGGAATCGATCACGGCGTCGGAGGCGATTTTCAACATTTCAAGCTCGCGCGGCGTCTTGATCGCGCGCAGACGCTCCAGCACGAACAGCGCGTCCTTGATTTCGGCGTGCGGGAACGCCTTGCGCAGCACCTCGTAGGAATCGACCGGGATAAAAGCGAGCTCGACGCCGATGCGCTTGGCATTCGGCGCAAGCTTCTTGGCATAGGCGACGGCCTTTTCCATCACGTCGACGGAGCCCGAACTCTTGGTGTCGAGCTCGGATACCCAGAACGGCGTGTTCTGGTGCTGGAAACCTTCCATGCGATGGCCGAAGAAGCCCGCCTTCTGCGGCTCGCCCTTGGCATAGACGAAGACCGGCAGATAACGGCTCAAACCCATCGCATCCATGGACTCGAAGAAGAATGCGCGATGGCCGCCGAGCAGATACTGCACATTATGCTTGGAGGTGACGAGCAGAACATCGAAGCCCAATTCATCCATCAGCCGGTCGAGCCGCGCGGTGTCAAAGGGCGCGGCGCCTGGTTTTTTGGTGATGTCGAGCATGGTCTCCTCCGGGGCGTCTTTTGCAGGACCGCTTTTGGCGGGCGTTGGCGGGCCGATCCTTGCATTCAACTTAGCAAATCTCGCACCCGCGATGTAGCGGCCGGATTGCCGCCCTGCCCGACTGCCGATTGATCACCATCGTGGCCGCTTGGCGAGCTGCTGCCGCGCCGGAAAGCATGCAACTCACCATTATGGGCGGCGCGCGTTGCTCGCCTGGGTCGATGTCTGGAGCTCATGTTTACACAAAGTTTATGCGCCAACTGCGACAGAAAATCGCTGCTGCACTGCGAGAAGATGAGTTTTCACGCTGTCGCAAAGTCGTTCGCCTTGGTAACTAATCCGCAGTATACTGCGGCAAAGAACAGCGCGCCTAACGCGCTCGCAGAGGGAAGAAGCTCGTGGAGTCGAGGCCTAACGGCACGGCGCGGAATAACCGCGGTGTGGTCGTCACCGCAGGTTGCATAGCGGTCCTGGCAATTGCCGGAACAGTCTACTGGTATCTGTCGCAAGGACCCGACCCGGCGCATGCGTCGCGTTCGGCGCGCAATGCCGTGCCGGTGACGGTGGCGACCGCTGCGCGGCAGGATGTACCTATTTATTTGGTCGGACTCGGCACCGTGCAGGCGCTGTTCACCGTCGGCATCCATGCGCAGGTCGACGGCAAGTTGCAAGACGTCTTCTTCAAGGAAGGCCAGCGCGTCAAGAAAGGCGACATCCTGGCCAAGATCGATCCGCGCCTCTATCAGGCCGCGCTCGATCAGGCCAGGGCGCACAAGGCGCAGGACGACGCGCAGCTCATTGCCGCCGAAAAGGATCTCGCCCGCTTCCAGACGCTGGTCGTCCGCAACGCCGAGACGCAGCAGAACGTTGATCTGCAACAGGCCAAGGTCGATCAGACCAAGGCGGCGATCGACGCCGATGTCGCCGCGATCGAGACCGCGCAGACCAATCTCGACTACACCAATATCACCGCGACCACCGACGGCCGCATGGGCATGCGCATGGTCGATCCCGGCAATATCGTACATGCCGGCGATCAGGGCGCGATTGCCATTCTCACGCAGACCGAGCCGGCGGTAGTGATGTTCACGCTGCCTGAGCAGACGCTTGACGAAGTCCGCGAGGCAATGAAGCACGGCGACGTCCAAGTCGCGGCTTACGACCGCGACAATGTCCGTCTCTTGAGCACAGGCAATCTCTCGACCGTCGACAATCTGATCGATCAGACGACCGCCACTTACCGGCTCAAAGCCATGTTCGCCAATGAAGACGAGAAATTGTGGCCGGGTGAATTCGTCAATGCGCAGCTCTTGCTCGAAACGCGCAAGAACGCCGTCGTCATTCCGCCGGCCGCCGTGCAGCGCGGCCCGCACGGCCTGTTCACGTGGGTGGTGAAAAAGGACAACACCGTCGAGCCGCGGCCGATCCAGACCGGCGCAACCAACGGCAATGTCACCATCGTGCTCTCCGGTGTCGAAGACGGCGAGCGCGTGGTCACCGACGGACAATATAAGCTCGACACCAACGCGCCCATCACCATCGCGCCGGCCCGCACCGCGACCAGCGGGGACGCGACGTGAGCATTTCCGAACCGTTCATCCGGCGGCCGGTCGCGACCACGCTGCTGATGGCGGCGCTTGCTTTCGTAGGCATCGTCTCGTTCCCGTTCCTGCCGGTGGCGCCGCTGCCGCAGGTCGATTTTCCGACCATCCAGATCACGACGACCTGGGCCGGCGCCAGCGCCGAAACCATGGCGACCTCAGTCGCCGCTCCGCTCGAGCAGCAATTCGGCCAGATCGCCGGCATCACGCAGATGACCTCGACGAGCTCGCTCGGTGCCACCACCATCGTCATCCAGTTCGACCTCAACCGGAACATCGATTCCGCCTCCCAGGACGTGCAAGCGGCCATCACGGTCGCCAGCAAAACCTTGCCGCAGGCCCTGACGACGCCGCCTGCCTATAAGAAGGTCAACCCGGCGGACACACCGGTCCTGCTGCTGTCAGTGCATTCCGACACCACGCCACTGATCGAGGTCGACGATTACGCCAATCTGTTCCTGGCGCAGCAATTGTCGCAGGTGAACGGCGTGGCGCAGGTTTCGGTTTTCGGCGACGTCACACCCTCGATCCGGGTCCAGGTCGATCCGGCCAAGCTCGCCGCCAGCGGGCTCACACTCGAAGAAATCCGCGGCCAGCTCGTCACCTCGACCACCAATGCCGCCAAGGGCGTGATCAACGGCGACAAGATCACTTTCACCATCGCCGCCAACGACCAGATCACCGATGCCGAAAAGTTCAACGACGTCGTCATCGCCTATAAGAACGGCGCGCCGATCCGGGTGCGCGATGTCGGCCAGGCGGTGGCCGAGCCGGTCGATCGCACCGTCGCCGCCTACCAGAACAACAAAGACGGCGTAATCCTCGCGATCTTCAAGCAGCCCGGCGCCAATGTCATCGACATCGTCGACTCGATCAAAGCCGAGCTGCCGCAGCTCACCGCGCGCATTCCGCCGGCGGTGAAGGTCGAAACCATTCTCGACCGCACCGTGACCATCCGCGCCTCGGTGGACGACGTCGAGTTCACGCTGGCGCTCACCATCTGCCTCGTGGTGATGGTCATCCTTCTGTTCCTGCGCAATTTCTGGGCGACGCTCATTCCCAGCGTCACCGTGCCGCTGGCGCTCGCCGGCTCGTTCGCGGCGATGTATCTGATGAATTTCAGCCTCGACAATCTGTCGCTGATGGCGCTCACCATCGCGGTCGGCTTCGTCGTCGATGACGCCATCGTCGTGGTCGAGAACATCTATCGCCATGTCGAGCACGGCGAAGCGCCGTTTGCCGCGGCGCTGAAGGGCTCCCGCGAAATCGGCTTCACGGTGCTGTCGATTTCCTGCTCGCTGATCGCGGTGTTCATCCCGCTGCTCTTGATGAGCGGCATTATCGGCCGCCTGTTCCGCGAATTCGCGCTGACGGTGACCGCCTCGATCGCGGTCTCGGCGCTGGTGTCGCTGACGCTCGCGCCGATGATGTGCTCGCGTTTCATGCATCGCGAGTCGGGCAACCACGGCCGCGTCTACCGCTTCATCGAAAGCGGCTTTGACGCCATGATCTCGTTCTACCGGCGCACGCTCGACATCGTGCTGCGCCACCAGCCGATCACGCTTGGCGTGTTCTTCGGCACCATGGCCCTGACGGTGGTGATGGCCTACTACATCCCCAAGGGCTTCTTCCCGATCCAGGATACCGGGATGCTGCAGGGCTTTGCCGAAGCCGCGCAGGAAACCTCGCCGAAAGAGATGATGCGGCTTCTGCACAATGTCGGCGAAGTGCTGTTGCGCGACCCCGACATCGATGGCTTCGGCTCCTTCACCGGCTCGACAGGGGCTGCGAATTCGGCCAATACTGGCCGCTTCTTCATCGTGCTCAAGCCGCACGATCAGCGCAGCACCAGTGCGTCGCGGATCATCGACCGGCTGCGGCCGCAGCTTGCCAAGCTTGAAGGCGTCAATCTGTTCCTGCAACCGACGCAGGACATCAATGTCGGCGCCCGCGTCGCCCGCGGCAGCTTTCAATATACACTGCAGGACACCAATATCGACGAGCTGAACGAGTGGTCGCAGAAGCTGCTCGAGAAGCTGCGCGCGCTGCCGCAACTGGCCGACGTCACTTCCGACCTCGCGGCAAGCGCACCGAAGCTGCAGATCACCATCAATCGCGACCAGGCGGCGCGGTTCGGCATCTCGCCGCAGACCATCGACGATACGCTCAATGACGCGTTCGGCCAGCGCCAGATCACGCAATATTTCACCCAGTTGAAAACCTATTTCGTGCTCCTGGAAATCCTGCCGGACCTGCAAAAGGACCTGTCGACGCTCGACCGGCTCTATGTGAAATCGCCACTGACCGGCGGCGCGGTGCCGCTGAGCTCGCTGGTGACGATCGAGAGCAACGGCGTCGGGCCGCTCCTGGTATCGCATCAAGGCCAGTTTCCCGCCGTCACCATCACCTTCAACCTGGTCCGCGGCGTGTCGCTTGGCCAGGCGGTCAATGCCGTCAACGACGCCTCGCGTGAAGTCGGCATGCCGTCCGCCATCATCCCAACCTTCCAGGGCAATGCGCAGGCCTTCCAAACGTCGCTGAGCAGCGAGCCGGCGCTGATCGGTGCGGCG
>Ga0210394_10007977_pt1 | contig 11023 bp, 8 predicted proteins | sample IncBWC12MmetaG_FD_160121 | JGI IMG/M metagenome (GOLD analysis project Ga0210394, IMG submission 160121) | Forest soil microbial communities from Barre Woods Harvard Forest LTER site, Petersham, Massachusetts, United States - Inc-BW-C-12-M | ecosystem: Environmental > Terrestrial > Soil >... | reverse complement strand
CCATCTGCCCGCGAATGCCGACACGGTACATTGGGGCTACTTCAGCAAGCAGCTGAAACCGCAAGTCGAAATCGATTCCGGCGACTTCATCACCATTGAGGCACTGACCCACCATGCCAATGACGATGCCGAGCGCATGGTGAAGGGCGATCCTGGCGCCGAAAGCGTGTTCCTGTGGACCAAGGAAAAGAAGGGCGTCAACCGGCGCGGCGCCGGACCGATGGATGCCTCGCTGTTCGGGCGTGGCGCCGGCGAGGGCATGGGCGTGCACATCTGCACCGGCCCGGTCTATGTGCGCGGCGCCCAGGAGGGCGACGTGATCGAACTGCGCATTATCGACGTCGCATTCCGGCCTTCCGCCAATCCGAATTATCCCGGAAAGGCTTTCGGCAGCAATGCGGCTGCATGGTGGGGGTTCCAGTACAAGGACCTGCTCACCGAGCCCAAGCCGCGCGAAGTGGTGACGATCTACGAGGTCGACACCACCGGTGAACGCAACTGGGCGAAAGCCGTTTACAATTTCAGATGGACGCCGCAGACCGACCCATTCGGCGTCCTGCACAAAACCATCGACTACCCCGGTGTTCCGGTCGACCACTCCACGATCAAGGAGAACCACGGCATTCTGAAGAACGTGCGCATTCCGATACGCCCGCATTTCGGCGTCATCGGCCTCGCGCCCAAGGAGGCCGATATCGTCGACTCGATTCCGCCGAGCTATACCGGCGGCAACATCGATAATTGGCGGATCGGCAAGGGCGCCACGATGTATTATCCGGTTGCGGTCGAAGGCGGCCTGTTATCGGTTGGCGACTCGCACGCGACGCAGGGAGATTCCGAACTGTGCGGTACCGCAATTGAATGCTCGCTGAACGGCACCTTCCAGATCATCCTGCACAAGAAAGCCGACCTCGCCGGTACGGCTCTCGAGGCTCTCGACTATCCGATGCTGGAAACCAAGGACGAGTGGCTGGTACACGGCTTCAGCTTCGCCAACTATCTCAGCGAACTTGGGGACAAGGCGCAGTCGGAGATCTACTCGAAATCGTCGGTTGACCTCGCCTTGCGCGATGCGTTCCGCAAGATGCGCAAATTCCTGATGACGACCAAGAAGCTCACCGAAGATGAGGCCATCTCCCTAATTACGATTGGCGTCGACTTCGGAATCACGCAGGTGGTTGACGGTAATTGGGGCGTTCACGCGGTCATCAAGAAGGATATCTTCGCTGGCGGCGAGACCTGATCCATAACACCCGACGCGGTCGGTTCGGGCAGGAGCCTGGCCGCGTCGGGCCGCCGTTTCGGAGCAACCGCGCTGATCTCCGAAATGGGATTAAAAAACGGTCCTAACGGCCGCGAAACGCCACTTCCGGATTATCCCGAGGAACGGACATCGTCAGGGTCGACCGGCATGTCTCAAATGTGCCCCAATGGCGGACATGGTCGAAAGGGCATGGCTCAGCCACAAAAACCGTACGGAGGACGCCCTCAATTCAAAACCGGCAAGTGGGGTTGAGTCCGAATGTTACCGCTTACTCGGATCATCAGCGGGATTAACATATGTAATCGCGAACGGCCCTTGGCCGTGTATTTGGACAACAGATGGACTGCTTGCCCAAGCATAGTGATTCATTTTCGCAGGGGCTTCGCCAAAACCACCTGCCGTTAGTGCGATACCGTTTTTGTCATCAAGCTTGTCGCCCATTCCGAGATGAAAATTACCGGATATAACAGTTACGTACTCTGTTGTCGGATGATTGTGCGCGGGGACCTTGTAGCCGTCCGGCACTTTCAAGCGGACAACGTAAAGTCCGTCTTTGGAAGGATCGCCCGACAGAACTGTGAATTCTGCCCCTTTCGGTAGGGCCGGCGGTGCAGGACCCCATTTGAGATCGCCAGAGTTAGTCGGCATCTTCATATCTTCGGCCAAAGCCGTGCTCGCACCAGCCAACACGAAAGTCAAAAGAATCAATCGGCGCAGCATCGTCTCCTCCCTAATATTGAAGCCGTGACTCTCGTTCCCAAGAGAAAGCAACCCGGGGGCTTTTGGTTTTGCCCATTGAGATCACGACAGCCAACCAACTGGACTCGCTTCTGTGCATGCAACTCGTTCCTACCGAAGCCATATGCATTTTGCTGAGACTTAGGGCATGGCCCGACAAACCAATTACAATGACACGTGTACTCAGAAATCAAGTGAGGGGTGCTGCCGTATCGTCGCCGGCGCGTCGGTTAACCTATGTATGTCCGAGATGGGTCGAAACTCGGAAGTGGAGAGACATTCGCGGAGAGTCTCCTCTACCCAATGAACAGACATCGTCAGCCCGAGCAGTCAATTCCGAAAAGTGCCCAACTACGGTCGGCACCCAATGAAAGACGCTCCAAACAATTACGATAGCCTGCGCTAGATAAGCACACGTGTTACGTGCAAGTCGTGGGGATGTTTCGCGATTTTAACCGAATGACCGCAACGACGTTCCAAAGGTGGTACTGAAACCAAATTATCGACGCGCACTGTGAAACGAATAGCCCGGTACATTTAAAGGCGTGTTCCATCTCACGCGTGACATGGCGTTCGACGATAAGGTCGGTCCGCGCAGACGGTCAGGCGCTAACGTTGCTGTCCGTTTGCGTTAGGCGCTCCGTGAGGGTGCCCGCCGGAGTGATGATGACTGCGGTGGTAATGGCCCTGCTGGTGGTGATTGCCATAGTTGAGCGCCTGCGCGGGGGGAATCGCCAACATCAATATCGCGAATGTGGCTGCAAAAAGCTTCATATGATCCTCCCTTGGGTTTTCCGCCGACCGGAGTCGGCAATCAGCGTTATCAACCCGCTCCGTGTGATCGGCCTGAACCTCGATAGAGGCCGCCTGTCGCCCCCCTGACGTTTTGAGCATATCACCAAGCGACGCGCTCTTGTGGAAAAATCAAGCGCTCAACTGCATTGCTCAAGGCGCTTCAGCCATCCGATGATCTCGTCGTCAACGCATCGCACCTTTGGAGGTGACGTGCTTGTCAGCCGGCTAGTCCGCTTTGAAGCGCATTCCGGACTTAAGTCGGACATCGCGCAGCTTCGATACTCGGATGTGAAGGGCCACAACGACGCGAGTCCGCCGCCCATAACAGTTTCCCAGCCTTGGAATCCGTGGTTTTATCGGACGCGCCACCTGAAACGGCAGGATGCGCCGAAGTCCTGTTTTCAGCGACAACGTTGCTGCCGTCGGCGGGCGAGTATTCTAAAGATCAACCGGCATCCGTTTTGTAGATGTCATCCGCACTACCGGCGCATTTCGCCGGCACGCGCTGTTCTAACAGGGAGGAAATCCATGATGCGTACGTTCATGATGGCTGCGGCGTCGTTCGCAGTTCTTACGCTCTCGTCAGCGGCTTTGGCACAGCAGTCAGCCCAGTTCGGCACGGCCGACCAAGCCAAGGCTATGCTCGTGAAGGCGGTTGCCGCTGTGAAAGCAGACAAGACCAAAGCGCTCGATATGTTCAACAAAGGGGAGGGTGGATTCCTGGATCGCGACCTCTACGTCTTTTGCTTTAACACCTCAGACGGCAAGATCGTTGCCCTCGGCAACCCTAATGCAAAGCAATTGCTTGGCTCGGACGCAAGAAACCTGAAGGATAGCACCGGCAAGGTGTATGGCCCGGAACTCTACGCCGGGGGGCAGAAGCCGGAGGGCCAATTCACTGAAGTCAGCTACACGTTTTCAAAGCCGGGGGCGGACCCAAAGCCAGTGCCGAAAGAGAGCTTTGTAACAAAGGCCGGCGATCTGGGTTGCGGCGTCGGTTATTATAAGTAGACCATTCCGAAGCCAACGATCTTGTGGGGGCGCCGAATTAAGACGTCCCCAATCACCAATGACCGCCTCGGGTCATTAGCGACGTTTTACGGCGGACGACATCGCGCACTATCAGTGGGGACTTCCGAACAGGCTGATCCGGCAGGACGCGCTGACAGTGACGGGATTTCTGGCGGCGGCGCGCATCCTGAAATTGCTTTTCCCGCGGCCGTCGAGATGAATCCCTCCCGGGGGAGAAACAGCTTTTGAATTGGCGGTTACGAGCGTTCGACGCTACCCAGCCGCGTTTCCGAAAAGACGGGCTCGCCCGGCGGCCCGGACAGGGACCGACCAATACGCCTGAGCATCTCACTCGCCCGGCCGGCGCTGTAGTCGAGTAACCAACGCCCGAATGCGGGAGGTGACAGCGCGGGGGCGCAGAGAAATCCCTGAATAACGTCGCATCCAAGATCCGTCAGCAATTTTCTTTGCCCGTCGGTTTCCACGCCTTCGGCGACGACGGTGAGTTGCAAGCTCTGGCCGACGCGAACCACGGTGGTCACGATCGCCCGCGTACCCGGGTCGCTCTCGACATCACGCATGAAGCTGCGATCGATCTTCAATTCGCGAATGGGCAGATGCGCCAGGCGGCTGAGGCTCGAATAACCGGTTCCGAAATCGTCCAACGAGAGCCCGACTCCCAGCTCGCGAATTGCATTCATCGTCCCGATCGCGATCGAGCGTTCGTTCAGGATCACCCCTTCGGTAATCTCGAGCATCAGCACTTCCGGCGGCAGACCATAGTCTGCGAGGATCTCGCTGACTGCCGCTGCCAGCTTATCGTTCTGGAAATTGATCGGAGACAGATTGACCGACACGCAGGGGATATCCAGTCCGGCTTGACGCCACGCCGCCATTTGCCCGCAGGCCTCACGTACCGACCACAGCCCGATCTGCTCGATCAGTCCGCACTCTTCGGCGAGCGGAATGAATTTCGCCGGCGAAACTTCGCCGAACTCCGGGTCGTGCCAACGCGCCAGCGCCTCGACGCCGTGGATGGCGCCGTCGATCGTCCGGATCTGTGGCTGATAATGCAATTTCAGGCCATCATTGGCGATCGCGTTGCGTAGCGCGGCGCTGTAGGCCAGCCGTTGTTCGGCCAGCCTGTTCAAGTCGGCACTGAAGAACCGATATGTGGAACGGCCCGCTCCCTTGGCCTTGTACATGGCCGCATCGGCCTGCTGTACCAGAGTATCAATGTCGGTCGCGTTGTCCGGATAGATACTGATGCCCATACTGGCTGACATCGGCACCTGTTTGGTTCCGATCTGCTGCGGCACGGCCAAAGCCTCGGTAATCCGCGAAGCGACCGCCGAAGCTTCGTCGGCATCGCAGTTGGGCAGCACAATCACGAATTCGTCGCCACCAAGGCGCCCCAGCATGTCGTCCGGCTGAATCTGCGCGCGCAGACGCTGGGCAAAATGGACCAGCAATTCGTCGCCGGCCGAGTGTCCGAGCGTATCGTTGACGTCCTTGAAATTATCGACATCGAGAAACGCCAGCGCGACGTATTTTCCGGCGGGACAGGCCTCGATAGCTTCGGAGATCAGATGCCGCAGGCGCGCGCGGTTCGGCAGGCCAGTCAACAGATCGTAGTAGGCGAGCCGCGCGATCTGGGCTTGGGATTCCTGGCGCTCGATCGCCAGGGCCCCGAGATGGACGCAGGCGTCGACAATGCGCTGATGCCAGCGACTCGGCGGGCGACATTCCCTGAAATAGAAGGCGAAGGTTCCGATGACGCGGCCATCCTTGGCCATGATCGGCGTGGACCAGCAGGCGCGCAGACCAGCCTGGATCGGCCGGGTCTTGAACTGCTGCCAGCGTGGATCGGTGTCAATATCTGTCGCCAGCACTGGCGTCCCGTAAAATGCGGCGGATCCGCAGGAGCCGACATCCGGACCAATCGCGACGCCGTCCAGCGCCCGGGAATAGTCTTCGGGCAGGCTGGGGCCGCCCAACGGGCGAACCAGTCCGCCGGCGTCAATGTGGAGCAGCGAGGAAACGACATCGGGCGCGATCTCCTCAACGCGCCTGCAAAGCTGCTCGGCGATATCCGTAATCGGGAGTTCATCGGCCAACGCGCTCATGACCAACTGCTGCAGCGATCGCAACTGCTTGGTCTCGGTAATATCGGTCAGCAGGGCGAACATGTACTTGACCCGTCCGCGCCGATTGCGGAACGCCCTGGCGTTAGCCGAGATCCAGATTTCGTCGCCGTTTTTGTCATAGGCGAGGATTTCCTCCTCGCCGCCGCTTTCCTCGCCAATCGCGCGTCTCAACCTTACCAGTGTCTTGCGGTCGGTATGCCGACCCACGAGTAGTTCGTTTACCAGCCGCCCCTTCGCCTCTTCGGGCGAGTATCCGAACATCGCTGTAAACGCGGCGTTGGTATAGACGATGCTTAGATTCTGATCGGTGACGACAGCGGCGCGGTTGGTCTCGTCGGCGACCCTTGTGAGCAGCGCCAACCGTTCTCGTCGGTCGACCTCGGTGGTGATGTCGCGAACGAAGGCGATGGTGTGGCTTCGACCGCCGACCTCGGCTCGCGAAAGCGACAGCGCGGCAAGGATCCGGCTGCCGTCCTTGCGCTGGATCACGATCTCGGAGTTGTATCCCTCGATGGCGTCGCCGCCGATGACCCGACCTGGGGCCGGCGTCGCAATGGCATGCTGTGGCAGATCCCCGAGCCCCAGACGGCTTACATGGCAACCGAGTATTTCTGCGCGATCCAGTCCCCAGATGAGTTCGGCCGCCGCATTAGAATGGCTCACGTGAAGATCGCCGTCGATGATCACCACGGCATCGTTCGCCTGCTCGAACGCTGCGAGCAATAGGTCCGGAGTTTCGACGGCAGGGTAATCGCGCATCGTCCATCCTGATGCCCGTTTAGAGACCATCGAAGTTTGACTCCGGGGGAGAGGCACGGTGTTGGCGGAAACCATATCGTCGCAACAGTATTAAAAAGGTTGTCCGATCCCTGACCGGGCGGCGGAAAGGGATCATCCTTAAAAATTCATTACTGTTATCTGAAATCAGCGCGTACCGGTCCGCGCAAGCGTAATTCAAAACGCGCGAAGCTCGCGCTCTTGGAGGGTTGGGTGAGGGGGCGGGATCTATCGATAGCGCTTAACCGCTCACCCGAATTGCCTCGCAATTCGACCTCTCGCAACGGGAGAGGTGAAATGCCTCGCCCGCGGCTCTCAGCGCGCGTCTTCGTCCGCCGGGCCTCGTGCCGCGGACTTGTGCTGCGTCTGCGCTTGCGACGCGCTTCCGTTTTCCTGACAGGGTAGCGAGGTCCACGATCCGTCGGGCGCCTGCTGGTAGGCGCGGCACGTGGGTGAAGCTGATGAAGCCGATGTATCGTCGGCCTTCTGGGTATTGGAATTCTTCGCCAGCGCGGGCGCCGTCAGCACGGCGAGGGCGGCGATCGAACCCGTGAAGATCAAGCGTGCGATCCGCATGTGAGGTTCTCCTTCTCGAAACAAAATTCATTTCGAAAAGGATTGTGACAATTTTTTGCCATGGCGGTTTCCCGCGCGGACTTTGCTTAACAGTTGGGAAAGCCCGGGGGCAGGGCCGACGCCGGAGTTTCGCAGGAAGTGACCCCGACGGGCTGTTGCGGTTGCTGTGCCTTCAATTTGGTGATCATCCCGGCGCCGGCGATGGCGTCGAGCGAAAAGACCATGAAGGGCGAACTCGCGGTAGAGCGGCCGGCGACGGGGCGGCCCTTGATCTCCAACGCGTCGAGCCTGGCCTGAGCGACATTCATTTCAACCGCCGGCCCGATTTCAAAATAGTAGGATGTTGCGGCCTCGATCTGGATATCCGCGTCGAAACCGGCGGCGTCGCCGCGGCCGACGCTGATCTTGTGGGTTCCCTCCGGACGATCGGCGACGATGTAGACGCCGGTGCCCGGCGCGAGCGAGCCGATCGGCTTGCCGTCAATCCGGATATCGGCGGCCGTGAACCCGCCCATATCCGTCGGACTGCGGGTCTGCCGGAAAAAGTAGATGCGCGCCTGACTCATGTCGAGCAGCTGGTCCTGGGGTTCAAGGGCGGTTGTCTTGGCGCAGGCCCCGAGCAACAGAAGCAGGCCGCACGCAACCACTACTTGATAAAAACGCCGCATCTGCCCCTCTGCCAGCATCGATGAACGCCACAGCCGCAGCGGATCGAGGTCGTTCTACAGGGGAGAGCGACTGTGTGCAATTGGGGTATTACCTTAGCGGGCAGGGCATCATAACCGGCGCGTGGCGCGCCACCTTGGCTCCCTTGCGCAAACGCTTCGCGTTTGTCGCAGGCAACGACGGCAGCAGTAACGCAGGCTGTGCGTGTTCAGTCAGCGGGAATGGCGTGCCGGGCAAAAGAGCAAGCCAGGCCGAATTTCATACATCGCGGTTGGATCGGCCTGGCGCAGGCCTTTTTCGGGATAACATTCAGGACAGCAACTCGCGTACAAGCGGAATTACCTTGCTGCCATAGAGTTCGATGCAGCGCATGAGCTTGTCGTGGCGCAGCGCGCCGGCACTGTATTTCATGTCGAAACGCGATAGGTCGAGGGCCTTTGCGGTCGCCGCGATCTTGCGCGCGACGGTTTCGGGCGACCCCACATAGAGCGATCCGAAGCTGGCTTCCTGATCGAATTCTTTCCGCTCCATTGGCGGCCAGCCGCGTTCCTTGCCGATCCGGTCACGCATGACCTTGTAGTCGGGCCAAAGTTCTTCACGCGCTTGCTGGTCGGTCTCGGCGACATAGCCGGGCGAGTGGACGCCGATGGGGCGGACGGGCCGGCCTAACTGCGCGAACGCCCGGCGATACAGGTCCGCATAGGGCGCGAACCGTGTCGGATCGCCGCCGATGATGGCGAGCATTAGCGGCAGATCGTATTTGGCGGCGCGAACCACGGATTCAGGACTGCCCCCGACACCGATCCAGGTTTTGAGCGAGCCATGTTCGATCTTGGGAAAAACGTGCTGGTTGGAAAGTGCAGCACGCGTGGTCCCGCTCCAGCTTATGGCTGATTGCGAAAGCAGCGCCGCAAACAAATCGAGCTTCTCCTCGAACAGCCTTTCATAGTCGCGCAGTTCATAGCCGAACAGCGGAAACGATTCCGTGAACGATCCGCGGCCGAGAATGACCTCGGCTCTTCCGTTGGAGACGGCGTCGAGCGTGGCGAAGCGTTGAAATACCCGGATCGGATCGTCCGAACTCAGCACGGTCACCGCAGACCCCAGCCGGATGCGTTTGGTGCGTGACGCGATTGCGGCCAGCAGAACTTCGGGCGCAGAAATCGCGAAGTCGGCGCGATGATGTTCTCCGACACCGATGAAGTCGATGCCGATGCCGTCGGCGAGCACCGCTTCCTCGACCACATCGCGGAGTACCTGCGCCTGCGACAGCAGGGCTCCGTCAGGCCCGGCGGTGACGTCGCCGAACGTATCGATGCCTAACTCGAGAGGTGCTGCCATTTGGAAATCTGCTCCATGGCCCGGGGGGGGGGCCGACAAAATCTAAACCGCTTTAGTGATCTCGCGACCCCTGTGGATACTACAAGCGAGAAGGGCACAATAGCCAACGGATCGCGCGAACGTGCACCCGCTGATAAACTCAGCGTGTTGTGCCGGGTTTTGGCTTGGAAGCGGATTAACTTTCCCAGATCGGCTTGCAAGCCATCGCAATCGGCCAACAATAGTTTGTCAAACTGAGCGGCGGCCGGCGCAGCAGCAACTGTATCATTGAAGTTCACCCGGGATTTCCGTCCGACGTGAGTTTGCTGAATCCACCATTCGATCCCGTGCGCGAGGCGGCATTGGTAGCCGGCGCGGGCAACGGCATCGGACGCGCCATCGCGCAGTTTTTGGTCGGCGAGCGCGTGGGCACCGTTTTGCCGATGTAAAGCGGTTTGATGCGTGACGCGAATCGCGGCCAACAGAACCTCGGGCGCGGAAATCGCCAAGTCGGCGCGATGATGTTCTTCGATGCCGATGAAGTCGATGCCGAGGCCGTCGGTGAGAACCGCTTTTTCGACCACGTCGCGGAGCACTTGCGCTTGCGACAGCAGAACTCCGTCAGGTCCGACGGGCGGCCCAAATCCAATTAATCGCCCAACAACCCTTAAAACCGCCTGTGACGGTTCGCAATCAAACCCCCGGCTTTGGTGGAGGTTATTGGCTGAGCGATGCGGTGCGTGGTTATCAGCCGCAAATTGGATAGGTTTCCACCAAAGGGCTACCTCTTCAAAGTCATTGCGCGCGCGCTGAGCGAAAAGGAAGGTTGTGGGTGGAACACATCTTCCGAGGACTGAACGGAGCTGTCCCAGCAATTTTCGGATTGGCTTGTTTGCGGCTCCAGGTGCGGCGGGTTCCATGAGGGTCGAAAGGCAGCCACTCCAGCTCGAATCGGCCTTGCCCGCTCCGGCTCATGGCCCAAGCCGGCTCGTTGGAGGCGTATGATGATACGCCTCTTGACTGTGGCGTGCTTGTGCGCCGCTAGTTTGCAAATGGCAATTTGGAGCGGCCTCGTCTCGGGTTGGACGACGCTGGTCGGGAGTTCGTTAGGGGATGCAGCAACCAAGCTGGAGCGGGCGACTGAACCGCGCTCTGCTCTGACAAGCCCTGCCGACCCTCTTAACTGTGATGTGGCCGCGGCCGGCGAAGAATTTCGGAAACTCAAGGAAGCCTGGAGGCAAACCTCTGCCGCGCAAAGTGCGCGAGCCATAGCAGATCTCTCGGCGGCGCGCGAGGAGACTCGAACGCTCAGGGCGCGCCCTGGCGAAGCCGAGAAGAAAGTGTCTGACGCGGACCCGGTGGAAAAGCAGGTGCAGGAACAGGCGCGAGCGGAGGCTCTTGTCCGTGCTTTCGCTGCGGCCGGTCAGGAGATTCAGACGCTTTTTGAGACGCGTCAGAGCGGCGGTGCTGAGCAGGTTCCGGCAGCCGAGCGAGAACTCGCGCAGGAACGCGCGCGAGCGGCTCTTGACCGTGTTCTCGCTGCGGCCGGTCAGGAGATTCAGACGCTTTTTGCGATGCGTCAGAGCGCCGGTGCTGAGCAGGTTTCGGCCGCCGAGCAAGAACTGGCGCAGGAACGCGCGCGAGCGGAGGCCCTCGACCGTGATCTTGCTGCGGCCGGTCAGGAGATTCAGACGCTTTTTGAGATGCTCCAGAGCGACGGTGCTGAGCC
>Ga0210394_10007976_pt1 | contig 11023 bp, 7 predicted proteins | sample IncBWC12MmetaG_FD_160121 | JGI IMG/M metagenome (GOLD analysis project Ga0210394, IMG submission 160121) | Forest soil microbial communities from Barre Woods Harvard Forest LTER site, Petersham, Massachusetts, United States - Inc-BW-C-12-M | ecosystem: Environmental > Terrestrial > Soil >... | reverse complement strand
CCAGCGGTGGCGCCGAAAGCTTGCTGAACAGAAATACCGTGCTTCTGACGATTCTGAGCGTGATTCACGGGCTCAGCATGTATGGATTTCTCGGGGGCTATGCGTCTTTTCTACAGGAGACCCTACATTACACGCCGACGCGCGCGGGCTTTGTGGTGGGCTTTTTCGCCATAGGAGCTCTTACTTCGATTGCCGGCGGCTGGTTAGGGGACCGGTTTTCCCCGCGAATCGTGCTGAGCGGAGCCTACGTTTGCATCGCGGTGCTCGGGTATCTTTTCTTTCAGGCGGCACCATCGCCCGTGACGCGGGAGATTCTGACCTGCGCCTATGGCGTGGTGGGCAGCGCAATCCTTTACGTAAGCCTTGCCGCGTATCACGTGAGGTCGTTGCAAAGCAGCCTGGCCAGCAAAGGGTCGGGAATGTTCGTGACGAGTTTGTATGGCGGCGCAGCGTTCGGAGGCTATCTGATCCGCGCATTGGCGGCGCACGGCGGTTGGCTATTTGCCGGAGTGATACAAATGTCGCTTCTATGCGCGGTGGGCGCCGTTCTCGCATTGGCGTTGCGGCCAAGCGAGATGAACGCTTAGGCCACAGGCGAACTCAGCCAACAATAGCTTTTGGGAGCCGCTATAGTTGCAGGGATTCTGGCGAGGTGCACTGCTCGGATTTTTCGCTCTCATCATCGGCATTCAGTTCATTCGACCTGCGCGTACCAACCCTCCCGTAGTTGCTTCACACACGCTCGAAGCGGTGGTGCCCGTGCCGCCGGAAGTTGAAAGCACATTGCAGCGTGGCTGCTATGACTGCCATTCGAACCTGACGCGCTGGCCGTGGTACAGCGACGTGGCGCCGACCTCGTGGTTCGTCATCGATCACGTCGATAGCGGACGCCGGCACGTAAACTTTTCCGACTGGCTGCGGCCCAACACCAAGAGCCCGGCGGAATTTACCCGCGAGCGCTTCGAGTCGATCTGCAAGCAGGTGGAGACTCGCAACATGCCGTTATTTTCGTATCTTCTAGTGCACCGCGCGGCGAGCCTCTCACAGAGTGACATTGAGACAATCTGCCAGTGGACGCGAACGGCACTGGCGAAGTAATGCGCGCGAGGTTCGGCCCGCTGCCGCAACGAATAAACGGGAAAATCTGCTGTTCTGCAGCGATAATCGCTCATGATGCAATCCGTGCGGACAAGCGCTGCCGAGAATTTAGAATCCGTGCTGCTGTGCGCACAAACGCACGTCGATAGCGTTAGCGCTAAACAAATTGTGACGCTCGCCGCTACCGAGCCGGACTGGGACGCGATTTTGAAGGCGGCCTCCGAACACAGCCTGACGCCGATTTTTTGCAGGAACATAGAGGAGTATGGCGGAGAGGCTTTGCCCTCCTCGTTGCGACGCCGTTTTAGCGAAGAATTTCTTCGGAATTCCTGTCGCAATTTGGCGCTGACGGCTGAGTTGTTCCGTGTCCTGGAGACACTGGACAGCCGGGGCGTGTGCGCAACGCCTTACAAGGGGCCGGTCCTTGCGGCACAAGCATACGGCGATGCTGCGATGCGGCAATTTTCCGACCTGGACATCATCGTTCCGCAACGGCAGATCGTCGCAGCGCATGACGCCATGCTCGCACTTGGCTTTCGTCCGGTGATCAGCGGCGTTGAACCGCAAGCCGGCGGGCGACAAGTTCCGGGTCAGTACGCCTATCGAAGCGATACGGAAACATTGGTGGAGCTTCATACGGAGCTCACGCTGCGGTATTTTCCGCGGCGACTAGCGTTGGAGGAAGTTTGTGAGCGCCGCGAGCGTCTACAAATTGCGGGGCGGGGGGTGCTGACGTTTTCGCCGGAGGACACGCTCCTGCTGCTGTGCGTTCACGGCTCGAAACATTTCTGGGAACGGCTGGGCTGGATTACGGATATAGCCGCGCTAACCAGAGCTTCGCGGCCAGTTGATTGGGCGATTGTGATGGAACGCGCGAGGAAGTGGGGAATTCGGCGGATGGTCTTGCTTGGCGCGGGCCTCGCGGAGCAGCTTTTCCACACGCCTTTGCCAGACGAAGTCGCGGATTACCTGAAACGCGACCCAGTTGCGCGCCGGTTGATTGATGGAATTTGCCAGCGAATTGTCGCTGCCAAGCCAGTAGAGCTAGGAGTCTTCAGCCGGTTTGCATTTCGAGTGCGGATGAGAGGTCCACTGGCGCACGGTTTGCCGTATGCCGTTCGACTCGCGCTCATGCCCACCGAATTTGACAGAGGCGGACATGCGTCTTATCTCGAACCACTCTACGCCTTACTGCGGCCGCTGCGTCTGGCGCGGGGTTACGGCTGGCGCACGCGTGGCGGCGATTAGGGCTGCAAAGAATACCAATCCCAAGTTTTGCGCAAGCCTTCTTCGAAATTGATCGTCGTTTTGTATCCGAACGCCTGCGAGGCCAAAGAAATGTCGGCCTGTGAATCGCGGATATCGCCCTCGCGCGGAGGACCGTATTTTGGCTTGGCCTGACGCCCCGAGAATCCCTCCAGCAACTTCAACGTATAGTTGAGCGTGTAGCGTCCGCCCGTTCCAAGATTAAAAGCGCGGCCGGCGATGCCCGGCGTCTCGCAGGCTTGCAAATTCGCGGCCACTACATTGTCGACAAACGTGAAATCGCGGGATTGCTCTCCGTCTCCAAAAACGGAGGGCTGCCCCCCATTGCGCATGGAGCTTATAAACAGCGACAGGACGCCGGAATACGGCGAACCGGGATCCTGGCGAGGCCCAAAGACGTTGAAATAGCGCAGGGCTACGAAATCGAGACCGTAGGTGCGGTGAAATACGCGGCCGTAGAGTTCGCCGACGAGTTTGGTAACGCCATAGGGAGAGATCGGCGCGGGCGGCATGCCTTCATGCTTCGGCAAAGTTGGCGTGTCGCCATAGATGGAAGACGAGCTCGCGAAGACGACGCGGCGGACTCGGGCATCTCGCGCAGCAACGAGAACGTTGAGCGTACCATCCACGTTGATCTGATTTGTCTCCTGTGGCTGCTTTACCGAACGTGGCACGGAGGTGCGTGCCGCAAGATGGATGACGTAATCGACGCCGCGACAGGCTTTTTCAATGGTCTCGCGGTCGGTAATAGTGCCGCGAATGAAGGTGATTTTCTCCCGGATTTTTGTGAGATTCACCTCTTTACCGGCGGAGAGGTCGTCCAGCACGGTGACGGAATGGCCCCGGCGTACCAATTCGTCCACCGTGTTCGAGCCGATAAAACCGGCGCCACCAGTGACCAAATAATGCATCAGAAAATCCTCCCAGATCGGCACCGCACCACGAAATCGATTTGCGGTTTATATTTTGGACCGAAGCCACCGATTTATAGCCGACACATGCGAACCGCATGCTCCGTTAAACAAGTGAGCGCACAGGTAATTATGCTCGTGTGGCAGCCGTATCCCAAACTCTCTTACCTTGCGATCGTCCAGCACTGAATAAGATGGGCGGCGAGCGCGCGGGGACAATTCATCATTTCCGGTCACTCAAATATACCGATAATCACTTATGAGTCTACGTGAATTCACAAGGCGCTCCCCGCCTCAGAACCACAACCCAGATGGTCCCCAGCGATAGAATCCCGAATCCGTCATTTTCCGCGTGGCGAATTCCCGCGGTCAGCATCTAACCCGGAGTTCGGTAAAGCGCTTCCCTCTGTGCGCGGCAAGGATATCGCAGTCATGGGCCCTGCCACACCAAATCCGAGCTTTACACATCGCGATTTGCTTGCGGGTTGGGGCAGAATCCTGAGCGGCAGACTCCCTATGCTCTCAATTGAAATCACGCGGGAGTGTCCTCTCCGATGTCCGGGATGTTACGCCTATGGCGACACGCACCTGGGGGGCGGCGTCACCCTGAGCGAATTAAATGATCTGCGCGGCAATGAACTGGTGACGGGCGTGTTGCGGCTGGTGGACGCGCATAAACCACTACACGTCTCGCTGGTAGGCGGCGAACCGCTGATACGTCGTCATGAACTGGACCGTATCCTTCCGGCGCTCAGCGAGATGAATGTTTTTACACTTGTGGTGACGAGCGGCGTAATTCCTGTTCCGATGGATTGGATGAAGCTGCGGCGGGTGCGCGTCGCGGTCTCTGTAGACGGGCTGCCGGAACACCACGACGTCCGGCGCAGGCCAGCCACCTACGAACGCATTCTCAAGAATATCGAAGGCCGTGAAATCAATGTTCATTGGGTGGTCACTCGGCCGATGCTGGAGCGAGAAGGCTATCTAGAAGATTATGTGAGTTTCTGGAGCTCGCGGCCCGAAGTAGATCGCATCTGGGTGAGCGTCTATACGCCGCAAATCGGTGAGAGGAGTCCAGAAATTCTTACTCCTTGCGATCGAGAAGCCCTGGCGCGGCAACTGCCTTATTTGGCGCGGCGGTATCGAAAACTCCTCTTCCATGACGGGCTGGCACAGGCATTTCTTCGCCCGCCGGCGAACCCAAGCGAGTGTCTATTCGCACAAATGTCCGCGAATTATTCGGCGGATTTGAAAACTCGCGTCGAACCTTGCGTTTTCGGCGGGAATCCGGACTGCTCTCAGTGCGGTTGTGCGGTCAGCAGCGGCTTCCACTGGATCAGGGGGATCAAACTGGCAGGTCGCTTGAAAATAGATCACTTCCTCGCTAGCTCGATGAAAATCGGCTCGCTCGCTAACCGCCTTCGGCCAGCCGGAAGCCAGCCTTCCCGCTGGAATTCCACTTCCAGTCGTTCAAATCGAACGAGCAATAAGGACAAGTTCGTGCAAATTCAGTCCTAAAGGGTACTGCAAGCTGGGGATGCGCGACGCTCTTCCGCAACGGCAGAATCGTGCGGCCTAGTTTCGGAAGTCATCCTCCCGCGGTGACGCGGCGTGAAGCCTTTGCAGGAACGTGGCGTGGAGTCGGTTCCATGATGTGACCGTGATCGTCCCGGCTGGAATCAACGATGCGTTTGAGGGTTTCTGCCACGGTAATGACCGTCTCGTCGGGAAGCGATTCGTAAATCGGAAGGCTGAGAATGCCGTCGGCCAGAAATTCGGTCTGGCTCAAATCGTTGCGGGACGCGTCGTGGTACCTGGAATAGAGTGACTGTTGGTGAAGCGGAGGGTAGAAATATTTTTTGGTTTCGATGTTCTGGTCGAGAAGGGCATTGGCCAATTCATCGCGCGTCAAACCCAAAATCTCGGGAGTGATGTGGATGGAGTAGTCCTTATAGGTGTTGGTGTCCTGGGGATGAGTCTTTTGAAAGCCCACTCCCGGCAAGGACGAAAGTATTTCCGTATAGGTTTGAGCAATGGAATTTCGCCGCCGGACTTTCGCGTCGATGAGCGGAAGACCGCGCAAGGCGAGCGCGGCATTGAACTCCGTCATGCGGGCATTAAGGCCTAGCCATTCCGGATTGTACGCGCCGATATCGCCATAATTGCGCATGGCGCGGACGGCTGCGGCAAGTTTGGCGTCGCCCGTGGTGACCAGTCCGCCTTCACCTGCAACCAGAAGCTTGGTGGGCGAGAGCGAAAATACTTCTGCATCTCCGAAGGAACCGATGGGCTTCCCACGATAGGCGCTGCCGAATCCGTGCGCAGCGTCGAAAATCAGTTTGAGTCCGTGGTGTTGCGCAAGGCCCTCGAGAGCGGGAATATCGCACGGGTTGCCGTAAAGATGTACGGCCAGGATGGCTGAAGTTTTATCGGTAATTTGGCTCTCAATATCGCTCGGGCTCACGTTCCAAGTGTCCAACTCAGAATTTGCGAATACTGGGGTCAGGCCATTCCAAAGGGCGGCGTGGCCGGTGGCGAAAAAGGTGAAGGTGGGAACGATCACTTCGCCGGAAAGGCCCAGCGCGCGGAGGACCATCATCAAGCCGCTGGTGCAGCTCGAAACCGCGACGCAATGTTTCACGCCAAGGCGCTCGGCAACAGCCGCTTCCAGACGAGCTACTGTTCCGGAGTTCGTGAGGAGCCCACTTTGATACGCGGACTGATATTCTTCGATGACGTCCTTAAGATCAGGCAAAGTCGGTCGCATGAACGGAAATCGCTCTTCAAAAGCGCGAGCCTCGCGGTGAAGCGGATCTGAGGCACTTGACTTCGGATTCATCGTCACGGACATCGCCTGTCCTCCCTTGCGGCAATTCAGTTTTTGAGTCTCACCCAGTGCGCTGACCTGTTCTCGGCGAATTGTCTAGCAGAGGCTTGCACTAGATCGGGTTAAGACTCCCGCGAGCTCACACCCACAGCTCGAATTCAAACTAATCCCCAAACGTCTTTGGGAGACGCTCAGCTTCCGACCTGAAGCAATTTCGGCACGCCTCTAACGCTCGTGTAATGAAACCCTATGGAGCTTTCGGGGTCTATCCCGCATCGTCCGTAGCGCCCTAAGAAGGATTCTGTAGGGTGCTTGCGGGCTTTCTATGAGAACGCCATTGCAACAATTCGTGCTCGTGGTTGAGACCATGGTGGTGATGCACAAGGTCTTGTTGCGGAGAATCTTCTCAACGGATGAGGGTTTCGTAGGGGAAACAGTCTAGAGGGCCTCCGGTAAAAAAGGCGGCATTCCTAAGGATGTGCCCTGATTCCAGCCGTACCTCATTTTGGGTACGGTCAGGCAGTCCCGTGCACGATCTTACTGAAGACCGAAGTTTGGGGCAAACCAGCCTGCCGGAAAGGTATTATGTCTAATCTTGCCAATTGTTTGGAGCGATTTTGCCGAGTTGCCTCAGTTTTAACGCTTGCGATGAGCCTGTACGTGACTTCTGCGCATGCACAGACTTTCTCGACGCCCCAACCCATCTTCAGCGCTATGAACAATTCGTCATATCCCACGATTGTTGACGACGCGGCCGGCCACATCAATGTGGCCTGGATAGACAGCGTATCGGGAATCAACTTTGCCCGGTCGAGTTTCACGGGCCAGAACTTCGTTACGACGCTTGTTGGTGCGATCAGCGTCGGCGCGGCGTTTCAGCCTCAGATGGTTGTGGACTCGACAGGAAACACTATCGAGATCGCCTGGGCCAAGCCGAGTGCGGCGTCCACGCCGTCCAATCAGATCTTCGATGTATTCGTGAGCCGCTCGATCGATGGGGGAGCAACCTTTCTTCCCCAAATTCCAACGGCAGTCTCCACTTCCGTAAAGCTGGTCAGCGCACCGCGCTTGGCTTTCGTGGGCGCTGGGGTTGACGTTGTCTGGGGCAGCGACACCACCTGGATCGGTCAATCTCCTGACGGACTGACTTTTTCGGCGGCGCCGATAAAGCTATCGACTGCGCAGCAAGACTCAGGTGGGCCGCGGATCGCAGTGGATAAAAATGGAAATATCTTCGTTGCCTGGACGGATCGGCTGGCGGAGGATCAAAACCTGGCGGGAAACTACTGCACCAATCCGATATCGCACATGGACTCGAACGGAGTTCAGGTCTATACCAACCTGTTCGGCGGGACTTACTACATCAACGAGACTCTCAGCGGTACAACGCCTTCCAGCACGAATACGCGGAACCTCTCCAACACCGACTTTTTGGGTCCCGATCCAAGCTACCCCAATGGTTATTACGGGTGCGCTTACGACACGCTCCATCTCTTTTTCGATCAAAACGATAATCTGCACCTGCTTTGGGCGGATGAGCAGCCGTTAGAGGATCTCCTTACCAGCACGGCCGTGCCGCAAGCAAATGGTCCGCCCAAATTTACATTTCCCATCGGGCTCGGTGGCGGTGAAGGAGTAAGCGCTCCGAGCGTGGCCACCGATATTGCCGGCGGCATTTACGTCGCGTGGGCCTCAGGTGCAAAAGCTCCCGCGAACACTGAGGGCATCTACTTCACCCGCTCCGATGATGACGGCACCAATTTTTTTAGCGGCAATCTTCTCCCGGAAGCGTCGGTTATCAGTGCGCCGGGGGCGATATCACCGGCTTACCCGCAGATCGCTGTCGATTCTAATCGCAACGTCGACATCGTCTGGGAGCAAGCCGACCAGCTGATTACTGCCGGCAGCGGCAACACGTTTCACATGTTCTTTGCGCGCTCGACAGATCGAGGCGACACGTTTCCCACGATAAGAGAAGTACAGACGACGACTCCTTCTGTGCTGTGCATTCCGGCAACGCTGCCCGGCAATACTCCTCCTAATACGCCAGACACGACCACCTGCGGAACGGTGCAAATGGGGCTCGATGCAAATTCCAACGCCGACATCGCCTGGGTGGATAATCCAGGCACATCGGGCTCAACTGCGAAAATTGACTTTTCGCTCGCGAACGTAGCGGCGCCAGTCTCCCCGGATTTCAGTATCAGCGTCACTTCGCCAACGCCCACCGCATTTTCGGGTCAGACAGTCACTTACAACGTGACAGCGGCGGCCATCGGCACGTTTGGTAATGGTCCCATCATGCTGGGTTGTAATGATTTTCCGGAGCTCTCAGGGGTGCAGGGGGGTATAGTCACCCGGTCGGATTTTTCCTGCACAGCATCGGGAATCCTCACTGCGGGGAATTCGGCAACGGTTAACCTGACCATACCTTCGAATTTGCCGGCCAACCAAGTTCCATTTGCGATCAGCGGAACAAGCGGAGGAACGACTCACCGGGTCATGGCAGAGTTTATTAGCCAAGGTTCACCAGGTGCGCCGGGCTCGGTCAGCCCGAGCTCGAGGACCATTGCCGTGGGCGCTTCCGGAACTTTCACCGCTAACATTAATTCCAATGCGTTCTCAGGAAACGTGAACCTCGTGTGCAACGGACAGCCCGCATGGATTCAATGCGGCTTCAATCCATCTACGTTGACTGCGTCGAGTACTTCGTCGACTTTAACCGTGACAGTCGTTTCTGCACCGACCGGCTCGCTGCTGAGCTATCCGCCGTCTCTCAGCGGTTTCCACGGACAAAAGAACGTTCTCTTGTGGAGTGTCACTGGGACGGCTCTATGTCTTTTGGCCATGACAATGGTCTTCAGCGGACTCCGCCAAAGACTTGCCGCTCCAATCCTACTCCGCGGATTTGCGGTGATGGCCCTAACTCTGGTGCTGGCAACCGGATTGATTTCATGCGGCGGCAGCACCTCGGCTCCGTCAAACGCGGCGACAAACAATAGCAGCGGCAGCGGAAGTGGCAGCGGCTCGGGAACCGGAAGTGGTGGCGGAACTGGAAGCGGCGGTGGAACGGGAAGCGGTGGAGGAAGTGGAAGTGGCGGCGGAAGTACTCCAGCTACAGCAACGTTCATGGTGCAGGCTCAAGCCGCGAACGGGACGACAAGCCTGGGCACAGTATCGATCACAACGCAATAGAAGAGAGGACGCTCGAATCGCCACGACACAAGCACATACACTTGCGCCGTGGCGGTAGAGCTAGAGTTCGCGTGATCAGCGAGTACATCTCAACGCTATATCTTCAGTCGATTTCTGCACCTGTGTTACGTGTCCGCCAACGGCTATACGTCTAGTCTGGATGTGACAAGCACAATCGAAAAAGTGATCGAGTTGATTAAAACTATCCTTTCACCTTTCACGCCTTTTTCAGGCATCGGGGGATATCTTTGGGGAGACAAGATCATGATTCTATGGAGGAAACAATAGAAAGTGAAACGATCCCGTACTGATTTGATTCGATCAGTCGGGCTCGAGCCCGCTACGAGCACCGGACGGGATTGCCTGTATTGCTGAATCGAGCAGCGCAGCAAATCGTGATTTCGATTCTACGCATTTGAATTTTGAGTTTCCTTTTTGGATGGAGAGTTCGCAAACTAATTTTGGCAAAGTAGTTCGGCGCAAGTGGGCTTACCCGCCTTTCCACGTCGAAACGGCCTCCACTGCGGCTTCGTGAAGTAGCAGTTTCACGGACCACCACGTCGTGTCCGCAAGATCCACTCGGACGACTAGGAGGAGGACTCGATGTTGACTCAAGAAGTTTTGTGTTTAGGAGAGGTGTGTCCAGACGTGCGGCGCAGTCGGCCCGTTTTGTTGCCTCGCAAAAGTTCAGAGGAACGTGATGTTCTCGCAGAAGCGATACTGGACGACGTTACGACCCATAGAAGGCGACGTCCGCTCGATTTGGCCGTCTCGCTAACTCTTCACTTCGCCGTACTCGGCGTCCTGTTGTTAATCCCACTTTTGTTCACCGTAGGCCTTGATTTGCACAAAAATGTAACCACATTCCTCGTTGCTCCTCTTCCGCCAATGGCCGCGCCACCTGCGCCCCCGTCTGTTTTGGCTCGAGCACCTCGGACGCCACCGAAGCAGATCCTGAAAGCGGGTCAACTCACGGCTCCAACTTTTGTTCCGAAGAGAGTTGTCGTTGCCGATGATGCGCCGCCCGCGGATCAGGAGTTCGCCGGTGGAGTGGTTGGCGGCCTTCCTGGAGGGTTAGGTGGCGGCCAAGTTGACGGCTTGCTGAACGTCTCGGTCAGTACCGCTCCAGTTGCGCCCAAGCCCGTGTCCGAACCGAAAAGGCCGGTGCGCCTAACCAGCGGAGTGAAGGCGCCGCGGCTTATCTACTCGCCGGCGCCCGAGTATCCCCTCCTGGCCAAGCAATCGCACATCGCCGGGATCGTGGTAATCGAGGCGGTTATCGATGAGCGCGGTAACGTCACCGAGGCTCGGGCGATTAGTGGGCAGCCGTTGCTTGTTACTGCGGCGCTCAAAGCTGTGTCGCAGAGGAAGTACGAGCCGACGATCTTGGATGGCGAGCCAACACCAGTTGAGTTGACCGTAGAAGTCACATTCCACGGATAGCCATCCCACTCCCGGGACAAGCACAACGGCCATGGTCGATGAGAGTGCAGCGAAGGTCCGAGTTTCCGAAGGGGCAGAAAAAGCGGCTATCGACTGGTTACATGAAGTTGAAAGCCACGTGGCCGCCGATAGTCCCCTACATGAAATTTTGCGGCGGATCGTAGATTTCGCAGCAGCCCTAGTAAGTTGCGACTCCTGCTTCGTCTACGTTTTGGAGCGAGATGAGCTTGTCTTGCGCGCCTCCAAGAATCCTCGCAACGATGCAGTCAACCAATTGAAATTG
>Ga0210394_10007975_pt1 | contig 11026 bp, 7 predicted proteins | sample IncBWC12MmetaG_FD_160121 | JGI IMG/M metagenome (GOLD analysis project Ga0210394, IMG submission 160121) | Forest soil microbial communities from Barre Woods Harvard Forest LTER site, Petersham, Massachusetts, United States - Inc-BW-C-12-M | ecosystem: Environmental > Terrestrial > Soil >... | reverse complement strand
GGCGACGACGAATTGGGGGAAGTCAGCCGGCTCTTCAATCGGTTCATGGACAAGCTGCAGGAAATCCTGCGCGGGGTCGTCGCGCACACCGGTCAGCTGACATCAGTCAGCCAGCAACTGCTGGAGGCCAGCAAGCAGATTACGATCAATTCGGGAGAGACGGCCACACAGTCTAATTCCGCTTCCCACGTCACGCAGCAGTTAACGCAGAATCTGAACAGCCTATCCGTCGGTGTCAGCGAGATGACCTCGACGATTCAGAGCATTGCCTCGAACGCACAGCAAGCCGCGAAGGTAGCATCCTCGGCCGTCGAGGCGGCCGACGCCGCCAACAGCACGGTAGCTAAGTTGGGCCGGTCCAGCGGAGAGATTGGGGTGGTCATCAAGGTCATCACCTCCATCGCCCAACAGACCAATCTGCTGGCCTTGAACGCAACGATTGAAGCGGCGCGCGCGGGAGAAGCCGGAAAGGGCTTTGCCGTAGTGGCAAACGAAGTGAAAGAGCTCTCCAAGCAGACGGCACGAGCTACGGAGGACATCGGCCGCAAAATCAGCGCCATTCAAAAGGACACCCAGGGGGCCATCGCGGCGATCGGGACGGTTAGCGGCGTGATTGATCAGATCAACAGCATTTCCGCCACGATCGCAGCCGCCGTCGGAGAGCAGAGTGCGACGACCGATGAGATGTCTCGTAACGCCGGCGAAGCAGCCAGCGGGGCCAACGGCATCTCGGTCAACATCGGTGGAGTAGCGCAGGCTGCAGATGGCACTCTGTTGCGCGCGCAAGAGTCCCAAAAGGCGGCGCAGGAATTAAGCTCCATCGCGACGCAGCTCGGAAACCTGATGCGGCAGTTCAAAATCGAGCGCAGCGACCGGCGATTCAATATGGCCGTGTCCGTCAAACTCAAGGCCACCGACGTCAACGGCGTCGCGCTGGAGCAACAAGTCATGACCATCGACTTCAGTACGCGGGGAGCCCACTTGGAGGGGATTCGCGGCGCACTTCGGTCCGGCAGCCAAATTTCCCTCGCCCGGCAGAACAAGGTGGAACAGTTTCAAATAATATGGGTAGGAGGAGAAACGACCGAGCAGCGCGGTCAGATCGGCGTTTCCGCGGTTGATCCTGCTTCCTCATTTTGGAATGACTTGCTCGAAAGGCACTCGGCAGCTCCGCTGGCCGCATAGGGAAATTGTTCGCGGAGTGTTTCGACTTCACGGATGTGGCGTTGCTGGCCGCCGCACCCGCGTGACTCTCCGGGGTCGGATCATCCCGCAAGACGACGCGCAGTACGCGGGCTGCGCAAAGAGCGGGAGAAAGGAGCGGGACGCCCAAGAGGAAAGCCGGCGGGATGCCTGCCCCGGAATTGCCGATGGACGAAATGCAGGCGCTGGCGGCCTGCGTCGCCAGTCTGAAAAAGCGGCGGAAGGCCATCGCAGGTCTATCGGTCGCGATCACGCGAGAACCGAGTCGCGAGGAGCGCCGCAGTCGGAGATTTGGCCTGGCGGGCAACATCGGATGGTGGGCGAGGCGTATAATCCTGCCAGATTTACCGGAGGTGCCGAAATGGCCAAGACGAAGAAATTCACAATTACTTTGCAGAATCAACCGGGAACGCTCGCGAAGATCGCAAAGACATTGGGGAACGGAAAGGTGAACATTCTTGCGTTGTTGGGCACGGCGCAGGGGACGAGCGGCACGATTGAACTCGTCGTCGACGATGCACGGCGCGCGAAAAAGGCGCTCGACGGAGCTGGGCTCCGGTATCAGGAAACTGCCGCAGAGGGATGTGAACTACGAAATAAGCCCGGCGCGCTTGCGCAACAGTTGGAAAAACTTGCAGCGAAAGGCGTCAATCTAAATTCGATCTGCGCTACGGCCGCGAAAGGCGGAAAAAAGGCGACGCTGATTTACACAGTGGAGACCGCGGCAAAAGCGAAAGCTGCGACGGCGTAGGCGCGAAAATCCGCGCTAATTGAATTTTGCACGTTGCATTCACGGGAGAGACTTGTCCGACGATGGGACGTTGGCGCCCGAGAGCAGGGCGCTGTCGTTGTAGCCGGGCTTTACGATGATGTAGCTTTGTTCGCGGAGTTCGGCGAGGTAATCGCGGATGCGAGGTTGCATTTTTTGCGCGTGTAGGGTGTTGTGGATGTCGGGTTCCACTTTTTCCAGCGGCTGCAATCCTGACTGCAGGTGATCTTCGACTTTCAGGATTTCAAAACCGGTGCGGGTCTGGATCACTTCGCTGATCTGGCCTTTGCTCATTTGGAAGACGATCGCTTCGAGCTGCGGCGCTAGTTCTCCTTTTTTGAAGGTGCCGAGGCCGCCGCCGTCTTTCGCAGTGCTGCCCTCAGAGTAAAGCGTGGCGACCTGGTTGAAATTGTCGCCGTTGAGGACGCTGGTGCGCAGGCCTTCGGCTTTGTTGCGCACGGCGGCCATTTCTTCGGGGCTCTTGCCTTCGGTGGTCAATGAAATTTCCGACAGCACCACGCGTTCGGGCAGCGTGAATTCCTGCGGGTGCGCTTCGTAATATTGCTTCACTTCGTCGCTGGAAATGTCCACGTGCGAACCGACTTCGCGGCGCACGACTTCCTTCTGCAGCAGTCCGTTGCGAATCGTGGCCTTGTAATCCTCCCAGCTGAGGCCGGAAGCTTCCACACCTTTTTGCAGATCCTCGAGGGTGGCGAGGCCGTTCTGCTGGCGGACTTCGTCAAGGCGCTTGGTCAGGTCGGATTCGACGTTGACGCCCATGTCCTTGGCGCGCTGCACCATCAGGGATTGATCGATCATGCCGCGCAGCAGATCTTTTTGCTGGTCTTTGAACTGCGCGTCAATCTGGTCTTGCGGGCAGCCCTGACAATCGTGGGCCACTTCGTCGCGCAACTGCTGTTCGGCTTTCTGATAAGCCGAGAGGGTGATGACGTCGTTGTTTACGCGCGCGACGATTTCGGCGTCAGCCGCGGGCTTGGCTTGCGCGTGCGTGCTCGGGGGAACCAGCGCTGCGAGCAAAGCCAGCGCGCCGAGGATGACGACCGATGCATGATTGCGATTTTTCATGGTGTGTCTCGCAGTAAATATTGTCCTTCCGATTGTAACTGGGATTTGAGATTCGGGCATATATCTCGCGGGTTGTACGCTTCGCCTGCCTGCCGCGGCGGAGTGTGCAATAGCGAACAGAAACTCGGCTCTCTGTATGCGGTAATGAAACAGTGGAGGGACCTCGGCGCTGCAATTTGAAGCTGACCGATACGCAGCGCGATGAGAGCTGAAACTGCGAAGGCCAACCTCCTGTGAATTTGTGATGTGTGCTCCTACTTTCCTCCGCGCAAGCCGCACGAGCCTCGCTGGCCCTCGTGAGCCTCGCGCTCTGGCTTCGTCTTCACCATCGTCACCGCCTTTGTCATCGCCTGCGAAGGGTGCCTTGAAAAAATCGGCTAGCTCCCGTCTCTGTGCCGTTTTCGTGTGCGCGTTACTTTCGCTGTGCGTGATTCCTGCAAGCGCACCCGCTCAGCAACCTGTTGCCGCGCCAGGGATTTTGCGCGGTTCCCTCCCGGAAGGACCTCTTGCCAGTCGACCTGCTACGGGGGGATCAGGCAGCGTCGCGGGCACGGTGCTGGACTCAAGCGGAGCAAGCGTTTCCGGCGCGGATGTCAGCTTGATGCCCAGGGATGGAACGCCCTCGCACACGATGGTGTCTGGAGCGGGCGGTGAATTCAATTTTATAGAGATTCTTCCCGGCTCCTACTTCGTAATTGTCAACGCCACGGGGTTTGCGGTTTTTACATCTGCGGAATTCACCGTCACGGCGCTGCAGGCTTATGAGGTACCCAACATTTCACTTTCGCTTGCGGCGACAAACATGGAAGTGACGGTGCATCCCACGGACGTGATCGCCGCTGAAGAGATTAGAGCGGAAGAAAAGCAGCGGCTGGTCGGGGTCCTGCCAAACTTTTATACCAGCTACGTAAATGACGCCGCGCCGCTCACTTGGAAGCAGAAATTTTCGCTCGCTACGCGCGGCACATTTGATCCGATTGCGATGGTTGGCGTGGGGGTCGCTGCAGGCATCGAGCAGGCGAACAACTCGTTCCCGGGATACGGGCAGGGCGCCGAGGGATACGGCAAGCGTTTTGCGGCAAAATTTGCAGATGGACGCAGCAGCGACTATTTCACTCATGCGGTCTTCCCCGTGCTGCTGCATCAGGATCCGCGCTACTACTACCTAGGCTCTGGCTCGATTAAGTCGCGCTTGATGCATGCGATCGGCTCCGCATTTTTAACGCGCGGCGACAACGGGCGTACGGAGCCTAACTATTCCTATGTGCTGGGAGACATGTGCTCGGGCGCGCTGTCTAATCTGTACTATCCCCAAGCGAATCGGGGAGCGCACCTGGTCTTCAACAATGCCGCCGTAGGGCTCGCGGGGCGGGTGGGCGGAAATATACTCCGTGAGTTTCTGCCGAAGCATTCGACGACGAACGTCCCGGGCGAGCGAATACCGTGATCGTGGTGAGTTGAACAGCACAGCAAGGCTCGTGCAGACCGAATGCTCGACTCGTCAACTTCAAGTACTAAGACGGACTTGCGCGGTAACGCGACGTGCCAGTCGACCATGCCTCTGACATCCGGGAGAAGAATCATGGGACCGACTTTCTCTGGCATGGTTCACTTGCTCGGTATCTCCCTCTTGCTCGAACTGGCTCATGCGAACCAGGCCAGTGGAATTGCTTCGTGCTAATCACGAAGAACTTCTTCGTGGCCTTCTTGGTTTCGAACTTTTAGGAATGTCTTCCGCGAAATACCACTGATGTCCTTCGGGATCTTCGGCTCCGTAGCGGCGGTGACCGTAAGGCGTATCTTTGGGCTCTTCGAGAATTGTCGTACCCGTCCTCCTGGCCCGTTGGAAGTGCGCGTCCACGTCTTTTACATTGACGTAAAGGCTCTGCGTTGCCTCACCGAGCCGTTTCGGATTCTTATATTCAGGACCGGGGCAGCCCATCATGATCAGGTCGTCGCCGAGTTTCATCGCGGCGTGATGGATCTTGCCGTCGGGCCGCCTCATTGGGACGCCATACTTCCGAAAACCGAATGCTTTCGCCAGAAACTTCAGTGCTGCGGCCACATTTTGATAATTAAAGATAGCGTGTGATGGACATAACATTCGCTTCTGCTGGTGTTCCTTGTCGTGCCAGGATGGTGATTGCCTAAGGCCCGGGATGCGAGCAGTAGAAACGCGGGAAAAGTTCATGGCTGCAAGTCTCGGTCTGCCAAACTTATCAGCCAGGGGAGCGGAAACCTAGTTCAGAGTGCAGGTTGTCGCCGCCGGGCGAGGTTGCGCCGCGCCTCCAGCGCCGGTGCAGCGGCTTTCCTTTTGCAAATTTGCGCTGCGGATAGGAATTACTTCGGGATCATTCCGATCGTGGCCAGCCACGTCTCTACTAGCTGAGGCCATTCGGTAATGGGAAGATCCGCGCGCCGCAGGCCGAACGCATGACCGCCTTGTGCGTACAAATGCATCTCGACGGGAACTCCGGCGTTCTTCAGCGCAATGTAGTACGCCAGCGAGTCGTTTACGTTGTCCACGTGGTCATCCTCGGCCTGCAGCAAAAACGTAGGCGGCGTCTGGCCTGTGACAGGAGTATCGGGATTCAATCCAAATTGTTTATCGGCCATCGTTTCCTGCGCCGGCTTTCGGATCACAAACTTTCTGGCGCCTTGCTTAGCATCCCATTCCGCCGCGGAAAGCGACAGATGCCCGGGATAAATAGCCACTGCAAAATCCGGGCGGCAACTCTCTTGGTCGGCGGCATCTACAGCCGGGTACAAACGCTTAGCAAAGTGCGTGCTCATCGCGGCCGACAGATGCCCGCCTGACGAAAACCCAAGCACACCAATCTTGCGGGGATCGATGTGCCATTCCGGCGCGTGCCAGCGCACCAGCCCCACCGTCCTCTGCGCATCTTCCAACGCCATCGGTGATTCCGGATACGGTCCTGATTTCGGATACGGCCCCACAGCCGTCACACGGTACTTCAACAGCACACAGATGATTCCTTTGGAAGTGAGCCAGTCGCAGACTTCCGTGCCTTCCAGATCGATGGCCAGAATCTGATAGCCCCCACCAGGGAAGACGACAACTGCGGCGCCCGTATTCTTTCCCTTCGGCGGATAGACCGTCATCGTAGGCCGCGATACGTTCCCGACGTAATCCCATGGCCTTCCAGCGACCAGATTCTCCGCCGTCGCGATGACTTCCGGACCCTCAGCGGGTTGCGCATCGGGCGCGGCCCCGGGCCATATCGGGAGTTGGGTATGTCCAGGCGATGGCTGCCAGGCAGATGTTTGCGCGCGCAGACCGCCAGACGCAAACAGAACACCGAGAGCAAGCAGCAAAAGCTTCATCACAATCCTCACGGCTCAATATAACCCGTCACTGGCTGAAGCCGCTCGCCGGAAGCTGTAAGGAGTAATCGAAAGCGCAAGCCGCGCCAAGCGCAGTTGTCGGAAACTGCCGGAGTGGTGAGTGGCGACAGGATCGACCGCGGAACGGGCGGCGACGGTGGCCGAAGATTCGTTGTTCGGATGCGAGCGAATGGCGCGCGGCAACTAGACGTGAGGGATTTGCGAGACGTTCCAGCCGCCACCCAGGGCCTTGACGAGCAGGACGCTGGCGGCGAGGCGGCGAGTGAGGATATTCACGGCGGTTACTTCGTCGGCCAAGGCGGCGCTTTGCGCGGTGGTGACTTCCAGATAATTGGTGACCCCGCCTTTGTAGCGAGTCACGGAGAGCGAAAGGGAGTGCTGCGCGGAAGCGACGGCTTCAGCTTCTTTATTGGCTTCGTCTTCGAGGATGCGCAGGGCCGCAAGATTGTCTTCGACTTCCTGGAACGCGACCAACACCGTCTGACGATAATTATCAACGGACTGGTTCCATGCAGCTTTGGCTTGGTCGGACGCGCCGCGGCGCGCGCCGGCGTCGAAAAGCGTCTCGGCCGCTTGACCACCCAGCATCCAGAATCCGCTGGGTCCTTGCAGCAACGTAGTGAACACCGCGCTCTCGAAGCCTCCGGTAGCTCCCAGAGTCACCTGCGGAAAATAAGCGGCGCGGGCAACTCCAATCTGCGCGTTCTGTTCCTGGACGCGCCTCTCCGCGGCAGAAATGTCGGGCCGGCGTTCCAGCAGGTCTGACGGCAAGCCGGCGGGAATCACCGGTGGTGGCGCGGTGAGCGGAATGGGAGGCAGACTGAACTGCGAGGCAGGCTTGCCAACCAGGACGGCGATGGCGTGCTCGAAGGCGGCGCGCTGGACTTCGACGTCCACTGCCTCCGCACGGGTAGTGTCCAGAATGGTCTTCGCCTGGGCCACATCCACGGCCGAAGCCAGGCCACCGTGAAATCGGTTTTCGGTCAATTCCAGAGCCTTTTCGAAAGATTGAACGGTCGAGTCCAAAAGCTGCTTCTGGGCGTCCAGCCCGCGCAACTGAAAATAATCGCCGGCAAGTTCGGCATGCAGGCTCAGACTCACGTTGGCTAGATCCGCACCGGTGGCCTGCGCCTCCGAGCGGCTGGCTTCCACGGTGCGACGGACGCGGCCCCAAAGGTCGGGCTCGTAGGAGACGTCCACGGGGATGGTGAAGTCGTTGTAGTCTTTGGATTCTGTGGGGGCATTAAAAAGTGGCTGGTTGGGAGCCAGGTGGGTGCGCGAGACAGAGGGAGTTGTGCCGACATTCGGAAACAGATTGGAGCGCGTAATTTTTAGCGCGGCGCGCGCCTGGGCAAATTGTTCTTGTTCCGCCTTCAGGGTCTGGTTGGAGACATTAATCTGCGCTTCGAGTTCGTTCAGCTGGGGGTCCTGATAAATTTCCCACCATTGGCCCTTGCCCACCGCATCGCTGGGCTGCGCCTGCTTCCAGTTGGCGGGAGTTTCCTTGAAATCCGTGGGGACCTCGGCGGTGGGACGAACGTAATTCGGCCCGACCGTGCAGCCCACAAAAAACAAAATTGCCGCGGCACACAACGCCGCGAAGGGAAAACGGCGCGCCAAGTTGTGCGGCGCGTCAGTGAGGTTGGGGCGAGGCACTGCCGGAACCTCCTTGTGAAACGGGTTGTGTGATTTTGACTTGCTCTCCGTCCACCAGGGAATCGGGCGGGCTGACCATGACGTTATCGTCGCCGTTCAAGCCGGAGACCACTTCGACCGTCGCGCCGAAATCTCGGCCCAATACGATGGATACGAGCTTCGCGCGATTGCCATTTTCCACGGTAGCGACTTGCAGGCCTTGCGCGCGGAAAATGAGCGCGGTCACCGGAAGAATGTAGGAGGGAATCTCCATGGGCAGCTTGAGATGGACTTCGGTGAAGGCGCCGGGGAGCAGCTCTCCGGTCGAATTATCAACGTCCACTTCCACCAGAAGGGTGCGGGAAGCCAGGTCAATGGCGTTGGCGGTACGCACCAATTTTCCCTGGAATTTCCGGCCCGGAAACTGCGCGAGCGTTAGGTCCGCGAGGATGCCGGGCTTGGCCGCAACGGAATATTGCTGCGGGACGTTAATGTAAACACGCAAGGTGCGGATCGCAGCAACGTGAAACAGTTCCTTGGCGACGCCACCCGACGAACCCGAGTCAATCAATTGACCCACGTCGGTATTCCGCGCGGTAATCACACCATCAAACGGCGCATAGATCTTCTCGAAAGATTGCAGGTCTTCCAGCCGGTTCACATTGGAACGCGCCGAATCCACGATGGCCTTTTTCGCGGCGTAGTCTCCTGCGGCATTGTCCACATCTTGCACGGCGACGGAATCGGTATTCTTCAAGCCTTCAAATCTGTTGAATGTGATTTGGGACAGATTTTCGTTCGCTTGTGCGGTGTTCAGGTCGGCGCGCGCCTGCGCGAGTTGTTTATCCACTTCAGGGGTATCGATCTCGGCCAACAGCTGGCCCTTCTTCACGTGCGCGCCGATATCGGAGTACCAGATCCGCAAATAGCCGTTGGTGCGCGCGTAGATGGGCGCGTCTATAAAGGCCTGAATGTTGCCGGGCAGCACGATCTCCTGCGCGGCGGAGCCGCGCTTGGGTTGAATCACGCCGACTTCGGGGACGGCGAGCGTGTTGGTCTCGATGCGTAGCGCGGCTTTCGCACGCAAGCGCGGGACGACTCCGGCGACGACAATCGCGATCACCACGATCACCGCAAGGATGGCGATCAATACTCCGTGACCGGATTTCTGCGGGGCCGCGCCGGCGCTGGAAAGGTGCGGATCTGGTTGCGGCGTCTTGTTGTCAACTGGCTCTGTCATAGCGTCCTCTTGAACTTGTTGAACTTGCGCTGCGTGAGCTTGCGAACATGCATGTCACTCCGCGGTCGATTCAGTCTGCGCGGCCGAAGCCTTTTTCTCGCGCGCGCCATGCACGATGCTGAAGGTTACCGGCACGAAAAACAGGGTCGCTACCGTGGCGAACATCAGGCCGCCAATCACGGCGCGGCCCAGCGGGGCGTTCTGTTCGCCACCTTCACCCAAACCCAGCGACATCGGCAACATTCCGATGATCATCGCCAGAGCCGTCATGAGCACGGGACGGAAGCGCGTGAAGCCGGATTCCGAGGCGGCTTCCGCGGCCGTCTTCCCTTCTCCGAGCCGCTCTTTCGAAAAGCTGACGACCAGGATGCTATTGGCGGTGGCCACGCCCATGCACATGATAGCGCCGGTCAATGCCGGCACGCTGACCGTGGTGCGTGTAATGAAAAGAAACCAGACGATCCCTGCGAGCGCCGCGGGCAGCGCCATGAGAATAATAAACGGATCGAGCCAGGATTGGAAATTCACAACGATCAGCAAATAGACCAGAACGATGGAAAAGGCCAGGCCCCAGAGCAATCCAGAAAAGGAGGAGGCCATGGTCAGGATTTGACCGCGAATGATAATCTGCGAGCCGCGCGGCAAATCTTTTTTGCTGCGCTCGATGATTGGTTCGATTTCGCGCGCCAGTCCGCCCAAATCGCGGCCTTGCACGGCGCCGTAGATGTCAATCACCGGCATGATGTTGTAGTGCGACACCACGCCCATCTCCGCGCCGCGGCTGAAGGAGGCCACACTGGCCATGATCTCCGATTGCTGCGTGCCGGGGCCGGTGACCGGAATATTTTCCAGATCCTGCAAGGTGTCGACATTGTACTGCGGCGTTTGCGCGGCGATGTTGTAGCTCACTCCGGTTCGCAGGTCGAGCCAATACGATGGCGTAGTCTGAAAGCTGCCGCTGAGCGAAATCAGCACATTGTTGGCCACGTCGCGAGCGGAATAGCCGATCTGTTGCGCTTTGGTGCGATCCACCTCAATGTGTAATTTGGGCTGGTCGAAAGCCTGCTGGATGCGCAGGTCCACGGTACCGGGGACAAATTTCAGGCGATTCAGCAGATTGTCGGCGAAGACTCGGTTGGCCGCAAGGTCGCGCCCGAGAATTTGGATGTCAATGGGAGCGGGCAGGCCGAAATTGAGGATCTGGCTGACGATGTCCGCGGGCAGGAAGTAAAAAGTGACGCCGGGAAAATCCTTGGCGAGTTCGATGCGCAGGTCGTGCACGTACTCGGCGGTCGGACGATGATCCTTGGACAGCTCGGCGAGAATATCGGCGTCGCCGGTGCCGATTGGCGCGGAATTGCTGTACGAAAGATTGATGCTGCTGTAGGGCAGGCCGATGTTGTCAATCAGGCTGGTCAGCTCGGACTGCGGAATTTGCTTGCGGATGACCGCCTCCACTTGATCGCAGAGCGCGGCGGTTTCCTCGATGCGCGTGCCAGTCGGAGCGCGCATGTGCAACTTGAACTCGCCGCTATCCACTTCGGGGAAAAAATCCTGCCCCAGCAACGGCAACAGCGCAAAGGAAAGCACGCAAAAGGCCAGGAAGCAGATGGCGAAGATCACGCGGTGGTGGATGCAGCGTTCGAGCAAGCGGTGGTAGCGATCGCGGAGGCCGTCGAAATGAACTTCAAACTTCTGTTGCAGGCGCACGAATGGGTTGGAGGATT
>Ga0210394_10007974_pt1 | contig 11027 bp, 6 predicted proteins | sample IncBWC12MmetaG_FD_160121 | JGI IMG/M metagenome (GOLD analysis project Ga0210394, IMG submission 160121) | Forest soil microbial communities from Barre Woods Harvard Forest LTER site, Petersham, Massachusetts, United States - Inc-BW-C-12-M | ecosystem: Environmental > Terrestrial > Soil >... | reverse complement strand
TGCCGCTGATCGCGGTCGGCGGCGGCGCCTTTCTAGTGCCCGACCGGCTCCTCGGCGTGTCGCAAGTGATCCGGGTGCCGCACGGCGATTGCGCCAACGCGGTCGGCGCCGCGATCGCGCAAGTCAGCGGCGAGACCGACCAGGTCTACCGCGAGATGACCCGCGAGGCCGCAATCGCCGCCGCCACCGCACAAGCAATCGAGCGCGCCGTCGCCGCCGGCGCCGAGCGCGCGAGCCTGGAGACGGTCGATATCGAAGACATGCCGCTCGCCTACCTGCCGGGCAACGCGCTGCGCGTCAGGGTACGGGTTGCCGGCGGGATGCGCGGCCCGGCGAGTTGAGGCTTCTTCTCAATCAGTTATCGTCACCCCTGCGAAAGCGGGGGTCCAGGGCATCCGCTAGCGTATCGGTCCCTTGATTCCCGCTTTCGCGGGAATGACAGCCGAATATTCAGCCCCTCACAGATCCAATACCAAGACGTCGCTCTTGGCGCGCGAGCAGCAGATCAGCAGGTGGGTCTGGCGGGCCGTCTCGCCGAGGATCGGGTCGCGGTGATCGGGGTCGCCCTCCAGATAGCGCGTCATGCAGGCGGCGCAATAACCGAGCTCGCACGAGGTGCGGGTCTCGACGCCGTGGCGGCGCAGGACGCTGATGATCGTCTCGCCGGCCGGCACCTCGTATTCGGCGCCGCTCTTGGCGAGCCGCACGCGAAACGGCCGGTCGTCTTCGAACCGCGCCGGCGGCGCCGCGCCGGGTCCGGAGAAATATTCGTAATGCACGCTGCCGGCCGGCCAATGCGCCGAAGCTGCGATGGCGGCTTCCATCATCCCGCGCGGACCGCAGCAGTAGAGATGCGTGCCGGGAAACGGCTCAGCCAACAGCGCGGCGATGTCGAGCCCCCTTGCCGGGTCGCCGCCGTCGTAGTGGAAGACCACCTTGCCCATCGCCGCGAGCAGGTCGAGTTCATCGCGGAACGCGGTCTTCTCGGGCGCCCGGGTGCAGTAATGGAGGCGGAACTCCGCGTGGCGGCGCTTCAATTCGGCGAGCATCGCCATGATCGGGGTGATGCCGATGCCGCCGGCCAGAAAGAGATGGCGCTCGGCCCCTTCGGCGAGCGCGAAATGATTGCGCGGCAGCGACACCTCGACGAGGTCGCCGACCCGAATTTGGTCATGCAGATGGCGCGAACCCTCCCCGAGCTTCTCGCGTAAGACGGCGATCGCATAGCGCCGCCGCTCGGCCGGATCGTTCCACAAGGAATAGTCGCGCCACGTCGACTCCCCTAGACGCACCCCGATATGCGCGCCGGCCGAGAAGCGCGGCAGGTCGCGTCCGTTCGGATCGACGAGTTCGTAGCCGTTGATGTCCTCGGCGAGATAGGCGATCGAGCGGATGCGCAGCTGCATGTCCCCTTATCCGCGCGAATCCGGTGCGATGCAAACCACAATCATCGGGGATTTCAACTCCCCGGCAGGTCGCGGGCCTCGGGCAGGAAGAGATCCTGCCAGGATTGCGGGCGGCGTTTCAATCGGCCCACCCGGTGCATGAAATCGATGAGCCGCATGACCCCGACCGGCGCCGCCCGATAGGCAAGATCGGGATCGCCGATCATGTCGGTGAGCTCCTCGATCGGGGTGTCCTGGTCCTTGACCATCGCGGCATAGATCTCGGCCGCCGCGCCGGGGCTCGTCTTGATGAAATCGTCGGCCTCCTGGAGGGCGGAGAGAACGGCCGCGCAGAGCGTCGGGTTGGCGGCGCGAAAACGGATCGTCGCGGCAATGACCGCAGCGCTGTGCGGGCCGGCGATATCGAAGGAATCCATGACCCGGTGGATCGCCGGGTTGGCGACCTCGTCATCCACATAAGGGGTGCGCGAGAAATGCGCGTCAACTTCGCCCTTGCCCGAAAGGAGCGCCGTCGCGGCCGCGGCATCGGGGCGCGCCAAGACGAGCGGGTCGAGCTTGTTGTAATGCTCGGGCCCCCATTCCAGCGCCGCCGCCAGTTCGAGCATCAGCGCCGGCCCGGAAATCTTCAGCTCGGGGACCGCGATGCGGTCCGCGGCGCCGAAGTCGCGGATCGTGTGAACCGCCGGGTTGCGCGTCACCAGCACATAGGGCAGCTGGGCGAGGGCGCCCAAAGCCTGGACTTCCCCCGGGGTCCCGGCCGCTGCGTCGGCGGCGAGGAGGAAGGGCGCGAGATCCGCGGCGACGAGATCGCTGCTGCCGTCGGTAAGCGCCTCGAGGGGGCCGGCCTGGCCGGGTGCGCTCCAAATCACCTTGACGGTGCCGAGACCCATCGCGTCGGCGGTGCGCTCGATCAGGTGCTCGTGCTCCATCACCAGGAGCGGCAGCGCGACCAGGTCGAGCGGCCGCCGCAGCCGTAATTCGGCGGTCTCGGCCAGAGCCGGCCGCGCCACGGGGATCAGCGCGACCAGCAGGAGGGCGGCAAGAGACCTTACACAGCCTCCACAGAGATGCTGTCTTCCCGGCGAAAGCCGGGATCCATCGTTCAACCGTTGAGAAGTTGGTGGGGTGGGTCCCGGCTTTCGCCGGGATGACAACTTGAATGGATCGGTTCTTCGGGGTCGCTGTACCAGCCCTAACCAGCCGCAGCGCATGGCTCCTCCCGCTCGCTCGCACGCCATGCCAACGGCTCGTAATAGCTGGCGGGCACGCCGGCCTTGTCGCGCGCCTCGCGGTTGAAGGGCGGCTTTAGCCCGCCCTTGAAATACCGCCGCACGCGGTCGTGGAAGGCGGCTTCGGGATTGAGGCCGCGCTCGCGGCAAATCCGCTCGAACCAGAAGTGGCCGACCGCGACATGGCCGATCTCGTCCTCATAGATTCGGACGAGAATTGCGGCGCTCTCGGGGTCATCGGCGCGCTCGAGACGGCGGATCATCTCCGGCGTCACATCGAGCCCGCGCGCTTCTAGTACGAGCGGCACGATCGCGAGGCGGGCCACCGGGTCGTGCGCCGTGGCGGCCGCGGCCTCCCACAGCCCGTCATGCGCCGGCAGTGCGCCATAGGCCGAGCCGAGCGTCGCCAGCCGGGCCCTCAGCAGCTCGAAATGCTCGGCCTCCTCGGCGGCAACACAAAGCCAATCGTTAAAGAACGCACGCGGCAGACCGGCATCGCCAAACCGCGCGACGAGGTCCCAGGCGAGATCGATCGCGTTGAGCTCGATATGGGCGAGCGCGTGGAGCAGCGCGATCCGCCCCGCCGTCGCGCCGAAATTGCGCCGCCTCGGCATGTCGCGCGGGGGCAGCAGCACCGGGCGCTCCAGCCGCGCCGGGCGATCGGGCGGGCTTGCCCGACCGATCGCCATGTCGCCGGCGCGCCAACGCGCCGCCAATGCCCGGCTCAGCGCGACCTTGCGCGCTGGATCGGCCGCGGCGAGGATCGTCGCCGCCCCTTGGGCGAGGGTTTGGATCACAAGCTGGGACGTCACCCCCGCGCGAGCGGGGGCCCAGGACTACCGACGCGAGCCTTGCCGCCCTGGATTCCCGCTCTCGCGGGAATGACGGAAGAGTACCGCATATTCAGAGCGCCTGCACCGCTTCTAGCACCTCGGCGACGTGGCCCGGCACCTTGACCTTGTGCCAGACTTGGCGCACGACGCCCTCCTTGTCGATGAGGAAGGTGGCGCGCTCGATCCCCATGTATTTGCGGCCGTACATGCTTTTCTCGACCCAGACGCCATAGGTCTCGGTCACTTTGCCGTCGGCGTCGGAACCGAGGATGAACGGCAGCTGGTGCTTTTTCTTGAACTTGTCGTGCGAGGCGACCGAGTCGCGCGAGACGCCGATCACCACGGCGCCGGTCTTGCCATAATCGGGGACCGAGTCGCGGAAGCCGCAGGCTTCCGCGGTGCAGCCCGAGGTGTCGTCCTTCGGATAGAAATAGAGGACCACCGGCTTGCCGCGGAGCCGCGCCAGCGCGACCGTGCCGTTGCCGTCGGTGGGCATCGTGAAATCGGGGGCCTTGTCGCCTGGTTGGAGGCTCATCGCGCCATCTCTCCTCTAATTTTTTGGCCGGTCGCATTTTCGCCGGACTGCGCCGTGCGCCGCGCCGCCGTTCGTGCCGGACGGGCGATCAATCGGTCGTACCAGGCGCGAACGCGCGCGCAGGCGGCAGTCATATCTGCGTCGAGATGGGCGAAGTCAACCGCGCCGGCGCAGCGCGCCAGGGTGGCGCCGGCCGGGCCGGCGAGCGCTGCCGGGTCGGGCACACCCTCGAAGAGGAGCGCGAGGAGGGTTCGCAGATGGCGCAACAGGGCGAGAGCCTCGCCCAGCTCGCGCACCCCCTGCGGCGGTAAGGCGCCGACCGCCCCCAGCGCTACAAGCGCTGAACCCGTCTCGCGCCGCAACACCTCGGGCGCCCGCGCCGCCTCGCGCAGCATCAGGTATTGCACGGTGAATTCGAGGTCGACGAGCCCGCCGCGCCGGTTGCGCAGATCCCACGGCGAGGGGCGCGGCACGCTCTCGATGATGCGTTGGCGCATGTCGGCGACGTCGGCGAGGAGGCGCCGGGGCTCGCGCGGCGCGCTCAACGCCGCCGTGATCGCTGCCGCGATCGCCTCGCACAGCGCCCTATCGCCGGCGATCGGCCGCGCCCGGGTCAGCGCCATATGCTCCCAAGTCCAGGCCGATTCGCGCTGGTATTGGGCAAAGGCGGCGAGGCTCGACGCGATCGGTCCCGATTCGCCCGACGGCCGCAACCGCATGTCGACCGCGTAGAGGCGGCCTTCCGCGGTCGGCGCGGTAATCGCCGATATGAGGCGCTGACTGAGCCGAGCGTAATAGGTCGAGAGCGCGAGCGGGCGCGGCCCCGGCGAGCCGGCGTCGTCGGCAGTTGGATCATCGAGAGGGGCATCGTAGATCAGTATGAGATCGAGGTCGGAGGCGAGGGACATTTCGCGGCTGCCAAGCCGCCCCATCGCGACGATCGCAAAGGTGCCGCCCGGCATCGCGCCGTGCACCCGGGCGAAATCGGCATTGACCGCCGGGAGAAGCGCGGCGAGCGCGGTTTCGGCGATATCGGCGAGGGCGGAACCGGCCCGCTCGCCCGGGATGGTGCGGCGTAGCAGCTGGACCCCGACCTGAAAGCGCCGCTCGCCCGTCCAACGGCGGATGAGGTCGAGCATGTCCTCGAAATCACGCGCGCCGGTGAGGAGGCCCGCCAGATCATCGGCAAGCCCGGCGCGCTCGGGCAGCGGGGATGAGAATTCGGCGCTCAGCACCGCATCGAAAAGGGCCTGACGCTGCGCCAGGCTTTCTGCCAGGAGCGGCGCCTCGGCCATGATGTCGGCGACCAGCGAGAACAATCCGGGATTGGCGTAAAACAGCGAAAACAGCTGAACCCCGGCGGGCAGACGCGACAGAAACTGGTCGAAGCGCAGGACCGCCGTATCGGGATGCGCGGTTGCGCCAAAAACCCGCAGCAGCTCGGGGACGAACTCGGTCAGGATCTCGCGCGCCCGCTGGCTGCGGGTCGCACGCATGCGGCCGTGATGCCAGTCGCGCACCATCGCGGCGACCCGAGCCGGGTCCTCAAAGCCGAGCCGCGCCAGGGTGGCCAGCGTGTCGGGATCGTCCTCCGCGCCGGTGAAGACCAGATTGCCGGGCCCCGCCAGGCTCGGGGCTTCCTCGAACAGCTCGGCATAATGCTTCTCGACCGAGGCAAGGTGGGCGCGCAGATCGGTGACGAATCGGTCCCTATCGGGATCGCCGAGAAAGCTCGCGAGCTGGGCGATGCCGTCGGGGTCGGCCGGCAACCGGTGCGTCTGGGCATCCTCCCGCATCTGCAGCCGGTGCTCGATCCGGCGCAGGAAGCGGTAATCGGCGATCAGCGTTTCGGCGGTTCCTTTGTCGATGCGGCGGCTTGCCGCGAGGCGGCGTAGCGCCGTGCAGGTCGGCGCCACCCGCAACTGGCGCAATCTCCCGCCCCAGATCAGCTGCTGTGTCTGGGCAAAGAATTCGATCTCGCGAATGCCGCCGCGCCCGGTCTTGATGTCGTGACCTTCGACCGCGATTCGGCTGCCGCCCTTATGCGCCTGGATCTGACGCTTGATCGAGTGGATGTCCGCGATCGCCGCAAAGTCGAGATGCTTGCGCCAGATAAAGGGTTGCAGATCCGCGAGAAAGCGCCGTGCCGCCTGATGGTCCCCGGCGACCGGGCGGGCCTTGATCAGAGCGGCGCGCTCCCAATTCTGCCCGACCGTTTCATAATAAGTCAGCGCGGCTGCCACAGACATCGCCAGCGGGGTCGAGCGCGGGTCCGGGCGCAGCCGCACATCGGTGCGAAAAACATAGCCATCCCCGGTGCGCTCATCGAGAATACGGATAAAATCGCGGGCGATCCTGCCGAACAGGGATTGAGCGCTGTCTTGCGCGAGCCCCGGCACGCCCGATGGATCGTGGAGAAGGATCAGGTCGATATCGCTCGAATAATTCAGCTCCCCGCCGCCCAGCTTGCCCATTGCGAGGACAATGAGACCGCTCCCCTTTTCGGGATCCTCGGGGTCGATCGGCGCGATCGAACCGCTGACCGCGGCGGCGCGCAGCGGATCTCGCACTGCGGCACCGATCGCCGCTTCGGCAAAGCGGCTGAGCGCGGTCATTTGCTGTTCGAGCGACCAGCTCCCGGCAAACTCGGCCACTGCGGCAAGCAAGGCGACGCGCCGCTTGGCGATCCGCAGCCGGCGCATCAACATCGCCCGATTTTCGCCGCGATCGGCGTGTGTCTCGGTCGCCGTGACAATTTCCTCGAACAAGGGGTCGGCGCCTTCCTCGACGATACGGGTGAGGAACACCCATTCGGCTACGGCAACGCCGCTCAAAAACGGGCTGTTGCCGAAGATCGCGGCAAGGAGGCTCCTGCCGGTGGAGGTGGTGCTCCACTGGCGGGCAAGCGCGGCGTTGCCCTTGTCTTGCGCCTCGGCGAGCGCCGCCTCCCAGGCCGCGAGACCGAGGGCGAGAAGCCGCGCATCCGCGGGAAGCGGCAGTCCGTCACTATTTGGGGAGAGATGCGATAGCAGCTTCATCGCATGATGCCGGCGAGGGTGGCGACACTCGCCCAGGTGCCGAGCCCGGTCAAGCGCGGCCGCAAGCGCTCGTGGCCGGCATCCCGGATGCCCCGCCGCGCCGCCGCCCTCTGCTGCATCACCGAGCGGTGCGCCATGCCGGGCGCGGCGCACATCACCTCTTGCGCTGGTTCGGCTCGCTCGCCGCGGTCCTCATTCTGATCGCCCTCTTCGGCATCTGGCGGGTGATGCAAGGCCCGATCCAGCTGGATTGGCTCGCGCCCTATGTCGAGGCAGCGTTCGAACGCCCCGGGATCGGGCTCAAAGTGGCGATCTCAGGGGTACGCTTCGGGATCGACCGCACCACGCATCAGCTCGATTTGTGGGCCGAGAATGTCCGCGTCGCGCTGCCCGATGGCGCGCCGTTGGCGAGCTTTCCCGAGATGGCGACGAGCTTCGGGCTCGAGGCGTTGCTGCACGGTCGGCTGGCGCCGACGCAGGTGGTGGTCGAACACCCCGTCGTCCACCTGGTGCGCGATGCGAGCGGGATGATCGTCGCACGGGTTGGGTCCGGCGACGCCGCGGCGCCCGATCTCGGTCCGCAGATGATCGAGCAGCTTGCCGGACCGCGGGAGCGCGACTCCTCCTCGGATGATCTGAAACGGCTCAGCATCCGAGGGGCGACGGTGATCGTCGACGACCGCCGGACCGGCCAAACCTGGCGTGCAGACCGGGTCGATATTTCGGTCGAGCGTGGCCCCAAAGGGGTCAGAGGCGATTTTTCGCTGGCCATCCCGATGGGCGCCAGCTTGCCGGAGCTGCATGCGAGTTATCGTTATTTCGCCGAGCGTAACGTCCTCGACCTCGACATATCGTTCGACGGGGTCCAGCCCGCCGACATCCCGCCGCTGATTCCGGAACTACTTCAGTTGCAGCACGTCACGGCGCCGGTTTCCGGCACGTTGCAGACACGGATCGACCTCACCCGGCGCACGGCTCAGGGCTCGCGGCTCGACCTCGCCTTGGGTCAGGGCCGGGTGCACAGCGAATGGCTGCCGGACGGCGGCGTCGCGATCGACAAGGGCGAGCTGCGCGTCGTCTATGCCCCGGAAAGCTCCGAGGTCCAGGTCGAGCAGCTCACGCTCGATCTCGGCGGCGGTACCCAACTCAACCTCGACGGCACCTTCTCCGGCGTCACCCCGGAGCTGATCGCCGCCCCCATCGACGCGCGTCCCTCGGGTCACGTCGCGGCCAAGCTTGCCGTCGCGCTGAAGCATTTGCCGGTGGCACGGTTCGGCGAATTATGGCCCAAAGCGTTCAGCTCCGGCGGCCGGCGCTGGGTGCTCGACAACGTCCATGATGGCGTCCTCGACGAAGGCTCGGTCGAGCTCGGCCTCGACCTCGATCCGGTGGCGCATACCGCCACTATGCAGAACACCCAGGGCCGGCTTCGCTACCACGATCTGACAATCAACTATTTCAACGGATTGCCGTTGGTTCGCCAAGTCGGGGGGACAGCGGTTTTCACCGGCAAGCATCTCGACCTCACCCCGACGAGCGGCATGCTCAAGGGGATGAAGATCACCGGCGGGACGGTGCAGCTGAGCGAGCTGGGCGAGCGCACCGAATGGCTGAACATCGATCTGGCGCTGGCCGGGCCGCTCCAGGACGCGCTCGAAGTCATTGATTCGAAGCCGCTTCGCTATGCCCATGCGATCGGCCTCGATCCGGCGCATGTCAGCGGCCGGGCGGAGACCCAGTTGCATTTCAGGCTTCCGCTGGTGGCCGATCTTAAAGCCGACGCCGTCGACTACGCTGCCAAATCGACGATCACCGGCGCGAACCTTGGTAAGGTTGCGCTCGATCGCCGGGTCACCGATGGCAATTTCGCGCTCGAAATTGCCCGCACCGGCGCGCATCTCCAGGGTACCGCCAAGTTCGACGATATCGCGTCAACATTGGATGCGAATGTCTTCTTCCATCCAAAGAGCGGCCCGAGCGCGGTGTACCGGGTCCAAATGACGCTCGATGAGGAGGCGCAACGCCGGCTCGATCTCGATTTCGCGCCCGACCGGATGAAGGGCCCGATCGCGGCGGATATAACCTATTCGACGTTCGCCGCGAACCGCGGCGAGGCAACCGCGCTCCTCGATCTGCGCAACGTCGGCCTCGCGATTCCCGAGGCCGGCTGGAAAAAGCCGCCCGAACAGCCGGGAACGGCATCGCTCGTCCTCGATCTCGACAATCAGAAGATCACCCGGATCCGGCAGATCGAACTCAAGGCGGCCGGCCTCGACGGCCACTTTGCGGTGCTGTTGAGCGACGACCACCAGCGCATCAACCGGATCGAGATCCGCCGCCTTGTCGTTGGCGAGAGCGATGTCAGCGGCACGGTTATCCGCCGGGCCGAGGGGGGGTGGCGCGCCGATATCCATGCCGTGCGGGCCGATGCCCGCCATCTGATCAAGGATGCGATGGGCAGCGTGCCATCGCCGTCGGCGCCGCTGCTCGCGATCAATGCCCGGATCGATCGGCTGGTGTTTGGCCCGCAGCGCGAGCTTCGCCGCGTCACTGCAATCCTCATGCGCACCGGCGGGATTTGGCAGACCGGCAAGATCGAGGGCCGCTACGCCGACGGACACGGGATGTCGCTGCAGTTTGGCGAGGAGGACGGCCGCCTGATTTTCAAGTCGGACGATTTCGGTGCGGCCTTGCAGCTCCTCGACATTGCCGACGGCGTCGTCGGCGGGCAGCTGAGCGTCGATGGGCAGATCGCCGAAATCGACGGCAAACGCACGCTGCGTGCCCATCTCGAAGGCCAAAACTATACGCTCGCGCACGCCCCGGTGCTGGCCCGCATCGTGGCGCTGCCGTCCTTGACCGGCGTTGCCAGCATGCTGGCCGGCACTGGCCTGCCGTTCGAGACGCTGCGCGGCGATTTCAGCTATACCGGCTCGCGCCTCACCTTCGAACGGCTGCTGGGGTTTGGCGAGGCGCTCGGGGTGACCGCGGAGGGCTGGATCGATCTCGACCAGGATCGGCTCGAGCTCAAGGGGACCGTCGCGCCGGCTTATGCGCTGAATTCGCTGTTCGGCAATGTTCCGATCCTCGGGCCGCTCTTGGGCGGCGGTTCAGAGGGCCTCTTCGCCGCCAATTATCGCCTCAGCGGCGCCAGCGCCGACCCGCAGGTGACGGTCAATCCCTTAGGCGCGCTCGCGCCGGGGATCCTGCGCGAGTTGTTCGCGCCGATCGTCGGTCTGCCGGCGCCGCAACAGGAGCAGCAGGCGGTGCATTGACGATGCCGGACCGCGGGCGTCCCGCCCGCATGCGGCCGAGACGGCCGCGGTCCTCAGTGCGGAAGCACGAGAGCGTATCGCTTTCGCCCTGCGCTGAGCTTGATGACCCCCTGGGGGTCGAGATCTGCGAGTGAGATCATCTGGGTCTCGGCGGTGATAACCACGTCGTTGATCCTCGCGCCAGCACTGCGAATCAGCCGGCGTGCCGCGCCGTTGGAGGCGGCAAGCCCCGCGCGTACAAACAACTCGAAAGCCGGGACGCCGTTTTTGAGAATGTCTCGTTCTAGGGCAAGCTCCGGCAAACCGCTGCCTGTGCCGCGGTCTACGAAGACACTGCGCGCAGTCTCCGCCGCGGCCGCGGCGGCGGCGCGGCCGTGGGCGAGCGCGGTCGCCTCGGTCGCCAGCAGCTTTTTCGCCTCGTTGATCTCGGAATCGGCCAGCTTTTCCAGCCGTGCGATCTCGGGCAACGGCAATTCGGTGAAGAGGCGCAGAAAGCGGCCGACATCGTCGTCTTCGGTGTTGCGCCAGAATTGCCAGTATTCGTAGGGGGACAGCCGGTCGGCGTTGAGCCAAACCGCACCGCCGACGCTCTTGCCCATCTTGGCGCCCGAAGCGGTCTCCATCAGCGGCGTGGTCAGGCCGAACAGCGCGCGCCCGTCGACGCGGCGCGCCAGCTCGACCCCGGCGACGATGTTACCCCACTGGTCGGAG
>Ga0210394_10007972_pt1 | contig 11029 bp, 9 predicted proteins | sample IncBWC12MmetaG_FD_160121 | JGI IMG/M metagenome (GOLD analysis project Ga0210394, IMG submission 160121) | Forest soil microbial communities from Barre Woods Harvard Forest LTER site, Petersham, Massachusetts, United States - Inc-BW-C-12-M | ecosystem: Environmental > Terrestrial > Soil >... | reverse complement strand
ATCTCACCAGCGGAGCGAGTCTGGCGGAGTTCGCGGACGATTCCTTCGACTTCGTCTATTCCTACGCCGTGTTCCAGCACATTCCCAGCCGCGACGTCGTGTTTCAATATCTGCGCGAAATCCGCCGCGTCTTGAAGACCGGCGGCCTGGCGCGGATGCAATTCAACGGGCTGCCACGCGGCGGGGAATCCGGCGGCGAGGCCTCCGGCGAGCCGTACGACACCTGGGCCGGCGCGCGCTTTTCCTCGAGCGATATTCTGGAATTCACAGAGTCCCAGGATTTTCAGGTGTTGGCCCTGGAGAGAGTATCCACGCAATACCTGTGGACCACCTGGCGCAAACGCCCCCAGGGCTGGCATGCAGGATACCTGGTTCAAACTGATGAGGCCCATTCCGAGGATGCCCCGGAATCGAAGACTCGCATCCGCCGTATCACCAACGCCAGCAGTTCGGAGCCGGTGGCGCCCTGCCGCGGACGCTTCGCCTCCATTCTCATCTGGACCGAGAATCTTCCGGCGGAGGCGGGACTGCACGACTTGCGCGTGGTGGTGGGCGATTCCTTCGGGACTCTGACCCGTATCGGGCCGCCGGACAGTTCCGGATTGCAGCAAATTGAGGCGCTTCTTCCCGAGTTGGAAGCCACCGGATTGCTGCCCGTCGAGATTCGGCGCTTGGGGCGGACCCTGGCCCCGCCGGCCACCTTGCGCATAATTCCTCCAGGGCCGTGGGTGCCGCGGGTGCGCTCGATTCGAGACGGCGTAAACCTGGTGGTGGAAAACCGGATCGAGACGCGGATCGTGAAGATGACGATCGAAGAAGTCGTCCGTCCGCACGAAATCGAAGCGGCGGTCGGCGGCCATCCCGTGGCGGACCTGGAGTTCTTCTGCATCGACCCCCGGCCGCAGGTCTTCGAAGTGAATTTCCGCCTTCCCGAAGAGGTCGCGCCCGGACGGCATCTGCTGGAGGTGCGTATGGGACGGCGTAGACTCGCGGTGGTAATGCTGGACGTCGTCGCCTAACGCGGATAAAAACTGGCGTCGATGTGGCGCACGCGCCTACCGTGCGGCATCGAGGCTATTCTCGACACTTCGTCGGGCCCGCACAGCGTCTTAGCCCGAAGCGTCGCCAGGAGTGGCGACGCGGCACGCACGAGTGCGTGCGCCACATCATTGCCCCAAGAAAATTTGTGTGGAATGCGGGTCCGGGAACAGGCTGTCACGAAATAACCGCTCCCTGTGGTCACGGCTCTGAAACGTTTCCGGGCCGCGACCAAAGGAAGCGGTTGGACCGGGCTATTTCGAGACAGGGCCCAGCTTGGCTGGGTCGCGGTTCTGTTACCGCATCGCGTGCGTGAAGCGGTTGCGCATCCTGAGGATGGGGGATTCGAAAAACCGCCAGGAAACCGAAGCCGCGGCGATCACCGCCGCCAGGGAGAGGAACGCCTCCGCGAATCCGCCAGGCGCCACGTGCAAGACACGCGGCGCGAACCGCCGCACCTGTTCCGCGGCGGGAATGTGGAGCAGATAAACTCCGTACGAGATGACCCCGATCCATGTCAGAGGCCGCAGCCGGAAGATCGCCAGCAGAACTCGATTCCGCCGATGGATCAGCAGAATAAGCACTCCGGTGAAAAAAACCGCCGCGGAGCTGAAACCGGCGGTGCGCATCGCGGTTGACCAGGGCAGGGAGCCATAGCGCCAGCAGATCCACACCACGATAGCGCCGGTGCACGCCGTTATGGGGGCGATCCAGCGGGATCGCAACCAGGACGCGGAATCGCGCTGCGCCACAGCGACCAGCCCTCCCAGTGCGAGCGTGTCCATGCGGCAAGGCATGAGAACGTACGTTCCGGCAATGTTCCCCGGCATCGCCCATACCATCGTTATCCGGATAAGCAGGGCCGCGATCACGGCGCCCGCCAGAACTCGCGCGAGCATTCTTCGCGTCACCAGAGCCACCAGCAGCGGAAAGGTGAGGTAGAACTGTTCCTCCACTTGCAGGGACCAGAGGGGCGTCAGGTCGCCAGAAGGCCATTGATTCCGCAAAAAGACCTGGATGTTTCCGATGTATACGGCATACCACCAGTCTCTGGACTGGAGAAAGCTGCTCCAGTGCGCCAGGCTTGGGCCATAGCTGGTGACGTAGGCGATGGCAAGAACCGCGTAGTACAGCGGAAAGATCCGGAGCGTGCGGCGCGAAATAAAATTGCGATAATAGCCCGGGCGTCCCGCGCTATCAACCAGAATTCCCGTGATCAGATAGCCGCTGAGAACAAAAAAAAGGTCGACCCCCAGCCAGCCCGACAGGACGACATATTGGGCAGACCTGGGCAGCGTCACCGCCCCCCCCAAATGAAACATCAAGACCAGCAGGATGGCGACGCCGCGGAGACCGTCGAGTTCCGGGATGCGGCCTGTCGTCCCGGAAGCGAGTAAGGGACGACCGATTGCTGGTCGAGAAGGGGCTGTCATCCGCTCGGGCCACATCCTTTGAAGAAGCCTTCGCGTGTCCTTCAAATCTCCGGGCTTGCGATCAGTATACACCTCCGCGCACGCGCCGATCCCGGCGGCGTATGCTAATACCGTGAAGACAGCCCTGGTTCTGTTGGACCCCGGCGCGGCGATTCCATTGCCCGCGCCGGTGGTCAAGAATTACGAGCCCGTGAGCGGGCGGATACTCGACAATCTTAGGTTGGATGCGCAATGCTTCAGCCCTCTCACGCCCGAGTTTCTGGCAGTTTCGAGGGCCGAGCCGGCCCTGCGCGGGCATCGGCGGCTTGCGGCCGAGGATCGATGCAGAAAAACTCCTGCGCGGGATGGCCGCCGGCCGGCGCTCCGCATGGGATGGCGCAAGCTCGCCCGCGTCATGCTGGAAGTCACGGCGTAGGCCGTGACCGCTATCGGCATCGACTTCGGCACCACCAATAGCGCCCTGGCGCGAGCCACGTCCCCCGATCGGATCGAGCTGGCCGCGTTTCCCTTTGACGGCGCGCTGACGGACGCATACCGCTCGCTTCTGTACCTGGAGCAAATCAAGGTGGAGACGAAGTCGGTGGTCAAATCCTGGACTGGGCCGGAAGGTATTGAGCGTTATCTTGCCGCGGAAACCAAGGGCCGGCTGATCCAATCCCTCAAGTCGTTTCTCAGCAGCCGGCTTCTCGAAAGCACCGAGGTTTTCGGCAAACGACGCACCGTGGAAGAGCTCATCGCCCGCATTCTTCAAGACCTTCGGGAACGAGCGGAGCGGCAGTTCGGAATTCGAATCCGTTCGGCGGTGGTGGGCCGTCCGGTCCGCTTCGTGGGCTCGGCGAACGATAGCGACGACGCTTTCGCCGAAGCGCGCCTTCGGCAGGCATTTGCGTTGGCTGGTTTCGATTCTGTCCGGTTTGAAATGGAGCCGGTCGCGGCCGCTCATTACTACGAATCCACACTGGATCGCGACGAGCTCATCATGATCGGCGATTTCGGCGGAGGCACCAGCGATTTCTCATTGGTGCGCGTCGGGCCCGGCGTTCGCCGGCGCGGCAGAAAGCCCTCCGATCTTCTTGGCAATGCCGGCGTCGGTGTGGCCGGCGACGCCTTCGACGCGAAGATCGTCCGCCATTTCGTGTCGCCGGCGCTCGGGGCCGGCTCTGAGATGCGCTCCATGCACAAGATCCTGCCCGTGCCGGGGTGGATCTACGCGCAGCTCGAGCGCTGGCACTATCTGTCGTTCTTGCGGGGGCGCGATGTCATGAACACGCTCCGATCCATTCGCGCCCAGGCGTTGGAGCCGGAAAAGATTGAAGCGCTGGTTCACCTGATCGACGACGATCTCGGATACCAACTGCACCGCGCGGTTCAAAAGGTGAAGTGCGAATTGTCCGCGGCGCAAACGGCGGACTTCCGTTTCACCACCGGCGGCGTCGACATCCGGGCCACCGTGGATCGGCGCTCCTTCGAGCACTGGATTTCCGAGGAAGTCGGCAAAATCGCCGCGTGCGTGGACGCGCTGCTGGATACCGCCGGCGTTCAGTCCAGGAACGTCGACATGGTTTTCCTCACCGGAGGTTCTTCCTTCGTGCCGGCCGTGCGCGGGATTTTCGAATCGCGCTTCGGCGCCGGGCGGATTCGATCCGGGAACGAATTTACGTCGGTCGCCCGAGGCCTGGCTCTGATCGCGGCCGAGGACTAAGAACTACGTATGCGATGGGGGAACCGCTCCCTACGGTCACGGCTCAGATCGCTACGTTCCGAGCCGCGACCGTAGGGAGCGGTTTCTCCAGATTCGTGCGTGGCCGCGGCAGGTCGGAGACCTGCCCCACTGCGCTAAGATTCTGGAATGAGACTGCTGGTAAAGTTCAGCGCGATCTTCGCTCTCATTTTTTGCGCGGGCGTGGCCATCATCGCATGGCTCTCCTACCGGCTGATGCAGGAGGACGCGCGGACCCAGGTTCTCAATCAGGCGCGGCTCATGATGCAAGCCGCGCGCTCGGTTCGGGATTACACCACGTTGCAGATTAAGCCGTTGCTGACACCCGATGAAAAGCGGGACAACACGTTTCTTGCCCAAACGGTTCCGGCCTACGCGGCCACGGAGAATTTCAACTACCTGCGCGCCAGCTTCCCCGACTACAGTTACAAGGAGGCCGCACTCAACCCCACGAATCCGCGCGACAGAGCCGTCGATTGGGAGGCCGATATCATTAACGCCTTTCGGAATAAGCCGCAACTGGAGGAGCTGACGGGTGAGCGTGAGGCCAGTACCGGCCCGTCTCTATTCTTCGCGCGGCCCATTCACGCCGACCGCGCTTGTCTGGAATGCCACAGCCTGCCCGGGAATGCTCCGACGGCGATGATCGAGATCTACGGCTCGGCGAATGGTTTTGGCTGGCAACAGGGAACCGTCATTGCGGCGCAGATCGTTTCCGTCCCCATGTCGCTGCCGCTCCAGCTTGCCTACGATGGCTTTCGCGCGCAATTGGTCTATCTGGGGGCGATTCTGCTGGTCAGCCTGGTGGTGTTGAACCTGGCTCTGTATTTCACCATCGCGCGGCCAGTCGCAGCGTTATCGGAGATGGCGGATAAGATCAGCCTGGGCCAGTTGGACGTTCCCGAGCTGCCGATCCGGGGCAAAGACGAAATCTCGCGCCTGGCGGGATCGTTCAATCGAATGCGGCGAAGCCTGGCGACCGCGATGCGGATGCTGGGCGATCCCGGAAGCCAGTAATACGCATCCGCTCCATGACTGTCGCGGTTCAGCCGTGCCTGCCGCGGGGCCGGCTGAAGGGGTTAAGATGGCAGGTCGCAGACTGTCGCAGACCTGCCCCACAGGCGTTCCATTTGGCGAACTTTCTGGCGCAAAGTGGCTGAAACCGCTCCCTGTGGTCGCGGCTCTGTAATGGCTTCCGAGCCGTGACCAGAGGGAGCGGTTAGAACCCTTTAATTTTGCGCCGGAGAGTAGCTAAGCTAGAAAGAATCCAGAAATGCGCGCCGGGCCCGCTCATCCGGAATCTCAGCGGCGAGCGCGGCTTTCAACTGTTCTTTGGTTTGGACGCCGCGCGCGGCGTGTTTCACCACCAGGGACGCCATCGGCCCCAGATACGCGGCAAGTGCTCTCCGCGCCGCTTCCAGCGTCTGCTCGTCCAAGGGCGCCGCCGATTGTGACCCGGATAACGGAACGGCAGCCTGCCGTGCCGCGGATGGAAGCGGGGGCGGAAGAACCGCCGGTGGAGCCGAGAGCAATCCGAAGGCGCGCAGAAACTCGAGGCGGTCCGCCTCTCTTGGAATTTGCTCCGCCAAGTCCCGGCAAAGCGCGGTCAGGCTGGTGTGCTGCGCCGCGGCTTTTGCCACCAGGGTTTTCGCGATGGGGCCGACGCTTGCCGCAAGCCAAGACTCCACACGGGCCAGTTCGGCCTCCTCAAATTTCGGTTTCGCGGCCGTGTGCGTTACCTGTTCCAATGCTTCCCGCAACTCGGCCATGGTCTGATACCGCTGCCCCGGCGACTTCGCCAGACATCGATTCACGATTTGCTGCAAGGCCGCAGGCGCATCCAGCGGCGCGGGCTCCCTGTGCAGAATCGCCGCCATCGTGGCGATCGTGTTCTCTCCGCTGAAGGCCCTGTGCCCGCTTAGCAGCTCATACAGCACGACGCCGAAACTGAACACATCCGACCGCGCATCCAGCGGCTTGCCCCCCGCCTGCTCCGGAGCCATGTACGCCGGCGTTCCCATGACCGTGCCTTCCATGGTCTCCGTGACCTCCGCATTGGCGACGGTGATCCGCTTCGCCAAGCCAAAGTCGAGCAGCTTCGCCGTTCCCTTCGCGGTCACCAGAATGTTGCCAGGCTTCAAATCGCGATGCAAAATGCCGCGGGCATGAGCCTCCTCGAGCGCACTCGCAATTTGAAGCGCCAGCCGCACGGCTTCTTCCGCGGAGACCGGACCGCGCAGCGGTTTACCCTCCACATACTCCAGCACCAGGTAGTCCGGTCCGATATCGTGAATCTGGCAGATATGCGGATGATTCAGGGCGGCGATCGCCCGCGCCTCTTTCTCGAATCGTGCGCTATGCGGTCCCTTCCAGCGCTTCACCGCGACGATACGGCCCAAGCGCGTATCGCGGGCCATCCACACCTCGCCCATACCGCCTTCGCCAATGGGCGCAAGAATCTCGTAGGGGCCGAGTCTATGGCCTGCCTCAAAGAGCATGATTATCCACAAGTCTATCTCGGCCGCGCTGCCGTTTTGCGCAAGCCTCTCAGGGCCTATAATTGGACGGTATCTTCGAAGGAGGCGCCTATGACGAAGGCGGTTTTGTTCCGCGTTGTGCTCGGCGTTGTGTTTATCGTGGGGTGCGCGGCGATCCTGGCCCCAGCTCAAGTAGCGACCCAGGTGGTCAAGAACTACGAGCCTGTGACCGAACAGATGCTCGAAAATCCCAATCCCAACGACTGGCTGATGTACAGCCGCACCTTCGACGCGCAGCGCTTCAGCCCGCTCAAGCAGATCAACAAGCAGAACGTGAACCAGCTTCACCTGGCGTGGGAGCGCGCCATGGGCGCGGGCCAGACCGAGACCATCCCGATTGTCCACAACGGCGTGATGTACGTGGTGAATCCCGGAGCCGTGGTCCAGGCCCTGAACGCCGCCACCGGCGATCTGCTGTGGGAATACAAGCGCAAGGTGGCCGCCAATGTCGCGGGCCAGGCGCGCACCAAGAATCTGGCCGTGTATCAGGACGTCATTCTTTATACCGCGCCCGATGCCGTGGTCGGGCTCGACGCGCGCACGGGTGAGCTTCGATGGGAAGCCAAAACCGACGGCCGCGGCAACACCTCCGGCCCATTTGTCGCCGAAGGCAAGGTGATCTCCGGCGGAGCTTGTGCGGGCAAGCGCGAGAACTGCTTCATCATGGCCAACGACCCGCTCACAGGTAAGGAGCTGTGGCGCTTCTACACCACTCCGGCCAAGGGCGATCCCGGCGACGAGAGTTGGGGCGGCGCGGCGGTGGAGAACCGGCTCGCGTCCACCTGGGGCTTGCCCGGCAGCTACGATCCCATCCGCAAGATGCTGTATTGGGGCGTCGCCAATCCCATGCCCGATCAGCGCATGGCCCGCCACGACGGCAAAGCCGACGCGGTTTCGCGAACGGCTCCGTCGGATCTGTACAGCAATTCCACGATCGCGCTCGATCCCGCCACCGGCAAGCTGGCCTGGTATTACCAGCATCTTCCCGCCGACGATTGGGACTCCGACTATACCCATGAGCGGACTCTGCTGCGCACCAAGTTCAATCCCGATCCCAAGTTCGCGAAGTGGATCAACCCCGCCATTCCGCGCGGCGAGGATCGCGATGTCGCCGTGACCATCGGCGAAGCGGGAGGAATTTTTGAGCTCGACCGCGCCACGGGGCAGTTCCTGTGGGCCACGCCCTTTCCCTTCGACGATCCACACAATGTGATTTCGAATATCGACGTAAAGACCGGCAAGACCGAGATCAACTGGGATCAGGTGTTCAAAGCGCCCGGCGAAAACCACGTGATCTGTTACTGGAACACACGCAGTTATTGGCCCACGGCGTACTCGCCGGTGACCAATTCGCTGTACACGTCGTATATCGACAACTGCCGCGACCTGACCATTGCCGGTCCGGGCGGGCGCGGAAGCTGGCACGTGGTGCAGCGTCCCGGGGCCGATCCCAAGGAGCTCACCGGCCTCGCCAAGATCAACCTGTCGACGGGCGAGATCCTGCGCTTCGACGTGGGCCGCGCGCCGGGCAACGGAGCCATGCTCGCTACCGCCGGAGATCTGGTTTTCCACGGCGATATGTCCGCCCGCTTCCGCGCCTTCGACGCCGCGACGGGCAAGATGCTGTGGGAGACGATTCTGGGCGGCAACCCTTCCGTGAGCACCATCACGTATGAGACCGGCGGAAAGCAGTACGTGTGCATCATGACCGGCGACAATCTCAAAGTGCCGGAGCTCGCCGCCGAGGTCCCAGAGCTGAAGACTCCGAAAGGCCACAACGCGATCTACGTTTTTGCGCTGCCCTGACCGAGGCTATTTCGCTGCGGCGAGCTCGGTCACGGCTCCTCGACATTGAGACGCTCAAGCTCATACCGCTCGCCCGTCGAGCGCAGTGCGTTCTCGACCCTTGCCATTATCGCCTCGGCCTTTGCGGGGTCAATGGATTCGAGGGCGTCGGCATTGTCCCAGGAAAGAGGCTCCTCGACGTACACCTTCAAAAACCAAATCTGCTGACCGCCTGCGTCTCTCGCGTTAACCTCGGCACCTAGCGTCAAGGTGCGTCCTCCTTCAAGGTACCTGACGGCCCACGGCGAGAAGATCTTGATCTCAAATCCCTCCCCTCTAACTCGCTTAGCGCTTAAGCTACTTAGGTGCCTTTCGTACTGGGGCGTAATCTGCATTTACGTTCATCGTGCTGGAGCCGCAGCGTGGGGTTCCCAGCGCTGCACGCGAATCCTCTTATCGCGGCTGCGTGTTCGGGCGATGTCGTAGGAATTCTGCATCCTCATCAGGGTGTCCATATCGACACCGAACGCTTTCTCGAAGCGCAGGGCCATGTCGCCGGAAAGATCGGCCTTAGCGTTCAGGAGGCTCGAAAGGGTCGGGCGGGATACGTGCAGGATCTTCGCGGCGCTCGTAACAGAAAGGTCGTGCGCCTCGATAATTTCGGTCCGCAGAAAACGGCCGGGATGAAGGGGGTTTAGCATCCGCATGGCTTTCTCCCTACGCACCAACTCCCGCGTCCCGGCATCCATCAGATCACTTGCAATTCGGGGACAGGCTCCGGCGAGCTTTAAGCTTGAGGATCGAAATGAAGTCGGCGGCGTTGACTAATGCCTCGTACTCGACGGCTTCATGGCCTGTTAGTAGGCCCTCGTTGGCCCGCTCGGCAAGGATGTCGATCCGCTCCTGCACGGACGGCGAGACGCGAAATTCGACGACACGGCGAGCGGACTCGGCATCTAAGCAGCGTCCCAACGGCTCCAAGAGTCCGTCGAGCATGGTGGCGGCGCTCATACCTTTAAGCTAACACGACGTTTCTGGTTCTCCGCGTCACATGTGTTATCGTTCCGGTAGCTTCCGCGATGCCTCCCTTCCGCCTCAGCGTGCTCGATCAATCGCCGATTCCCGAAGGCTCGACCGCCGGCGATGCGTTGCGCAACACGCTCGATCTCGCGCGAGCGGCGGATCGCCTCGGCTATACGCGCTACTGGCTGGCCGAGCATCACGGCACTCCCGGCCTCGCCTGCGCCAGCCCGGAAGTGATGATCGGACCCGTGGCCGCGGCCACCGCCAACCTCCGCGTGGGCAGCGGAGGCATCATGCTCCCGCATTACAGTCCGTTGAAGGTCGCCGAAACATTCAGCATGTTGAGCGGTTTATTCCCCGGCCGCATCGACCTCGGCGTCGGCCGAGCCCCCGGCTCCAGCGCGGCCATCGCGCGAGCTTTGCAGCGCGACCGCAGGCTGCCCGCTCCCGACGATTTTCCCGACCAGCTAACGGAGCTTCTGGGTTACTTCGAGGGCCCCGCAACGCGCTTCGTGTCTCCGGAGGTCTGGCTGCTCGGGTCTTCTCCGCAGAGCGCCATCTGGGCCGCGGAACGCGGATTACCCTACGCCTTCGCCGATTTCATCAATCCCGAAGGCGCGCCCTATGCAGCGTCCTACCGGCTGAGTTTCCAGCCTTCGCATCGCCTTCCGCATCCCAAGGTCGCCGTTTGCGCCTGGGCCGTTTGCGCCGCCACCGAAGCGGAAGCCGTGCGCCTCTCCTTAAGCGCCCGCATGATGATGCTGCTTCTGTTCCGAGGCGTGTTGATCCCCGTGCCGCCGGTCGAAAAGGCGGAGGAGTTCCTCGCCAAGGAAGCCGTCTCCCCGCAATCCCTGCCGATGCGCCGCCGCATCATCGCCGGCGATCCGCAACAGGTTCGCGCCGCTCTCGAATCCGTCGCCGCCGAGTACGGCGCCGAGGAAGTCTTCGTCGTGAACATTCTCTACGACCATGCCGCCCGCGTTCGCAGCTACGAATACATCGCCGCGGAGTTGGAGTTGGCCGAACGCTAGTGTTGTGAATCGTAAGTTCGTCGAAGAAGCCGCGATGTGGGGCGCTCCCCCTGCTTCATTCTCATGTGTTGGCGGCCGACGCCCCCGTCGGCCTTTATTTGAGAGAGCTGGAAGAGCCGGACCATGGTCCGGCGTGGACGAGGGCGTCCGCCCCACGGCGATATATGGCGAATTTCCAACTCAGGACGCTAGTTGGTTGAAAATCACCGCCAGCGGTGAACTTTGGCCAGTAACAAATCGCCCGCGGATCGTATCCCGCCGATCTGCAATGCGTTAGCGTTTGGCAAGCCGTTTGCATCATTCAAGCGCAAGGAGGCTTGAAGAAAATGAAAAAGATTCTGGCGGTTTTGATTCTCGCGGGCAGCACGATGTTTGCCGGTCCGCGCTTCTCGGTTGGAATTGGTCTCGGAGTTCCCGTGGCTCCGGCGCCGGTGTACGTTGCGCCGCCTATGGTCGGCGTTG
>Ga0210394_10007971_pt1 | contig 11029 bp, 10 predicted proteins | sample IncBWC12MmetaG_FD_160121 | JGI IMG/M metagenome (GOLD analysis project Ga0210394, IMG submission 160121) | Forest soil microbial communities from Barre Woods Harvard Forest LTER site, Petersham, Massachusetts, United States - Inc-BW-C-12-M | ecosystem: Environmental > Terrestrial > Soil >... | reverse complement strand
GAGCGTACCGGCGCCGACGCCGCGATAGTTGACCGCCGCCAGTGCGCTTAAGAAAGCGCTGATCAGCAGCAGGCGCGGCAGCGGCTGGGTCGCCGCCGGCCAGAACTCCCCGACATACGCCACGAACAGGTTCATGCCCGCCGCGCACGCCGTCAGCCGTGTCAGCAGCGACATCCAGCCGACCTGCAGCCCGATCAGCCGGCCGAAGGCGCGCCGCAGGTAGAGGTAGGTTCCGCCGGTCTCGGTGAACTGCGAGGCGACCTCGGCATAGCAGGCGATGATCACGCCCATCCCCACACCCGCCGCGAGCACCGCGAGTGGGCTCAGGCGGCCCAGCAATCCCGCCACGGTTGCGGGCAGGCCGAAGATGCCGCTGCCCACGATGCAGTTGATCGCGAGTGCTACCATGCTCCAGCGGCCGATGGCGCGGCGCAGCTGCGGCTGGAAGTGGCGCGGCGGTACCTGCATAGGCGTGCCCTTGTATCCCGTGCGCTATTCCTACGCAACACACCTCGAATGCAGCCTCACCGGCGAGCGTCACGACATCGCCCGGCTGCAGGGCCTGTCGCAGGCGGGCAAGCCGCTGCTGGTGCGCTACGACCTCGCCGCGCTCGGGCGCGAGTTGTCGCGCAGCGCGATCGAAGCGCGGCCGTCGGGACTGTGGCGCTGGCAGGAGCTGCTGCCGGTGCCGGCGCCGGATTACGCCGTGAGCCTCGGCGAGATCGAGACGCCGCTGGTACCGCTGTCCAACAGCCAGCGGCCCCACGGGTTTCGCCCACCGCTCGTCAAGGACGAAGGCCGCCTGCCCACCGGCTCCTTCAAGGCCCGCGGGCTGTGCCTTGCGGTGTCGATGGCGCTCACTCACGGTGTGCAGCGCGTCGCGATTCCCACCAACGGCAATGCCGGCGCGGCGCTCGCCGCCTACGCCGCACGGGCCGGCATCGAGGCGTTCTGCTTCTGTCCCGACGATACCCCGGAGATCAACCTCAGCGAGATTGCGCTGCAGGGTGCTTCGGTGTGGCGCGTCAACGGACTGATCAACGATTGCGCGCGGCTGGTGCAGGCCGGCTGTGCGCAGTTCGGCTGGTTCGACATGTCGACGCTCAAGGAGCCCTACCGCATCGAGGGCAAGAAGACCATGGGACTGGAGCTCGCTGTGCAGATGCAATGGCAGCTGCCGGACGCGGTGTTCTATCCAACCGGCGGCGGCACCGGACTCATCGGCATGTGGAAGGCCTGGCAGGAGCTCGCCGAGCTCGGCTGGATCAGCGGCCCGCTGCCGCGCCTCGTCGCCGTACAGGCGAGCGGCTGCGCTCCGATCGTGAGGGCCTTCGACGCCGGTGCCACCACCGCCACACCCTGGGAGAACGCCCACACCATCGCCGCAGGAATTCGCGTGCCGGCAGCGCTCGGTGATTTCCTGATTCTGCGCGCCCTGCGCGACAGCGGCGGCTTCGCGCTCGCAGTGCCCGACGAGCGGATCGACGCGGCGCGCGCGCACGTCGCCGCCGCCGACGGGTTGCTGCTGTGTCCGGAAGGCGCGGCGACCTACGCGGCTTATCTCGAAGCGGTGCGCACGGCGCGCCTCGCGCCGACCGATACGGTGGTGCTGTTCAATTGCGCCAGCGGCCTGAAATATCCGCTGCCGCCGGTGTCCGAGCGCATGGACCTGCAGCAGCCTTTCACTTCCGGCATGCGGCGGCGCGCCCTGCCCTCACCCTAGGCACTTGCCCGAACGCTAGGACGGCGGCGGTGTCAGGGTGCGCGCCAGCAGGTGGCTGAGCGCGTAGACGCTGTCGATGTGTGGTATCGGCGTACGCGTCAGCCCTGCGAGCTCTGCAACCGAGCCCAGCAGGGCGTCGATCTCCAGCGGCCGTCCGGCCTCGACATCCTGCAGCATCGAGGTCTTGTGCTTGCCGACTTTCTCGGCGCCGGCGATGCGCCGCTCGAGCGGTACCCGGAAAGTGATCCCGAGCTTGTGCGCGATGGTCTGCGCTTCGGTCATCATCGCCACCGCCAGCTCGCGCGTCGGCGGGCACTGGCAGATGTCCACCAGCGTCGCCCGGGTGAGCGCGCTGATGGGATTGAAGGTGAGGTTGCCCCAGAGCTTCAGCCAGATCTCGGCCCGAATGTCGCTGAGCACCGGCGACTTCAGCCGCCCGTTGCTCAGGCACTGCGCGATGCGGGTGACGCGCTCGCTGCTCGTGCCGTCGGGCTCGCCCACCGGAAAACGATCGCCTTCGATCACCTTCACCACGCCCGGCGCCACCAGCTCGGCCGCCGGGTACACCACGCAACCGATCACCCGCGAGGCGGGGATGTTGCGGCTGACGAGCCCGTCGGGATCGACGCTGCGCAGCACGGTACCGGCGAGCTCGCCGCCGTGCTCGTGGAAATACCAGTAGGGAATGCCGTTCTGCATGGTCACGACCGCGGTGTGCGCGCCGAACAGCCGCGGGACGTCGGCGGCGATGGCCCCCAGCTGGTGCGCCTTGACCGCGAGAATCACCACGTCCTGCTCATCGGGCTCGCCATAATCGCAGGTGGCGCTGACGTCACGCGCCACCTCCTCGCTGCCGTCGCTGGCGATGAGCTTGACGCCGTGCGCGCGCACCGCCTCGAGATTCGCGCCGCGCACCATGAAGGTCACCTGTTCGCCGCCGAGCGCGAGCCGTGCCCCTACGTACCCGCCGATCGCACCGCAGCCGATGATGGCAATCTTCACAGATGACTTTCCACGAGTAGCGCGGCGCTAAAGCCGGGAGATGTTAAATTGGCGCCGGGAAAGGCGAAGGGCCTGTTCCCTTGCGGTGCCAGAGATATAACACAGCGCCGCGGGCAGATTAAAGCTTGGCGCGTGCCGCGCCGCCTTTCAGCGGCCCGGCGGCGGCGGCGGGTCGTCGCGCCGCTTCCGCGGGAGCGTCCAATGGGTAGCTGCTGTCAGGCACCGCCGCCGTGCGTGACGGGTGCGAGCTCGGCCCACTCCGCGTCGCTGTAGAGCCGCGAGCGGGTGAGGAAGCGCAACCCTTGCGGCCCTTCGAGCGAGAACATGCCGCCGTGGCCTTGGACGACGTCGATGATCAGGTGAGTGTGCATCCAGTACTCAAACTGCGACTCGCTCATATAGAACGGCTGGCCGCCGATCTCCCCCAGCAGCACGTCGGCCTCAGCCACCAGGAATTCGCCGCGCCCGAAGCACATCGGCGAGCTGCCGTCGCAGCAGCCGCCCGACTGGTGAAACATCAGCGGACCGTGCCGGCCCTGCAGCTCGGCGATGAGCTGCAGGGCCGCCGGCGTTGCGCTCACGCGCGTGGCCATCGCGGGCTCGTCAGAAGAAACCGAGCGCCTTCGGTGAGTAGCTCACCAGGAGGTTCTTGGTCTGCTGGTAGTGATCGAGCATCATCTTGTGCGTCTCACGCCCGATACCCGACTGCTTGTAGCCGCCGAAGGCCGCATGCGCGGGATAGGCGTGGTAGCAGTTGGTCCACACGCGTCCCGCCTGGATGGCACGCCCCATGCGGTAGCAGGTGTTGGCATCGCGCGACCACACGCCGGCGCCGAGGCCGTAGAGCGTGTCGTTGGCGATCTCGAGGGCCTGCGCCTCGTCCCTGAAGGTCGTGACCGACACCACCGGACCGAAGATCTCCTCCTGGAACACCCGCATCTTGTTGTGGCCACGCAGCACCGTCGGCTGCATGTAGTAGCCCTCCTCCAGGCCGCTGTTGATCATGGCGCGATTGCCGCCGGTCAGCACCTTGGCGCCTTCCGCCCGGGCGATGTCCATATAGGAGAGGATCTTCTGCAGCTGCTCGCTGGAGGCCTGGGCGCCGATCATGGTGGCCGGATCGAGCGGGTCGCCCTGCTTGATGCTGGCGACGCGCTTCAGGGCGCGCTCGATGAAGCGCTCGAAGATCGATTCCTGCACCAGCGCGCGCGACGGGCAGGTGCACACCTCACCCTGGTTCAGCGCGAACATCACGAAGCCCTCGAGCGCCTTGTCGAAGAAGGCGTCGTCCTTGGCGCACACGTCCTCGAAGAAGACGTTGGGCGACTTGCCGCCGAGCTCGAGCGTCACCGGGATCAGGTTCTGTGAGGCGTACTGCATGATCAGCCGCCCGGTGGTGGTCTCGCCGGTGAAGGCAACCTTGGCGATGCGCTTGCTGGAAGCGAGCGGCTTGCCCGCTTCGACCCCGAAGCCGTTCACCACGTTGAGCACCCCGGGGGGCAGCAGATCGCCGATCAGCTCGAGCGCAATCAGGATCGACAGCGGCGTCTGCTCGGCCGGCTTCAATACCACGCAGTTGCCGGCGGCGAGCGCTGGCGCCATCTTCCAGGTGGCCATCAGCAGCGGGAAGTTCCACGGAATGATCTGCGCGACCACGCCGAGCGGCTCGTGGTAGTGATAGGCGACGGTATCCTCGTCGATCTGGGCAATCGAGCCTTCCTGCGAGCGTATGCAGCCGGCGAAGTAGCGGAAGTGGTCGATGGCGAGCGGCAGATCGGCCGCCATGGTCTCGCGGATCGGCTTGCCGTTGTCCCAGGTCTCCACCGTCGCCAGGTAATCGAGATTCGCCTCCAGACGGTCGGCGATCTTGTTGAGGATCACCGCGCGCTCGGCCGCGGAGGTCTTGCCCCACTTGGCCCTGGCGGCATGCGCGGCATCGAGGGCCGCCTCGACGTCCTCCGCGCCGGAGCGCGGGATCTCGCACAATGCGTGGCCGGTCACCGGAGTGACATTCTCGAAATAGTTGCCCTTGACCGGCGGTACCCACTTGCCACCGATGTAGTTGGCGTAACGCTTCTTGAAATTCACCTGCACGCGCCCATGCGTGCTGGGCTCGATATTCACGCTGCTCACGGCCTTCCCCTTGTAGTTACATTTCTGAAAGCCTGGGAGCGCGCAGCGCTGCAGGCGTCAGGGGCGACTGTAGGACGATCTGCCAAACTGTGAAATGCGTACTTATACGGGTCGGCCGCCCCGCGCCGCAGCACGCACCGGCAGCCGGCAGCGCGTCAGGTGTCTCGCGCCGTCCTCAGGAGCCCCAGCGCGGTGGGCGTTTCTCGATGAAGGCCTGCACCCCTTCGAGCGCCGCCGCGTCCATCATGTTGCAGGCCATGGCGCTGCCCGCCGCCTCGTAGGCGGCCGCGAGCGGCAGCTCGCCCTGGCGGTAGAACAACTCCTTGCCGAGCGCGATCGCGCTGCGTGGCTTGGCGATGATGCTGGCGACCAGCCGCTCGACCTCGGCATCGAGCTGTGCGGGCTCGGCGACGCGATTGACGAGACCGCGCGCGCGCGCCTGCTCCGCGTCGATGAACTCGCCGGTCACCAGCATCTCGAACGCCTGCTTGCAGCCGACATTGCGCGACAGCGGCACCGCCGGTGTCGAGCAGAACAGGCCCAGGTTCACTCCGCTCACCGCGAAGCGCGCCTCGCGCGAGGCCACGGCCAGGTCGCACTGCGCCACCAGCTGACAGCCGGCGGCGGTGGCGATCCCCTGCACGCGCGCGATCACCGGTACGCTGAGGCGGCGCAGCGTCAGCATCATGCGGCTGCACTGCGCGAACAGCCCCTGGTAGTACTCGGCTGAAGGGTGCGCGCGCATCTCGCGCAGGTCGTGCCCGGCGCAGAACGCCTTGCCGCCCGCGGCCAGCACCAGCACCCGTGCCGTGGCATCGCCTTCGAGCGCATCGAGCTCCTGCTGCAGAGCGCCGAGCAGCTCTTCCGACAGGGCGTTGAAGGCCTGCGGGCGATTCAAGGTCAGCGTCACCGCGCCGCGCGCATCGCGCGTGCGCAGCACTGGCGGTTCCGTGCTCGTCATGGCTCACTCCTTACTCTTAGACGCGCTCACTCGATGGCGCTCGCCGAGCGCGCCCGCTGGCGCAGCAGGTACTTCTGAATCTTGCCGGTGGCGGTCTTCGGGATGTCCTCGAAGCGCACCTCGCGCGGGATCTTGTAGCCGGCGAGCAGCGTGCGGCAATGCGCGATCAGCTCCGTGGCCGTCGCCGCCGCACCGGCCTTGAGCTCCACGTAGGCGAGCGGCGTCTCGCCCCACTTCGGATCGGGGCGCGCCACCACCGCGCAGGCCATGACGGCCGGGTGGCGGTAGAGCGCATCCTCCACCTCCAGCGAGCTGATGTTCTCACCGCCGGAGATGATCACGTCCTTGCTGCGGTCGCGGATCTTCACGTAGCGGTCGGGCTCGAGCACCGCCAGATCCCCGGTGTGAAACCAGCCGCCGGCGAACGCCTGCGCGGTGGCCTTGGGGTTCTTCAGGTAGCCCTTCATGACGATGTTGCCGCGGAACATGATCTCGCCGAGCGCCTCACCGTTCGCGGGCACCTCGCTCATGGTCGCGGGGTCCAGGACCGTCATCCCTTCTTCCAGCACGTAGCGCACACCTTGACGCCCGTTGAGCCGGGCCTGTTCCCCGATGCTCTGCTGTGCCCAGTGCGGGCGCTTGGCGGCGACCGTCGCCGGGCCGTAGGTCTCGGTGAGCCCGTAGGCGTGGGTGCGCTCGAAGCCGATCCTCGCCATGCCCTCGATCATCGCCGCGGGCGGCGCCGCGCCGGCTACCATGCCGCGCACGCGCCAGTCTATCCCCTGGCGCAGCTGCGGATCGGCGTTGATCAGCAGGTTGTGCACGATGGGCGCGCCGCAGTAGTGGTCCACGCGATGCGCGGCGATGGCCTCCAGCATCGCCCGGATCTCGACCTTGCGCAGGCACACGTGGGTGCCAGCGAGCATCGCCACCGTCCAGGGGAAACACCAGCCGTTGCAGTGGAACAGCGGCAGCGTCCACAGGTACACCGGAAAGTGCGGCATGGACCAGACGCTGGCGTTGGACACCGCGTTCAGATATGCGCCGCGATGATGGGTAACCACGCCCTTGGGGTTGCCGGTGGTGCCGGAGGTATAGGAGACGGCGATCGCATCCCACTCGTCCCGCGGCCCCTCGAGATGCGCCAGCGGTGCGTGCCGTGCCAGCAGCGCCTCGTACTCGTGCGCACCGAGCCGCTCGCCGTCACCCCGGTACTCGCTATCACACACGTCGATGACCAGCGGCGTGCGGCCGTGTTCCTCGCGCAGCACGCGCAGCACCTCCCGTGTCAGCGGCGCGAACTCGCGATCGGTGATGAGTACCGCCGCCTCGCAGTGCTGCAGCTGCCAGGCGAGCAGCGGTGCGTCCAGCCTGATGTTCAGGGTGTTGAGCACCGCATTGAGCGCCGGCACCGCGTAGTGCGCTTCCACCATCTCGGGCGTATTGGGCAGCAGCGTGCTCACGGTGCTCCCGCGCCCCACGCCCAGGGCCTGCAACGCCGCGGCCAGTCGCGCGGCGCGCTCGCGCGTCTCGCGCCACCGGTAGCGGCGGCTACCGTGTATCACCGCCGGCAGATCGCCGAAAACTTCCGCGCTGCGCTCGACGAAACTCACCGGCGACAACGGCACGAAGTTGGCAGGGTTCCTGTCCAGATCCTGGTCGTAGATGCTCATGGCCGTTAGCCCTGCGTTTCAGAAATCGCGGAACTTTATCGCGGCGTGCGAGCCGTCGCAGAACGGCTTGTTCTTCGATGCGCCGCAGCGGCACAGGGTGACGCGGTTGCGCACCTCGTAGGCAAAGCCATCGGCGGCGATCACCGGGATGCCCCCGCGCAGCCACAGCGGGCCGCTCACCGCTTCGAGCGGATCCTCGCTGACCCCGATCGAAACCGGCAACGCCTGCTCGTGTGCCCTGGGAGCGCCGTGATCCCAGGCCGCCAACCGTCCCGACGGGCACTGATTCACCTGCCGCACGAACTGGGTTCGCACCTCGGGGTCATCGGTGCGCGTCACCTGGTTCCAGACCTGGCCGTCCCGGTCGCAGAAGCGCGCGAAGGCGCACAGCGATTCCGCGTCCGTCAGGTCGAGCGCCGGGCCTTCCATGAGCTGCGCCTGGGCACTATAGGGCTCACGGCGCGCCGTCTCGGTGCCGTTGAAGCGCACGCGCGTATGGCTGCCGTCGCAGAAAGGCTTTTGGGCGGAGTGCCCGCAACGACACAGGGCGTAGCTCTCCTGCGCCGGCCACGGATCGCTTTCGCGCCAGTCCTGGGAGTCGCCTGCGGCGTCGGCGAGGATCGTCTGTTTGGCGAGCGGCACGCCGCCGCTGACCAGGTAGGGGCCGTTCTTCGCGACGACCACCTTAGGTCTACCCCGGGGTGCGGACATGACGGGTTCTCCTGTGGCGCGAGCTACGCTGCGCGCACTTAGCCTGAACCAGACCCGCCCGATCGACAAGGGTATGGCCGCGAAGGGGCGGCACTGCCGATAATGCCGGCAACGGCGGGGGCAATGCCGCCTTCGTGGTAGCCGCGCACATGAGCCGAAAATCATCTCACCTCGAAGGCCTGCCGGCGCCGCTCGGCCGGAAACGCTATGCCCGCGAGCTGCGGCGGCTGCAGATCGAGCTGGTGAAGCTGCACCGCCAGGTGATCGCCCGCGGCTACAAGGTGCTGGTGATCATCGAGGGGCGTGACTGTGCCGGCAAGGACGGCACCATCAAGCGCATCGTCGCGCACCTGAGCCCGCGCGAGGTGCGGATCGTGGCGCCCGGCAAGCCGAACAGCCGCGAACAGAGCGAATGGTACTTCCAGCGCTTCGTCGCGCATCTGCCGGCGGCGCAGGAGATCGTGCTGTTCAACCGCAGCTGGTACAACCGCGCCGGCGTCGAGTACGTCATGAAATTCTGTACCCGCCGCGAGCGCGATGCGTTCCTGCAGAGCGCGCCGCGCTTCGAGCGCATGCTGGCGCGTTCCGGGATCTTCGTGCTCAAGTACTATCTCGACATCAGTCGCGCCGAGCAGAAACGGCGGCTGCGGGCGCGCCGCCACGACCCGCTCAAGCAATGGAAGATCAGCCCGGTGGACGAGGCGGCGCAGAAGCACTGGCGCGACTACAGCCGCGCGCGCGACACCATGTTCCTCGCCACCCATCAGGCCGAGGCGCCGTGGATCGTGGTGCGGGCCGACGACAAGCACCATACGCGCCTCAACGTCATCCGCGACATGCTGGCGCGCATTCCCGCCCCGGAAGTCGACCGCCGCCGCACCCGCCCGGACCTGCGCGTGGCGCGCGAATTCAGCGAGGAGCTGATCAGCTCGGGTTGGATTGCCCGCTGAGGGCGACGGACCACACGCGGCGCGGCCGCGCACTTGCTACACTCACCTGCGTGACGCTCGCCTTAGGACCTGACGCCATGACCGCGCCCGGTCGGTACGCTCAATGAGCGCGCCGCGCCCTGCAGCCCCCTCGCGGGCAATGCAGGCACTGATGTTCGCCGGCGTCGCCCTCGTCATGCTCGGCAACTACTACGGGTATGACTCCATCGGCCCGGTGGCGGAGCAGCTGTCGCGCGAGCTCGGCTACAGCGATACCCAGATCGGCACGCTGAACGCGATCTACAGCCTGCCCAACATTTTCCTGGTGGTGATCGGCGGGCTGCTGGTGGACCGCTTCAGCGCACGCCGCATGGTGCTCGCCACCACCGCGCTGTGCCTGGTGGGTGCGGTGGTGACCGCGGTCGGCGCGCAATTTCCGCTCATGGCCAGCGGCCGGCTGCTGTTCGGCATCGGCTCCGAGACGCTGGTGGTGGCGGTCATGGTAGCGCTCGCCCAGTGGTTCAACGGCCGCTACTTCGCACTGCTGTTCGCGCTGAACACCAGCGTGGCGCGCATGGGCTCGTATCTGGCCGACCGCTCGCCGTCCTTTGCCAGCGATCTGTACGCCAGGGGCTGGCAGCCGCCGCTGTGGCTGGCGGCGGGCTTTGCCGCGGCGTCGCTCGCCGGGGCGCTGCTGTACTTCTACATCGACCGGCGCGAGGAGCCGCGCGGCACGCTGGCGCTGGCCCCCGCGCCGGAGCGCTTCAACTGGCGCCACGTGCTCTCCTTCCGCAAGGAGTACTGGCTGCTGGTGGCGGTGTGCGTGCTGTTCTACTCGGTCATCTTTCCGTTCCGCAGCACCTTCGCCATCAAGTACCTGCAGGAGGCGCAGGGCTTCACGCTGGCGCAGGCGAGCACACTCAACAGCTACGTGTTCCTCGCCGCGGCCTTCGCCACGCCGGCGTTCGGGCTGCTGCTCGATCGGCTCGGCCGCAACACAGCGCTGCTCGCGCTCGGCTCGGCACTTCTGCCGCTGAGCTTTGTGGTGCTGGCCGCGGGCGGCGCCGGAGTGTCGACGGCGCTCCTCGGCCTGAGCTTCTCGTTCCTGCCGGCGGTGTTGTGGCCCACCGTGGTGCGCTACTCGCCCGCGGAGCACCTCGGCACCGCTTACGGCCTCATGACCGCGCTGCAGAACGCTGGCCTGTTCGCGGCGAATCTCGCCGCCGGCTACATCAACGATGCGAGCGGAGCGAGTGCCGCCAACCCGGGCGGCTATGCGCCGATGCTGTGGTTCTTCGGCCTGCTGAGCTTCGGCGCATTTGCCTCCACGGTGGCGCTGTGGGTGCGCGACCCCGGCCGCGACGCGCCGGCCGAGCCGCGCCCCGCACCGGCCGCTCAGCCGCCTTTGGCGTAATTGCTGGCGCCGAACCAGTCCACCACCACGGCCGGCTCGTTGCCGACGACCCAGGCATCGTGGCCGCTGGGCAGCGAGGTGATGTCGCCAGGTCCGGCAATGAACTCCGTGCCGTCATCCATCCTGATGCCCAGCCGCCCGCTGACGTGGTACTGGAAATGCGGCGCGGTGCAGCTGGCAGTCTTGGCGATCGGCTTGACGTCGTTCGACCAGCGCCAGCCCGGCTGAAAGACCAGCCGTCCGACCTCGCCGCCGCCGACCTTGAGTATCTCGGCGCGCCCGTGGGGAAATTCGCGCGTCTCATCCGGCCGGGTAAAGGTCTTGTGTTCGGTTGTTTGCATGGGACCCCCTGATCGCAACGGCGGGAATGCCGTCCGGCGGCGATTATCTACCTACTAGTAGGTATAGGCAACCGCCGCCCTGCTATGATCGAGCTCATGAGGTCCGCCGCGCCGCCCCCTGCCGACGCCACCCGCAGCCGCA
>Ga0210394_10007969_pt1 | contig 11031 bp, 10 predicted proteins | sample IncBWC12MmetaG_FD_160121 | JGI IMG/M metagenome (GOLD analysis project Ga0210394, IMG submission 160121) | Forest soil microbial communities from Barre Woods Harvard Forest LTER site, Petersham, Massachusetts, United States - Inc-BW-C-12-M | ecosystem: Environmental > Terrestrial > Soil >... | reverse complement strand
TCATTAAACCGAACGATTGCCGGATCCGCTTCTGACGGCCTCACCTCATAGATAACAAGATTATTGGCGAACGCCAGCGGCGTCGCCATGCAAAACATGAATGCCCTAGGAATAATGTACATGAGCTTGGTAGAGACCATTGACCAATGCCTCACGTGAAAGTCCACGAACCAGCAGGAACGCAACCATCTCACTTTTGTAGCAGGTGAACCAATCTGTATAACAGGAGTCCCGGAGTTCATCACAAGTTCACAAGTGGGTACAATCCCTTAGGAAGTGCCGCAGATGACCCTTCGGGTGCGATTCAAGGAAATCTTTGACCGGCGCGCTCCGTGCGCCGAGAGATTGTCGGCAATCACGTGACCTCTTACCCGCGGTTGGTTGATCACTATGTCGGTGAGGAATGCGACGAACTCCGCCGAGGTACGCAGAATGAACCACGAGCTTACCGCGTTGGCGCCCACTATTCGAGTGCCACTACGCAGATACCGAACGGCTCCAATTTAACCAGCAATTCACCGTTGATGATAGTGCCCTTGCAACCGTCGGCGAGTAATTTGACCGTTGTGTTTCGATGCAAATTGCCTCTCGGCATCGGAACCGAGAGAACTGCCTTCACCAATTGTTGCTCTCGATTGGCCAGGACATATAAATGCCGCGCGCCGTCAATCGAAGATATCATACAACTTGAGAGTTCAGGCTGCGGGCATCGCACGAACTCGCGATCAATTGTAGCAAAAATATCGGAATATTCCCTCCTAAGCTTTGCAAGCGTCGCCGTCCAACGGAAGGTCGGATGTCCGATGGAGAATTCATCATAGCGAGCCCGATTTATTTGGCCGTAAAGCCAACTGCATTCTGGATTGGCGAACATATCTTCCCGAACATAGTGGTCATGGCCGACCATCGAATTCACAGCTGCGTTGTAGAACAGCCCTATTGCTCCCGCAAACTCCTGCTCCGTACCGTAGTACAGCGATGGCACTGACGGTCCCAAAATTAGTGCGGCCAATGCCAAATGTAAGGCCCGTATAGCAATCTGTTCGTCGTGATAACAACCTGCGAGATCGTAAAGAATTCTGGTCTGATCGTGATTGTCAAGGAAGAAGATCCGCTGAATGTCTGCCGCCTCCCTTCGGCCGCTTAGGTCAGAGTCGGTCAAGTATCTAACCAACGCATCGACTCCCCGGGACGCTCTAATCTCCTTTCGCAGTCGACTATTAGACGGAAAATCGAGCAAATGCGAAAATCCTACAGACGCCCACGGTGACCACTCCTCGTCAGTTGTACCGGCATGCTCAGCAATCAAAGAAAACGACCGTTTGCCGATGGCGTTCGCGTACCGGCGAATCTCGGAATTGCACAAATCCCAAAACGCCGGCTCCACATGACGGACAGCGTCGTATCGAAGCCCGTCTATGTTCGTCTCCCCGATCCAAAATTTGAGATGGGCAATGAGAAGGCGCTGAACCTCCGGCAGCTCAGTGCGCCAATCATCGAGAATGCCGAACAAGCGGCAACGGATAGGGTCACTGTAACGATTACCATGGAATAACCCGACATGACGTGCCTCAATTGGATACGGCAAGATAACATCCGAGCTAAATGGTCGCGATAACCGGTGCCCGCGTGCATCTACCTGCAGATCGTTGATGTTACAAAAATACTTAAAGTCCGCAGTTTCGCCCGAGGACCAGTTGATAACGTCACCAACGTGGTTGCAGACAACATCCAGCACTACCGCGATATCTCTGGCATGCGCGGCCTCTACCAATTCTCGAACATCGTCGATCGAGCCGATGACTGGATCGACCATGAATAAGTGGATCGGATGATATCCGTGATACAGAAAGTCTTCGTTTGGGTAAAGGGGATTCAGAAGTATCACGCCGACACCCAATTCGGCGAGGTAATCAAGCCTGTTCATCACTCCTTTGAGCGTGCCGCCGTGACGACCGAGAGGGGACTCAGGAACCAATATGTCCTCCCAATGCGTAACCTGATATCCTGAGGTTTCCCGGGAAAATCGATCAACTATAAGCGAGTAGATGAGTCGACCGCTCATATCGAACTCGAAGCGTAAGTGTTTTGGCACCGGTGTAGAGCCGTATACCGCGGACCCGTCGGGCGAAATGAGCAGCTGGCAGCCTACATCTTCTATTCGCCGAGGGACGTAATCGTCAACAGCGAAATATCTCTGAAATCCGCTGACTCGATCAATGTCGCGCTCGTTCGTATAGCAGACGTTGTAAATATAGCTGCCGCGCGGTAGCTGCCCGAGCGTCACTTCGAAAATTCGGTGGGAGTCCGTGTCGTAGGACCGCACAAAATCGAATACTGCGATGTTTTGTCTTGGTTCATTCCAACGCCGCAGTAATACCCGTCCTTTGGCTGGAAGCGCCGACAACTTCACGCCGAAGGTGACTCGTATATATTCCCTTGTTCGAAAAATCCAAGCGAATGGCGGTTGGTCGTCGACTAGATGCGCCTCAGAGAATTCGTCGATCTGCCTCACGGTGAAACTAATGCCTGCCGAGCAGGACCATTCTCGTCCTTGCTTCCCTTGTAAACGTATTCCAACCCCCAAGCTTTGCTGGCTGGGGACTTAAATTCTGTCGTTTTCACCAGCACTAATGTTCGACGCATGGGATCAGCCATGGCACCTCCAGTGCAGGATTTCCCAGTTGGGGACCGTCTGATTTCCCAAGTTGGGTACCACCGTGACGGGGTTACCGGCGGAGCCGAAGAGGAGGATTGTTACGCGTCTTTTTTCTTGCTGGCAAGTTTTCGTGCCTTGACGCCGCGATAGCTCTCGCCGGTGATGTTGATCGTCAGGGCGGAGTGCTGCAGCCGATCGCGGATTGCGTCGGCGATTACGGGATCGGCGATGACCTCTGACCAGTGATCCAGAGGTAGCTGCGTGGTGAAGATGGTGGATTTGGCGATGGATCGTTCTTCGAGGATTTCGCATAGATCTTGTGCCTCGATCGAGGACATTTTTCGCATCCCCATGTCGTCAAGGATCAGCACGTCGGGCTTGGTGAGTTTGTCTCGGTAACGCAGGTACGTGCCACTAGATCTGGCGAGGGCGACATTCTCGAGCCACGTGGTCAGCGTCATGTAGAGGACGGATTTGCCGCACGCACAGGCATGTAACCCGGTCGCCTGCGCGATGAAGGTTTTGCCGACGCCGGTCTGACCGATCAAGAGCACCGGTCGGCCGTCCGCGAGCCATTGCATGCCGTAGAGCTCCTTGATCTGCGCCTTGCTGATCGAGCGGCTGGCGGTGAAGTCGATGTCCTCGAACGCCGGGCGCAGCGTGAACTTGGCCGCCTTGATGCGGTAGCCAGTTTTGCGCTCCTGCCGGTAATCGGCTTCCGCCTGCAACAGGGTATCGAGGAACTCGGTATAGCTGGTTTGATCGCGCGTGGCATCGGCGATGCCTTGGTCGAACGCGGCGAACATGCCAAGCAGTTTCATCTCGGCCATCAGGTTTTTAGCGATTGCGGTACTCATAAATCTAAACTCTCCTGGTTGACGGTGGGAACAGCAACGTCCGCATCGGCGGCCTTGACGGCCCCGCCGACGTAACGCAGCATGGGATTTCCGGGCCGGCGCACGATCTCGCGGTCCGGCGGGGTGGATGTTTGTTTGCGCGCCTGCGCGAGTAAATCTTGGAAGTACGGCACGCGGTAGCGGTTGTATCTGCGCATGGTGGCGATGGCCGCGGCGATGCGCACACTAGCCGCCTCGTGCCCCGCGGTGTTGATCTCAAGGGTGCAGGTGCGCACGAAGCCCTGGGCGCGGCGAAGGTGTCCGTAGACGTCGGCATTGAACAGCTCGACGAACAACGCGTTCAAGTCCGGGTGGATGAAGCGCGATTGCGATAGGAGCTTTTGCGGCGTCGTTTCGTAATAGGCCACGGAGTTCGGCGGGAAGTGCTCCTCGATCTTGATGCGCCGGCCTTCTTTGTGCCGACTCCGCGGGTGGATCGCCAGGCGCTCAAGATTGAGGAAGATCTCAACCTGGTTCTCGGTGATCTTGATCCGCAGTTTCTTGTGGCGGTGGATATGCGGAGCGCTGTAGTAGGCACTGTCGACGCTCACATAGCAGTCAGGGTGCAACGTCGCCTCCTTCCACTCCCCGCCGTCGAACTCGAGCTGCGGCAACGGCTTCAACGCGGCCTTCTCCATCGCCTCGAAGCGCTCGCGGCGGGAGACCCCGAAGCGGGTATGGCATCGATCATTGATGCGCACGGCGCACTCCTCGAGTGCCTGGTTGACTTGCGCGAGTGAGGTTAATCGCGTGCGCCGATAACGGAAGCGCTGGTAGCGCATCAGCAGTTTCACGCCATTTTCGACCAACGCTTTATCACAAGTCACGAACTGCACCTGATTCCGACGGTGGAGAGGTGGTATTCGAGGTCACTCATCCGTTTCATCCTCACCGCGGGACTCGCTGGGCTCTGCGCACGCGACAGATGAACTGGGGCGAGGATCGCGTTATTTATTTCGATGCGAAGGGCCGTCTACGCTCGATGCTCACGTCATGGACAGACGTGGGCCAAGACGATGCTTTCACGCAAGCATCTGCTGGACGCTCATGGTTCCGACCGGACGATTTATTGCGGCTACACGCCCTTTTGACCGAGTTGGGCATGAGGTTCGCACCATGACCGCGTCAAGTAAATTACGCCGCATATGTAAGATAATAAATGCCGCTACACCCCGGAGATACCCGCGTTCGATCGATCACAAAGACTATATATGCGCCATTATGTACACATATTTTCGATATGAAGTGCTTTACATCGTGATCTATGCGGCATATATTCGCTTACATATAGGTAGTTCGAGATACGCATTTGCCGCCTCCCACCCGCAAAGCTCAGCATCTCAAGCAGACCGGGGGCCTGAACCGCCACCCCGAACGTGTGCGCGCACCCTGGTTCCAAGCCGATGGATTCTTCGACTCCCGCGATTTGGTGCAGGTCAAGTACGAGATGCTGCGGCAGGTGCGCATCGAGGGGGCCGAGAAGAGCGAGGCCGCCTCGCTTTTCGGCGTATCGCGGCCGACGTTCTATCAAGCGGAGGCAGACTTTGCGCGGGCGGGCTTGAGCGGACTGCTGCCGAAGTCGCGCGGTCCGAAGGGTGCACACAAGCTCACGCCCGAAGTCATGAAGTTTATCGAAGCGCAGCAGATCGAAGAAGAGCCGCCCGGGGCTCGGGCCCTGGCTCGACTGATCGAGACCGAGCTGGGGGTCTCGGTCCACCCCCGCAGTATCGAACGCGCCCTGGCGCGCAAAAAAAAACGATAGTCGCCGCCGCCGCGCTTCCACCGGCGGCGGTCTCGTTATACGAGACTCTACGGAGCGATGTCCTCCGAGGCGCCGCCAGACCCGATGGCCTCGGTGCCGTCATCTACCACGGCATGCTACAGGGGCTCGTCTTGCTGATGTCGGGGCCGTCAGCTCCGACGCCTTGTCAACCGCAGATGGCCTCTGCCCCGAACGTCCGAGGCGATCGCGGACTCGTCCGTTTACTTGCCAACATGGTTCTGCAGACACACTTGGAGGTGAAGCATGTCCTTTGACACGCATCAAAAAGTCGGCGCCGATCATCTGCGGCGTGATGCATTCTTGTACATTCGCCAGTCTTCTCTTCGACAGATGTTCGAGAACACGGAGAGTAGCAAGCGTCAGTACGCACTGCGAGATCGAGCGGTCTCGCTGGGTTGGCCGATCGACCGTATCCACACGATCGATACAGATCAGGGCATCTCTGGCGCCAACGCCGAGAACCGCGACGGCTTCCAACACCTCGTCACTGAGGTAGCGCTCGGTCATGCAGGGATCGTCCTTGGCCTCGAGGTATCGCGCTTGGCGCGCAACAATGCTGACTGGCATCGGCTCCTGGAGCTCGCCGCGCTCACCAGTACCTTGATCTTAGACGAGGACGGCATCTACGATCCGGCACACTTCAATGATCGTTTGCTATTGGGCCTGAAGGGTACGATGAGCGAAGCCGAGTTGCACGTCCTGAAGGCTCGACTGCTCGGCGGCCAGCGCAATAAAGCCAGGCGGGGTGAACTCGAGATGAGCCTACCGATCGGCCTCGTTTACGATGCGGCCGGCGCCGTTGTGTTGGATCCCGATCAGCAGATCCAGCAGTCGATCCGGTTGGTTTTCGACACGTTTCGAGAGATCCAGTCTGCGACCGCCGTCGTGCGGCGATTCCTGCGCGAGGGCATCCGCTTTCCGCGACGGATCCGCCGCGGCATCGGCAAAGGCGATGTTGTCTGGGGCAGTATCGAACATTGCCGCGTGATCCAGATCCTACATAACCCGCGGTACGCCGGTGCGTACGTGTATGGACGCACGAAGGGGGTATGGAACGCGGAGTCGAAGTGGGCGATGCCGAAGAAGGTAGCGCGTGAGAACTGGCCCGTGCTGATCCGCGATGCTCACCCTGGATACATCAGTTGGGATGAGTTCGAGCGTAATGAGCAAACATTGCGCGACAACGTTGCCGGCTGGAGCCCCACGGGACGAGGTCGCATGCCGCGCGAGGGCAGCGCGCTTTTACAAGGCCGGCTTCTCTGCGGACGCTGTGGCGCCCGGATGCGCGTCCGCTATCAGAAGGTGACTACCACGATGGCACCCTACTATGTCTGCAGTGAGGAAGTGGTGCGCCGTGCAGGAAAGAGTTGCCAGTCGATCCGCGGTCGAGACATCGATGAAGCTATTGGCGCATTGCTCCTCGAGACGGTGGCGCCCGCCGCGCTGGAGGTCGCCCTCGCCGTGCACGATGAGATCGCGGGTCGCATTCAGCAGGCCGATAAGCTGCGCTCATCACAGCTCGAACGGGCGCGCTACGATGCGGAGCTCGCCCGACGGCGATACCTTAAAGTTGATCCCGATAATCGTCTCGTTGCCGATTCGCTTGAGGCGGACTGGAACGCGCGGCTCCGCACACTCGATTCGCTACAACAAGAGCATGAGCGGCAACGCAAGGCCGACCAGGGATTGCTGAGCGAAGAAGCACGCTCGCGGATCCTTGCTCTGTCCGCCGACTTTCCGCGTGTCTGGAACGACGAGCGCACTGCGCCTCTCGAACGCAAACGTATGGTCGCCCTGCTCATTGAGGACATCACCTTGCTCAGGACAGAAGACATCTCGATCAACGTGCGCTTCCGCGGCGGACAGATCACGAGGCTCGCCGTTCCACGACCCGTCCCCATGGCGGTCATTCGCAAGACGAAGCCAGAGGTGATCGCGACACTGGATCGTCTGCTGGAGACGCATACCGACCAGCAGGCTGCAGATGCACTGAACGCCTTGGGATATCGTAACTGGCGGCAGCAGCCATTCACATCCAAAAAGGTGATCAGCGTGCGATGCGCCTACAAGCTCAAAGGCGCCGCAAAACGCCTATTCGACAGGGGATTTATTCGCGCCGAAGTCCTTGCAAAACGATTCGGCGTGTCGGTCACCACTATTCACGAGTGGGGACGCCAGGGTCTTCTACGCCGTCGCCGCTACGACAACAACGTGCGCTGTCTCTACGAACCCGTGGATTCGCTAATAATCAAAAAAGGCAAAGGGGGCCGTAAATCACAACCGCCAGTATCAATCACCGCTTGAACATTTAAACTGGAGACATTATGAAGCCTGCGCCTTATCCTTCGGATGGCCCGGACGCGCCGGGACGATCGCGGAGGAGAAGTGAACGCCGAGCGCTGCGTACGCCGGGTTTAGATCCGGATCGTACAAGTGGCACTTGAGCACGCCTTGCTTCAGGCAGTCGGGCACGAGCACGTGTGTGACGCCACCGTAAAAGGCGAACATGCGCCGGTGGCAGCCGAGCCAGTTGCGAGTTTGCATGTCCTCGGCCGCGCGCCCGTACAGCATCTGGCTGAAGCCGAGCACGGCGACAAACACCCATGCCTGATGGATCTCGCCGGTCTTCAGGTCAACCCACTCGATGGGATCGCCCGCATAATCAACTTCCACGCATTCGCCGGCGGCGAACTCGCGAGCCGTGACGCTCGCCTCCTGGCGGTACTGCGGGAACTTGCGGTAAAACTGCTTCCAAAAATTGGAGTAGGTCGTCAGGTGCTGGGCCCGCTCCTCCCACAGGAACTTGAGCGGGTGACCGAGCCCCAGATCGTGAATGAGCGGCGGCCAGTCGACCTGCAGCATCCACAGTGGATCGGGCAGCGTCTTGGGTGCATCCGGGGACACCCTCAAGCCGTCGCGCACCTCGCGCACGGTGTCGCGCGAGCAGCCGAGCGCCCGGGCGATCTCGCGCAGGCCTCGGCCCTCCGACAGGCGCCGTCGAATCTCTTCGAACCGCCGCACCGTCATGCTACGTATCCCCATATCGTCAACTCCTTCGTGTGGACCCACGAAGGTAGCCGTACGCGCCTCTGCTCCCAAAATCGCAGCAACCTGTACATCGACGGACCACTCCAGCGCCTCTCCGGCGCCTCAAAAAGCGCCCCGCAGGTGGTCCCCAACTGAGGAAATCGGGTGGTCCCGAACTCAGGAAATCAGGTGGTCTTCAACCGAGGAAACTGGGTGGTCCCCAACCGAGGAAATCGTGCACACCGACGACCCGAAATTCCGTCCTGGCCTCCTCGCACTCGAAGCCTGCGCTGCTCGCAACGATTGCGGTGTTCGTCCTCGCGCTCGGTTATTTTGCAGCAAACCGACTCGTGCTATCGAAGCGTGGCGCGGGGATGGGAGCGGCAGCCGCGCCGGCGCTTGCGAGCGCTCCAGCTACCGTCTTCAACCCGCCGCCGCACTCGATCGCGGTGCTGCCGTTCGTGAACTTAAGCGGCGACAAGGAGCAGGAGTACTTCTCCGACGGACTCACCGAGGAGCTGCTCAATTCGCTCGCCGAGATCAACGAGCTGCAGGTCGCCGCCCGCACCTCCTCGTTCTCGTTCAAGGAACACCCGGACATTGCCACCGTTGCCCACAAGCTCAATGTCGGCGCAGTCCTCGAAGGCAGCGTGCGGCGCTCTGCGCACACGATCCGTATCACCGCGCAGTTGATCAATGCGGTCACGGGCTTTCACCTGTGGTCGAAGACCTATGACCGGGACTTAGGGGATGTGCTGAAACTGCAAACCGATATCGCCACTGCGGTCGCGGGGGCGCTGAAGGTCACGCTGCTGGGCGATGCGGCCGCGAAGATCGAGTTGGGCGGAACACGCAATCCTGCCGCCTTCGATGCGTATCTGCGCGCAGCAAATGCTTACCGGGGAGCCCTCGACGAGCAGAGCCTGCGCGACTCCATCGCGCGATACAGCGAGGCCATTCAACTCGATCCCGACTACGCCATCGCCTATGCGAACCGCGCGATCGCCCGCTTCGATCTCGCTCGGAATTGGGCGACGGGCGAGAGCGTCCGCGACTACAGGGAAAGCGCGCAGGCTGACGCGCGGAAGGCGATCTTACTGGCACCTGATCTCGCCGAGGGTCACCTGGCGTTGGCCACTTTGCTCGAGGGCACACTGGAGTTTAGGGGCGCGAATCAGGAATACGGGCGGGCGCTGGCACTGGCCCCAGGCAATGCAAAACTATTGAGGCACTACGGCACGTTCGCCGTTCAAATGGGTCAGATTGAGGCCGGTCTCGAGGCTGCGCACCGCTCGGTGGTGTTGGACCCGTTGAATTTCCTAAATTATCTTTCGCTGGGCATTTCCGAAATGTATGCACGGCGGTATGGCGAAGCTTTAACGGCTCTGAAGGAAGCCAAGGTCTTCGCTCCGGACAACGCGGGCATCAACGCCTGGCTTGCCTACACTTACTATGCAAGCGGTGACTTCCAAAGCGCGCGCCTCGCGTGTGAAAGCGGGGATAAGAGCAATAGGCCGATTTGTCTGGCGTTGGTATACAACAAGCTCGACCGTCGGCCAGAGGCAGAATCACTCTTCACCAAGTTTCAGGCCGATCGGGGTGACACGAGCGCGGTTTTCTACGCAATGATCTATGCGCAGTGGGGTAAAACAACGCGCGCCTTGGACTGGCTTGAAACAGCGATGCGCCATCGCGACCCTTACCTGGAGAAATTGAAGACCAATGCGAGTTTCGATCCCCTGCGGAGCGAGCCGCGCTTCCAGGCAATCGAGCGAGAACTGAAGTTTCTGGACTAAATGGCGGTCGCCCGGTCCTTCAAAGATCGTTCCAATGTCCGCTGTGTAAGAAATTTGAGGGTTCGGCCGGAGTTGGCCGGCAGGAGACTGTCGGACGGCCCTTCTCGTTCCGCTATCGGGACTTAAACTAGCGCATAACGGGCTCCAGAGACCTTGGGATTCAACTGCGCTACAGGAGAGACGAGCCATGGGTCGACGTTCAATGACCGGTGGAGTGCTCGCCAAGGGCGGCCGGACGTGGCCATGTAGGATCTCAACGGTACTCCGCGATCACTGCGATTGCTCCGACAATATGTCGGTTGAAGTAGTCCAGCTCCTCAGCGGGCACCCATAACTCTGCGTGAACAATGGCGCCGACGGTGTGAATCGGATAACGCTGTGCAAAGGCGGCATCCACCTCGAATCGGGTCACAAATCCGGCCCCACTCTCGCGAACATTCCAATCGCGGGCGATCTGAACTGCATAGGCCTCATTCATCACGGGATAGAAGATAGGCTGCTCCGGCAGTCGTGGCGGGAACTTCGTCCAACCGGATTGCTCGATGAGCTGCAACTCCTTGGGTCCGACGGGGCGATAGAGCGTCAGTGTCTTCACGGCGTCGGCCTCACTGCACCAAGTGCCCGACCCGTTCGGCGACCGATATGCTGGCGACCAGGCCAGAAGTGAAATTCAGAAAATCAGCCTCCATCCCATCGCTGAAGATGACCCCGTTCTCCGGCATCATCGAGCGCAACGCCAGTGGTGCGTATTCCGGCCAAAGTGAACGCTGATTCCACGGCATCGTGAACGCTCCGGAGGGGGCGGCGGCGTCAGCCGCCGGTCTCCGGAAGTGTTCACGATGGGTTTCGGTAATGGATGGTTTTTCTGCC
>Ga0210394_10007968_pt1 | contig 11031 bp, 12 predicted proteins | sample IncBWC12MmetaG_FD_160121 | JGI IMG/M metagenome (GOLD analysis project Ga0210394, IMG submission 160121) | Forest soil microbial communities from Barre Woods Harvard Forest LTER site, Petersham, Massachusetts, United States - Inc-BW-C-12-M | ecosystem: Environmental > Terrestrial > Soil >... | reverse complement strand
CCCCTAGCCGAGGCGCGGTCAGCACGCCTGCTACGACCGGCAAGGCTAACGCAACAACTCCGGCCGTCGCCAGGAGCAGTTTTTTCCGGGCGCTCAGCGCTACTCCAAAACGATTCTTCATGATCCGCCGAATTCGCTTCTTCAGGTCGGAGCCGGTTACACCGGACATACAGGTTAACGGCGACTCCAGGTAGAATTCGCAGACCTTGAGAATGCTTTCGGCGTAGACTTGCGCCTGGCTGCCCGATTGCAACACTTCTTCGTCGCAGGCTGCCTCGCGCTCGTCAATCAGTCGCGCGCCCAGCCACCACAGCAAGGGGTGAAACCAAAAGAGACCCTCGACCAGCATGTGAACTGCCGCCGTGAGATTGTCGCGACGGCGGACATGGCACAGTTCGTGCGCCAGAATCGATTGCAGTTGGCCCTGCGTCAGGCGGGCGGCGATACCTTCGGGCAGCAACAGAACCGGACGGAAGATGCCGAATACTCCCGGCTCCAGCCGCGCCTGAGTAGACACGACGCGAATTGGCAAGCCGAGGGACAAAGGCGAGGCGGCGCGCACGAGGGCGCGCATGCGCAGCCACTCGCGGGCCCAACCAGCGGCGACGACCACGAAGCCGCACCCCCAAATCGCCCAGATCACGAGGAGAAGTGCCGGTAGGTGATCAGCGGCCGGCTTCGCGGCGGGAAACGATGTCAGGAAAATGGGGCCGCTGACCATGTCCGTCAGGGCCGAGAAGGCAGGCGGCACGGTCACGGCAGCGGAGCGCCATTCAAACTGATGGCCAACGCTCACCAACCACGCGAAAGGAAGCAGGAATTTGTAAGAAGCCGCGAGCCAGAGCCAATAGCGCACGCGCGCCTGATTGCGTCGCAGCGCCAGAGTCAGCAGTCCCACCATGACGGCGAACAGCGTGGATTGCCAAAGGTGCGCCGCCAAAGGAGTAAGAGCCTCTGGGATCATGGGCTATCCTTTCTTGCTCGCCGGTTTCGCCAGTTCGCGAAGCATTTTCTCCGCCTCCTTCACGTCGCCCAAGGTGAGCTTTCCGGACTTCACGAAATGGGCCATCACGGGCTTGGCGCGGCCTCCCAGTAATGCCAGCAGCTCGTCAATCAGCGTGCCCTGGGCCTCTTCGCGGGAGATCGTGGCCTCGAAAATATCGGCGTTGCTGATTCTTTTCGCGCGGCGGACGATCTTCCTTTTTGCTTCCATGCGGTAGACCGTGGTCTGCACAGTGGTATAGGCCGGTCGGTTCCTGGCAGGGAAGGTTTCCTGAATTTCCCGAATGGAGCAGAGGCCGTGGTTCCAAAGCGCCTCCATGATTTGCAGTTCCAGCTTGGTAAGTTTCTGCGAGGGCATTCCTTGACTCCTATGGCACGCTGCGATTCTACTACTACACTAGGTGTTGTCAAGGGCCTTTTGAGTTTCCGCCCTCCGCAAGAACACTGCGCATCGGGACGAAAGAGAACGGATTACTGTCAATTCGGCGAAGGCTCCTCCAAATGATCTATAACGAAGACGTTGAGCGGACCCGTTTGCGGTTCCAGTTTGAGGCCGAGTTGATCTTGCAGAGCTTCAAGGAACGTCGGTCCTGCCGTGTCGGGCTGGAAATTGGGCGGCGGCGGCCCGTTGAGCTCGGGCGTAAACTCGATGCTGAAATCAAAGGTACCGCTAAGACCGGTACGATCAATCACAGGGCGCTCGACTCCGGTGAGAGGAATCGATAAATAGATTGCAATCAGCGCTACTGTTACATTTCTTGCGCCTATTCGCATGCGGCCCGGTACGCTCGGCTGAAACCTCTGGATGTAACCGCAGGGAACCGGCCCGACGTCGCCAGCTCCCGGTAGTGCACCACCCACTCCGCCTTTTGCGCAGGCGCCATCGTCTGGATGGGGCTGAAGCTGCGGCCCGGTCTTTCCCGCCTTCGACAGCACGAGTGAATACACCGGGCCTTGCTTGGTTTCCGTGTGAACTACCAGCTTGAAGCGGTCGGCGAGCAGCGACTGCATCATCAGTCGCATCTGGTCTCCGGTCGGGTTGTCCTGCGCCCGCGCTTGGATGTCAAATCCTTCTGTGGTGGCCCACCTCGGCAATTGAGGTTGCAACTGCACGAACTGCGAACTCGTGAGATTGTAGGCGAACGTTATATAAGCTATTAGCGGCATGTTGGTCGCCGAGAAGAGACCTCCAGTTGGAGGAGAAACCACCCCAGGGGCTAAGGCAACGTTGGAATTCGGACGCTCGGTTGATTTGTTTGGCTTCACTGAAGCGACATCGAACGCCGCCTTGGCCGCCGTCGCAGCAGACACTTGAAATGCGGGCAGTTGGGCTACGGGAGATTGGGTTGCCGCTGATTGTGCCCATACGGATGCCGTCAGGCCCACAATAATGAGCCCAACAAGTGCCACTGCGGCAAGCGGCGCGAGTCCTATGAGCTTCAGTGAGAATTTCAGTTTTCCACCTATCATCTTCGGTGTCCTCATGCTTTCGCAAAGTCCTGCACTCATTTAGAAGTCCTCCCGTTGGGTGATTCGCGTAGCCATGGCGATCAAGGCGAATGCGACAATGGCGATAACGAAAAGTGTGGCCCAAGGGAAGGGCTCAGGCAGACCGGTGATCATTCGCAGACCGGGCAGTGGCCATTTCATCCCGCCCTCGATCCGAAAAAGGCTGAACGGCTGAAGAGATGACATGTTTGTGACGGACTCCAGCAACCTAATCGCGATGAAGCTCACCAATAGGGCCGTGTACTCACCCGGGAGGACCGCTGAAAGCAAAAAGGCCATGGCGAAAATAGCCGAGCCGCACACGATCCAGAGCAGGGCGAAATGGAGTGCCAGCGAGATTGGGTACGATTCGCCCACGATCGGAGACAACGTCAGGATGAGGATGGCCGGCACGAGGGCGAGCGCCGCAATTTCGATGAGACCGAGCGCTGCGCGCACTCCGACCTGCCGCAACCGGCTGACGGGAAGCGACAACGACAAGGCAGCCGTGCCGCGCCCACGCTCCCGGAGTAAGCCCCCCATACCCAGTAGCGAAGGAGGAAAGTAAAGGAAACCATTGCCCAACTTTCCGAAGACTACGATGTAAACGTATGCTGTGTAGCTGATCGGCACCGAGGCACGAAATACTTTTTGTCCTGAGACGGGATAGATGCATAAGCCAGCCATAAAAAGGGCAATCAGAAGAAACGGGACTCGGCTTTCTCGCCACGCCTTGTACCACAGCATCATTCTTCTCCCTTCACGGTCGCGAGAAATATTTCCCGCAGGCTAGTTGGCACGACGTCAACCGAGACCGCTCCCAGGTTGTGCGCACGCTCCACAACCGCGTCACTATTGCGTCTCGTCAGGAGAGTTATTTGGCGGCCATCTATCCGGACGTGCTCGATGCCTTCGAGTCGAAAATCCGCTTCCGAGGGATAAACGGAAAAGCCTAGCGTAATGCGGCGATAGTCTTGGCGGATTTGGTCGAGCGAAACTTCCATGACGACACTTCCACGGTCAATGATGCAGACGCGATCGGCGATCCGTTCGACCTCGGCGATCTGATGAGATGAAAAGAATACAGTCGTGCCGTCGGCCGATGCGCCTGCGAGCGCCTGGAGAAGCGCCTCAATCGAGACCGGGTCTAATCCTTCGCTTGGTTCATCGAGAATCAGCAAGGCGGGGCGACGCGCCAACGCTAGCAACAGCGCCAGCTTCGTACGCATTCCCTTGGACAGGGCCTTCACCTTTCGCTCCAGTGGTAATTCGTATTCCTTGATAAGCCGCTTTTCGACGTCCGGGCGCCAATCGGAATAGAAGGACCGCATAAAGCGAATCATTTCCTTGACGGTCAGATAGGCATAGGTCTGCTTATCCTCGCCGACGTAGGCTATATGTTGGCGCATCTCGAGACTCTCTTTAGGGTTGTCGATGCGCTTGCCGAGCACAGATCCCGTGCCCGCAGTCGGATGGACTACGCCAAGCAGCATCTTTATCGTTGTGCTTTTGCCCGCTCCGTTGCGGCCAAGAAATCCCGTGATTTGTTGGCCGGGAACGCTGAGATTCAGCTCATGGACGGCCTCAAGCGCGCCGTAGCGCTTGGTGAGGTTCCGGGTCTCCATAACGAACCCTTGGGTCATCTTTTCCTCCGCTCCAACGGGCGCGGGTAGAACAGTTCTGCCTCGAAGAGCCGCCGAATTTCCTCCTCAGAAAGACTTTCGTCCTTGAGGTCCTCGACCAGCTCCCGAACCCGCTCCTGCGCGACACGGATTCTCTCGGCCTGAGATTTAGTGCTGCGCTTGGCTGACACATACGCTCCGGAGCCGTGCCGCAAATCGAGCAATCCTTCGTGCTCCAATTCCGAGTAAGCTTTGGCCACGGTGTTATGACTGACGGCCAACTCTTCGGCCAATGTCCGAATGCCCGGCAATTGGTCGCCGTCCTGAAGGACGCCGGTCTCGATCGCGTGCCGGACCTGCTGCATCAGCTGCAAATAGAGCGGCTGCCCCGCGGCAGGATTGAGCTTAAAGATCATTGCTTAGTGTACCACAGACAGTGTACACTAGGACAGATTGCTGTCAAGCCCTAGTAATGTGAAGATCGGCTGGCGGCCTGCGGCACGAGTAATCGGTTGCGCTTCGCCGTCCGGCCGTCAAGGTGTTAAATAGGACGCATGCTCGAAGTACGCAGTCTACTCAAGCGATACAACCACATCCCTGCCGTGGATGGCGTCAGCTTCACCATTCGTCCAGGCGAGGTTCTCGGCTACCTGGGGCCGAACGGTGCCGGCAAAACCACTACGGTAAGAATGCTAACCGGACTCATCGAACCCACCGATGGAGGAATCTTGTTTCAGGGTTGCGATGTGCGTGCGGACTGGATCGGCTTCCAGCGCCGGCTGGGTTATGTGCCGGAGGAGCCGCATCTGTATCGGCACCTAACGGGGCGCGAATATCTGCAACTGATAGGTCGGCTTCGCGGGTTGCCGCGCCGGGTGCTCGATCCGCGACTCGACAGATTGCTTCATCTATTCGCGCTGTGGGAAGATCGCCACTCGCCTCTGGCCTCCTACTCGAAGGGAATGCGGCAGAAGATCCTCCTTTCTGGGGCACTGTTGCACGATCCCGAACTGCTGATCTTGGACGAGCCATTCTCCGGGCTAGACGTCAAAACCACCCTGATCCTGCGCCGTCTTCTACAAGCACTGGCCAGCGAGGGCAAGATGATCCTTTTTAGCTCTCACGTGCTGGAAGTCGTGGAAAAAGTGTGCTCCTCGGTCGTCATCCTGCGCCAAGGCAAGCTCGTGGCCCACGACCGTGTAGAGCGGCTTCGCGAAATCCTGCAGCAAGAGTCGCTCGAAGGTGTTTTCGCCCAACTGACCGAGCAAGAAGATCCAGGCCCAGTTGTAAGCGGCATTCTCGCCGCCATCCGAAGTTAAGCTCGCGATCGAGTTCACTATGCCCGGACTTTTGCACCGGCTGCGCGATTCTTTGGAGGAGACTCACTCGACGGCATTCGAGCTTCGCCGCCACTTCTTCTTGCGCTTTTTTGATAGCGACTTCGTTTCTGAAGCAGGACAGTGGCGAGTGCTCGCCATCGGCGTGTTTGCGATACTGGCATCGCTCAGCCTGCTTTTTGTGCCCGCCTACTATGGTAAATACATGATGTTGAACGCACTGCCGACTCCCGACCTGTATCGCTTGGCGGCGCTGGCCGATGTACTGTTTCTCATCACGCTGGCGATGTTCATCTCCGGACTCGTCACGACGTTCTTATGGCCGTCGCTATTCCCCAATTTCCAGGATTACTTGGCGCTGGCCTCACTCCCGATTCGCATGCGTGACGTGTTCGTTGCGAAGTTCACCGGTTTGATCGCATTTGCATTGTCATTCATCATTGCAACGATTCTTCTGCCGAGCGCGTTCTTGCCCGCGGTAGCGGCCGGGAAGTACAGTTTGGAGTTTGGCGTCCGGCCCACGGCGCTATTCGTGTCTTCTTCATTGGCCGCTCTGTTCGTGTTTCTGTTGCTTGTCGCCGTGCAAGGCGTACTGCTCAACGTCTTGCCTGCGCGTCAGTTCGAGCGCGTCTCGTTGACTGTGCAGGGAGCCTTGCTTACGGTTTTTCTGTGCGGATTGCCGGTGGTGCTTTCGATCCCGGACCTGCACGAGTCTCTAGACCAATGGCCTCATTGGGCAATGTGGGCGCCACCCGCGTGGTTTCTTGGGTTGCATGAGGTGCTGTCCGGTAGACCCGATCGCCTCGCGATCCGGCTGGCTTGGTTGAGCTTGGCCGGCGTCATAGGAGCCGGAAGTGCTGCCACTGCCACTTATCTCTGGAGCTACCGCCGCCACAGAGTTCGTCTATTGGAGTCCGCGGGCAAGTTGAAGAGGATCGCGGACCATGGCTGGATTGGAGCTATCGCCGAAATGTTCATACCAGACCCGCGGGAATTGGCTGTTTTCGCCTTCAGCGCAAAGACGCTGCCCCGCACCCGGCAGCATCGTCTGATTCTCATAACATTTGCCGCGCTCGCGGTGGCTGTGATTTTCGAGAGCTTCTTTAACCTCTCACTCAGCCGCGGCCTTCGTGGAGTATCTTTTCAGGTGGACGCGCTTCGAAAAGCTGCGATATCCGCTCCGCTCACCCTGTCACTATTCCTGCTGGCGGGCCTCCGTTACGTGTTCCGGCTGCCAGTGGATCTTGGCGCCAACTGGGCTTTTCGTATCAACGAACTGGGCAATTGCGCGATCTTCCTGGGAGCTGTCCAGCGCTTCCTAGTGTGCTGTGCCGTTTTGCCTGTCGTTCTGCTCACCCTTCCAATGGAGGTGCATTTCTTCGGCCTTAGTACAGGAATGATTGCCGCCGCCCTGTGCCTCTTGCCTTCGCTCGCACTGATGGGGCTGTTCCTGATTCAGGTCGAAGCCATCCCGTTTACCTCCTGCTACCTGCCCGGCCGGCGGCCTGTCATTGAAACCCTGGTGATCTATCTGATTGCCGTGTCGGTTTACGTCTCTGTGTTGAGCAGAGTGATCATTCGGTGCTTGGAGAGAGTCGGCTCCGAGCTGGCGCTATTCGGAATCCTGTTGACGGCATGGTTGGTGTTGCGAATGGCTCAGCTCGATCATTGGGGAGTCGGCAAGCTTGAGTTCGAGGAGTTGCCGGAGCCCGTTGTTATGGCCATGAACCTTGACCGGGACTAATTCTTGGAAGACAGGGGTCAATTCGGCGAAGGCTCCTCCAGATGATCGACGACAAAGACACTGACCGGGCCTGTTTGCGGTTCCAACTTGAGGCCGAGCTGCTCTTGCAGAGCTTCCAGAAACGTCGGTCCTGTGGAGTCGGGCTGGAAATTTGGTGGCGGCGGCCCATTGAACTCAGGCGTAAACTCGATGCTGAAATCAAAATTACCGCTCAGGCCGGTACGATCAAGCACCGGGCGGTCCACCCTGGTAATAGGATTCGTCAAATAAATTGCAATCAGCCCTATGGTCACTCTCCTCCCGACTAATCGCCCACGGCCGGGTGCGCTTGCCGGTAGCCCTATGATGCCCCCGCAAGGAAGCGTCGGCGGCAACTGCAAGCCGGATGTCGATGACGGCGCAGAAGGCGTAGCAAGCGACCTGCCGGGGACTTGTGGTGCGGTAGAGCACGGCCCATTATCGGAATGCGCCTGAAGCTGCGGCCCGGTTTTCCCCGCCTTCGACAGCACGAGTGCATACACCGGGCCTTGCTTGATCTCAGTGTGAACTGCCAGCTTGAACCGATCCGCAAGCAGAGACTGCATCATGAGCCGCATCTGATCTCTGGTCGGATTTCCCTGCGCCCGCGCCTCAATGTCGAATCGATCGGTAATGGCCCACTTCGGCAATTGGGGCTGCAGGTGCAGCAGTTGGTCAATCGTAAGATTGTATGCAAACGTTATGTAGGCCAACACCTGATTATGAGTTGCCGAGAAGAGGCCTCCGTTGGGAGGAGAAACGTCCCCAGGAGGTAAGGGAACGTTAGAATACTCACTCCCACCTGATTTGTTTGGTTTCACCGAAGCGACATCGAATGCCATTTTGATCCCCGCTGCCTCCATCGCCTCCAGCGATTGCGTTACGGGAGATTGAGCTGCTGGCGCCGCGCTTGCGGGAGATTGGCCCGACGTCGCTTGGCCGGTGGCGGACTGTGCCCTCAAAGGCACCGACACCACACTCACAAGGAGCGTTGCTGCCAGCACCACGCTAAAGGCCATTGCGAAAAGAGTTTCCCTTCTTGCATTTTGTATCCCTGTACCATATTTCTCCATGAACCCTCTCCAATCTCGCCTCAGATTCGAATCAACAGAACCAGTTACGTATGACGGAAATGATTAGGCCAATCCCGGCGTTTAGGTCGCGATCCGATCCCTACCCGGAGGTCATATCTCCGCTCGTTCGATGACGAGCTGGGCCGCCAGAACCAGAAGCAACCCTATAGAGATCCACACGAGAATGCTGACCGCCATTGGGAGACTTCCAATCAGCTCAACGGGAACGGGCACTTTGAATTTCCACCGCACTCGAATCGCAGCGGCGATGCCCGGAATCCCGAACATGATTCCCATGCTCGCTCCCAGCCCCTTCAATCCGTTGCGCAGTACCGCCGTGAAGGCGTACGTGAGGCTATAGACCAGAAAGCAGTAGACGAATACATCGACGAACCTCTGCGCCTTCAGTGGGCCGAAAAGCTGGGAATGGGGATGTTGGCTATAGTGGGAGAGGGTGAGCCAGCCGACGGACAGATTGACCAGGCCGACCACCAGCAACTCGACGCCCCCCACGGCCCAGCCAATCCAGACAAAATAGGCCCGGCTGCGCGGCTTCGTGAAGAGAAAATGGGCCGTGTTCTCGGAGAATTCGTGAATCGCGCCGATGGCCCCCAGCCCTAGGGCCGCGCCATTCAGGATCAGCAACATCGTGGGCAACATCGTGGACAGAGCGATTGTGCCAGGGTCCGCCATGAGGTGCGTCCCCTCGGTGACCGCGGCGGCCACAGGCATGATGGCCGAGGCGATGATTAAGAAGATGAAGAAGAAGCCACGGGTGTCGCGCCAGCATTTCCAGAGGTACATGAGGGCTCCTTTCGCACGAGGTGTAGAAAAATCTCCCGCAGGCTGAGAGAGACGGTGTTCGTGATGGTGGCACCGTTTTCGGATAGCGCCGCGGCGAAGCCTTCGCCATCTCTTGTTACGACATATCGGCAGAAGTTTCCCTCCACGTCCACGGATAAAACCTGTGCCGAGGTGCGCGTCGGAAGGCTGTTGCCGGAAGCTGTGATCAGGCGGAAATCGCTCTTGATGTCGTCAAGCCGGGACTCCATCAGGAGCTTGCCGTTTTCGATGATTCCCACATACTCCGCGATTTGCTCCACCTCCTCTAATTGGTGAGAGGAGAAGAAGACAGTGCATCCCTGCTCGGGAGTATCCGCGGCCAGCACGCGAAGCAACTGGTCCACGGAAAAAGGGTCAAGGGCGGTGGTCGGCTCATCCAGAATCAACAAATCCGCGCCTTGAGAAAGCGCCAGGAGCAAGAAGACCTTCGTCTGGTTGCCGTTGGAGAGCTTCTCAAACCGCTGTTTCATCGGAATTTCAAGCAGCCGTGCGTACTTTTCCGCCGCGCCGTCGGACCAGGTGGGGTAAAAGCCGCGGCTGAATCGCACTAGTTCGGATGGAGTCAACGATGGATAAAGCGTTTTCCGCTCGCTGACAAAAGCTGTGCGCTGTAGGATAGCCATGCGGCGAGTGCGAACGTCCATTCCCAATACCTGCGCTGCGCCGCCGGTTGGGCGCACGAGCCCCAGCAGCATCTTGATCGAGGTAGTTTTTCCGGCGCCATTGCGCCCGAGAAATCCATAAATCGCACCGCGTGGGACGTTGAGGTCTAGTCCGGAGACGGCGCGGGTACTGCCGAACGCTTTCGTCAGGCCTTCAGCATGGATAGCAAGCTCGTTCATTTGTGTACTCCTAGCTTTTCCAGTTCCTCCTGCAGCGTCTTCATGATGTCTTCCTCTGTTAGACCAAGTTGGATACCCTCTACGGCAATCTGCCGGGCGTAGGGCTGCAAACGGCGCAACTTTTCAGACTTGAGAAATCGAGGGGTATTCTCCGCAACATAGGTGCCGCCCCCGGGTACCGTGGTAATCAGGCCGTCGCGCTCCAGCTCTTGGTAGGCTCGTGCTACGGTATTGGGATTAACGCCCAGTTCGGCGGCCAGCTTGCGCACCGACGGCAGAGACTGATCCCGCTTCAGGGCACCCGCAGCAATAGCATTTTTCACTTGCGTCTCAATTTGCGCGTAGATCGGCACGCCCGAAGATGGATTTACGTGAAAGAGCATATTGTATTAGTACGATAATACATACAGCGCGTCAAGGGATAAGTCTCGCCTGAGCCGTTGCAAGACTATTGCTGGGGGAGTTTGTCCTGGCCCTACGGGAGCGGCGGGGGTGCGCTGGGCGGGGTAGGAACCATGCGAGTGCGCTGCGACGCTCTTTGTATCGCCCTTCGCTTATCTGTCGCCCCAAATCCAAAGAGAGTTCTTGACAACGATTTCGCGTAGTGGTACGTAACGTACCATGACACAGCGTACGGCACCTAGCGCCCGAGTAAGATCCCCGCTTACCGACCTGGAGAACGAAGTCATGCGAGCCGTGTGGGACACGGCGCCATGCACGGTCGATGCAGTCCATCAGATCGTTTCCCGCAACCGCAAACTCAAGGAAACAACCACTCGCACCTTGCTGCGCCGCCTGGAGCACAAGGGCTATCTGACGCACGAGTCCGATGGGCGGGCTTACGTCTATCGCGCCGTGGAACCGGCGCGGAGCCTGGCGGCTCGCGCCGTGCGGCAGATCATCGACCGCTTTTGCCGAGGGTCTGTGGAGGAATTGGTCAGCGGCATGGTGGAGGCCAAGGTATTCAGCAAGAGTGATATGGACCGGCTGGAGAAGTTCGTCCGCAACCGGCGACCAGGAGGCAAATGAAATGACACGCCTATTTCTGGAGTGCGCGATCCG